>Ga0194137_10000850_pt1 | contig 19333 bp, 17 predicted proteins | sample TARM_MetaG_T3_14_FD_134025 | JGI IMG/M metagenome (GOLD analysis project Ga0194137, IMG submission 134025) | Freshwater microbial communities from Pennsylvania, USA, analyzing microbe dynamics in response to fracking - TARM_MetaG_T3_14 (version 2) | ecosystem: Environmental > Aquatic >... | reverse complement strand
GTATACGATCATGCCTCTGGAGCAGGTGCTGGAAGGAATCCGGCAGGAGCGGGCTTCAACGCTCGAAATCCAGCATGAAGGCATGCTGCTGCAGGTCGAACCGATCGCTCCCGGCGCGGGAAAGCTGATTCGAATCGTTCAGGCGGATCTGGAATGTTATTTGAATCCGGCCTATTGTCCAGGCACGCTGATTCATTACGGCTCCGGGAGCAAATAAGTAGGTTTTCCTTTTCATCGAGAAGACCGGCCTGTCGAAATCATCCCAGGCGTCTCGGGCGATAGGAACATTTCACCTCCTATGGTATAATAGTGAACCAGAGGTGAGGGATGTTGGCCAAGAAACGTCGGCGCAAAAGACGCACTTTCGGCGAAAATTTAAAATATGAAGTTTATGGAATATTGCTCATCACGGTTTCGGTAATCGCCTTATCCGGCGAAGCTACGGTCGGCAGATCGCTGTCCAAGCTGTTCGAGCTGTTGTTGGGCAAGTTTTATTTTGTGCTTGCGCTTGTCGGGATATCAGTCGGACTGTACGTGATGGTCACCCGTTCCTGGCCGACCGGCTGGACTTACCGCCGGACGGGAATTCTTCTGCTCGTGTTCGCATTCACGCTCATGAGCTCGATGTCGGAGATCGACCGCAAGCTCGGTCCGGGCGACCTCATCAGCGGATCGGCCATCATGCAGCAGCTCGGCCAGGATATTAGGGAAGGCGTGCTCATTGCGGGCGGATCAGCGGCGGCGCCCGCTGCCGGATCGATCAGCGGCGGCTATCTCGGAGCGATTCAATATTCCCTGCTCTATACGCTATTTGGCTACTTTGGAGCCAAGCTGCTTCTCATCGTCATGTTCGCCATCTCCTTGATGCTCATAACGGGACGCTCCTATGTCGATATCGGCCGCATGATCCGCATCCGGGCTGTCCATATGATCAAGCTGCTGCAGGCCAAAGCATCGGCAAGGCCGCGCAAGCCGAGGCCTCCTGCCGCGGCTTCGCAGCCATCGGCCTCTACGGTCGGCAGGACTGCGGCTGCCGATCATCTCGCCCTCGGGCTGAACGGCGACGATGACGATGACTATGGAAGCACGACCGTGTCTCCGTCGCCCCGCAAAGGACGCTCTCTCTTTTTCAGCTGGGGGAGTCAAAACCAGGAAGGGCAAGAAGCTGATGAGGAAGGGGACTGGTTGATCGACGAAGAGCCGGCCGGCAAGCCCGCCGGCGCTCCGGCCGTCTCTATCAAAGGCAGGGAATCGAAAGAACGGGTGCTGCCCGCAGCCGATCCGCCTCCTTGGGACGATCAGGACGAAGAAGGAGAGGATTGGGAGGATGCATCCTTCCAGGGAAATGCCTTTCCCGCCGTTCCGGTTCCAGGCGCTCAGACGGGCGGCCTGGATGCAGAAGCCGATGGAACGGACTCCGGCGAATGGCTGGCGGAAGACGATTTCCCCGCTCCAGCGCCTTCCCGCCATCCTGCCGAGATATCGGAGGCATTGGCAGGTCCCGAAGGAGATGGGGAGCCATCGCCAGCAGCGGCTTCAGCAGTGCGGGAAACGAAGCCATACCGGCTGCCGCCGCTTTCCTTGCTGGCTAAACCCGCCAGCTCGGGCAGAGGCGCCGATACCGGCGATCTGAACGACTCGCGCCGCAAGCTCGAGGCGACGCTTGAGAGCTTCGGGGTCCGGGCCAAGGTGCTGGATGTCGTGCCTGGACCTGCGGTCACGAGATACGAGGTCCAGCCCGCGACAGGAGTCAAAGTAAGCCGGATCGTCAGCCTTACCGATGACATCGCGCTCGCGCTGGCTGCCAAGGATATCCGGATGGAAGCGCCGATTCCGGGCAAATCCGCCATTGGAATCGAGGTTCCGAATGCCGAAGTCGCAGTCGTGACCATGCGCGAAGTCATGGAGACGCCGACGTTTTCCAGCGCGGCGTCCAAGCTGTCGATCGCTTTCGGCCGGGACATCGCCGGTCAGTCCATCGTCGGCAATCTGGCCAAGATGCCCCATTTGCTTGTCGCGGGAGCTACCGGATCGGGCAAGTCGGTCTGCATCAACGGCATCATCACGAGCATCTTGTACAAAGCCGCTCCGGACGAAGTGAAGTTCATGATGATCGATCCCAAAATGGTCGAGCTGAACATGTACAACGGCATTCCGCATCTGCTTGCTCCCGTCGTCACCGATCCGAGGCGAGCTTCGCTGGCGCTCAAGAAGATCGTCGTGGAGATGGAGAAGCGGTACGAGCTGTTCTCGAAGTCGGGCACCCGCAACATAGAAGGCTACAACGGACTGATGAAGGACAACCCTGCCGCCGTGCTGCCTTACATCGTCGTCATCGTCGACGAGCTGGCGGATCTGATGATGGTCGCGGCCAAGGATGTCGAGGATTCGATCACTCGACTCGCCCAGATGGCAAGGGCGGCCGGCATCCATCTCATCATCGCGACCCAGCGTCCGTCCGTGGACGTCATCACAGGCGTGATCAAGGCCAATATTCCTTCCCGGATCGCTTTCGGCGTCTCGTCGCAGGTCGATTCCCGGACGATTCTCGACATGGTCGGAGCGGAGAAGCTGCTGGGACGGGGGGACATGCTGTTCCTGCCTGTCGGCATGTCCAAGCCGATCCGGGTTCAAGGGGCGTTCCTGTCCGATTCCGAGGTGGAAGCCGTCGTCGATTACGCAAGATCCCAGGCCGCGGCGGAATACAAGGAGGACCTCGTGCCTGAGCTGGACGACAGCGACGCTGCGGGAGACGGAGAAGTGCTGGACGAGCTGTTCGATCAGGCGATGCAGATCGTCGTCGATGCCCAGCAAGCTTCCGTATCGCTCCTGCAGAGGCGCATGCGGGTAGGCTATACACGGGCCGCCAGGCTTGTGGATCAGCTTGAAGCCAAAGGCGTCGTCGGCCCTTACGAGGGCAGCAAGCCGCGCGAGGTGCTGATGACGGCGGACCAGTTCCAGGCGAGCCAGAAACATGCATAGAAGGAGACCTGCTTTCTCATACTAGGGACTGTCAAACGCTTTGGCGAAGCGGACGCAAGGCCGTGCATCGCTTAAGGCGCATCCCGCTAGAGAAAGGCAGATCCCGACTATGAAGATACGTTTGATCGTCATGACGATCGCGGCCATGCTGCTGGTGCTCAGCCTTTATACGCTCAAGGACGAGCTGCCCGGCAGGTCAAGCGAAACGTTCAGCAGCGCCACCATCCGTCAGGGCTCATCGGGCAAGGATGTCGTGGAGCTTCAAGGACGTCTCCGATATCTAGGCTATTACGAGGGCAAGATCGACGGAAGCTTCGGACCGAAGACGAAAAACTCCGTCACCTGGTTCCAATGGAAGTTCGGCATGAAATCCGACGGAGTCGTCGGAGCGAAGACCAAGCTCAAGCTGTGGGAAGCGACGAAAAACTGGAAGCCGACGGCAGCCGATTTTCCGGGCGGAGAATCCGGCACTGCCGCCGGCGGCAACGCTGGGAACACTGGAAACGCAGGCAATTCCGGCGGAGACATCGGCAAGTCGAACAAGCTCAACCTGTCGGCCAACGACATCAAGATCATGGCCAATGCCGTATACGGGGAATCCCGCGGCGAACCTTATGAAGGCCAGGTTGCAGTAGCGGCTGTCATCCTCAACCGTCTCAAGTCGCCTGAATTCCCGAACTCGATATCCGGCGTCATCTTCCAGAACCTCGCTTTCACCGCAGTCGCGGACGGCCAGATCTGGCTGACGCCGAACGAGCGGGCCAAGAAGGCCGTTGAGGACGCCATCAACGGCTGGGATCCTTCGGACGGCTGCCTGTACTATTTCAATCCGGAAACCGCCACCTCCAAATGGATCTGGTCGCGTCAGCAAGTGAAGACGATCGGCAAGCATATTTTCTGCATGTAAAGCTCGGAAGCAGCCGGCCAGGGCAAGCCTGACCCCGGTTGCTTCTTCTGTTTAGGCTGAGATAGAATGGAATGGCATACAATATGGAACAGATTACCTATCGCCAACATGGCGCGGAAAGGGGTTCGGATATGGCGTTTCAGCAAGGGAGCCACGGCCGCATCCGGCTGCATGTGCTGCCGACCAAAAGGTTCAAAACCTTCGCCGTCTCTTTATTCGCGGGCATTCCGCTGCAAGAATCCACCGTCACGGAAACCGCGCTCGCTCCGTTCGTGCTGCGGCGCGGCACGGCCTCGCATCCGGAGACGATCCAGTTCCGGGAGCAGCTGGACAACTTGTACGGCGCCGGCTTTGGTTTCGATATTTACAAGCGGGGCAATTCCCAGATCGTCCAATTCCGGATGGATGTCATCAACGACCGCTTCGTCGCCGCGGAGCAGTCGCTGCTCGCCGCTTCCATGAAGCTGCTTGGAGAAGCGGTCACTCAGCCGGCTCTGGACAACGGAGCCTTCCGGAGCAAGTATGTCGACAGCGAAAAGGTTACGCTCACCAAAAAGCTGGAGAGCATCATCAACGATAAAATCCGCTATGCGGCGGAGCGCTGCATGGAAATCATGTGCGCCAACGAGCCCTACCGGCTGCATGCCCTCGGGCGCATCGCCGACGTGGGAGCCATCACTCCGCAATCGCTGTACGATTCCTACCGCCGCTGGCTGGAGACGGCCGTTTTCGACCTATATGTCGTCGGCGATACGACGCTTGAGGAAGTGAAGGAGCTCGCAGCGGCTTCGTTCAAGCTTCCCGATACCGCTCCCTCAAAGTACGGAAGCCCGGATATCCGTTTCCCTCAAGACGGGGTGAAGAATGTCGTCGAACGGCTTGAAGTGGCTCAGGGAAAGCTGAATCTCGGCCTGCGCACGGGAGTCGCCTACGGCGATGACGACTATGCCGCCGCATTGATGTACAACGGCATTCTGGGAGGCTATCCGCATTCCAAGCTGTTCATGAACGTAAGGGAAAAAGAAAGCCTGGCTTACTACGCCTCCTCGAGGCTGGACGGCCATAAAGGGCTGTGCACGATTCAGTCCGGCATTGAAATCGCCAACTACGACAAAGCGGTCGCCATCATCCAGGAGCAGCTGGAGAGCATGAAGCGCGGCGAGCTGTCGGAGCTGGAGATCAGCCAGACCAAAGCCATGCTGACGAATTCCTTGCGGGAGCTCCAGGATTCCGCCTACGAGATGATTTCGTATGATTTCAACAGCGTTCTTTCCGGCAAGGAGAGGACAGCCGGCCAGCTGCTCGAAGAAGTGCGGGCCGTAACGCCCGAAGACATCGTGAGGGTTGCGGAAGGCGTCAAGCTGGATACGATCTACTTCCTGCGCGACAAGAAGGAGGCCTGACAACATGCAGAAGCTCAGTTATCCCGGCGTCGAAGAAACGCTTTACCACGAACAGCTGCCCAACGGGCTGCAGGTTTACGTGCTGCCCAAGGAAGGGTTCCAGAAAACGTACGCGACCTTTTCCACCCGCTACGGCTCGGTAGACAATCATTTCGGCATCGGCGACGGACCGCTTGCCCGCGTGCCGGATGGCATCGCCCATTTTCTCGAGCACAAAATGTTCGAGGAGCCGACCGGAGACATTTTCGCGACGTTCGCCTCGCAAGGCGCTTCCGCCAATGCGTTCACGAGCTTCGACCGGACGGTCTACCTGTTCTCGGCGACGGAGCAGATCGAGGCCAATCTGACGACGCTGATCAATTTTGTCCAGAATCCTTACTTTACGGACCAGAACGTCGACAAGGAAAAAGGAATCATCGCGCAGGAAATCAACATGTACAGCGACAATCCGGACTGGCGCGTCTACTACGGCTTGATCGAGGCGCTGTATCAGGTGCATCCGGTCCATATCGACATTGCCGGAACGGTGGAATCGATCTACAAGATCGACAAGGAAATGCTGTACCGCTGCTACGAGACCTTCTACCACCCGTCCAACATGCTGCTGTTCATCGTCGGCGGCGTCGATGCGGAGCAGGTATTCGAGCTGGTGCGGTCCAACCAGGCTGCGAAGACATATGAGCCTCTAGGCGAAATCAAGCGTTTCTTCGAGCCCGAGCCGCAAGGCGTGAATACGCCGCGAAAAGCGATCCAGCTTCAGGTTTCCCTGCCGAAGTGCCTGTTCGGCTTCAAGGAGAAAACCAACGGCCTGGACAGCGCTGCGCTGCTGCGCCGGGACGTCACGACCAAGCTGATGCTGGAAACCATTCTTGGATCCAGCTCCCCGACCTATCAGCAGCTGTACGACGACAATCTCATCTCCGATTCATTCGGATATGAATACAACTGCAGCACCGATTACGGCTTCTCTATCATCGGAGGCGATACCAAGGACCCGGACGCTCTCGTCGCGCGGGTCAAGGAAGCGGTAGCGTCGTTGCAGCAGAGCGGCCTTGATGCCGAAGCTTTCGAGAGAACGAAGCGCAAGCGCATCGGAAGCTACCTGAGGATGCTCAATTCTCCCGAGTCGATCGCAGGCGAATTCACCCGCTACAAATTCCGCGGACAGGATCTGTTCGAGCTGCTGCCGGCTTATGAGAGCATCACGCTTGACGATGCCAATGCCCGGCTGAGAGAGCATTTCGACTTCGGCCAGCTGGCCGTGTCCGTCGTGCTGCCTCCGGCGGAAGCTTGAAAAGCTTGCAGGAGATGACCGTACTCATTACCGGGGGAAGCCGGGGCATAGGCGCCGCCATCGCGCGGCGCTTTTCCGCGGAAGGAATGAATGTGGTCATCCATTATTTGAATTCGCATGAACGCGCCAATGAAACGGCCCGGGAATGCATCGCTCTCGGCGGCGGCAGGGTCATGACGGTGTCCGCCGACGTGCGATCCAGGGAGAGTCTGGGCAGAATGAAGGAGAAGCTGGAAGCGGCAGGGCTGCTTCCGGATATTCTCGTCAACAACGCGGGCATCTCGCATTACGGCATGCTGGCGGACCTCACCGAGCAGGAATGGGACGACGTGACCGCGGTCAATCTCAAGGGATTGTTTCTCTGCACGCAGCTGTTCATGACTCGGATGGTGAGCGCGCGCTGGGGGAGAATCATCAATGTATCCTCCGTGTGGGGCATCTCCGGGGCATCCTGCGAGGTGCTGTATTCCGCGACCAAAGGCGGGGTCAATGCGTTCACGAAATCGCTGGCCAAGGAGCTGGCGCCGTCCGGAGTAACGGTCAACGCGGTCGCTCCGGGAGCGGTCGACACGGAAATGAACAGCCATCTCGATCAAGGCGAGCTTCAGGCGCTGGAAGAGGAAATTCCGGCCGGAAGGCTGGCCCATCCGGATGAGATCGCTTCGCTGGTCTATTTCCTTTCCTTGCCGGAATCATCCTACATAACCGGTCAAGTCATCAGTCCGAACGGCGGCTGGATCACATGAGTGGTCCGGCCGCAACTTTTTTCCAGCCCTGGTCGTCGTATAGGGAAGATGGCCTCCGCACACAATAGGGTCGTTGATGATTTCTTTCTCTATTCGACCAAGGAGGCGACGAAGCATGTCTACTGTACTTTCGAGCTTTGAAGGATGGAAGGAATTCCTGTCCGACCGCGTTGAGCAGGGCAAAAAGATGGGGCTTACCGAGGAAACCCTCGGCAACCTCGCTTATGAGATCGGATCTTTTCTCGATGAGAAGGTCGATCCGAAAAACGAAGAGCAGCGCGTGCTGAAGGAGATCTGGGACGTCGGAGACGAGGAAGAGCGCAAGACGATTGCCCGCCTCATGGTGAAGCTGGTCAATCACGGTTAATCATCGACTTTTGGCGGAGAGCTCCCATTCGGGGGCTTTTCTACTTGGCTGCGGACATCAAGATTCCGCCGCCCAAAAAACGTCGGCATGATCATTGCGGTTTCTTGCCGAATCATGTAGAATGTAGGCTTATAATGAAGGGCATAAAGACAGCTCATTACCTCAGGACGGTGTGATTAATGGAATCCAAACAGTGGTATATGGAGTACAAAATACATAAGAACCGGCCTGGCCTGCTTGGGGATATCGCCTCCCTGCTCGGCATGCTCAACGTCAACATCATTACGATCAACGGGGTGGAGGACCGCACCCGCGGCATGCTGCTTCAGACCAACGACGACGAAAAAATCGAGATTCTCGGCAAGATGCTTGCCAAGGTAGAGAACATCACCGTCAACAAGCTGCGTCCTCCGAGCCTGGTGGATCGGCTTGCTGTGCGTCACGGACGTTATATCGAACGGGATTCGGATGATCGCAAGACGTTCCGCTTCACGCGGGACGAGCTGGGACTGCTCGTCGATTTCCTCGGCGAAATCTTCAAGCGGGACGGCAACCAGGTCATCGGACTGCGCGGCATGCCGAGGGTCGGCAAGACGGAATCCATCATCGCCGGAAGCGTCTGCTCCAACAAGCGCTGGACGTTCGTTTCTTCCACGCTGCTCCGCCAGACGGTGCGCAGCCAGCTGTCGAGCGAGGAAATGAATCCCGACAATATCTTCATCATCGACGGCATCGTCAGCACGATCCGCTCCAACGAGCGCCATCACGCCCTTCTCCAGGAAATCATGGAGATGCCCTCGACCAAGGTCATCGAACATCCGGACATCTTTATCCGTGAATCCAATTATGATTACAGCACTTTTACGACTATTATCGAGCTTCGCAATACGCCGGACGAAGAAATCTCCTATGATTCCTTCACCGTCAATTATAACGATTTTTAATTTGAGAGGAGGCATGGCCAACCATGTCTGAATTGGGCCAAACCCTGCGCACGGCAAGGGAAGAAATGGGACTCTCCCTGGACCAGGTGCAGGAGATGACCAAGATCCGCAAGCATTACCTGACCGCGATCGAAGAAGGCAATTACGCCGCGCTTCCAGGCAGCTTTTATGCGCGTGCATTCGTCAAGAACTACGCGGAGGCGGTCGGTCTCAACGCCGACGAGCTTCTGAACTATTACAAGAACGAGCTTCCTGCGGCGCCGGCGGCTTCGGCGGTAGAGCCGGCCGCTGCCCCGCAGCCGCCGCGCAAGGCATCGACCTCGAGGGCGACCTCCGAACGGGTCGGCAAGCTGGGGTTTTCCGTGCTGATGTGGGCTTTTCTGGCGCTGATCGTCGTCTTGATCTGGATTTTCGTCATCAAGCCGGACCGGCAGACGCCCACCGCGGACGAAACGCCGATCACGACGAATACGCCCGGACCTGGACAATCGTCGTCTCCGGGAGATGCTGCCGGAGGGGCGAGCCCGTCGCCCAGCCTGACTCCGTCGCCGACTCCTACGCCGACCCCGACTCCGGAAGGGGCCGTGACGTTCGACCGCAAGTCGGGCAAGATTGATTACTACAAGACCAACGGCGCCGTCACCATTGAACTGAGCTTTACCGGCACCGCATGGATCGAAGTTCGCAAAGGCGGTCCAAAAGGCGAATTCCTGTACAACAAAGCGGCCGAAGCCGGCGATACTCTGTCCGTACCGGTGGATGACGTCATTTATCTCAATACCGGACGCGCGGACAATACCGAGATTACGGTCGGCAGCCAGCTGATCGACGACGGAGACCGTCCAAGCTCGAAGAAGATCCAGTTCGAGCCGGCATCCGGAGGAGATGCAGCATCCGGCGGCGATGCCGATTCGGCCGGAACAACCGACGGCACGAGCGGCTCGGATTCCGAAAACAGCCAATAGCAGCACGAAAAGGCATCCCTGTGCGGGATGCCTTTTTCGATTGCACGATCCTAAGAGGCTGGAACGTAAAGATCGGCGGTTGAAAGGGAGGCCGATGGTGACGGCCTTGCTGCCTGTATTCGATTCGATGGGATAGATGCGCAGAGCCGCAGGCTTGTCCCGCGGAAATGCATCGGCGTCCCCGCCGGTTATACTTTCGCAGCCGGATGTTTTATAATAAGAGGAATGCCATGTAAGGAGGATTTGCCATGAGTTCCGAAAATTCGTTTGATATCGTATCGAAGGTCGATCTGCAGGAGCTGAACAACGCGATTGTCCAAGCGGAGAAGGAAATCGAGAACCGCTTTGATTTTAAAGGAAGCAAGAGCAGCATCAAGCTGGAGAAGGAAGAGCTGGTCGTCCAGTCGGACGACGAGTACAAGCTCAAGAGCGTCATCGACATTCTCCAGACCAAGATGATCAAGAGGAACGTCCCGATCAAGAATATGGACTTCGGCAAGATTGAAGCCGCCTCGCTCGGCACCGTGCGCCAGCGCATCAAGCTGAAGCAGGGGATCGGCCAGGACGACGCCAAGAAGATCAATATCCTTATCCGCGACTCCAAGCTGAAAGTGAAGAGCCAGATCCAGGGAGACCAGCTGCGCGTGACCGGCAAGAGCCGCGACGACCTGCAGGCCGTCATGGCTTTGCTCCGCGGCGCGAACCTGGAGCTGGAGCTGCAGTACACGAATTTCCGGTAACAATTTTGACAGCGGGTTTTCGGTTCGTTTATACTTTTATCGTATAGGGACCGGCTATGTCCGTTCTTTTGAGAATGGCCTCCCGGGTAGCGTACATACTTTAGGTTAGAGTTTTGTCAGGGAGGGGAACCCGCGTGAATTTGGCCAACAAGATCACGCTTGCGCGTATTTTTCTCGTGCCTGTAATCATGTTCTTTTTGCTGATCCGTCTTGATCTGGGATCCATTAAGCTCGGGGACTATCAAATTACGTACACGCAGATGATCGCCACGCTGATATTCATTATCGCAGCCAGCACGGATGGCTTGGACGGATATTTGGCCCGCAAGAACAAGATGGTGACCAATCTGGGCAAGCTGCTCGATCCGCTCGCCGACAAGCTGCTCGTCGCTGCCGTGCTTATTTCGCTGGTCGAGATGGATAAGCTGAGCGCTTTGTTCGCTATCGTCATCATCAGCCGCGAATTCGCCGTGACCGGCCTCCGGCAGATCGCTCTGCTGGAAGGCTCCGTACTGGCTGCAAGCACTTGGGGCAAATGGAAGACCGGCGTTCAGATCGCCATGATCATCGTGCTGCTGCTCAACAATTTCCCGGGAGCATTCCTGGACCTGCCTCTGGATCTGATCCTGAGCTGGGCTGCCGCATTGATTACGGTATGGTCGGGCATCGACTACTTCATCAAAAACCGCAATCTCATCCCGGTTGAATAACCGGCTGGACAAGGCCATCGATCCCCTCTGGGATCGGGGGCCTTTCTTGTACGCTGAAAGGATGGGGCCGCCGGCACCATCCTTCCATTTGCCTTGGAACGCCTGACCGTCATCGAGGAATCTGTGCACGGGCGCGTTCCCGCCGATTGTCCCATTATCAATCATCGCGACAAACCCAATCCCGGAGGAGAAATGCCAACATGAAAGCCGAAATCATCGCGGTCGGAACCGAGCTGCTGCTTGGCCAAATCGTCAACACCAACGCGCGCTACTTGTCCCAAGGGCTGGCAGCCCTGGGCATCGACGTGTTTTTCCAGACGGTCGTCGGCGACAACGCCTCCCGGCTGAAAGAAGCCATTGCAATCGCTTCCTCCCGGGCCGATCTGCTCGTCTTCACGGGAGGCCTGGGGCCGACAATGGACGATCTCACCAAGGATGTGCTTGCCGACATGCTCGGACGCAAGCTGGTCATCCACGAGCCTTCCTTGGCGAGAATGAAATCCTTCTTCGCGAGCCGCGGCGCCCATATGGTGGAGAGCAACCTGAGGCAGGCGAATTCGATCGAGGGAAGCGCCGCACTGGACAACGAAGCGGGACTCGCCGTCGGCAACGCCCTTGAACAGGACGGCATCCGCTATATTCTGCTGCCCGGACCGCCGATGGAGATGAAGCCGATGTTCGAAGGCCCCGCGACAAGCTGGATCCTTCAGGAATTCGGCCGTGGAGCGGCGCTTCACTCCCGCATTCTCCGATTTGCCGGCATCGGCGAATCCAAGCTGGAGCATGAGCTGATCGATCTTATCGAAGCCCAGACCGATCCGACGATCGCTCCTTATGCCAAGGAGGGAGAGGTGACGATCCGCCTGTCGTCCAAATCGCCGGATGAAGCGGAGGCTCTGAAGCGGATCGACGATATGGCCGCGACGATCCAGTCCAGGGTCGGCAGCTACCTGTATGCGCAGGAGGATATCCCGCTGGAGGAAGCCGTTCTGCGGCTTCTGCGCGACCGCAGGCACAGGCTCAGCAGCGCCGAGAGCTGCACGGGCGGGCTGTTCGCCGAGCTGATCACCTCGAGGCCCGGCAGCAGCGGAGAGTTCCTGGGAGGCATCGTCACGTACACCAATGCGCTCAAGCATCGGCTGCTCGGCATTCCGTTGGAGATGCTGGAAGGCGCGGGAGCGCCAGGGGCGGTAAGCGAGGCGACGGCAGCCTTGATGGCCCAGCGGGTGTCCGAGACGACCGGCAGCGACTGGGGCGTATCCATAACGGGCGTGGCGGGTCCGGGAGAGTCCGAGGGCAAGCCGGTCGGACTTGTCTACATCGGCATCTCGCGCAAGGGCATGGAAGCTTCCGTATACACGCTGCAAGCCGGCGGCAGCCGGGAAATGGTGCGGATGCGCGCAGCCAAGCACGCCTTGTACCGGCTGTGGACGCTGCTCAAGGAATCCTGATCCGCCGGGCGTCCGGATGAACATGCCGGCCGCAGCGCCCGCTCGGCTCCGGCTGCATTCCGGGTGCTCTTGTCTGGGCATCGGGAATGGTCTACAATGGAGACAGTTAACGGAAGAACCGTAGCTTGCATTTCGCAGCTGCGGTTCTTTTTTGTCCGGACGCCGCTGCGGATACGGAGGTGGCGCCGCGGACAAAAAAAGCGAATGTATGTTCGAAAAAAAGCTTGGCAAACGAATGCAAACAGGCTATGATAGAACTATAAAATGATGAATGAAGGATGTGGATCTCTTGTCAGATCGCCGCGCAGCTTTAGATATGGCTCTCCGCCAAATCGAGAAACAATTCGGAAAAGGCTCCATTATGAAACTAGGCGAGTCCACGCATATGACCGTTGAGACGGTTTCCAGCGGTTCCCTCGCATTAGATATCGCACTCGGCATCGGCGGATTTCCGCGGGGCCGCGTCATTGAAGTATACGGTCCGGAATCCTCCGGCAAGACGACGGTCGCTCTCCATGCGATCGCGGAAGTGCAGCGCACGGGCGGACAAGCCGCCTTCATCGATGCGGAGCATGCGCTCGATCCGCTTTATGCGAGCAAGCTCGGCGTCAACATCGACGAGCTGCTGCTGTCCCAGCCGGACACCGGCGAGCAGGCTCTCGAGATTGCCGAGGCGCTCGTGCGCAGCGGCGCGGTAGACGTCATCGTCATCGACTCCGTCGCCGCTCTCGTGCCGAAGGCCGAGATCGAAGGCGAGATGGGCGATTCCCACGTCGGCCTTCAGGCGCGCCTCATGTCGCAGGCGCTGCGCAAGCTGTCCGGCGCCATCAGCAAGTCGAAGACGATCGCGATCTTCATCAACCAGCTTCGCGAGAAGGTCGGCGTCATGTTCGGCAACCCGGAGACGACTCCCGGCGGCCGCGCCCTGAAGTTCTACTCCAGCGTTCGTCTCGACGTGCGCCGCATCGAGAGCATCAAGCAAGGCAATGATGTCGTGGGCAACCGCACGCGGATCAAAGTCGTGAAGAACAAGGTGGCGCCTCCGTTCAAGCAGGCGGAGATCGACATCATGTACGGAGAAGGGATTTCCCGTCAAGGCAGCATCATCGACATCGGCGTCGAGATGGACATCGTCAACAAGAGCGGCGCTTGGTTCAGCTACAACGGCGACCGCCTTGGTCAAGGCCGCGAGAATGCCAAGCAGTTCCTCAAGGACAACCCTGCCGTAGCGGATACGATCGATGCCAAAATCCGCGAGGCGCATAACCTCAATGCGGCCGCCGAACGGGCAGCCGCCGGAATCAATCCTCCCGCAGAGGAAGATGAAGAGCTGGACGAGCTGGAGCTGGACGTTTAAGCCGTCCCGCGGGCATTCCGGGCCAATCTTACATTGAATAGACCGGCCTGACAGGGAAGCACCTCTGAATCGTTCAGAGGTGCTTTTTTGCTCAAGCCATCCGATCGTGGATCAGGGAGGAGGCATCATATGCAGGACAGCAGCGAGAAAGTCGTGACCAAGGTAGAACCCGATTCCCGCAAACGTTCCTATTACTGGATCTGCCTGGATGGGAATGAAGAGCCGGAGTTTTCCGTCCACGAGGATATACTCGTCAAGTATAGATTGCTGAAAGGAAGCGTGCTCAGCAGCGGGGAGCTGGAGGCGATCCAGTCGGAGGGAGACCGGTATAAGGCTTATGCCTCCGGGCTGTATTATGCCGGATTCAAAATGAGGACGGCCAAGGAAATGGCGGATTATCTGAAACGCAAGGAATATATGGAACCGGATATCCGCTATGCGATCGACCGGCTGCAGCAGGAAAAAGTCATCGATGACCGCGATTATGCGAGAATGTACGCAGCCCAGAAGGTGAAGAGCAGCCAGAAAGGGCGCCGGCTGATCCGTCAGGAGCTGGAGCAGCGCGGGGTGTCCAAGCTGACCGCTGGAGAGACGATCGAGGCGCTCGATGCCGGGGCTGAGCGGGAAGCGGCTTTCAAGGCCGCAGCCAAGAAATGGCGGAGCCTCAAAGGAGAGGATCGCGATAAGCGGCTGAAGCTGACGGGATTTTTGCTGCGCCGCGGTTTCCAGGGCGATCTGGTCCGGGAGGCCGTGCGGCATGTGTCGTCAGGAGAGGAACTGGAGACGGAAGCGCTCTGGCTTGACAATTGAAATTGCGTAAAGCTACAATAATAGTGCATCCGCGAGTGAAAGGGATGTATTTCCTTTCGTAAATGGATTCAAGTTTATAAGTCTCCATTCTACAGTCTTAGACACGGTTTGGAACCGAATCGCAACAACTGAATATCATTCCCGGCTTATTTTCTGCCTTGGTGAATGCAACGAGGAGGTGAACAAGATGAGCCCCGTTATTTGGTGGATCTTGATCGTTCTCGTTGTTGGCGCGATTACCTTTGGGATTGGTTACTTCGTCCGAAAGTCGATTGCCGAGGCTAAGATTTCCAGTGCAGAGCAGGCTGCCGTCCAGATCGTCGAACAGGCGAAGAAGGAAGCGGATGCCCTGAAGAAGGAAACGGTGCTGGAAGCGAAAGACGAAATCCATAAACTCCGTTCTGAAGCGGATAAAGACATTCGGGAGAGACGCAATGAGAATCAGCGTCTCGAAAGACGGCTGCTGCAAAAAGAGGAGTCACTGGATAAAAAACTAGAAGCACTCGAACGCAAAGAAGAATTGGTAGCCAACAAGGAGAAACGAATCGAAGAAACACAGGATCAGATCGACTCCATCTACAGACAGCAACAGAGCGAGCTCGAACGGATCTCCGGCCTGACCACGGAGGATGCCAAGACCATCATCTTCACCAACGTGGAACAGGAAGTCCGCCACGAAACTGCCCAGATGATCAAGGAAATCGAGCAGCAGGCAAAAGAAGAGGCGGACAAGAAGGCGCGAGACATCATCTCGCTGGCTATCCAGCGTTGCGCCGCCGACCATGTGGCGGAGACGACTGTATCGGTCGTCACGCTGCCGAACGAAGAAATGAAGGGTCGGATCATCGGCCGCGAAGGCCGCAACATCCGCGCGCTGGAAACTTTGACGGGTATCGACCTTATCATCGACGATACGCCGGAAGCGGTCATCTTGTCCGGCTTCGATCCCATTCGGCGTGAAATCGCCCGCACCGCACTCGAGAAGCTCGTTGCGGACGGACGGATTCACCCGGCCCGCATTGAAGAGATGGTGGAGAAATCCCGCCGCGAGGTGGACGAGCGGATTCGCGAGTATGGGGAGCAGGCCACTTTCGAAGTGGGCGTGCACGCCATCCACCCGGATCTCATCAAGATTCTCGGCCGCCTGAAGTACCGGACGAGCTACGGCCAGAACGTGCTCAAGCACTCCATGGAAGTCGCTTACCTGACCGGGCTGATGGCCGCCGAGCTTGGCGAGGACATCACGCTGGCCAAGCGCGCCGGACTGCTGCATGACATCGGCAAGGCTCTTGACCACGAAGTGGAAGGCTCCCACGTCGAGATCGGCGTCGAGCTGGCCCGCAAGTACAAGGAGCATCCGGTCGTCATCAACAGCATCGCGTCCCATCATGGCGACTGCGAAGCGACCTCCGTCATCGCAATGCTGGTCGGAGCGGCAGACGCCTTGTCTGCAGCGCGCCCAGGCGCACGCCGCGAGACGCTGGAGACGTACATCAAGCGTCTGGAGAAGCTGGAGGCCATCTCCGAATCGTTCGACGGCGTCGAGAAATCGTACGCGATCCAGGCCGGACGCGAAGTCCGCGTCATGGTGCAGCCGGAGAAAGTCGACGATACCGAGGCGTTCCGCCTTGCCAGAGACATCACGAAAAAGATCGAAGGCGAGCTCGATTATCCGGGACATATCAAGGTCACGGTCATTCGGGAAACCCGCGCGGTCGAATACGCCAAGTAATACCGTGGATCATCCCGCTCTCCGGAGCGGGATTTTCTTTGTAATCCGAAGGAGGCAAGTCATGCTGAAAGTCATGTTCATCGGAGATATCGTCGGCAACGTCGGCCGTACGGCGCTGCGCAAGGCGCTGCCCGCTCTCCGGTCCAAATATAATCCCGACATCATTATCGTGAACGGCGAGAATGCAGCGGCCGGCAGGGGAATTACGGCCGCGATCGCCAAGGAGTTTTTTGACTGGGGCGTCAACGGCATTACGATGGGCAACCACACCTGGGACAACCGGGACATCTTCGAGTGGATCGACGATGAGGAGCGGATCGTCCGTCCGGCCAACTTCTCGCCTCAATCGCCCGGCCGCGGAGCGGCGGTCATCAAGGCGAACGGCAAGAAGCTCGGCATCCTGAACCTGCAGGGCAGGACATTCCTGCCGCCCAATGACGATCCGTTCCGCGTGGCGGACGAGCAGCTGGAGCTGCTGCAAGAAGAAACCCGCTGCATCATGGTCGACTTCCACGCGGAGGCGACTTCCGAGAAGATCGCGATGGGCTGGTATCTTGACGGCAGAGCGAGTCTCGTCGTCGGTACGCATACCCATGTGCAGACGAACGATGACCGGATCCTTCCGGGCGGCACCGCCTATCTGACCGATGTCGGCATGACCGGGCCGATGGACGGCATCCTCGGCATGGAGCGGGGCGCTGTGCTGCATAAGTTCCTGACCGGCCTTCCGTCGAGATTTGTCGTCGATGAAGGCGACTGGCATCTGCACGGACTGCTCGTCCAGATGGACGAAACGAGCGGGCAGGCTGCAAAGCTGGAGAAAATTCGATTGACCGAGACCTCTCTAGCGATGTACTGATAAGAACGGTGGCGAATCCTGGAGACGGCTATCGGAATGGAAGCAGGAATTTTTTGTCCCCTCTCGAATAGGTATGGAAGTAGTGTAGAGCCGCAGCTACCCATCATTCCCGAGGAGGTACTTTCCATGGAAGTATTAAAAGTTTCCGCTAAGTCCAATCCAAATTCCGTCGCAGGGGCACTGGCTGGAGTTCTAAGGGAACGTGGAGCTGCTGAGCTGCAGGCGATCGGGGCTGGAGCCATCAATCAGGCGATCAAGGCGGTCGCGATCGCCCGAGGCTTCGTCGCTCCCGGCGGGGTGGACCTCATCTGCATTCCCGCTTTCACCGATATCGTCATCGATGGCGAAGACCGCACAGCGATCAAGCTGATCGTAGAGCCGCGCTGAAGACCGGACAACTTATTCGATTCGACCTGTTTACGGTGTAAGCAGGTTTTTTTGCGTCCATTTACAGCCATGGATTCATATCATGCAAGAGCAAGAAACGGAACAGGAGGCTGCAGCGCCATGAAACACCCTGTACTCGGAGTCGCGGATCTGCATTGCGACGTGCTCAGCAAGCTGCTGAGTCATCCAGAGCTCGACGTCTGCCAAGCGGCTGGCGGCTCCGGCAGCCGGCAGCTCGACGTGACGCTTGACCGACAGCTGGCAGCGGGTTATATGCTTCAGGCCTACGCGATCTATTTGACGGAAAGCAGGCCGAAGACATTCGACGCCGTTCTCAGAAGCATCGACCTCTTTTACGAAAAGATCGTCTCCAATGATGCCTACCGGTTCGTCGCGAGCAGGCAGGATCTTGAGCGCAGCCTTGCCGAACGCCGGATCGCCGCCCTCCTGACGCTGGAAGGAGCGGACGGGCTGGAAGGAGACTTCGCGATGCTGCGCATTGCGCGCAGGCTGGGAGTCCGCTTGCTTGGCCTGACCTGGAACTATGGGAACTGGGCGGCCGACGGAGTCATGGAAGAACGACAAGGCGGACTCACGGAGAAGGGACGGCAGCTGATCCGGCATTGCAACGAGCTCGGCATCATTTTGGATGTGTCGCATTTGACGGAGACAGGGTTTTGGGAACTGGCGGACCGGACCGAGAGGCCGTTCATCGCCTCGCATTCCAACGCGAAGTCTGTCTGCGCCCACCCGAGAAATCTGACCGACGATCAGATTCGGGCGCTCATTGCGATGGGAGGAAGGATCGGCATGACCTACGTGCCTTATTTCGTCAGCAGCGCGGAGCAGGTGCATATTGACGACATTCTTCGCCATATCGAGCATATATGCGCCTTGGGAGGAGAGAAGCACATCATGCTCGGTTCCGACTTCGACGGCATCGAGCTTTACGTGGAGGGCCTTCGGCATCCCGGCGACGTCCGCTCGCTGCGATCCGCTCTCGTAAGCGAGTTCGGAGCGCGGCAAGCCGCGGCTTTTATGAATGGAAACGCGATTTCCTTCCTTCTGAGCGAGCTGCCGGGGGACTGAGGCATCGGGCAACTATCAGTTTCTGTTATAGGTTCCATCGGATTCCTGTATGAGAACTTTTCTCGATAATGCCTTGCATTTTTAAAGGTGGAGGCATAAAATTTATGGAGATTGTGAAAAAGGTCTCATAGCAGATGAGGAGTTGGACGCAAGTGATCAGTCAGCTGTCTTGGAAAATAGGAGGCCAGCAGGGCGAAGGCGTGGAGAGCACCGACCGGATTTTCTCCACCGCTCTGAACCGCCTCGGCTATTATTTATACGGGTACCGTCATTTCTCCTCGCGGATCAAGGGCGGACATACCAATAACAAAATCCGCATCAGCACATCTCCCATCCGGGCCATCTCGGATGATCTCGATATTCTTGTCGCGTTCGACCAGGAAAGCATCGATCTCAACGCGCCCGAGCTCCGTCCCGGCGGCGTTGTCGTGGCGGACGCGAAATTCAATCCCGCCTTGCCGGAAGGAAGCGACGCGCGCCTGTTCGCCGTGCCGATCACATCGATTGCCGAAGATCTGGGCACCTCGCTCATGAAAAACATGGTGGCCTCCGGCGCATCCTGGGCGCTGCTCGGCCTTCCGCTCGAGGTG
>Ga0194137_10000849_pt1 | contig 19348 bp, 14 predicted proteins | sample TARM_MetaG_T3_14_FD_134025 | JGI IMG/M metagenome (GOLD analysis project Ga0194137, IMG submission 134025) | Freshwater microbial communities from Pennsylvania, USA, analyzing microbe dynamics in response to fracking - TARM_MetaG_T3_14 (version 2) | ecosystem: Environmental > Aquatic >... | reverse complement strand
GGCGCGCGCTTCAGCCGCGCCCAGAAGGCCGCGCAGAAGGCCCTCAACATCCAGTCCGCCACGCCCGAGCTGGCGGCCGACCAGTCTTTCATGGCCCTGGCCCATCTGCTGGCCGCGGCCAGCGCCCACCGCCTGCAGGACCGCCGCCACCGCGACGAGCAGCTCGGCCGCGCCCTCGACCTGGCCCACCGCACCGGTGGCGCGCGCGCCCAGGAGGACGGTGCCCGCCTGCTGGCCGCCGAATGGGCGCTGGACGACCGCGACGCCACGCGTGCCCTCAGCGTGCTGGGCGAGCTTGCGCCCGGCGTGGCCCGCCGCACCCAGGCCCTGCGCCTGCGCCTGCAGGCCTCGCGCCTGGCCCGTCAGCCCCTGGACGCGCTGCGCACCGCCCGCCTGCTCGCCAAGCACCAGGCCTTCTCCAAGGCTGCCGCCCAGAGCCTGCTGCGTTCGCTGGCCTTCGAGGCCTTGGATGGCGCGCGGGACGTCGACCAGCTGCGCTCGGTCTGGCAGCAGCTCGACCCCGCCGACCGCCGCGACCCCCTGGTCGCCGCGCGTGCCGCTCAATGTGCTGGTCAGCTCGGTGCGCCGGATGACGGCCGAGGCTGGCTGCGCCCCTTCTTCGACGACCTGGGTGAGCTGCAGTCCGATGACCGCGCCGCCCTTGCCAACGCACTGGTGCCTGTACTGGCCGGCTGCGGTCCGGACTGGCTGCAGCGTCTCGAGTCCGCCCAGTCGCGCTTCCCGCGCGAGCGCGCCCTGGCCTATGCCCTGGGCCATGCGCTGGCTGAACGCCAGCTTTGGGGCAAGGCGCGGCTGATGCTCGAGGCGGCAGCCGACGACGTGACCATGGCCAACCCGGCGCGTCGCCGTAGCTGGCTGGCGTTGGCGGCCCTGGCCGAACAGGAGGGCGATGAAGCCCGTCGCAGCCGCTGCTTCGAGGCCGCGGCACGCCTGCCTTGAGTCGCAGCGAAAGATTTTCGAAAAAACTCTCGATGTCTTGTCGAGGGCAGAAAAATCTGGTTATACTGTGAGGCTTCAGCGGCTGTAGCTCAGTTGGATAGAGTACTTGGCTACGAACCAAGGGGTCGTGGGTTCGAATCCTGCCAGCCGCGCCAAAACAAGAAGAAATGAAAACGCCTCGGAGCTTGCTCCGGGGCGTTCTTCTTTGTGCGTCCGGATCAGCGCTTGAAGCGCGGCGCCGCAGCCGGCTGCCAGTGCCCGTCCGCGGTCTGCGCAAAGCTGCCGCGGGCCTGCGCATGGGGATGCAGCGGCGCTTCGGCCAGGGTCAGCACCGGCGCGAAGCAGACGTTGCTTCCTTCCAGCAGTGCCGACCATTCGTCCCGCGTCCTGGTCCGGATGCGTGCGGCCACGCGCTCGCGCAGGGCCCGCCATTGGCTGTGGTCGTGCTGGGCTTTGGGGTCGATATCGCTCAGACCGAGGCGTTGCAGCATCTCGGCATAGAACTGCGGCTCCAGCGCGCCCAGGGACACGAAGCGGCCATCGGCGCATTCGAAGCAGTCGTAGAAGGGTGAGCTGTGCAGGAAGAAGTTCTGCGCGGGGTCATCGTTCCAGCGTCCGGCTGCGCGCAGCGAATGCATCAGGCTGGACAGCAGGCCCACGCCGTCCACCATGGCCGCGTCGACGACCTGGCCGCGGCCGCTGCGCTGGGCTTCCCACAGCGCGGCCATCAGGCCGAAGGCCAGGAACATCGCGCCGCCGCCCATGTCGCCGATCAAGGTGGCCGGGATGCTGGGCGCAACGCCGGCGCGCGTGGCCGTCGACAACACGCCGGTCAGCGCAACGTAGTTGATGTCGTGGCCGGCCGCCTGGGCCAGCGGGCCGGTCTGGCCCCAGCCCGTCACGCGGCCGTAGACGAGGCCCGGGTGGCTGGCCGTGAAGACTTCGGGCCCGAGGCCCAGGCGCTCCATCACGCCGGGGCGAAAGCCCTCGATCAGCGCGTCTGCTCCTTCGATGAGGCGCCGTGCCTCGGTCAGGCCCTCGGCCGTCTTCAGATCCAGGCAAATGCGCCGTTTGCCGCGCTCCAGGGCCGTGCCGGTGTCCAGCACCTGGCCGCCGGGGCGCTCGATGACGAGGACATCGGCGCCATGGTCGGCAAGCAGCATGCCGGCCAGCGGGCAAGGGCCGATGCCGGCCATTTCGATAACAGTGAGACCGGTCAGCGGGCCGGCAGTGGAGGGCGCTTGCATTGGACAATGCTCGCATGAACAAGGCCTTCACCAAGGAATCCGATTCGGACGACGACGACGGCGACGGTCCATCGCTGCCCAGCCTGCCGGCCGGCACGCGCAACTACGTGACGCCGGATGGCTATGCGCGGCTGCGCGCCGAGTTCATGCAGCTCATTGATGTGGAGCGGCCCAGGATGGTGGAGACCGTGTCCTGGGCGGCCAAGAACGGCGACCGCTCGGAGAACGGCGACTACCTCTACGGCAAGAAGCGGCTGCGCGAGATCGACCGCCGGCTGCGCTTCCTGACCAAGCGCCTGGACATCGCCGAGGTCGTCGACCCCAGCGCCCACCATGGCAGCGAGCAGATCTTCTTCGGCGCCACGGTGACCTACGCCAATGCCAAGGGCGAGGAGAAGACCATCACCATCAAGGGCATCGACGAGGCCGACAGCCTGGCCGGCGAGGTCAGCTGGATCTCGCCGATCGCACGCACCTTGCTGAAGGCGCGCGTCGGCGACGAACTCAATCTAGTGACGCCTGTGGGCGTCGAGAAGATCGAGGTCGTCGACGTCAGTTACCCCGCTCCCGCTAAGGCTTGACGCGCCAGACGCGCTGCACGGGCGCGGTACGGCGCAGCACGCGCAGCACGTCGGCCAGATGCAGGCGGTCGCGCACGGCGATGAGCAGGGTCATCTCGGCTGTCTCGCGCAGCTGGGCCTCGTCGCTCATGGAGATGTGGGTGATGTCGGCCTCGGCCTGGGCTACGGCCTGGGCCACCTGGGCGAGCACGCCCTTGCCATTGGCCATCAGCAGGGCGATGCCGGCCTCGAAGCTCTTGGTCAGCTCCTCGGCCCATTCGACCTGGATCCAGTGCTCGCTGTCGCGCTGGAAGAGGCGACGGCCCACCGCGCATTCGCAGGTGTGGACGACCAGGCCTTCGCCGCGGCCGAGGTAGCCGCGCACCTCGTCGCCGGGGATGGGGCGGCAGCAGTTGGCGAGCTGCACCGAGGCGCCTTCGCTGCCGTCGATGGTCACGCTGCCCTGGCTGGCCGGGGCCTCGGCAAAGCGGCCCAGGGTCAGGGCCAGCGCATCGGGCTTCTGGCCCTGCTCGGCCATCAGGCGGGCCAGCTTCTTGGCGATGATGGTGGCAATCTTGCGGCCGGCGCCGATGTCGACCAGCAGCTGTTCGGTGCCCGAGCTGCCGGCCCAGGCGGCCAGTTCGTGCCAGATCGGCGCGGCGGGGTCGTCCAGCTCCAGGCTGGGCAGGCCCAAGCCCTCGATACGCATGGCCTGGGCCAGCATCTTCTCGCCCAGTTCGCGCGACTCCTCCTGCTCCAGGTCCTTCAGGTAGTGGCGGATCTTGGAGCGCGCGCGGCCGGTGCGCACAAAGGCCAGCCAGGCCGGATTGGGACTGGCGCCGGGGGCCGTGATGATCTCGACGATGTCGCCGCTGCGCAGCTCAGCGCGCAAAGGCACGGCCTCGCCATTGACCTGGGCCGCCACGCAGTGGTCACCGACGTCAGAGTGGATGGCGTAGGCGAAGTCCACGGGCGTCGCGCCCTTGGGCAGGGCCATGATCTTGGACTTGGGCGTGAAGACGTAGATTGCGTCGGGGAACAGGTCGATCTTGACGTGCTCGAGGAACTCGTTGGCGTCGCGCGTCTCGTCCTGGATGTCGATGAGGCTCTGCAGCCAGCGCGCATTGGCCTGCTGGGCGATCAGGGCCGAGGCCTGCTTGCCGCGGCTCTTGTAGATCCAGTGCGCCGCCACGCCCTGCTCGGCGATCTGGTGCATGCCTTCGGTGCGCAGCTGGAACTCCAGCGGCGTGGCGAGAGGCCCCATCAACGTGGTGTGCAGGGACTGGTAGCCGTTGTCCTTGGGCGTCGCGATGTAGTCCTTGAAGCGGCCAGCCTGGGGCTTGTAGAGCTGGTGCAGCACACCAAGCGCCGTGTAGCACTGCAGCGGCTCCTCGGTCAGGATGCGAAAGCCGAAGATGTCGCTGACCTGGGCGAAGGAGAGGCCGCCTTTTTCGCGCATCTTCTTGTAGATGGAATAGACCGTCTTCTCGCGCCCCTGCACCTCAACGCGCAGGCTGGCCTTGGCGAAGGCGGCGCGGATCTCACCCTCGATGCGCGACACCAGGTCGCGCCGGTTGCCGCGCGCCTTGGACACGGCCTTGGAGAGGGCTGCATAGCGCCAGGGGTGGAAATACTGGAAGGACAGGTCCTGCAGCTCGCGGAAGGTCTGGTTGAGCCCAAGGCGGTGGGCGATGGGTGCGTAGATGTCGAAGGTCTCGCGGGCAATGCGGCGGGCCTTGTGCGGGGCCATCGCGCCCATGGTGCGCATATTGTGAAGACGGTCGGCCAGCTTGATGAGGATGACGCGCAGGTCGCGCGCCATGGCCAGCAGCATCTTGCGGAAGGACTCGGCCTGCGACTCCTCCTTGGTGGAGAACTGCAGCTTGTCCAGCTTGGTGAGGCCGTCGACCAAGTCGGCCGTCGTGGCGTCGAACTTCTCGATCAGCTCGGTCTTGGAGATGCCGCAGTCCTCGACGACGTCGTGCATCAGCGCCGCCATCAGGGCCTGGGCGTCCAGCCGCCACTCGGCGCAGATGCCGGCCACGGCGATGGGGTGGGTGATATAGGGCTCGCCGGTGGCCCGCTTTTGGCCCAGGTGGGCCTCATCGGCGAACTTGTAGGCCTCGCGCACCCGCTTGACCTCGGCCTTGCTCAGATAGCCGAGCTTGGGGGCGAGGGCGTCAAAGGAGGCCGCCTCGGCCTGCGTAGGTGGCGCCGGTTGGCGCAAACCCGGCAGCGTGAACCAGGCAGTGAGGGAGCGTTGAGCCATATGGGCTCGAATTTATCCGATGCCCAAAAGGCAACGGGCGTCCTGGGACGCCCGTTTCAGCTTCGCGAGGGTCTGACTTAGACCGGAACCTTGCGCAGCATCTCGATGCCGACTTCGCCGGCGGCGATTTCGCGCAGGGCGGTCACGCCGGGCTTGTTCTTGCTCTCGATACGGGGGCTGTGGCCCTGGCTCAGCATGCGGGCGCGGTAGGTGGCCGCCAGCACGAGCTGGAAGCGGTTGGGGATCTTGGTCAGGCAGTCTTCGACGGTGATGCGGGCCATGGTGTTCCTTGTGATGTGCGCGATCAGGGCAGATCGAGCGCCTGAAAGACGGCCGAGCGGTTTCGGCGCTGAGCCGCGTATTTTAGCCGTTGTGCGTGGACGATGGTCTTGAGGTCGAAAACTGCCGTGTCGAACACCGCGTTCACGACGACGAAATCGAAGTGTTGGGCCTGGGCGACCTCGACGCGGGCGTTGCTCATGCGCATGGCGATGACTTCGGGCTCGGTGTCGCCGCGGCGGTTCAAACGCTGGCGCAATTCGTCCCAGCTCGGCGGCAGGATGAAGATCAGCACGGCGTAGGGGAAGAGCTGCTTGATCTGCAGGGCGCCCTGGTAGTCGATCTCCAGCACCACGTCTTCGCCATGCTGCAGGCGCTGCTCGATGCCAGCGCGCGAGGTGCCGTAGAGGTTGCCATGCACCTCGGCCCATTCGAAGAAATCGCCATGGTCCACCTTGGCGCGGAACTCCTCCGGCGTGATGAACCAGTATTCGCGCCCATGCTGCTCCTGGCCGCGCGGCGCCCGCGAGGTGTGGGAGATGGAGACGGCCAAGCGGGCGTCCAGCTCGAGCAGAGCCTTCACGAGGCTGGACTTGCCTGCGCCGCTGGGCGCAGCGACGACAAAGAGATTGCCGGGGTATTCCATGAGCTTTGTTTGGGCTGGCGAGGCTAAGTGACTGTCGCCTCAGCGGTTTTTCTGCCGCCCAACGATTGACCAAAGGTGGACTTTAGCTCGCCCGCTGGCCGGTACCCCAGCGCCAGCCGCGGCAAGGGTTGCCGTTTTTGGCACTGCGGACCGGAATTCGAGCCGAATTCGGCAGGGGTTTTGGCCGCAGATCAAAAAAAGCCACGACGAGCCCCCCAGCGTCAAGGCACATGGCCGCCTCACTGCAGCCGGGGGGGCAGAACCTCAACTTCCGCTCGGGAATAGGTGGAATGACGGGTGCCGTTGGACCCGTTCGAGATGCGCGCCGTTGATGCAGGCATCGCCGACGACATGATGGCCTGCCTGGACGCTCTGCGTTGGGGCCAGTCGGACCTCCGCTTCCTACCCAACGGAGAGCAGCGTGTGCGCGCGGTGATCCGCACGGGGTGTCTTTGCAACCGTTGGCCGGGTGCAAAGTGCTCGGCAGGGTGTGCAGCGCCGAGTTCGTTGGGCGTATTGATGAGGTGCTCGCCTGAGCCTCGACACGACCAAAAGTCCACTGTCTTGAGGTAGAGATAGCGACGACTGGAGCCTTGATTTCTCCGGCGATAGCCATGAAGAGATGCACCGGTGATTGGGTGTCGACCACCACCCGCGATAGCGCATGGCCGAGAGTGGGGCGCATCTGCCGTTCTGATCGCTCCGAGCCTCCTCACAGCTCATAACTTGCGCGAACGTAATACGCCCGGCCAGTGGGGTTGGTGAACCTGGGGTCGTAGCCGGCCTGGAAGACGTCGGTCTGGAAGCTCAGGGGTGGGTCGCGGTCCGTCAGGTTGTGGATGCCGACTGTCAGGGACAGGCCGCGCAGCGGACGCCAGCCGGCGAAGGCATCCAGCGTGGCGTAGTTGGGGACGCGGGTCTGGCCGTCGGCGTCGAGATAGCCTGACTTGTAGTGGCCGGTCAGCCCGGCCGAGTATTGCGCCAAGGTCCAGACGGCGTTGGCGGTGTGCTGCCAGCGGAACACCGGGTTCACCCCGGAATAGACGCCGACGTTCTGGTTCCACGGCCCCTGGGCATAGTTCTGGTACTCGTAGCGGGCCACATAGGTGCTGCTCAAGCCTAGGTTCCACCGGCCCCAACTGCTCTGCAGGCGGTAGTGGGCGCTCAGGTCCACGCCGTTGGTGTTGGTGCCGCCGAGGTTCTGGGTACGGGCGTCGACGTAGCCGCAGTCCGCGCCTGGGCATTGGGTGCCATCTGTCGAGAGGTGGCCCGAGGCATTGCGGTGGAAGTATTTGCCGAAGATGTCGTAGTTGGCCGGGTCGAACAAGGTCTGGTTGGCGATGGCGCCGATGATGTTGGTCAGGCGGATCCACCAGAAGTCGGCGCTGAGGCTGAGATCGGCGGCCGGTTCGACCACGAGGCCAAAGTTCGCGCTCTTGCTCTTCTCCGGGCTGAGGCTGAGATTGCCACCACCCAGCGCCTGGAACTGCGCCGCGCAGTTGTTGACGCGTGGGTTTGGCGGCTTGGGCACGCCGTTGGGGCAGGTCAGGGGGTCGTTGACCACGGCCGTGTTGCCGTAAGACTGCGAGGCGTTCAGCTCGAACAGCGAGGGCGCCCGAAAGCCGGTGGAATAGGAGCCCCGCATCAGCACCGCGTTGCTCGGCTGAAATCTGAAGCTGAGCTTGGGGTTGGTGGTCTTGCCGAAGTCGCTGTATTTGTCGAAACGCAGCGCACCGGTGATGTCCAGTGACTTGATGATGGGGATGTTGAGCTCCGAATAGGCGGCATTGACCCGGCGCGTGCCGGAGTTGAAGAGGGTCGGGTCGATGCCCGTCGAGGCCACCACGATGCTGGCGTAAGGCGTGTTGGCACGGGTGGTGAACTTCTCGCTGCGCGTCTCCAGTCCCAGGGCCAGGGCGGCGGGGCGGCCAGCGCCCAGCCAGTCCCCGAGGTCGCGGCTGGCGCGGGCATCGAGGCCGGTGGTGCGGCCCTTGCCGGATTGCACGGTGCCGACGGCCAAGGCCTTGTCCAGCACGGCTTGGCCAGCGGCGTCCTGAGGTCCGAAGGGGTTGATGACGCCGGTGAGGACGTTCTCCTTGATGAGGCGGCCGTCGTTGAAGCCGCTGATCAGGCGCTGGGTGACACGGTTCTCGTTGAAGCTCGCACCGACCGCATAGTCCCAGCCGGAGAGCGTGCCCTCCAGGTTCAGCACGAAGCGCTCCTGCGTGTTGGTGTTCTCGTCGCCGCGCGGGCCGTTGGGCACGTCGCGCCACTTGACGTTGACGTAGCCGGGTAGGACCTTGGCGCCGCCGGTCGTCACCGTGCTGCCGACCCGGCCGCCGTTGTAGGCCGGGTCGAGCGGGATGGTCGGGTGCACGCCACTGCCGGAATTGCCCGGGTAGTAGGGGTTGGGCGTGCCGTCGGGCTTGAAGGGGTTTTGCAGCAGGGCGCCGTAGGGAACGGGCGCGATGCGGGTCCAGACCTTGCCGCGGGTACTGAAGAGCTCGGCCGTGAGCAGATGGTCTTCCCCCAGCTTGAGGCTGCCGCGGAGCATGCCGGAGTCGCGCTGTGAACGCGGGATGTAGTCCACGAAGCTGGACGTGGTCATGTAGCAGGAGAGGTTGTCGCCCGCGGGGGTGAGGAAGGTGCCCGTGGTGCAGGCAGGGGCCGCCGGGTTGGCCACGGCGTCGGCCTGGAAATAGTTGGCGGGGTTGGGCGTGGGCGACAGTCCGCCGGCATAACGGGTGTTGAAGGGTCGCTGGGTGCCGCCGATGGCGTCCTGGCGCTGGGCGTCGATGAAGCCGAACAGGTTGAAGCCGTCCTTGTCGAGGTCGCCCGAGCCGAAGCCCGCGTTGAGGCTCTTGTTGTTCCCGCCGGGGTGCTGCGGGCTCTCATAGCCAGCCGATACCGAGCCGCCGCGATAGTCCTTGCGGGTGACGAAGTTGATGACGCCACCGATGGCGTCGGTACCGTAGAGCGAGGAGGCGCCGTCGCGCAGCACCTCGACCCGCTCCAGCGCGGCCAGCGGGATCATGTTGAGGTCTGGGGCCGAGCCGTCGAAGGCATTGTTGGCGATACGCCGGCCATTGAGCAGCACCAGGGTCTTGTTCTGGCCCAGGCCGCGCAGGTTCGCAAACGAGGCGCCGCCGGTGGAGGCGCCCACCGCCTGGCTGGTGGCCTGGGTGGACTGGGTGGCGGTGAGACTGCCGATGATGTCCTCTACCGTATTCAGCCCCTGGGCGCGCAGGTCGGTCATCTTGAGCACCGTGACCGGGACGGTGGTCTCGGCCTCGATGCGCTTGATGGCCGACCCGGTCACGACGACGCGCTCCATTTGCTGCGCCGCATCGGCGCTTTGCGACCAGGCGCTGGAGGCGACCAGGCTCAAGGCCACGGCGGTGGCGACTCGGGAGAGGCGGTGCATGGGATGGGTCTCCTGTGGATGAGGATGGCGGCTCGCCCTACCAGACTTGCACCCGTTGTGCGGGCTCGAGGTAGAGGGCTTGGCCGGGTCTGACGTCGAAGGCGGCGTACCAGGCGTCCATGTTGCGGACCAGGGCGATGCGGTAGCGATCGGGCGCGTGGCTGTCGGTCTGGAGCTTCTGGCTCAGACTGGCTTCGGTGCTGACGCTGCGCCAGCTGCGCGCATAGCCCAGGAAGAACTCGCGGTCGACCTGCCGCACCGCCTCGGCGTCGGCCGTGCTCAGGCGCCGTCGATGCGCGTCGAAGGCGAGGCTGAGGCCGACCAGGTCGGCACGGGTCTCGGTGAGCGTGCGTTGCGGGTCGATGCCCAGGCCGGGCAGGGGGCGGTAGCTGGCGATCTGCTCGATCAAGGGCTGCGAGACCCGCGCCAGGCCGGCGCGATCCTCGGGCGTCCACCAGGGGCGAAGCCGGCCGCGCTCGTCGAAGTCGGCACCGACCTCGTCGAACAGGTGGCTGATCTCGTGGCCAACGATGGCTCCGATGGCGCCGAGGTTGCCGGCGTCGGAGGCATGCAGGTCGAACTTGGGCGCCTGCAGCAGGGCGGCCGCGAAGTTGTAGTTGTTTTGCAGGGGCTGGCTCCCGGCGGCCACGGCCTGCGCGGGTATCCACCACTCCTGCGTGTCGAGAGGCCGACCGAGCCGCGCCAAGGCCTGGCCAGTCTTCCACAGGGCGAGGCGGCGCTGGTTGCCCCAGGCGTCGCGAGAATCCAGGTGCAGTGCTCGGTGGTCGCGCCAGCGGTCGGGATGGCCCACGCCAAAGTACAGCGCAGCGAGCTTGGCCTGGGCCACGCGCCGCGTGGCCGGGCACATCCAGGAGCAGGTCGTCAGTCGGTCGGCGGTGGCCGCCATCACCTCGGCCACGATGGCCTGCACGCGTGCCCGGGCCTGCGGCGGGAAATGCCGCTCGACGTAGAGCTGGCCCATGGCCTCGGGCCAGGACTTGTCCAGGGCAAGCCGGGCCTGCTGACCGCGATCAGCCGGCGCGGTCTGCAGCGACCAGCCCTGTGGCAGCACCTCGGCGTGACGCTGCACGAGATGGACGCTCAGATAGTCGCGCCACATGGCCAGGGGCTGCGAGCCGAGCAGTGCGGCCTGGGCCCGGATCGCGCCCGGCTGCCAGGCCACCGCGCTGCCGCCGAGGCCCGCAGCGGCGAAGAAGCGTGGCCAATCCAGGCCTGGAGCCCTGCGGCCGAACTCGGCCAGGGTCCAGCGGTGCTCGGCCCGATGCGGGTCGTCAGAGGCCGCGGCGGTCTCGTGGCCCGCAGCGATGCGACGCTCCAGGTCCAGCACGGCATTGGCACGCGCCGCGGCATCGCTTGCGCCCAGCCGGCCCAGGGTCAGGGTGAGACGGTCGAGATAGCCGGCCCGCTGCTCGCGAGCCTGCTCTGAATCGTCGAGGTAGGTGGCAGGCTCGCCCAAACCCAGGCCGCCCTGCAGCAGATAGGCCTGGTAGCGGCCTTCGCCTTGCACGCCCGGCTGCACCGCGAGACCGAAGAGGTGGGGCGAGGCAAACACGCCCCAGTACAGCGGATCCACATCGGCGCGCAACTCCGAGCCCAGATAGAGCGCCAGGGCCGAAGGGTCGCGCAGCGCGCGGATGCGAGCCAGCAGGGGGTGCAGCGGCGCGAGCCCCAGAGCTTCGATCCTGGCGCTGTCGAGACAGGCATCGCGAAAATGGGCGAGCTTGTGTTCGACTGCGTGGGCGGACTGGCCATCTGCGCCCGCCCACAGGGCCTCGACCTGGGTTTGCGTGAGCTGGTTGATGTCCTGCCGCGCCGTCCAGGGCTGACCCGGTGCGCCGGCTTCACGCGCACCTAGCCAGTCGGCATTGGCATGGGCAAAGAAGTCGTCGCCCGGCCGCACCGCCGGCTCGGCGGCGCGTGTTCCCGTGGGTGAGCTCAGACCTGCCGCGGCCAGGGCGAGCAAGCTGCGCCGGCTGAAGGATCCTGTAGTTGGTCTGGTGCTGCTCATGAACCTGCCTGGAGGTGGTGGTCACGCGAGTCGGACAACAGCTCGCTCGCCGGCATGCTAGGAACGGCCTCTCGACAAGTCGCGGCGGCGCTGGACACTTTGGGAGCAGATTCGGACCGCGTAGGGCCATGCGGGCGGCGATGCTCCGTGAATGTCCAGATTTGATCGATGACCTACTTGCCGCCGCTCGGGACCTGGACGGTCCGGGGCTTGAACCTGTCCTGCAATTCGCTGCTCAAGCGCTGTCTTTCGTCATCGCTCAGCGCGGCAACGCACTCCTTGCGGGGCAGGGCCGATCCGACCGGGTAGCTGCGATCGCATAACACCCGCTGCGCTTGCGCTTCGGGTGTTGTCGGCTGTAGCGGCGGTGCCGAACAGGCGCCGACCAGGGCCAGCATTGCCAGTAACAAAGGGCGATAGTCCATGGTGATAGGTCTCGGAACTGCGGACCTCCAGGCTAGGTTTCGCTGCGGATGCGGTCGCCTCAGCCTCTGACCAGTAAGGCGCAATGCCGGACATGCAGGGCCATCTCGCAGCTGCAAGCTAGGGGGAATGTCCGAAACCGAACGTCCTGAGTCGGCCCCTGTCTGCTCGGGTGCTCGACAAGCCTTTAGCATCCGCCCACGGGTCTTGTCGGTCGGCTGTCGGAATCTGATCGCTGGGCACCAGACACAGAGGCTAAAGGGACACAAGGAGACAATCAGTGACCAGCCCGCTGCGCAGCCTTGCTCACCCGCGTGCGGCCCAAACGGCCGAAGCTCCGCCCGTGGACGTGCTGTTCGTGGTCTCGCCGCATTCCCTGCTGCTGGACATCGCGGGGCCGTCCGAGGCCTTCAGGCTGGCCAACCTCGAGCGCGCCAACCAAGGTTTGTCGCCGCGATACCGGTTGCGCTTTGCGGGCCATGAAACAGCCCACGTGACCTCGGTAGGCCTGACCGTGGGCGGCCTGGAGCCCTTGCCGTCAACCTTGGATGGGCCGACCTGGGTGGTGGTGGTCGGGCAGCCACAGGCGCGCCTGCGCGAGCCCAGTGAAGCATTGCTGGCGATCGAGCACTGGCTGAGCCGCACGCTGCATGAGCCTCTGCGTTCGACCTTGTCAAAGCATCGCCTGGTGACGATCTGCTCCGGCGCCTTGCTGGCGGCGCGTGCCGGGCTGCTGTGTACGCGGCGCTGCACCACTCATCACGACCTGTTGGCCGACCTGCAGGCCATGGCGCCGCGCGCCCAAGTGGTGGCCAATCGGGTCTACGTGGTGGACGGCGCGGTGGCGACCAGCGCAGGCGTCACGGCCGGCATCGACCTGGCCCTCCATCTGATCGCCGGCGACTGCGGCGAAGCCCTGGCGGCGGCCGTGGCCAAGGACATGGTTGTCTATATGCGACGTTCCGACCGCGACCCGGAACTCTCACCCTTCTTGGCGCATCGCCGGCATCTGCACCCGGTGGTGCATCTGGTGCAGGACGCGGTCAGCATGGAGCCCGAGAAGGACTGGGACATGCGCGAGCTGGCGACTCTCGGGCATGTCACCGAGAGGCATCTGTTGCGCCTCTTCGTCGAGCATGCCGGGGTGTCACCGTTGCAGTTTCTGCAGACCATCCGTCTGGAGCGGGCCAGGCAGTCGCTGGAGCGCGGCGCCAACGTCACCCGGGCGGCTGAACTGGCGGGCTTTCGGTCAGGCCTGCAGTTGCGGCGGGCCTGGCACCGGCACTGGGGCGGCAGCCCGCGCGACGCCTTGCGGGCTGCCGGGCATCGCCAGGACGTCCCGAATTGAGCGCCGCCTGGCCCCTCGGGCGCTCAAGACCTGACGAAGTTGACCGGGCCGGAAGGGCTCAGGTCGTAGCTGATACGACCCTCCAGATGGCCGGAGTCCGACAACGCGCCGTTGAAGATGGCCTTGTGGCCATTGTCGAAGCTCAAGGTGACGATCAAGCTGGTGCCGCTCGCGGTGCCGCTCACGCTGAGCGTGCCCGACCGCCCCGCTTCGATGGCATAGGTGCCGGAGCCGGTGACCTGCTCGCCCTGCACGTGCAGGCTCATGACCAGGCTGCTGCCCACCACCGTCTGCGCCTCGGACCATTTGGCCTCCAGTGGCGAACTCATTGTGTCGCTGCCGCCACCGCCACAGGCACCGAGCAGTGTGGCAAGGCAGAGGCTGACGAGGCTTCTTTGCATGGTGGGTCTCCCGGGTCTGGCTGCCCTCACTTTATGCATTACTGCACGCTTTGCTCAAGGCCGAGAGTGCTCGCAACTTGTCTTTACAGAGCTTGCATCCTCAGCCGGCCACGCGGTCCGGTCGCCGAACAGAATCCCGCCACACCCGCGCCACCCGCGCAATGACCAGGAGACGCTCATGAGGCTTTGTTTCAGACCCCTGCTCTTCGTGACCGGCTTGCTGGCTGTCAGCCTGGCCCAATCAGCCACCGGCACTGTGGACAGCCATCCCTTGTTCAGCCGCGGCCAGTTGAGTTCGGGGGTCAACAACTGGAGCTGGAACCTCTGCAACACCAGCCCGACAGCGGTGGTGCGCGGGCTGACTGTGCTGGCCTTTGACGAGTGCCGGGGCGGCGCCTGGTCTGCGGGTGGTCAGCTTTACCTGAACACGCCGTTGACGTCGGCGGTCAGCTTGACCTTCGACATCTACCTGGGCATGCAGGCCGCGGCCACGGCGCAGGAGATCGGCATGTCCTTCGGCGCTGGCACCCAGGGCGTGGCCCTGAGCAGCCTGCTGCCCAAGCCCAGGAACAACGCCTGGAATACGGTGACCGTGACGCTGGCGCCGCTGATGAACGGGCTGCCCGTGCAGCAGATCATGTGGATGAACTCGTCGGGGCACCCGAAGTTCTACCTGAACAACGTCTTCCTCACCGTTGGGGGCGGCAGCGTGCCGCCTTCCGGCAGCGCGGTGAGCGTCTCGGTGGACGCCACGGCCCAGGTCCACCCCATCTCGCCCTTGATCTACGGCGTAGCCGCCACCACCGACACCGCCCAGGTGATGAAGGCGCTGAACAGTCCGATCAACCGCTGGGGCGGCAATGCCTCGTCCTCCTACAACTGGCAGCTCGACGCCACCAACCACGCCCAGGACTGGTTCTACGAGAGCATTGCCATGTCCGGCGCGACGGCGCCGGCCAGCTTCGTCAAGGACTTCGTCTCGGCCAACCAACAGGCCGGCGCCGCCAGCATGGTGACCGTGCCCATGCTCCCCTGGGTCGCCAAGCTGGGCCCCAACCGCGGCAAGCTGGCCAGCTTCTCGGTCTCCAAGTACGGGCCCCAGCAATTCACCGACGCGCAGTGGATGCCCGACGCCGGCAACGGCGTGCACGTCAATGGCTCGCTCGTGGCTGGCAACGACCCCAATGACGCCAACGTCCCCTCCAACGAGAGCTTCCAACAAGGCCTGGTCTCCACCCTGGTCCAGCAGTTCGGCACGGCGGCGAGCGGTGGCGTGCGCTACTACCTGCTCGACAACGAGGTCAGCATCTGGCACAGCACCCACCGAGACGTGCATCCTCAGGGGGCGGGCATGGATGAAGTGCTGGAAGCCATGACGCGCTACGCCCGAGCCATCCGAGCGGCCGACCCCGGCGCCCAGATCGTCGGGCCGGAGGAATGGGGCTGGGCGGCCTATTTGTTCTCAGGGAAGGACCAGCAGGCCCAGAACTGGAGCGCCCCGCCCGACAAGCTGGCCCACGGCGGCATGGACTACGTCCCCTGGCTGCTCCAGCAGGCCACCCGCGTCCAGCAGAGCACCGGGCTCAAGCTGCTCGATGTGTTCTCGCTGCACTACTACCCGCAAAGCGGCGAGTACTCCAGCGATACCTCGGCTGCCATGCAAGCGCTGCGCAACCAGTCCACCCGCTCGCTCTGGGACCCCAACTACAAGGACAAGAGCTGGATCGCCGACAAGGTGATGCTCATCCCGCGCATGAAGGCCTGGGTGCAGCAATACGCCCCCGGCCTCAAGCTCGCCCTGACCGAATACTCTTGGGGCGCCGACAACCACATCAACGGCGCGACTACACAGGCCGACATCCTCGGCATCCTGGGCCGCGAGGGCCTGGACATCGCGACCCGCTGGGAGGCCCCACCCACTGGCTCGCCCACCTTCAAAGCCTTCCAGATCTACCGCAACGCTGACGGCCAGAAGCACGGCTTCGGCGAGACCTCGGTGCAAGCCACGGCGCCCAACCCCGACCAGGTCTCCGCCTTCGCCGCCCTGCGCGCCAGCGATAAGGCGCTCACTGTGATGGTGGTCAACAAGGACACCGCGAGCCACCCGCTCAAATTGCATCTGGCCCACTTTGGCAGCGGCGCGGGCGGCAGCCAGCGCTGGCAGCTCACGTCGAACGGCTTCTCGGCGCTTGGCGCCTTGAGCTACAGCGGCGGGGCGGTGTCGGACACGCTTCCGCCGCAGAGCGTGACGCTGTACGTGCTGCACTGAAGGGCGGGCAGGGCGCTCACGGGCTCTTCCCTGCCGTCAAGGCTCGGCGAACATACAAGCCCTTGTCTTATCCACGGACCTGAGGAGACCCTGGCAAGCGAAGGGCAGGCGGTTTTCGTCGACGGATAGCGCCCGCTCGCGCGGTACTTCAGGCCTCCGGCATCGGCGAGTTCGAAGTCCGCTGCCGGATTCCGTTCGATCCAGTGGTTGCGCACGGCCAAGCACCTTTTCGCGCGAACGGCCTTGCGCTCTGAAACGCAAGAACCATGATGCCTTGCCCTCGCGCGCAGCCTTGGCACTGCCCACGAAGGTCAGGTCCTCGCCGACGGCGTGGTCCGTCGCGCCGCTGGCGAGCCACGCCTCAAAAACGACGATCGGCGAGCAGCTTTCCTTGGTCATCCATTTCCCATCTCCGTCTTTGGAGGCTGTGGGGTTCTCGTGCAGGAAATTCCGCATCGTCAGATGCGGCAGATTCGCCCCACAAAAACCCAACAACAAACCTCGCCACCGAGGTGCGCTTCACTGCGGCGGCATGGGGCGAACTTGGGGAAAAACCTTCTATATCAACAGGTTGTAGCGTGCGGTGAGGCGTAGCGAGGCGCCAAAAACCTACTCAATGTTTTGCACCTGCTCGCGCATCTGCTCGATGGCGACCTTCATCTCGACCGAGATACTGGTCAATTCCAGGGCCGCGGATTTGGAGCCCAGGGTATTGGCTTCCCGATGCAGTTCCTGAATCAGGAAATCCAGGCGCTTGCCGAGTTCGCCGCCCTTTTTCAGCAGCCGCGTCAATTCGTCGAGGTGGGCGCGCAGGCGCCCCAGTTCCTCGGCCACGTCGATGCGGATGGCAAAGGCGGCCGCTTCGTTCAGTGCGCGCTCTTGCAGGGCCTCCTTCGGCACGCTGCTGGCGCCGCCGGTGGCCGCCAGGGCTTCCTGCCAGCGCTCCAGAAAGCGTTGCTGCTGGCGGGCGACCACGGCCGGAAGCAGGGGTTCGGCCTCGTCGGCGAGCTCTCGCAGGCGCTTGATGCGCTCCATCAGGATGGCCACCAGCTTCTCGCCCTCGCGCTCGCGGGCCTCGGCCAGGCCCTGGACACAGGCCTGGGCCGCTTCCAGCGTAGCGGCGTCCAGCTGGGCCGGGGCGGCCGCACCGCTCTTGCACCAGTTGAGCGCTTCGTGGACCGACAGCGGCGTCGCCGCGGGCAGCCAAGTGCGTACCTTGGCCTCCAGGCTGGCCAGGCGGTTGAGCTGCTCGGGCTGGGGCTGGGGCCAGGCGCCGTCGGCCTCGCGCTGGGTGTTGATGCGCAGTTCGATCTTGCCGCGTTTGAAGCGTGCGGCGATCAGTTCGCGCAATTGGGGTTCAAGGCCGCGCAGCTCTTCGGGCATGCGCATGGACAGATCCAGAAACCTGCCATTGACCGATCGCAATTCAACGCTGACCGACGCTTGTGGAGAACTACTGCCGTCTTCGGCTTTAGGGGGTTGCGCCAGGGAATTGGCGTACCCGGTCATGCTGTAGACTGGCATTTCGCATCTCGCAAAACAGACAAAACGCGATTATGTCCAAGCCGAAGCCGGCGCCATTGCCCGCAGGCACGGTGGTTGGGGGCTATCAGATCATCAAGCGACTGGCGGCGGGTGGTTTCGGCGTGGTTTATCTCGCTGAGGATCCCGACCATCATCTGGTCGCCTTGAAGGAATATCTGCCCTCGTCGCTGGCCGAACGTTCGCCGGGCGAACTGACGCCTCGCGTCAAACCGGAAAAGCAGCCGCTCTATCGGCTGGGACTGAAGAGCTTCTTCGAAGAAGGGCGTTCGCTCGCGCAGATCTCGCATCCCAGCGTCGTGTCGGTGCTGAACTTCCTGCGCGAGAACGAAACCGTCTACATGGTCATGAACTATCTGCAAGGTGACACCCTGCAGGATTTCATCGTGACCGCCCGCGACATGAAGCGCGACAAGGTCTTCCGCGAGTCAACCATCCGCAGCCTCTTCGACGAGATCCTGCGCGGCCTGCGCATCGTCCACCAGCACAAGATGCTGCACCTGGACATCAAGCCGGCCAATATCTTCATCACCAACGACAACAAGGCCGTGCTGCTGGACTTCGGCGCGGCGCGCGAAGTGCTGAGCAAGGAAGGCAACTTCATCCGCCCGATGTACACGCCGGGCTTTGCAGCGCCGGAGATGTACCGCCGCGACGGCTCGCTCGGCCCCTGGACCGACATCTACGCCATCGGTGCCTGCATCTATGCCTGCATGCAGGGCTATCCGCCCAATGACGCGCCGCAGCGCCTGGAGAAGGACCGCCTGTCCCTGAGCCTAAGCCGGCTGCGCAATGTCTATTCCGACAACCTCCTCGAAGTGACCGAGTGGTGCATGTCGCTGGACGCGCTGTCGCGCCCGCAGAGCGTGTTCGCGTTGCAGAAGGAACTCGCCCGCGAGACCGAAAGGCGCTACACCAAGCTCAGCTTCAGCGAACGCCTCAAGCTCCAGCTTGAGAACCTGAAGTCCGGAGCGAAAGCTTGAGCCCCCACGCGAACATTCGTCCGCTGCCGTGCAGGCCGCACCGGGCCAGCGGCCCGGTTCTTCGCCAGGCATGCAGCGTCCACCGGACGCTGCATGCGCGTGCTCAGCCCGCCGAGGGGGCGCAAGGCTGCCCTAGGGGCGGCCCGTCGGGAGTCTTGGCTTGAGATTCAACGTCTTCCAGGTCAGCCGCCGCGGCGGCCGCGAGACCAATGAAGACCGCATGGGCTATTGCTTCACGCGGGAGGCCGGCCTGTTCGCGCTGGCCGACGGCATGGGCGGCCATCCGGAAGGCGAGGTCGCGGCCCAGATCGCGCTGCAGACCCTGGCCGCCCTGTTCCAGCAGGACGCCCGCCCGATCATCGAGGACCCGCAGCGCTTTCTGCACGAAACCATCGTCATCGCCCACCAGCAGCTGCTGCGCTATGCGGCCAGCAAGGGCCTGCACGATACGCCGCGCACGACGGTCGTCGCCTGCATCCTGCAGGGCAACCAGGCCTGGTGGGCCCATTGCGGCGATTCGCGCCTCTACGTGGTTCGCGCCGGCCGGCTGATCGCCCGCACTCGCGACCATTCCTACTCCGAGCTGCAAGAGGCCCTGGGCCGCGTCTCGCCCGGTGGTGAACCCTTCAACCGCAACGTCCTCTTCACCTGCCTGGGCAGCCCTGGTAAGCCCATGGTGGACTGCCAGGGGCCTCTGGTCATGGAGGCGGGCGACCGCCTGCTGCTGTGCTCCGACGGCCTCTGGGGCAGTGTCGAGGACGGCGAGATCGTCCAGCACCTGGCCGACCAGGTCATCTCCGAGGCCGTGCCCGAGCTCGTCGAGCAGGCCCTGCGCGTGGGCGGCGCCCGCAGCGACAACGTCACTGTCCTCGCCGTCGAGTGGGAAGGTGAGGGCGAGCCCAGCGGCGACACCACCCAGAACCTGGGCAACTCCGGTTTTGCCTCCACCATCCAGGGCGCCCTGGATG
>Ga0194137_10000848_pt1 | contig 19360 bp, 21 predicted proteins | sample TARM_MetaG_T3_14_FD_134025 | JGI IMG/M metagenome (GOLD analysis project Ga0194137, IMG submission 134025) | Freshwater microbial communities from Pennsylvania, USA, analyzing microbe dynamics in response to fracking - TARM_MetaG_T3_14 (version 2) | ecosystem: Environmental > Aquatic >... | reverse complement strand
TCTTTAGGTACTATTAATGTACGTTGTAGCATTAGGTTTGGTATGATTAATTAATTAGTGGTAATTAGGTAGATTAAATAGGTAATTAAGGTAGTAAATAATACTATCTAAATGTATCAAATACATTACTATTCACTATCTTTAACCTAGCTATACTACTTACCTATACGGAAATATGTTTAATGTGATTAACTAACCACACTAATCCTAATAAGGTATTAGTAAATACAATAACTAGTATAGCAATATAAACTACATACTTGATTTGTTTATTGGTTCTTAGTTTATCTAGTAACTCTGTAACTACTGCTATAAATAGCGTAGATATAATTACTATTAAACATACTGTTACTGTCATTGTAATTGACATAAGACTATCCTTTAGTTAAATGGTTAGATACTTGATTAATTATTTAAGGTTAGTTAGTAGTAGTAAACTACTCCATCATTCCCGCTAGGGAATATAAACTTAATAGGTACTCTTAATAAACACTATCTCTAGTTTTATGTGTAGGAGTGTAGATAGATACATAAAGGGTAATTGCTTACCCTTAGTATGTATTGATTAGTTAGTTACCGATGTGAGCTTTGAGAGCTTCACGTTGAGATGTATAGGCTGATGCTAGGTTTTTGTCTTCGTCGAATAGGACTTGGAGGTCTGCTTTACGATTAGCGATTGATAATGCTACTTCGTCGAGGATTGCCTCTTGTGAGTCATACTCTTCTGCTTTAGCGCGAAACTTGACGTTTGTTGCATATGCTTGTGCAGTGGTTGAACCTGCTTGAGCTAGGTGAGTTAATGCATTGGATGATGTTGATAATACATTTGCTACATCAACGATGATGTTAGCTGTAGAGACAACTGCTTTGCCGATTGCTGCTACTGATGGACGTGCCATATATAATACCTCTAAGTTAAGTTAACGGCTTCATTGCCATAATACCCGCTAGGGTTTTAATCTTTGAGTGTAGATAGGGGGGGGGATACTTAAGAAATTGATGGGTTCTAAGTGTAGAACACTGATTCTTCATTCTAAATATCAAGTAATCTATTTAAAAATTTAATACCATAACTATACGGAAAACTTCACTCAAATGTATTACTAGGCTTCGTAGGATTAACGTAGAGAGACTATTGAAGGGATACATGTGGATTTGTACCAAGTAAGTACTATAACTTGTACTGGCTCGATTGGGGAATTAATTGAAAGTATTTAGGAGAGTATATTTAATTGGGGATGTACATCCTTGTACATTAACTTAGCTTGAGGACTAATTCTTTAAGTAAATTTACGGGTTAATTCCATACGTTTTAAGCATTCTTCAATTGTTTCATCTGGTAGTAAATCATAACCACAACCTGTTACACCACCTTTCCAACTACCTACACGTTCACCTACTTCGCTACTAAATTCAATAGATATAGTTGGTTTTACAAGTTTAACCCAAGGAAGCCACTTCCTATGCCACTGCCTTTCTTCTACAAAACATGTTGCGGTTCTTTGTTGAATTTCACCTGATTTAAGCACATAAGTATAAGGGTATGACTCTCTATTTATATTTTGATTATCATAAGATGCTGTACCATCTTCCCAAGTACCTTGTTTATTTAATACTTTGTGGTGTTCAAATACATAACTAATAAAAGGCAAATCCCAACATTTAAGTCTTGAGTTAGTTTGACCTATAGAGTTATCAAATTTACCACCCCAATACAACATTAATGTATTACTAGATACAGTAAATCCATATTTTGGTAGATCACAACCTTCACCTAAACTTGTCTTAAATGGTAATTTTATATGAAATTTCCCCCATATAAAGCAAAATGCAATAGCGTAATATGGGTCAAAGTATCCACCCCTATTTAGTCGTAACTCTAAACCAAATCTAGGAGCAAAGTATCCCCATTTAAAATCAATAGAATCCTTATTAATTCTCCACATGGTAGTTAACATAGCTATTAACTGTTGCCAGTAATTAAATTCATGTTTATATACTTCTTTCATTTAAGTGCCTCACTGATAGTTTAAATAATGTTAAGTTACTATTATAGCCAAAATTCTTTTGTAACTATTCTAGCTTTCTTCAATTTTATAGCGTCTTCAATAAACAGATGAATACCGTAATCATGAAATACTACTCTTCCATCTAACCAGCCAATGTTATCTATCTTAAGGTCAGTAATGAAACTAGGTATAACAGTAGGTGCTTCATGAGGTCTTAAAGGTTCTGTTTTAGACATACGTAAGTATTTACCACACCTACTAATCTCTAAACAAGGGGCAAACCACTTACGTGCATTATCATAAAACGAACCCTTGTTTTCTAACGTTTCCCAAGTGTTAAATTCAATGACGTTTGCTTCAATACCTCTATAACTCTTAGCTACTTTAATTACTGATGTATTGTCAGGAGCCCATTCATAAACATCACGAGAAAATCCACTACCTAACTTCTTACCTATAACGAGGTCATGAATACCTTTAAATTTATTCATATACACCCCTCTATAGATTTACCTAACATAGCTACAGTCTTTTTAACTATGACTATGTTATTCTGTTTTACTGCTACAGTGTAGTGACCTCTATCCCAAGTACAGTACTCTATAACTACTGGTTCATTTTTAGGATTAGCTAAGCTATTTAAGTGGATATTACGTTGATAATTGTCATAAGTATTGAATACAGTGAGGATTAGTAGTACACACAATGCTATATCTTTACCTTTCATTTAAACCTCTATTTCATATTTACCAGAGGAACCAAGAAAAATATACTGACCAATTTCTACTATTATTACTGGTTCTGTATCTATGGTTAATTTTTTATCTTTAGTTACCTTAAGATTCTTATCAGTTACTAGTGACATTACTTCAGCTAAGTTATTACCTAACCATTTAATTCTTTTTTCTTCATTACTTATCATAATTTCTATTACCTATATAATTTACTTATTATATATATATATATATATATATATATTTAACCTTTGTTTTTTTTTGTTTGGATGTAGTTAGAGTTTAGGAGGTTTTAGGAGCATAACCTCTGTCAAGAGGGAAAACAAGAAAAATTTTCAGAGGGAGGGCTAAGTGTATGAGTTGTAATTATATTTAGTTTAGTGAGGGTAAGGTACGAATGGAGGCAGAGCCGGAATAGTAGTAGCGAACCTGAACGGTAGAAATAAAAAAAAAGCCCTAAAATTAATCAGGGCTTCTCATATCAACTTAACCTAGCGCCATCCTTGGCACAGACAGTAATATAGTACAATATAAAATATTTTGCAATAGTCTTTAGTATTTTATATAAAATGAAGTATTATTAGCGAAACACTTCTAAACGTCACAAGGAAATATACGTATGAACATTATTGAATTAAAAGAATCACTTCCTGATAGTATGCAGCGCTATGCTACTAAGGCTGTGTTAAATCAAATTAATGATATTTGTGAAGACCCACAAAAAGCTCAAGCAATTCGTCAAAACGTTATCAGTTATTCTAGTGTATTGAACAATGGAAAATTTAAACTTTCTGATTATGTTAATGCTGTAGCTTTTGTCAGTTACACACTAATGAATCATAGTCATGAAGAAGCTTATGCTTTAACTTTCCCTGAACGATATAGACGTTTAAAAGCTAAAGGCACTAAGGCCAAAGATTTATCTGCATATGTCTCAGCCTTTAGAGCTAATAAATTAGTTAAGATGGTAGCAGAGCAATCAATAATACCCGGGTTTATTATGTACTCGGATATTTATCAGTTAGCTATTATGACCCAAAGAGATATTATGTTAGATACTGATATTTCCCCAATGGTTCGTCAAAAGGCTGCTGATAGTTTAATGGATAAACTAGCCCCACCTACAGAAACAGTTAAGGTTCAAGCTAACATTGGTATTAGTAGTTCTTCCCCAGTACAAGCATTACAAGATGCATTAAATGCATTGGCTCAAGGGCAATACACTCAGATTAATAATGGTGGTAAAACTAGGGAAGTATCACAACAACGTTTACGTATTATCGACCATGAGAATATTTCTGATGCAGAGTAAGGAAAGTGCTATTGCTTCGGCTGTAGGTTCTACCTTAAATGCTGGTAAAAAACGTAGTTTACTTAAACAGAATGAAGCATACATTACTACTCGACCCAATACCGTAGATGATTGGTTAGATTCGGTAGATTATGCTTACCTAAATGATGGTGAGTATAAACCAACTATCTTTGCACTAAAGGTAGTTAACTTCATTAAGTTAGTTAACGAGTTTAATTCCGGTGATGATGAGGATTATACCCCTAATCCTGTAGTTCATTTAATTATGTTAGATAAGTTAGTCAGTAAAAAGGAGCAAATTGCTAACTTATGTGCCCGTGGTTTAGCTAAAACTACGTTAATGTTTGAGTATTTAGCACTCTACTTAGCAATATTCCATCACATAGATGGATTTGGTTCATTAGATGGAATGCTATACATATCGGATTCATTAGATAATGGTGTTAAATCTGCAAGACAGTCTTTAGAAACTAGATGGACTAACTCTGAATTTCTAAAAGAACAATTACCAGAAGCTAAATTTACTGACAAGTATATTGAATTTACTAATAAGGACGGTAAAAAATTCGGAATTAAGATGTATGGTGCAAGTACTGGTGTACGTGGTACTAAAATATTTGGTGTAAGACCTAAGTTAGCAGTAATGGACGATTTAATATCAGATGATATTGCTGAATCTGAAACCCAAATGCGTAAAGTACGTAACGTAGTAAACAAAGGTATTAAATACGCATTAAACCGTAGACAACGTAAGATTATTTTCAATGGTACACCATTTAATAAAAATGACCCAATGTATTCAGCTATTGAATCTGGTGCATGGGAAGTAAACGTATGGCCTGCTGCTGAAAAATTCCCTTGTAGACCGGAAGAGTTTAGGTCTGCTTGGCCTGAAATATTTACTTATGAAAATATGATGGCTGACTATAAGGCGGGGGATAATGATAATGAGGTACGAATAGCATTTAATCAGGAATTGATGCTACGAATATCTTCAGTAGATGAAAGGTTAATTAAACCCAAAGATAAGAAGTGGTATTCAAGAGAAAAACTATTAGCACAGCGTCATAGGTATAATTTCTTTATGACTACTGACTTTGCAACTAAAGCCAATGAAAAAAATGACTATAGTGTGATAATGGTTTGGGCAGTTAACTCTAAGAACAAATGGTATTTAGTAGACATAATGGTTAAAAAGCAGGATATGTCTAAAAATATCCTACAAGTATTTAAATGGGTTAAAAAATATAATGTATTAAGTGTAGGTGTAGAGATATCCGGTCAACAAGGAGCATTCTTAGATTGGATACGTGAGCAAATGCAATTACGTAAAGAGTATTTTGTACTTGCTTCAGCTAAAGGTACAACTAAGGAAGGTATATACCCACCAGCAAATAAGTTTACCCGATTTATGATGGTAGTACCTTGGTTCAAAGCAGACCTATTCAGGTTCCCCATAGAACTTCGTACAAGCTACGAAATGCTTGAGACAATGGATGAGCTAGACAATGCTACAATCCACGGTCTGAAGGCCAAATACGACGACTGCTTAGACCCTATAAGTATGCTTGCGTATATGAACACATGGAAACCTAGTGATATCGGTATGAACAAGACTGAAGAACAAGAAAATGTATCAAGTCGTGAAATGTGGCATAATCAAATCAAGGCACTTCACAATAGTAATTCACCTATAGATAACTACGTTTAAGGACGGGTATCATGCGACTAGTCGAGCTATTAGATTTTCTACGTTATAGCGATATACGTAGTTTTAATTTAACCCAAGATAAAAGTTATGAGCTAAAAGAGGAGGCATATCCCGTTATTGGTGCATGTTTAAATAGAGCTATACGTAAAATTCATACTGATTTTAATTTAAGACAGCGTGAAGTAATTATACAAGTTAGGCAAGAGATTGACCGTTACTATTTACGTTCACATCATGCCATAACTAATGATGACCCGGGCTATGCTAAATATTTAATAGATACTCGTGAACTACCATTTAGAGATGACTTAGTACAGGTACTTAGAGTACGTGATGAATATGGTCGTGACTACACAATCAATACTATTGGTAGTCCTCATAATGTTATGTTACCTGAATACGATTGTATTGAAGTACCTGTAGATGAAACAGAGCCAGCACTATCAGTAATTTATCAGGCTCATTGTGGGTACATTGATGTTACACAAAAAAATCAAGAAATTTATATTCCTACTTACGTAGAAGAAGCAGTTCAATTATACTTGATGTACCTTATAGCTAATACTCAAGCAAACCAAGTGGCTCAACAGAAAGCGCAGTTCTTATTAATGCGTTATAAAGATGAAATTATCGAGTTAAAAAATACTGGTATTGTTTACTCACCTACACAATACATAACAACTCAATTTGAAGAAAAAGGATGGAAATAATCATGTCTAGCGGAAACACTATAGATAATGACAACAAACTTATTGCTCGGTTGATAGGTACTAAGTTTGATGCAATGTTAGCATTACATAATCGTTTACCAGAGTTGGTACGTTTAAGTGATTTCCTAACTAAACTAATGACGATATATGATAACTTAGGGGGTATTGCTGCTGTAGAGGCTGCTTTACCTGAATTAACAGCATTAGGTGGTTCTGTAGATACTTTAGTAGAATTACATAGCCTGCTAGAAGCCAACTTAACAGCTATACAAAATGCTGCACAAAATGCACAAGATGCAAAATTAGCAGCGGATATAGCTAAATCTTTTGCTAACTTTAAAGGTAACTTTATATCGGGTGTTACGTCAGCATTAGTAGGGGAATCATATAAATATAATAACCAATTCTGGTTAACATTAAATAATACCACAGAGACTCCAAATATAAGTAGTACAAACTGGATAATCTCCCCTGCCACAGACTCAACTAGTATTAGTTATGGCTCAACTTCAGTAAAACTTGCATTAGATGCCTTATACACTAAAAATACTAATCAAGATTTAAATATTACAAATACTGTAAATAGTATTAATTTACTAAAAAATTCCTCACTACTACCACCAGTATTTACATTTACTGCGGGTGGGCTACTTACAAATAAATATCAATTAGTAAAAGATGAAACTACTAAATCAAACTTTTACTATATTGGTGTACATGATTTTACTGAAGGAAGTTTAGAAGTAGCTCCTGAAACTAATCCAGTAGGTAATCCAGATTGGTTAAGTTTAAGTGTATTTTTACATAGTATGTTTAACGATGTAAATGATGAAGGCGCGCATATTGCTGCTGCTATCAAATATAAAACATCTACGGTACATTCTGCTCTTGAATTTATATCAACAGATATCAATGAGCTGACTAATGAGATTGGTGATGTTTCATTATCTGTCAATAACATTGAATCTGTATCTAGTGTAAATGCTGAAAATATATCATCATTGCAAATGCAAAACACTATACAAGATAGCAGGATAAGAGCTGTTGAGGCAGGGCAGGGTTCAGGGGTTATTGGTTACAGCACGCAAACAGAATTATTTGCAAACTTAAACTTTGATGATGGCTATGTTGGGTATGTGCTTAACGACACAATAGCAACTAACAACGGCACTTATCGCAAGAGTGGTGCGAGCGGCACAGGTTCGTGGATTCAGTCAAGGCAGGATTTGGCTAGTCAGGCGTACCAGTTGTCGTCTTCAAATGACAGTGATCTAAAATTTTTAAGGGGAGCTCCAACTCTTTCAGAAAGTGAGTCGCTATTTGCAAGCATGACGCTGAAAGCCGCTGACATACTCACCATTCATTTTCGAACTGCGCAAGGGACTACAGCAGAGATAGCCGGAGAGTATGAGATGACTGGAGTTAAGAGAAGCGTTAAATTCAGCGTTCCAGCGATTACCATAGAAACAACACTAGGAGCAGCTGTTTCTTATATTGACGTATTAGAAACCCCAGTTGGACAGTATTTTAACTGCCACATAACCATCCAGACGGCAGTAAACTGCATATTAACTGTCGGGCTTTATGGATATAATGAAGCTTATCAACTAGACATCCTACAAGACGCCGTTAGTCACGAGTTTGTTGCCGGACAGCCTAAGACGATCAATATGCGAGGGGCTAAGTCGCAGGCTGATACAAGCAGGGTTGAGGCAATATTTAGAGTTGTTGATCCTAGCTCTATAACTGCAATATCTGGTAGCTCACTTTTAGTAAGTGCGCCTTGGGTTTATCGTGGAGAGCCTAAGGTTAACAATACTAGCGTTAGGGATTTTATTGCAATTAATGATGATAGTGAAAACAGAGATATACAGACTTCATTCAATAACATGTTTACTGATAATATATTAACTGGCTCACCTTCCATTGCCGCTAGCACATTAAGCACTGGATGGGTTGAGTCCTATCGTGCAACCCCAAGCTATGTACATAACACACTATTCCCTGCGTACAGTAAAATGATAGAACTAACTGTTTCAGACGCTGGGCAACCTACAAGGGCACTTTGGAACATTGCTAGGTCTGATATTAATATTGTTAGCCTTAATATCACCAAAAGTATTAATGTAGTATCAAAAATTGCAGCCTCAGTAGACTGTAGATTAAAGATTTTTACCTATATATTTTCATCTGGTGGCAACTTTGCCAAAGATGAAGTGTTTTTAGATCTAGTCGCTGGTGAGGTTCAAAATTTCTCATTAGAGTCTTACCTAACCGCAGATCAAATTACGCAGATGACATCTGTAGGCTTATACATTCACGATGTTACAAGTGGCACTGGGACATCTGTAGGGGACAAGATTTACCTAGAAAATATCAACATGTTTGCAGAACCATCTGTAAAAGTGCTAAACCTACCGATAGCAAGAGGCGAGATATACCAAAAGCCTGTAGATACATGGGGGGACTCTATAACCGCTGAAGGCGCTTATCAGCAGGTTATTGCTAGCAAACTTGGGGTTACTGTTGCTAATTATGGGATAGGTAGTCAATTTTCGCAGCATATCAAAGATAGGTTTGTGGCGCATTACACTGCAAACCCATCGCAGCTAAATAACACAATGATTATATTCATGGGCACTAACAACCTATTAAATACCGACTCAAACGGCAACGGTAACGACCCGCTATTTACTAGATTATATGCCAAGTCATATAAAGACCAAATGCTACACGATATAAAAGTGATGGTTGACATGATACCGCACAACAGATATTTAATCGTAGGCGGTCATGTTGGATCATGGGCGTTGCACACGGTAGAGCCTTGGTTGTCAATGGATGAGGCAGACAGGTTCATTCAAAGCACATACCAACAAAACAGTCTTAATATTAGACATAATACATCAGCTTTGTGGGGTAATCTAAACATCAGGGTTACGAGTAATTTTACAAAGCCAGCGCTGAACGGGCAATTAGATATTATCTTAAATGACGTATCATTTATTAATGCTAATGGAAACGAAGGAAGCTTTATGGTTGGCACTAAAGATCTTTATGATACTTATAGAGTCGATAACGTAAACGGGTTAACTGTCACATGCACCCTAACTAATGATGGTGGGCATTTCCCCGTCGGTCATACGATGCAAGCACAGTACACTCTCACTGCAACGTTAGGCGGTGATGCTGTGATAGATTTGAGAGCGTACAGTGATCGAGATATCTGGAGCTATGAGAGTGAAAACATACCCAGAAGCATGACTGTCGATAATATACATCCTACCGCTAACGGGTATAATTTAGTTGGGGAGATACTCGCAAGACGATTAATTGAATTGTAACTTTTAGTATTCACTGCTCGTAGAAAAATGATTCTAGTAACTAATAAAAGCCCCTCTATTGAGGGGTTTCTTTATCTATCACTTCAATGATTCATACCAACAAATATCATCATTTATGGTTCTTGCATTACTATAATTTAATAATATTTATAGCGTAATGTATTTTATTTGGTTAGTATAATTTTGATGCTTATCGTGCATCCCTGTAGCGAGTTAGTATGTATACATTAGTAGGGAGGTTAATACCTAAATAGGTAAAAATATTATGAATAGATTAATTATAGAATTAGCAATATGTAGTTTATTAGTAGTTAGCTCCTATTTTTTTGGTGTATCTAATGAAGCTACTAAATGGGAATTAATATTAAAAACTGAACAGAAAAAACAATTAGAAGAGTTTATAAGTAAAATACAATTACAAGCTACACATACACAGACAGTACTTAATCAAAGTAAAGCTAAAGAAAAAGAAGCATGGGAGTTATATGAAACTGCTGAACAAAATTACACTAATGTTGTGGCTGATAATAATAGTTTGCGGGTGCGAATCAAACAATACACTACCACCACTAAATCCGGAAACCTGTATAACTCTACCACCTCCACCGATTTGGGCAATGGAGCCAGTGAAGGACAAGCGGAGTTATCAGATTCAGCTAAAAGAGGCATTGCTGAAATCGGACTTAGAGCAGACAGATGTGAAGCAAAATTAGTAGCATTACAGGGCTATATTGATACACTACCTAAAGCTTGTTTAGTTACCACAATTAAGGAATGAAATCATGCCTACTAACGTACCAGATTTAACAGAATATGATACAGATACCTCCCAAACAGATACCTTTAATAATGAATCTAGTTGGGCAAATAACAAGGGTATTAGTGTATCCGTTTATCCTAGTCAAATTAATGTAGGTAATATTGGTGATAGTACACCTAATTACCCTATTAGCATTGTAAACAATTCACGTATCCGAGCAATTACAATACAAGAACTACTTATTGTTGGTTCAATGAAGATTGTAGCAGTTAATGGTATTGCTTCAGATGGTAGTGGTATTTACACAGTATTACCTAAAGAAACAATGACAGTTACTATCGAAGTTACACCAAATATATCAGGCATAATCAGCGGAGGTTTATATGTAAATACTCTTGATGCTGGTGGCTCAGAATTTGTTAAAGTGTTTGGTGTAAGTGATGGTATAGATACTCAAATTAAATTACTTAGTGATATTATAAAACAGTATCAAGCTGAAGGTTATAATGTAGTAGGTAATTTTTTAGAGGGTTGTGTTGTTCAAAGTAGCGATGATTGGGTATTAAACTCAGATTATAAATTATGGCGTTATACTGGTTCAGAATTGTTTCCATATACTATTGATGCAGGTATAGTACCTAATATAGAGAGCTATAGTCGTATTGAGATAGCTCATGAGATGTATGATAGTCTTATTGTAATTAAATCTCCTAACGGTACTAATTGGAAAATAAGTGTTAGTGATGCGGGTGAACTTACTGCTGTAGTTTATCCATAAATATATGTATTTTAATATTAGTTAAGGTGATAGTAATGAATGAATTTTTAACACAAAACCTAAAAGTATTAGACCACCAATTTGCTTTACAGCAAGCTTTGTTGGAACTAGTTACTAAGCAATCACTATGGTATTTAGTTGTCGTCATCACATTAGCTTTAGCAGTTGCTATTCTTAATGTGCTATTCTGGTCATGGTTAATTAAAACCCATAGAACAGAATTTGGAGGCGAAGCAAGAAATGCAAATCCTAACTATCAATTACTATTTTACACGGTGCTCATTAGTTCTACGATACTTGGCGCTTTGGTCTGCGCTGGTATGGTGTCCATTGGGGTATTCATGGCAAGTATTTCCTGATACTTTTGATAAAGAGTTTAAGGCGGTTCAGTACCTATTACCTATTCCTGATTGGCGTTTACTTAAAGCTCAATGCTATCAAGAATCTCGGTTAATATTAGGTGCTGAATCTCCTGCTGGGGCACAAGGATTGTGCCAATTTATGCCACTCACCTATAAAGACCTACAGAAACGTTACCCTCAAGTAGATGGCTCAGTCTGGGAATCCCAAGCAAATATTCTAGCAGCGGCATTATATATGCAGCAACAGTATAAGTTTTGGGGGAGTAACAGAACACAAGAAAGTCGATATAAACTTGCGCTAGCTAACTATAATGCTGGTGGAGGAAATATATTAAAAGCCCAAAAACTATGTAATAATCTATCCGAATATCAGGATATAGTCCCACCTTGTTTAGCTAAAGTAACAGGTTCTAAGAATGCAAAAGAAACTGTTGGTTATGTGCATAACATTTGGGATATATGGTATCCAGCATTAATAATAAATCACCCAAAAATGTAAGGATAGACTGCATGGCTAATAATGACCCAACTGATGCTAAGGTGGTATTAAATACTCGCATATCAATTACTTGGATTCTTGCTGCTTTAATACCTATTGTCTATAGTTCTGTACGTATGAACTATACTATGGAAAGTCTTATAAGGGTTACTGACCAATTAGCAGTTACAATTGAGTCATTAAATAAAGAACGAGAATTGAGTAGTAGAGAACAGGATAGAACTAATAGTAAAATTGATATGCTAATCTATCGTATTGAAAAATTGGAAGCTAATGATACTAAACGTTCAGGGGCTACATATGAAAAAAAGTAACTGGACTAATACTCCAACACTACTAGATTTAAAGTATGACTTTAATCAATCTAAGACTGAGCACGATAGTCGTGTAGGTAGAGCTAAGTCACAAACCGATGCATTAAATGCTACTGGTTCGCATAGTGTTACTAAGCGTAAAGGTAAATCTAATGTTAAACCTAAACTAATTAAACGTAATGCTGAGTGGCGTTACACAGAACTTAGTGAACCATTTTTAGAAGATGATGAAAAATTATTTAGTGCTGCTGCTACTTCGTGGGAAGATAAAGATAACGCAGTACAAAATGAAACTTTACTTAATTGGCAATTTAATCATCAAATAGATAAACAAGTATTTATTGATACAAGTACCCGTAAATTTGTTGATGAGGGTGTAGTATTTGCTAGAGTTGGCTGGTGCCAAGAAACACGTAAAGTAATTAAAGATGTACCTTTATGGCAATATGTATTATCTAATGACCCTAATGAAATGGCTCTACAACAAGAGATATTAATTAGAGCTTTAGAATTGCGTGAAGGTAATCCATATTTATATAACCAATTACGTGATGACATTATAGCAGCAGTAGAATATTACGATATCTATGGACAAGTAGTTATTGCTCAGTTGGCTCAAACTATTAAAGAAGAAGTAGAAGAGTTAGTTTATGAGGCTCCTACAGTATCAGTAATTAACCAAGCTAATTTATATTTAGACCCTACTTGTGATGGTCTTATTGATGATGCTAAGTTTGCTATTTATTTATTTTTAGAAAGTAAAGCTGATTTAGTTGCTTCAGGTTTATATGAAAATTTAGATAAAGTAAATTGGGAAGATTCAGGATTAACTACAGATACTAATTTTACTAGAGCTGGTGCTAGTGATAACAGTAGTACTACATTTAGATTTAATGATGAAGCACGTAAACAAGCTATCGTTTATGAGTATTGGGGCTTTTATGATATTGATGGTGATGGTTTATTAGAGCCTATTGTAGCTGCATGGATAGGTGATACTTTAATTAGATTAGAAGAAAACCCATATCCAGATAAAAAGTTACCATTTTGCTCAGCTAAATATCGTCCTATAGTTGGTGAGTATGATGGCGAATCTGATGCACCATTAATTGAAGATAATCAACATACAGTAGGTGCAATTACTCGTGGTATTGTTGATTTATTAGCTAAAGCTGCTAATGGTCAACGTGGCGTAGCTAATGGCTTATTAGATGAGACTAACTTTGGTCGCTTTAGTAATGGTCAGGATTATATGTTTAATCCTAATGGCGACCCTAATTCTCAAATAGTTACAAGCAAGTTTAGTGAAGTACCTGTGAGCGCTTTAAACGTTATACAGTGGCAACAGATGGATGCTGAGTCACTAACTGGTGTTAAATCATTTGGCACTACTGGATTGTCTGGGGAAGCTTACGGACAAGTAGCTGCGGGAGTTAGCCCTGTTACTAATTCTGCGGCTCAACGTAAAATGGGTATATTACGCAGATATAAGAAATTCATTGTAGATATTGGTGAAAAGATATTAGCAATGAACCAAGTATTCTTATCTGAAGATAAAGTAGTACGTGTTACTAATGATGAATATGTACCTGTAGCTAAGGATAGATTAAAGGGTAATTTTGATATAACTCTTAATATTTCTAGTAGAGAAATAGACCAACAAAAAGCAAGCCGGATTGCATTTATCCTACAGACTATGGGTAATACTTTACCATTCGATGTTACTAAGCGGGTAATGGCAGAGTACGCCAGATTAGAACGTTTACCTGAATTGGCTCACAGTTTAATGAACATGGAACCACCAGCCCCATCACAAGCTGATGCCTTGGTAGTGGCTAAATTAGAATCAGAAGTAAGAGAAAATGAATCAAGGGCAATACTAAATCAAGCTAAAGCAGTAGCCGAGGGTAGTAAAACTAAAATTTCTGATTTAAACTACTTGGAACAAGGTACAGGTGTAGCTCATCAAAGAGAACTACAACGCCAAAGAGCCCAAGCTCAGGCTAACCAGAATCTTGAAATTACTAAGGGTATCTTAAAACGTAATATGTTTGAAAACCCTGAGAGTGCTAGTAATATTAATGATGCTGTTGGTTACAATATGTTGAGCCAACAAATACAGAACTTAACGGAGTAAATTAGATATGTCATATAAAACAAATTCATTAACAGTAGCTCAAGACACTATTAAACAAGCTCATGTAGATATGGAAAATGGTGCAGCACTGGAACGTTTAAAAAATAATCGTGACTTTCAATTGGTAGTTGGTGAATTATTTTTACGAAATGAAATGCTACGTATTGCTTCATTACTTGGCTCACATAAATTACATAATCCAAACCAAACACAAGCAGAAGTACGTGAAAACCTTGTACGTGATTTACATGCTAAAGCTACTTTAGAGTCATTCTTCGATAGTATAGAACGCAAAGCTAATAGTGCTAACCAATCTATAGTTCAAGCAAATATTGATATTGCTGCGCTTAATGGCGATACTGATGAAAACCTGCTTATGCATGGTGAAGACGAAGTAGGTGATGGTGGTTATTAATTAATTTTAAATGGGTAGCAAACTAGCTACCCTTTATTTTTTTAGCAATTTAATAGAGGAATTATTATGGATATTACCGAAATGATGCAAGCTGATGATGCAGCGTTTATGGCAAGTTTCCCTTCAGTAGCTGTTATGGATAATGACCCTACTGTAGATAATGTAGAAACTACTACTACAGAAGATACAACAGAAACTACTGAAGAAGAAACTACTACAGAAGTTGAAGATACTGAGTCTGAATCTGAATCTGGTACAGATGAAGATAATTCAGATGAAGAATCGGAAACTGATGATAGTGAAACTACTGTTACTACCAATACTGAATGGGATAATATTTTAAAAACCCCTATTACAATTAATGGTACTAATGTAGTATTCAACTCCCCAACTGAGTTGGTTCAAGCTTTAAAGAATATGTCGTCATACCAACAACGTTTTGATAGTACTAAAGCTCAACGTAAACTTGGGGCAGCTTTAGAGAGTCAAGGTATTACTGATAATAAAGATGTTGCATTATTAATTGATATCTTTAAAGGTAATCCTAAAGCTTTAGCTAGTTTTATTAAAAATAAACAAATTGATGTACATAGTTTAGATATTGATGAAGATTCTGATTATGTACCTAATAACTACCAGCAATCAGATAAACAAGAACGGTTTAATACAATCGTAGACGATTTAAATACTACTGATTATGGTAAAGCTATTTTAATTGATGCGAATAACTTTGATGAGCCTAGTGTTAATCAACTTATTTCTGACCCAACTATTTTAACTGCTTTATCTACACAAAAACAAAGTGGTGTTTACGATAAGATTATGACGGAAGTCACACGGTTAAAAGCTATTGGTGAAATTACACCGGATACACCTATTCTTGAAGCGTATTTACATGTAGGTACAGCTTTGCGTGATAGTACTAAACAACAAGTACCAGCTACAAATAAAGCTAAAGAAGATACACCCGCAAATAACTTAAAAGATAAAGTAGTTGTAAAGACTGCTAAAGGTAAAACAGATACAGTAGTACCTAACACCCAAGCTAAAAAGGCTAAGGCAGTAGTAAATAGTAAATCTACTAAACCTCAACCAATAACAAATAAAGAGATAGATAGTTTAAGTGATGAAGATTTTCTAAAAAACTTTGGTAAACTTAATTCAATATAAGTTATACTGAAACCGCTAACTTAATATTAAGGAAAAAGCAATAATGACAATTCTGTATAATGACCCTGCTGGTGGTACACAATCCAGCGTTGATGGCGCTGGTTCAGGCCAAATAAATGAAAAAGCATACTGGCGTAAGGCGATTATCGAACATGCACCAGATATTGTTTTTTCCCGTCAAACTTCAACTAAAGAAATTCCAAGTAACTTCGGTAAGTCTATTGAAGCTTATTTGCATTTCCCAATTCTAGATGACCGTAACCAAAACGACCAAGGTATTAATGCTGCTGGTGCAACATACGCTAATGGTAATATGTGGGGTAGTTCTCGCGATATCGGTACTATTACTGATAAGTTACCTTTACTATCTGAAGAAGGTGGACGTGTTAACCGTGTAGGTGTTACCCGTCTAAAAGTATCCGGTACAATTCAAGACTATGGTTTCTTCCTAGAGTTTAGTAGCGATTCACTAAACTTTGATACTGAAGCTGACTTGTTTAGTTATTTGACAGATTCTGCAATGGAAGCAGCTCTACAAATTTACGAAACAGTTTTACAAAAAGATTTACTTGCTGCTGCTGGTACTATTTTATTTACTGGTGAAGCTACAAGTAATGCTTCAATGACTGGGGAAACTGGTGCTACTGCTTCAATCGTTAATTACATAGATTTAATGAATCTAAATACAATTCTCGATGAAAACCGTACACCTAAGCAAACTAAAATTGTTGCTGGTTCCCGCATGACTGATACACGTACTATTCGTGACGGTCGTTTAATGTATATCCCAACAGATTTAACTCGTACTATTCGTGAAATGAAAGACACGTTTGGTAATGAAGCATTTGTACCAACATCTAAATATGCAGATGCTACAAGCATTTTAGACAATGAAGTAGGTAGTATTGACCAGTTCCGTTTATTGGTTCCTACCAATATGCTTTATTGGGCTGGTGCAGGTGCAGCAGTAGTTAACAATGGTGGTTATCGTGAAACGGATGATAAATACGATATTTACCCTATGTTAGTAATTGGTGATGACTCATTTGTTACCCTTTCGTTTTTTGAAAATGGTCGCAGTGATAAATTTACCTCTATTACTAAAATGCCGGGAGTAGCTTCCGCTGACTTACTAAACCCTTATGGTAAAATCGGGTTTATGTCTATGTCATGGTGGTATGGCTTCCTGTGTAAACGACCTTGGCGTATTGCTTTAATTAAAACATTGGCTAAACAGTAAACCATAAGTTATTATAAAAGGCAGGGGATTACCTCTGCCTTTTTTTTATTCTATTTAGGAGTGTTTAACATGGCTAAGAAGTTATCTGCCGTAGAGCAACAAGAATTTGATTTACTTAAAGCCCGACTAGAACGTATGGGCGAACGCGTATCTCCAAACATTGGCCTAGATGCATTACGTGCTAAAGTTAAAGCTACCCTTAATGATGAAGGTAGTGCGGAATCTGAAGAAGATTTTGAAGAAGAATTAGAAGATGAAAATGAATCAGAAGAAGGCGAATTTGAAGATGACCTTGCTGATTTAGATGAAGATGATACTGAAAATACATTGTTAGATGACGATGAACTTGATGATAGTTTTGTACAAACTGAAGTAGATTTAACGAGCCAGCTTAATGATGTTACCCTTGAAGTAAGTAAAAAAACTTCAATTAATATTAAACCAGTTAAAGCAAGTGATGCATTAAAACTACTTGCAATTAGTGGTTCGGCTGATGATGGTAAATTAGCGCCATTAGAATTATCACAGGCATTAGCTAAAACGCCTAAGCACGTTAAACAACAAGTATTGAAAAAATCTGCTAATCGTTTAATCCGTATTAAATACACAAACCTTAATCCACAAAAAGCTAAGTGGCCGGGTGAATACCTAACTACAGGTAATTCTATCATAGGTCGTGTAACTAAATTTATCCCATTTGATGAAGCGAGCCAACAAGGCTATATGGTGCCTTATGCTCTTTATGAGTTAATGCGCGATAAAACATTCTATTCACCAAAAGTAACCAATCAAAATAACAAAACCACTAAAGTAGTGGATATGAACCCTAAAGAGTATTCAATTGAAGTGCTCCCAATGTTGACTGAAAAAGAGCTAAATAAAATTGCTCAACGTCAAGCAAGTCAAGGTAAGGATTAATTATCATGGCTCTAAGTGATACAGAAAAAACAGAATTAAGTGATGTAGTCGAAGGGGCTAAATTATTAGCAGAAGGGGTTAATACAGACCTTAGTGGTTTAACTGATAATTTACCTGATGTGAATAATGTTACAGCAGATGCAATTGTCAGTGATGATGGTATATTCCCTGTATTGTTTAAAACTGTATCTGATTCACTTAAAGAGATTGCTGATAACGGGTATATTACTAATGATGCGATAGCTGATGTATTAGCTAGAGTTACACCTAATATACTCGAACAATCCTTAAACTTTGCATTGCAGAGTCAACGTGCTACTTACGATACCTATACAGCAAAACTTAATGCACAAAATATGGCATTACAGCAATTACTGTTAAGTGAACAAGTAGGTGCAGCTAGAGCCCAAGCCGTTAACTTAGCAATTCAATGTGAGATAAGTCGCCACAATGAAGTAATTGCTAAACACGGTGAAACTACAGCTTTGAATCAATCAATAGCTAGTGGTTATTCAGCAGACCAAGAACAATATAATTTACAGTATATATTACCTGCTCGTAAATTATTGTTAGATGAACAAGCTGAACAGGCTCATGCTGCAACTGCTAATACACGTATCAACGGTAGCCCTGTTACTGGTTCAGTAGGGAAACAGATTGAACTATTTGACCAACAGATAGCCTCGTATAAGAATGCTGACTTAATTAAATTTATGCAGAACGTTCATATAAATACATGGACTGTACGTAAATCTACAGATTCTGGTGTTGCAGTACCTGAAGCTTTATCCGATACTAACTTCAATGAAGCAGCTAAATCGTTAGCGGATAGTTTAGGCATACCGATAACGTTACCCTAACAATACTTAATGGAGGAAGGGGGCTTAGGCTCCCTTTTTTATTTATGGGCTGGAATCCTTTTAAACCTAAAAAACATATTTTTGTAT
>Ga0194137_10000846_pt1 | contig 19371 bp, 19 predicted proteins | sample TARM_MetaG_T3_14_FD_134025 | JGI IMG/M metagenome (GOLD analysis project Ga0194137, IMG submission 134025) | Freshwater microbial communities from Pennsylvania, USA, analyzing microbe dynamics in response to fracking - TARM_MetaG_T3_14 (version 2) | ecosystem: Environmental > Aquatic >... | reverse complement strand
TGGCGCGGCGTGGCACGGCGGTACGACCACATCAGCCCCAGCACCAGCGCTGTGGACAGGAGTGCGTTGAGCGCCGATGGCAGTGCGTGGATGTGCCGGCCTTGTCGCAAGGCGTCCAGGAACTGCGCGATGACCTCGACACCCGACATGCCTTCGCCCAATTGCGAGACCGGCGTCTGAAAGGTTTCGCCCAGCCCGTGTGCGGTCACACCGATTAGCACGTGGCGATTGCGGAAGGTATCCGGCGGGACTTCGCCGCGCAGCAGCGCCGCATAGGACACATGCGCGATGCGGTCTGTGGCACCGAGGTAGGGAATGAGCACCGGGTCCTGGCGATGCCAGTAAGGCGACGTGTTGATGTGGTCCAGCCTGGCCTGCTCGGGCAGAGCGGCGGGCCACTCGTGGGCCACCTGCAGCATGGCCAGGGCCGGGTGGGGGTAGCGGTTGGCCTGGCTGCCTGCCCACAGATAGGCCCAGCGCAAGGTGCCGTCCACGTCCAGTGCGGCGTCGGCATGGGCCAGGTGCGCAGCTTCCGCATAAGGGCCGGTGGGGCGCAGCTCATGGCCCTGGCCGACACCGTCGAGCGCATGGCTGACCGGTAGCACCACCTTGTCCATCTGGCGCATGGCTTCGGCCAGCAGCACATCTTGCTGTGGGTCGACATCGGGCTCGCTGAGCAGCAGGTCCAGCATGACGGACTTGGGGCGGGCCTGCGCGATCAGCTTCAGCGCCTGGGCATGGACGGATCGCTTCCAGGGCCAACGCCCAACGGCCTGCAAGCTGGCGTCGTCGATGGCCACGATCACGACATCGCCAGCCGGATGGCGCAGCCAGGTGCTCTGCGCGGCGTCGTACACGGCTTGATCGAGGTGCCAGGTCCAGTGCCACCAGCATGCCGATACCGTCAGCGCGGTGAGGATCAGGCTCACCAGCCACCATTCGCGGTTTTGATGCTGGGTGGTGCTTGGCACGCTGTCGGCCCGAGGCGGCTGCGGGTCGCGTGGGCTCATGGTCGGGAGGTCAGGAAGCGCCCGCCACCCTTGACGCACTGCATGTCACCACTCCTCACGCAGGGTGGCAGCAGCACCATCTGAGGCGAGGTGTAGGGGCCGATGAAGCCGTCGTCGTCGATGGCACGGTAGCGCACATACAGGCGCCCCCCTTCGGCAGGCCGAGGCAGGGTGATCTGCGGCGTGGGCGAGGCCGTTTCGTGCAGCATGTGTGTGAAGCCGGCATCCGAGGCCATCTGGAATTCGAAGCGCTGGCCTGGCTCGGACTGCAACTGGAACTGCAGGCTGTCTGGCGTGATGACCGGGGGCGGCGGTTGTGGTGGCGGCTCGCGCATCAAGAGCAGTTGCGGGTCGCCCCAGGGCCCCATGTCCTGAGCAGCGGCGGTGGTCGCCAGTCGCCAGTGGTAGTCGCCCACGGGCAAAGCCAGGGTGAGTTGCGTGTCCTTCAGCGCTGTGTGTTCCGCGACCAATTGCGTGAAGGCCGCATCCCGCGCGACTTGCAGGCGGTACTGCCTGGCATCGGGGTGCGTGGTCCAGCTCAGCGTGACCTCTTTGGCGCGCACCTTGGCATGGTCGACCGGTGCCGTGGGAATGGGCGGCTCCGGGCGTGCCTTCAAGCGCAGCGCCATGACCGCATCCGCGCCCTCCAGCCCATGGGTATTGGCGATGCGGGCACGCAGGTGGTAGACGCCATCGGGCAGATCGGCCACGCGGAAATGCGCTTGCGGCGACACGGCTTCAGACACGGCTTCAAAGCGAACCCGGCGGAAGTCCGCGTCTTCCGCGATCTGGATACGGTAGCTGGCCGCGCCCGGTGCCTCGGGCAGGTCGATGCGCATCAGGGGCCGCTCGAACAGGGTGGGCACGCCGCCGAGCGTGGGGGCCGAGGGCAGGGCCTGGGGTGTCTCGATGCCGGCTTGGCCATTGGTCACGGTGCCCTGGCCCGCCTGGATCAGCGTGGTGTGCGAACCGCTGCTGAGTGCCACCGTGCCGCTCAAGGTCTCGCCCACGGTGCGTTGGGCGTCGGTGCTCACGCGAAACTCCGTGCCCCGCACGCCCAGCACGGCCTGTGGCGTCTTGATCTGGTAGCGAGGCTGGCCGCCGGTCAGGTGCGTGACCAGGGATTCGACCCGGCCGCGCAGCACCGACCAGATCGAGGCGTAGAAGCCGGCCTCCTCATAGTGGCGCGACGACTCCAGCCGCGCTTCCGTGTCTGCCTGGACCTTGAGGATGGAGCCATCGGCCAACTGCACCGTGACGTAACCGTTGGTGCTGGTTCGCAAGGTCATGCCGGGCGGTACCGCGTCGCCTTTGTGAAGCGGCGTGCTGGCTGGTGGTGCGGGCGGGGCGGCCTGCGCCATGGCTGCCTTGCCGGCCGCTTTGCCTCTGGGCTTGGGCTGGCGCCTGTTCGGGGGTTGAGCTTGTGCGGGCACGGGCGGCGCCTCGGGCGTCTCGCTAACGGCATCGCCGACCACCTCCAGCACCACACCCGGTTTGGGCGTCGACTTCATCTTGTCGAGCGGGATGCACAGGGCGGCACCTACCGGCATGCGCCTGGGGTCACGCACATGGTTGGCGCGAGCCAGGATCTGCCAATGGCCGGATTCAGCAAGATAACGCTGGCTCAGGTCGATCAGGGTATCGCCTGCGACCACCGTGTGGGTGTGGCAAGACACCGTGGCCGCTGCGGCAGGCAAGCCGCACATCAGCGAGGCCGCGCCCATCCACACACCAGCCCAGGCTGGTCGGGGGACGAACAGCATGGCCAAAGACTTCCCATGGTTTGTTGCTTGAATCGACCTGAGCTTACGTGATGCCAGGCGCAGCGGCAAGATGGTCGCGGTGGTCAGTAGCAGGTGTCACGCCGGGTTGTCGACGTCAATGAACTCGTGCTGCAGCCCCAGCCGGGTGGCCAGATGCTGCCCGATGGCCTGGATGCCGTAGCGCTCGCTGGCATGGTGGCCGCATGCCATGAAGGCCACGCCCGTTTCCCTCGCATAGTGGGCTTGCGGCTCGGAGATCTCACCCGTCAGGAAAACGTCCGCACCAGCGGCGATCGCCCCTTCGAAATACCCCTGCGCGCCGCCGCTGCACCATGCGGCCCGCTTCAACGCACGTCCATCTCCGGCAATGACCACTGGCTTGCGGCCCAAGGCCAGCTCGGCGCGCGCGCTCAGGCCGCCTAGGTCCAGGCCATCCGGCACCGACCCCACGAAGCCCAGGTCCTGGTCACCGAATCTGGCATCGGCCACCAGGCCCAGGCGTTGCCCCCACTGCGCGTTGTTGCCCAACGACGCATGGGCGTCCAGCGGCAGGTGGTAGGCCAGCAGGTTGATGTCATGGCGGATCAGCTGGGCCAGCCGCTGCTTCATCCAGCCGGTGACCCGGCCGTCCTGGCCACGCCAGAACAGGCCGTGGTGCACGATGATGGCGTCGGCCTGGGCGGCAATGGCCGCATTGATCAAGGCCAGGCTTGCCGTCACCCCGGTGACGATCTTGCGAATCTCGGGCTTGCCCTCAACTTGCAGACCGTTCGGCCCATAATCCTTGAAGCGGTCGGCCTCCAGCAATTCCTGGAGATGGCGGTGCAAGGCGTCGCGGTCGATCATGGTGGGCCTTTCTGAAGACTTCATGCGTAAAACCTGGCTGATTTTCTCGCAGACGGTGACCGTGGCGGTAGCCGTGCTGTTCGTGGTGTCGACGTTCAAGCCACAGTGGATCCAGGCCGTGTCCTGGCGGCAGGTCATGCCGGGCGCGACGGTGGCGGTGGCGCCGGCCGCACCGAGCGTATCGCGCATGCCCTCTGCGTCTGTCATGGGCTTTCGGGACGCTGCCCAGAAAGCCGCGCCCACTGTGGTCAGCGTGGTCACGAGCAATTCGGCCGCGCACAATCCTCGCCGAAACGACCCCTGGTTCCGCTATTTCTTTGGCGATCAGGAGGGGCAGCCGCAGTCGGGCATCGGTTCGGGCGTGATCGTGTCGCCCGAAGGCTATGTGCTGACCAACAACCATGTCGTTGAGCGCATGGACGACATCGAGGTCATGCTGACCGATGGGCGCAAGGCCACGGCCAAGGTCATCGGCACCGACCCCGATACCGACCTGGCCGTGCTCAAAATTGATCTGGATCGCCTGCCGTCCATCACCCTGGGTGACTCGGACTCCTTGCAGGTGGGAGACGCCGTGCTGGCCATCGGCAACCCCTTCGGCGTCGGCCAGACCGTGACCGCCGGCATCGTCAGTGCCTTGGGCCGCAACCAGTTGGGCATCAACACCTTCGAGAACTTCATCCAGACGGACGCGGCCATCAACCCGGGTAACTCGGGTGGTGCGCTGGTGGACGCTGGCGGCAACCTCGTGGGCATCAACAGTGCGATCTACTCTCGCTCGGGTGGCAGCCTGGGGATTGGTTTCGCGATCCCCGTGTCCACGGCCCGCCAGGTCATGGAAAGCCTGATCCGCGATGGCCAGGTCACCCGAGGCTGGATCGGTGTGGAGCCGCGCGACCTCACCCCCGAGATGGCCGAAACCTTCAACCTGCCCGTCAAGGAGGGCGTGCTGATCACGGGTGTGCTGCACAACGGCCCCGCGGCCCAGGGCGGTATGTTGCCCGGCGATGTGGTGGTGCAGGTGTCAAGCAGCAAGGTGGCCAATACCTCGCAATTGCTCAACGCGGTGGCGGCGCTCAAGCCAGGCCAGGCAGCCCAGGTCAAGGTACAGCGACGCGGCGATATGCTCGATCTGAACGTGGTGGTGGCCAAGCGGCCCCGCACGCCCATCCAGGCGCGCGGGCAAGACCAGGAAGAGCAGCAATAAGAGCTGGCGCCCCCGGGTGCCTGGTCAGGACGCCGGCGCGTCCTCGCTGTCGGGTGCGCGCGTGTGCTTGACGAACAGCTGCGCGGCCCAGATGCCGGCTTCGTACAGCAGGCACATCGGAATGGCCAGCGAGAGCTGCGACACCACATCGGGCGGCGTGATCACGGCGGCGATCACGAAGGCCAGCACGATGAAGTAGCTGCGGAACTCCTTGAACTTGTCGACCGAGACAATGCCCATGCGCGCCAGGATGACCAGCACCACGGGTACCTCGAAGGCCGCGCCAAATGCCAGGAACATGTTGAGCACGAAGCTCAGGTAGGCCTCGATGTCAGGGGCCGCCGTGATGCTCTTGGGCGCGAAGCTCTGGATGAAGGTGAAGACCTTGCCGAACACGAAGAAGTAGCAAAAGGCCACGCCCGCGAAGAACAGGACGGTGCTGGAGATGATCAGCGGCAGCACCAGACGCTTTTCATGCGCATACAGGCCTGGCGCCACGAAGGCCCAGATCTGATAGAGCACCACCGGCAGGGCCAGCATGAAGGCGGCCAGCATGGTCACCTTGATGGGCACCATGAAGGGCGAGATCGGGTTGGTGGCGATCAGCGTGGCGCCCTTGGGCAGATGTTGCACCAGCGGCAGCGCCAGCAGGTCATACAGCGTGGAAGGCGATGGGTAGATCGCCAGCACGGCAAAGGCCACGCCAATGGCGATCACGACGCGGATCAGGCGGTCTCTGAGCTCGATCAGGTGCGACACGAATGGCTGTTCGCTGCCATCCAGCTCGTCTGGTTTTTGAGGGTCGTTCACTCGGAACTCGTTGCGTGGGCTGGTTTAGCGGGGGCCGGGTCGGAAGCGCGCCACCCGTGCGGCACCCGACTGGATGTTGCGGCGCACGCCGTTGCGTTGCTTGTACCAAAGCGGCGTGGCGCCACGCTTGAGGCGCCAGTTCTTGCGCACTGGTGGCCCGAAGCTGTAGTAGGGCGTCGGGACATGCTCGGTGTGATGCGTATCGTCGGCCTGCGGGTCGGTGTAGATGGCGTTGCGGGCCTCATTGATGCGGTCCTCGACGGACTGGCTCGCCTCACGCGCGGCCTCTTCGATGCCCGTCTTGACCTTCTTGAGCTCTTCCAGCTCCATGGAGCGGTTGACCTCGCTTTGCACCTGCGCCACATAGCGCTGTGCCTTGCCCAACAAGACGCCCACCGTGCGCGCCACACGGGGCAGGCGCTCAGGGCCGATGACGATCAGCGCCACGGCGCCGATGAGCGCCAGCTTGTCGATGCCGAAATCAATCAAGACTTGCTCTTGGCATCGACGTCAACGGTGTTGGCGTCATTGCGGGCGGCGTTGGTGACTTGCTGAGGCGCAGCGGCCGCCTCGGCGGAGGTGTTGCCGTCCTTCATGCCGTCCTTGAAACCCTTGACGGCGGCGCCCAGGTCGGTGCCCACGTTCTTGAGCTTCTTGGTGCCAAAGACCATCACCACGATGAGCAGCACGATCAGCCAGTGCCAGATGCTGAATGAACCCATGATCAATTCTCCAAAAGAGTCTGAGGACCCGATAACAAACCCGACATTCTCAACTGTGCCGGCGAGTCAGCCCCGCATAAGCACATGCGCATTTCGATCAGGATGCGCTCCCTGTACCTGTCTTGTTCTTTCGCATGGCGAACTCCTCCAGGCCGGACAGACCCTCGCGGCGCGCCAGTTCGACCACGACCTCGTCGGGGTGCAGGCCCAGGTGCGCCATGGCCACCATCGAATGGAACCACAGATCGGCGAACTCGCCCACAAGTGCCTTGCGATGAGCCTCAGAGGGGGAGGCCGCCATGTCCTTGCCGGCCATCACCGCCTCAGTTGCTTCCTCGCCGACCTTTTTCAAGACCGTGTCGGTGCCCTTGTGGAACAGGCGGGCCACATAGCTCTTGTCGGGGTCGCCGCCCTTGCGGGATTCGATGACCTCGGCGAGTCGGGCCAGCACGTCCTGGGGTGTGCTCGCGTTCGTGCTCGTGCTTGTGCTCGTTTTTGGGGGCGTGGCGCTCATTTCTGGTAAATGCTCGCGGGATCCTTGATCACCGGGTCAACACTGACCCACTGACCATTGTCGTATTTCTGGAAGAAGCAGCTGTGACGGCCGGTGTGGCAGGCAATGCCCGGCTCGTGGCCCAATTGGGTCACGCGCAGCAGCACGACGTCGTTGTCGCAGTCCATGCGGATGGCATGCACTTTCTGGATGTGGCCGGACTCTTCGCCCTTGTGCCACAGCTTGCGCCGCGAACGGCTCCAGTACACGGCTTCGCCCAGCTCAGCGGTACGCGCCAGGGCCTCGCGGTTCATCCAGGCGAACATCAGCACGTCGCCTGTCTGGTCTTCCTGCGCGATCACCGGCACCAGTCCGTTTTCATCCCAGTGGATCTCATCTAACCAAGTCATGAACCAGAGTGTAGCAATCGGGGGGCCAGCGCCGCGCGGCCCTGTTGCCAGGGGTGACAATCTGAGCTGAATCTCATCAAAAGGTGCCGCGTGGCTCAGCCGTCTTCTCCTTCGCATTCCCCCTTGCTGGCGCTCACCATGGGCGACGCCTGTGGCATCGGCCCGGAAATCATCGCCAAATGGTGGCGTGCGGGTGGTGGCTCGGCGGTGGTGATCGGCTCCCCTGCGGTGATGCGGCGGGCATTGGGTTGGCTGCCATTCTCTTGCGAGGTGGTGGCCCTCAACAGCCTGGCCAAGCAAGCCAGCCTGGCGCCGGGCCAGATGGGCGTGTGGGCGCCGCCCGGTTTGCCGCAGGATCTGCTGGATGCCCCGATCGGCCAGGTGGACGCGCGGGCCGGGCGGGCGGCGGCGGCCTGCATCCGCGAGGCCGTGCGCCTGGCCCAGCAAGGGCTGGTGGCCGGCATCGTGACCGCGCCCTTGCACAAGGAGGCGCTGGCACAGGCTGGCGAGCCCTACCCCGGGCACACCGAACTGCTGCAAGCCGAAGGCAGCCCGCTCGGCCAGCCGCCCGCACCGGTGCGCATGATGCTGGCCAACGAACAGCTCAAGACCGTGCTGGTGACCATCCACGTGTCGCTGCGCCAGGCCATCGAGCAGGTGACGCAGGCGGCTGTCCTGGAAACCATCCGGATCACCCAGGCGAGCGCACAACTTTGGGGCATGCCCAGGCCACGCATTGCCGTGGCGGGGCTCAACCCCCATGCGGGCGAGGGCGGGCTCTTTGGTGACGAGGAGCTGACTATCATCGGCCCGGCCATCGAGGCGGCGCGTGCCGAGGGCATCGACGCCAGCGGCCCTTATGCGCCCGACACCGTCTTCATGCGCGCCCGCCATGCGCCCGGGCACCCGGGCGAGTTCGATGTGGTGATCGCCATGTACCACGACCAGGGGCTGATCCCCGTGAAGTACCTGGGGCTGGACCAGGGCGTGAACGTGACCTTGGGGCTGCCCTTTGTGCGGACCAGCCCCGACCATGGCACGGCTTTCGATCTGGCCGGAACAGGCCAGGCCGACGAGGCCAGTTTCACCCATGCCGTGAAGGTGGCGCGGATGCTGGTGGCTGGGCGGCTTGGTCTGGGAGGCTGAGGCCGACTCAGCCGGCGGCCTTGTTCAGGCCGCTGTGCGGGCGCGAGGGCTGTTGCCGCCCGCGGCGCCGCTGAGCGCGGCCAACTGACGGCGGGCACGCACCGTGGCGCGCTCGATCAGCTCGGCCTGCTCGAAGGCCTTGAAGCGGCCTGCATCGCACATCTTGGCCAGCGTGCGGGCCGTCAACGAGATAGTCTGCTTGTGCGTGTGGCCGTGGTTGAAGATGAAGAAGGTGCGGCCCTCGCTCACCCAGGTCAGGCGGACCTTTTTCCACTGGCCCTGCATCAGCATCTGGTAGGCGGTGCCCTTCTGGATGTGGTGCACCAGTTGCAAACCGGCAGACGGCGGCGGGGGCGCATCCAGGTTGATGTCGATGTCGCCGAGCGTGGGGTCGACTTCGCCGGGCTGATCCAGGTCGATGTCCAGCGGGCCCTCGGCGACCACCGCGCCCTCGGGCACGAAGCCGGCCTGCTGGATTTCGCTGGCGCTCAGCGCGGGCACCACGGACAGCACCGGCGGCGAGGTCAGATCCTCTGGCTTGATGTCGTCCAGCCCCTGGGGCAGCGGGTCGTTGGCGGCTTCCTCGCGACTGGGAATGGCGATTTGCTCGACCTTGTTGAGCCGGTGCTCCAGCATGCGCTGGGTCAGGTCATGGTGCGGCGCGGTCTTCAGGCATTCGGCGTGTGCGGGCAGCAGTTGTGAGAAGAAGGCCTGCTTGGCCTCGTCGGCCCACTGGATCATGCCCAGGCCCTCGTTGAGGTCCTTCATCAGCTGCGGCAGCTTGAGCAAAAACGCCTTGCGCAACTGCGGGAGCCCCTTGGGCTGCACGCTCAGGGCCAGGTCGTGCCCGGCCTTTTTCATGCGCAGGGCCAGGGCGGATTGGGCCCCGTCACGCGCCGAAGCCATCACCTGAACCTGGCTCCAGATCTGCGAGAGGAAGTCGCGAACGAAGTCCGGCAACTCCACGTCGGCCAGTTCGCGTTTGAGAATCTGCATGTAGCGCTGGTGCACACGCAGATCGGCTTCCTTGCCCGTGAGCAGAGCGGCCACGGCGGCGTTTTCAGCGGCTTCGCGGGCGTTTTCGCTCTCGATGAAGGCTTCCAGCTCGGCCAGCTTGGCCTCGTAGGTCTCCATGCGGTCGAAATCGCCGTCGACAATGTCGTTGACCAGGGCCGTCACGCGCTCCAGGCAGGCCTGGCCCGGGCTGCTTTCATAGTCCTCGAACGAGGCCGACAACGAGGCAATGCGGTTCACGAAGCGCCGAACTGGGTGCTTACGCGAGTTGAAAAAGCTCATGTCGCCCAGCGCCACGCGCAGCACCGGCATCTGCAGGCGGGCGATCTGGCGGGCCATTTGAGGCGACACCTTGGGGTCGGACAGGACCTGATCGAACAGGGCCGCCACGATGTCAATCACCATCTGATCCAGTGCGGCGCCACCGCTGGCGCGCACCAGTTCTTCGCGGTGGGCGCGGATCAGGTTGACGGCCATCAGCGGGCCGGCGAAACCGGCGCTGGCTTCCTGCATGTGGGCAGGCATATGGCCATGCACAGCGCCTGATCCCGAACCCGTGGCACCGGGGAAATCCGCCGTCCAGCCGGGGGCAGGGGATTGTGCGGCGATCTGGCGCAGCAGGTTCTGGAAGTCCGGGTTCACGGCCTGCATGCCGCCAGGCGCGCGTCCGGTGCGCAAGCCCATCGGCGCGGGGCCATCGGCGACAGGGCCGGGCATCGTGACGCCGAACATCTCGCTGAGCGCCTGCGCGGCGCGCAGATGCGTCTCCGAGGTCATCGGGGCTTGCGCGTACCCATGCCCATGCCCTTGTGTCTGGTAGCCTGAGGTGATGCGACCGCCCATGCTGTCCGGGAAGGCGCCAGGCTGCGTGCTGGAGGGCAGCTCACCGTTGACGCTGCCGTTGAGCCCACCGTTGAGGCTGCCTGCATGCGTGGACGTGCGGGCGCGCGCGACGCTCAAACCCTGTGGCTTGACGCCCATGCCGCGCACGTCCTCAACGAGCTGCGTATAGCAACTGATGAGTTCTGCGCCCAGCACCCGTCCAACGTGCTGCCCCAATGCCTGCAAGACCTCGTCCTCGCAGCCGGTTTCAGCCAGTGCGCTCATCAGTGCCTTGGCCACGCCTGGCGGGCGCAAGGGGTTGCGTTCGGGGCTGGCATCGTCCAGCACAGCCGTCATGTAGGCCTGCAGCGCTTCCAGCTGGGCGTCGCATTCGTGGGTCAGGGCCTGGGCCAGACGGTCGGCGGTCACCCCGCGCTCCACCTCGGCGTTGTCCACCAGGGACAGCGAGGCCCAGTCCGTGTCGCTGTTGAGCGTCTGGTGCCCGCTGTGGGTGACGCGGGTGGATTTGTCCAGCTGTTTGCGGAATTCCTTGCCGAAACTGGCCAGGACCTGGGCCGATTTGAGTTGCAGCTCGCGGTCGGCCGTCATCAGCAGCTGGCGTTGCGCATTGCTGGTCGAGGAAAGGGCCAATGGGCCCAACTGCGCCGACACCTTCGCAATGGCCTCGGACACCGCCGTGTTGACGCGGCTGTGCGCTCGGTCAAGGACGTTGTCTAAACGAGGGTCGGTCACAGGACGGTCCTATCCAATCTGATCAATGTGATAACTGTCCCAAAACGGGACTTCCTTTGATCGTTGGATATCGGCCGGTCCTGCCCGGCCTTTCGTTATTTTTTCAAATTGTCACGAATCTCACGGAGCAGCAAGATGTCCTCGGGGGTGGGGGCGGGCGCGGCCGGGGCGGCTGCCGGCGCTTCCTTTTTGAGGCGGTTGATCTGCTTGATCATCAGGAAAATGATGACGGCCAGGATCATGAAATTCAGCGCAACGGTCAGGAAGTTGCCGTAGGCGAACACGGCGCCGGCTTTCTTGGCCTCGGCCAGCGTGAGGCCCGGCTGCTGGTTGGCCAGGGCAACGTAGTAGTTGCTGAAATCCAGACCGCCGACCACCTTGCTCACCAGCGGCATGATCAGGTCGTTGACCAGCGAATCAACGATTTTGCCGAACGCGCCACCGATGATCACACCGACGGCCAGATCGACCACATTGCCCTTGACGGCAAATTCCTTGAATTCGCTGAAAAAACTCATGCTGTGCTCCATGTCGAGTTGAGGACCCAATCAGGCTACTTTAGGCCCGCCTGGGCGACTTGCTGGGCAATGGCGTCGGGTCTGGCGTGGTGGGGCGCTCCGCCTTGTTGTGGAAAAGTTACAAACCGACCAAAACATGAGGCGGATCAACAAGTTGGTCTCAGCGGGATGGAGGGGCGTTGCGTCCATTAGAATTCCAGGCTGTCCTGTCCCCGATCGCATCGTCTCATCTGTCCTCCACAGAATCACAAGGATACCCATGAGCAATCAGCCAGTTGATCAAAGTCGTCGGACCTGGGTGACCATGGCCTGTGCCGCCGGCGGCGTAGGCGGCGTGGCAACCGCCATCCCCTTTGTATCGACCTTTCAACCGTCGGAGCGCGCTCGCGCAGCGGGTGCCGCTGTCGAGGCTGATATCAGCACGCTCAAGCCGGGCGAGATGATGACCGTCGAATGGCGCGGCAAGCCCGTCTGGATCATCAAGCGCACGCCCGAGCAGTTGAGCACGCTGGCCAAGCACGATGCGGAACTGGCTGACCCCAATTCCGAGCGCAAGCCATCCGAGCTGACGCCGGAGTACGCCCGCAACGGCACGCGTTCGATCAAGCCCGAGATCATGGTGGCTGTCGGTATCTGCACCCATCTGGGTTGCTCGCCCTCGTCGAAGTTCCAGGCCGGGCCGCAGCCTTCGCTGCCCGACGACTGGCCCGGTGGCTTCCTGTGCCCCTGCCACGGCTCGACTTTCGATCTGGCTGGCCGCGTGTTCAAGAACAAGCCCGCGCCGGACAACCTCGAAGTCCCGCCCCATATGTACCTGTCCGACACCAAGCTGTTGATTGGTGAAGACAAGAAGGCCTGACAGGAGACACGCACATGGCTGAATTCAAGCAGGCGCCCGTGGGCGCAACCGCCGGCCAGAAGTTCATGACCTGGGTGGACAACCGCTTCCCGGCTACCAAGCTGTGGAATGAACACGCGGCCGAGTACTACGCGCCCAAGAACTTCAACTTCTGGTATTTCTTTGGTTCGCTGGCCCTCTTGGTGCTGGTGATCCAGATCGTGACCGGCATCTTCCTGGTCATGAACTACAAGCCCGACGCCGCGCTGGCGTTCTCCTCGGTGGAATACATCATGCGCGATGTGCCCTGGGGCTGGCTGATCCGCTACATGCACTCCACGGGCGCCTCGGCCTTCTTCATCGTGGTGTACCTGCACATGTACCGCGGCCTGATCTACGGCTCCTACCGCACACCGCGCGAACTGGTGTGGATCTTCGGTTGCCTGATCTTCCTGTGCCTGATGGCCGAGGCTTTCATGGGCTACCTGCTGCCCTGGGGCCAGATGTCCTACTGGGGCGCGCAGGTAATCATCAACCTGTTCTCCGCCATTCCCTTCGTCGGCCCTGATCTGGCCATCCTGATCCGCGGCGACTACGTCGTGGGCGATGCCACCCTGAACCGCTTCTTCTCGCTGCACGTGATCGCCGTGCCCCTGGTCCTGCTGGGCCTGGTGGTGGCGCACTTGATCGCGCTGCATGAAGTGGGCTCGAACAACCCGGACGGCGTCGAGATCAAGGCTGGCCCGAAGGACGCCAATGGCCATCCGCTGGACGGCGTGCCTTTCCACCCCTACTACACGGTGCACGACATCCTGGGTGTGGCGGGCTTCCTGATCGTCTTCACGGCCGTGATTTTCTTCATGCCCGAGTTCGGCGGCTACTTCCTGGAGTACAACAACTTCATCCCCGCCGACCCGTTCAAGACGCCTCCACACATTGCGCCGGTCTGGTACTTCACGCCTTTCTATTCGATGCTGCGCGCCACCACCGATGACATGCTCAAGGTCTTCAATGTCATCGTGATCGTGGCGGCCGCGCTGTCCATCCTGAAGGGCAAGTTCTCTTCGGCTGGCAAGTTGGCCATTTTGGTTGGCACGGTGGTGCTGTTGCTCGGTTTTGGCGCGTTCAAGTTCCTGGGCGTCTCTGCGTTGAGCGGCTGCGATGCCAAGTTCTGGGGCGTGCTCGTCATGGGTGGCGCCGTGGTGATCCTGGCCTTCCTGCCCTGGCTCGACAACAGCCCGGTCAAGTCGATCCGCTACCGCCCTGACTGGCACAAGATCGTCTACGGCGTCTTCGTGATCAACTTCTGCATCCTGGGTTACCTGGGCGTGCAGCCGCCGTCTGAGATCGGTGGCGTGGTGTCGCAAGTCGGCACGCTGCTGTACTTCGGTTTCTTCTTGCTGATGCCCTGGTGGAGTCAGCTGGGTACCTTCAAGAAGGTGCCTGACCGTGTGACCTTCACGCCCCACTGACAGCAAGCAGGAAGCACAGACATGAAAAAAATCATTGCCTCTCTCCTGACAGCCTTGCTGGCGGCCTCGGCCCTGGTGCCCTGCGCCCGTGCCAACGAGACGCTCGTGCTGGACCAGTTCCCCAAGGAGCGGATGACCGATCTGGCCGCGCTGCAAAACGGCGCCAAGCTGTTCGTCAACTACTGCCTGAACTGCCACGCGGCGGCCTTCATGCGCTTCAACCGCCTGCGCGACATCGGCCTGACCGAGCAGCAGATCAAGGACAATCTGCTGTTCCCCACTGACAAGGTGGGCGAGATCATGAAGGTCTCGCTGGACCCGAAGGACGCCAAGGCCTGGTTCGGTGCCGTACCACCTGACCTGACCCTCGTGGCCCGCTCGCGCGCCGGTCATGGTGGAACCGGTGCCGACTACCTTTACACTTACCTGCGCAGTTTCTACCGTGACGACACCCGTCCGACCGGCTGGAACAACCTGGTCTTCCCCAACGTCGGCATGCCGCACGTCTTGTGGGAACTGCAAGGCCAACGTGCTGCCAAGTTCGTGGAAGAAGCTGACCCGCATCACCCAGGCAAGACTGAAACGAAGTTCGAGGGCTTCGAGCAGTTGACCCCGGGTAAGCTGTCGCCCCAGGAATACGACAGCGCGGTGGCAGACCTGGTGGCCTACCTGCAATGGATGGCCGAACCGATGCAGAATCAGCGCACCCGCATTGGTGTGGGCGTGCTGATTTTCCTGGCGATCTTCACCTTCATTGCTTGGCGCCTGAATGCTGCTTTCTGGAAAGATGTGAAGTGATTCCGGCGCACTCACTGATTCGTCAGTGAGCGCGTAGGTGGCGCAGTGACCTGCCCTCAAGGCGGTCACTGCGCTTCGTTGTTTTGTGGTGGACTGCACCACGTTTTTTTCTTGGACCTTTAGGAGCCCACCGCCATGATGGTGCTTTACTCCGGAACGACCTGCCCTTACTCGCATCGTTGCCGTTTTGTGTTGTTTGAAAAGGGCATGGATTTCGAAATCCGTGACGTGGATGTCTTCGCCAAGCCGGAAGACATCGCCTTGATGAACCCCTACAACGAGGTGCCCATCCTCGTCGAGCGCGATCTGATCCTGTATGAGTCGCACATCATCAACGAGTACATCGATGAGCGCTTCCCCCACCCGCAGCTGATGCCCGGCGACCCCGTCGCGCGTGCCCGTGTGCGCCTGTTCCTGCTCAACTTCGAGAAGGAGCTGTTCGCCCACGTCAACCTGCTCGAAGGCCGTGGCGGCCTCAAGGGCAACGACAAGCAACTGGAGCGGGCCCGCTCGCAGATCCGCGATCGTCTCACCCAGCTCGCCCCGATCTTCCTGAAGAACAAGTACATGCTGGGCGACGACTTCTCCATGCTGGACGTGGCGATCGCGCCGCTGCTGTGGCGCCTGGATTACTACGGCATCGAGCTGTCGAAGAATGCGCTGCCGCTGTTGAAGTATGCTGAGCGCATCTTCTCGCGTCCGGCCTACATTGAGGCGCTGACGCCCTCTGAAAAGGTGATGCGCAAGTGAGCCTTGGCTACCGGTCTGAATGAGCAGCATGTCCACTGAACAAGATTCCCAGGGTTCCTCGACCCGGCCATACCTGATCCGTGCCCTGCACGACTGGTGCACAGACAATGGGTTCACGCCCTATTTGGCTGTCTACGTGGACCGCTCCGTTCAGGTGCCGCAGGAATACGTCAAGAACAATGAGATCGTGCTCAATGTGAGTTTCGAGGCGACCAGCCAGCTCCAATTGGGTAACGAGTACATCGAGTTCAAGGCGCGTTTTGGCGGCATGGCCCGGGACATCTGCGTGCCTGTCGATCATGTGATCGCGATCTATGCGCGCGAGAATGGCCAGGGCATGGCCTTCCCGGTGCCGACCTCGCTGGGTGGTGAGGGCGTGGATTCGCCAGCATCGCCCGATGAGGGCGGTGAGGTGGCCGCTTTGCATGCGGCGCTGCCGGCCGATCATCCGGTCGAGCGGCCGCCTTCACTCAAGCTGGCAAAGGCAGGCAAGGAGGCGGGCAAGGGTGAGGTCAAGGAAGGTGGCACTGCCACCGTGCTCAAGGATCGCCCCAAGTCGGTCAAGCCGGTCGAGGTTGAGCCGAAGGGGGCGGATGAGGGCGATGACCCGACCGATCCGCCGCCTTCTGGCGGTGGTCGCCCTGCGCTGCGCCGGATCAAGTAAGAGCCAGATCCCGTAGTAGAATCTTTTTCTCTGATTCAAAAAAGTCAGCGCCGGCTTAGCTCAGTTGGTAGAGCAACCGCCTTGTAAGCGGTAGGTCGTCAGTTCGAATCCGACAGCCGGCACCAAGAGATCATTCAAAGGCCTCCAAGAACATCCGCTTGGAGGCCTTTTTCATTGGTAAATCAAAGGCTTATCGTCCTGTGTCGTCCTGTTTGATCCATTGACAGCCTGAAGGGGGTGGGGGAACATCTGGGGGAACAAAGCAGTGTTCCCCACAAAAAGCGGGGGAACAAGTTCAAGGAGTCCTTTCATGCTGACCGATGCCGACTGCAAAAACGCCACCTGTCCGCCTGAGAAGGCCAGGGCGAGGCTGGCCGATTCGGGCGGGCTTTACCTTGAAGTGAGTCCCAGTGGATCAAAGCGGTGGTTTTGGAAGTACCGCAAGGCAGGTAAGGAGATGCGCCTTGCTCTGGGTAGCTATCCGGCGGTGAGTCTCAAGGCCGCTAGGCAGGCCCGCGATGCAGCACGGCTAGACAAGGCGGACGGCACTGATCCGGTACAAGCCAAGCTCGTGAAGAAGCTCAAGGCAGCCACCCCCGCTGAAAGCACCTTCAAAGCGACGGCGTTGGAGTGGCTGGAGCAGAGCAAGACAGGGTGGAGTGAAGCTCACTACACCCGCGAGAAACGCAACCTTGAAAAAGACCTGATCCCTTTTATCGGTGCGAGGGTTGTGCGGGATATTGAGCCCGTGGAATTGCTGGCTGTGGTTCGGCGGGTTGAGGCGCGTGGCGCCCTTTCGGTGGCAGACCGCGTGCTGTTGACGGCGCACAGCGTCTGGCTCTATGCAGTGGCCACGGGCCGGGCAGATCGAGACATCAGCCGCGACATCCGGGCGGCGCTCAAGCCCCACATCAAGAAGAACTACCCGGCGATCACGGAACCTGCGGACCTGGCTGAACTGTTGAGGGCCAGCGATGCCTATAAGGGTGGTCCGGTGGTGCGGGCGGCGTTGAAGATTGCGCCGATTCTGTTTCAGCGGCCGGGTAATCTGCGGACGATGCGATGGACGGATGTGAGTCTGGACAAGGCTTTGTGGTCCATTCCGTCAGAGGACATGAAGCGAACCAAGGCGGAAAAGATCAACGGCCAGCCCCATGTGGTCCCATTGCCCCGTCAAGCTGTAGCGTTGCTGAGGGAGCTTCAGCATCTGACAGGTGGCGGTGAGTATGTCTTCCCTGGTTTGCGAGACCGCAAGGCGCCCATGAGCGAAGCGGCAGTAAATGCAGCGCTGGCAGGCATGGGCTACAAGGGCCGTCATGTGTGGCATGGCTACCGTGCCACAGGCCGGACCATGCTGCGCCAGGTGCTCAAGTACCCGGCCGATGTAATCGAGGCTCAGCTAGCCCACGTCGGGCAGATCACGCACGGTGGCGCGTATGACCGGGCTACACACTTGGAAGAGCGGACAGTGATGATTCAAGCCTGGGCAGACTATCTGGAGCGGCTTGCAGCAGGGGGCACTGTCATTCCGTTCAAGGCGGCCTAATTTCTTTCTCAAAGGGCGGGGGACAGCGTGGTGTGTCGGCAATTGGGAAGGCCATTGCCACTGCTAGACTCATCCGCACAAGTCCTAAAACAGCCATTACCTTCTGTCATGACCGCATTGCAAGACATTCTCGAAACCTTCCGCACCGCTTCCAAAACCGAGCGAGAAAAAGGCAACTACTTCGAGAACCTTGCCAAGCTGTACTTCACCAACGAACCCAAATTTGCCGATTTGTACAGCCATGTTTGGCTGTGGGAAGAGTGGCGTGCCGAATGGATCAAGGCCGGGCACCCGGACCCTGGCGCAGATACCGGCATCGATCATTGTTAATAAAGGACCGAGTCAGGCGCTGTCAGTGTGGGTGATGGGCCTTGTGACTGCAGATGGAACGTCCATTACGATCAACGGATACCCAGGCGATGCATATGGAAACAACGTGGATCTGTTTTTAGCCGCACAACTCAGCGGCCCAAATGCGTTGACATTGGCTACCTCGTTTGATCCTACGGTTCTGCCTTTCAGCGGTCACTTTGACGTAAGTGGCATCAACGGAAGTTCGCCTTGGACTATCCCTTTCAGCATTACTTCGATCTCACCTGTGCCTGAGTTGCCGACATTGGAACTATGGAGTTTGGGCGCACTCGTTGGTGGCCTGAGCTTGCAGCGTAGATCGTCATGATGACGCCCAAAGTGGGCACCCAGGCAGCTCTCCGAGGCGGGGTTGTGCCTACCCCGCACACCGAGCCATAAATGCAAAGTTTCCGCGCGATTTCGAAGCAGGTTTGAGGGGCTCCATGCTAAAGAGGTCTGCCCCAACGAGCGAAAGTTTCGCAACAATTTCCGCACACCAAACTGCGCACCTCGGCGCCTGTCAGAGGTTCCAGCAATGGGGCCGGGCTCAAAATTGAGCCCGCTGACAGCCCATTTCTCGGCGGCGCCATATATCTCGCTCTTGGCAACGACACCCGCGCAACCAAAAAGCCGGTCGGGTAGGCTTAGCTGTCAATCTTCTTTGATTGCTTTGGCGGTATCTTTGTGCCTGGCTTCTGAGGCTTCAGATCCGAGATCACGGTGTCTCGTACTGAAGCACTGCCGCCAGAGCAAAAGGTTCCGGTAAAGCCGGGGCGGCCTGAGTTGGTGTCCAGTGTCGGTGTCCCGCCGGCTGCTGCGCATTGATTTCGCGTTGTGGCCAGCGAAACGGTAGCACAGGCTACGGAGATGACAAGAAAAGCAAGTTGCTTGATCTGCATGTGAACTCCCTTGAAGTAAGACCTGCATTTTGGGTGTGCACTGTGACAACACCAGACCTAACCTTAGGGGAATGATCGGAGGCGGGCTAATTTTCAGCCGGTGCTCATGACTTTCTCGATCGGGCGTACTCTGCGTCCAGTCATCAGGGTATGGCATCAAGGAACCAATATGGTAAATCAATGATTTGCCATCCGACTGCATCCGATGCCGATACCGATGCCGTCCGCTGATAGCCGGCCTCTAACACCTGGGAACACATCGAGGAACAGACCGCAGTGCCTCGGTTCTGACCGGGGAACAGCTCTCGAAGGGCCTTCGATGCTGACCGACGCCGATTGCAAGAACGCCACGTGCCCGCCCGACAAGGTCAGCAAGCGTCTGACCGTTGCCGGAGGCTTGTACCTGGAGGTGAAGCCCTAGGGATGCACTGAAAAAGGTCCGCTGACTGGCGTACGACTTGCATGCCTGTGCTTCAGCACAGGAGGCCATATGAAGCAGCAAACCCTCGCAATGGCAGCAGATCAGGAAGCGGGCTTCC
>Ga0194137_10000845_pt1 | contig 19376 bp, 23 predicted proteins | sample TARM_MetaG_T3_14_FD_134025 | JGI IMG/M metagenome (GOLD analysis project Ga0194137, IMG submission 134025) | Freshwater microbial communities from Pennsylvania, USA, analyzing microbe dynamics in response to fracking - TARM_MetaG_T3_14 (version 2) | ecosystem: Environmental > Aquatic >... | reverse complement strand
TCGCTGAGGCGGCCGCTGTCGGCAAGGCCATCTATGAGCAGGACCGGGATGGCGTGGCCTCACAAGAGATCGAGGCGGTGGTGAGTGAGCTACAGGAGCGTTTCGCATGAGCAGCAAGAAGGTCTCTATCGGGGGCAAGCCCTCCGCCAAGAAAGCCTCTGACGATACCGCCGTGGATGCCTGGGTTGGCTCCAGAGGCCAAGAGGCTCCCAAGGATCCGATGAAGCGACTGACCATCGACATCCCCGCCGAGCTGCATGCCAAGCTCAAGGCCGACTGTGCGATGCGCGGCCGCAAGATGGCCGATGAGGTCAGGGAGCTGTTGATGGAGAAATACGGAAAGTCGTAAATACAGAAATAAAGAAATAGGAAGCTTATGCAAGGTACCCAAGCTGGCCGTCAAACATCACCGGTCAGTCCTTGCCGATGCGTTCTACAAAGCGATCTGCGATATCTGCAAAGGATCGCGGCAAGGCCACATCTCTTTCTTTGGATTTGGATTTCCGCATAGGCGCCTCACTTGAGGCGACGGAAGGTTCTGATGCTGCTGACGGGCCGGAGCGAGAAAGGGTGCTAGAGCCATGCGACGGGGCGGGCAGACGACGCAACTGATATACCTCTTCGCGCAATGCTTTCAGCTCGTCACGTTGCTCTTTCACGACCTCTAGCAACGCATCGAAACGTGCCAGGAGGGCGACGTTATCGACTGTCTGGCCAGGTGTAGGGTGAGTGTCGGGCAAAGCTGTCGGGCCATGTCGGACTCCCTCCGGTTGATGCGGTGGTTCGCCATAGCGCCGGATCATCTCAGACAGCTCAACCACCCGCTGCCCCTTGCCGTTAAACCCAGCAGTGACGTGGCCTCGCTCTACAGCCTCATAGAGCGTAGAGCGGTGCAATCCATAAAGCTTAGCCATGCGGCCAATCGTCAATTCAGGCATGTAGGAGGCTGATGGGTTTCGTCGTATGGGAAGGTGTCGGGTCCAGCTCAAGGGAGAATACCTAAGTCCCCACCAGCACCCTAGTACAGATCCAACCACTTCGGGGACTGATGACAATATGGCTCACATTTTTGCTAGGCCCTCTCGCTCCAGGGAGGCATTCAGCGTCACCCTGCTGACCCCGAAGTGCTTGGCCACCTCGGCTTTGGTGATCTCAGGATCGGCCAACATCGCCGCCGCCTTGCGCACGTCTGCGCCCGACATGGCCGGACGGCGTCCTCCCTTGCGACCGCGGGCTCTGGCCGCCGCCAGGCCGGCCAGGGTCCTCTCCCGTATCAGGCTATGCTCGAACTCCGCCAAGGCACCGAAGATATGGAACACCAGCTTGCCTCCGGCACTGGTGGTGTCGATCGCCTCGGTCAGCGACCGGAAGCCCACGCCACGCTCGTTCAGCTCGTGGATCAGCTCCACCAGATCCTTGAGCGAACGAGCCAACCGGTCGAGCTTCCACACCACCAGCGTGTCGCCGTCGCGTAGGGTGCGCAGGCAGGCCTGCAGCTCAGGACGCTCTCGCTTGGTACCGGTGATACGTTCCTCGAAGACTTGCTCGCAGCCGGCTTCTTGAAGCGCGTCACGCTGCAACTGGGGATTCTGGTCCTGTGTGCTGACCCGTGCGTAGCCGATGATCATGCGCCCTCCTCGCCATGGCGATTTATAAGAAAACAAACCTTCGTTTTCTTTACAGAATGCCTCGAGCAGGACAGTTATGCCAAGGCCAGATAGCAACTACGTCATGGCGTCCCGCTAGGTGGCAAGAGAACCCTCTTCGTGAGAAAGCACAGGATGCCGGGCAACCCTCCCCCAGAAACCCTGTAGATCTTCATGGATTTTGTATATACATCACCATATGTATATACTATTGACTTCGTATCTACATTTTGCTAGAATAGATTTTTACATTGAAAAGGAGGTGAAAATGCACAGCTAAATTTAGCAGCACTAAATTCTAAATTGAATTTTCTGAGGTATTGAATCGTGAAAGCATTGAAAATCGCAAAGTGGGGAAACAGTGCAGCACTCCGTCTGCCTGCAAAGTTGCTTCATGACGCGGGGTTCGACCTTGGTGACACTGTTGAAGTCACCAAAACAAAAGAAGGTATTCTGATCCGCGAAAGAAAGAAGAGTATCGCGGATATGAGTATCGATGAAATTTTAGCCAAGACTTCTCCTGCAGCAGTTAAATTCAGTCGGAGTATCAATAGGGATGCTATGGCAAAACGGCCTGCCGGGGAGGAAATCATATGAACTAAAAAGAGGATGTTTTATGTCAAATAGAAAACCCCTAAGTTTTGCGCCTTCTGAAGGCGATATCATTCATGCCAACCTGGACCCTGTCCATGGGGATATCCAGAAAGAAAAGCGCCCATATCTAGTTGTTTCGATTAGGCAATTTAACGAACACTTCGGCCTTTGCATGGTATCTCCCATTACAAATGGGATTGGTGCAAACGGTGACGCTATTGGTGAAAGCCCATTTTTTATCGATGTCGAGTCGAAGCGAGGACGCGGGGAACGTGTCACAGGGAAAGTGATTGCGAACCAGTTTGCCACTATCGACTGGCGACACCCAGGTTATGAGTGTAGTTACACAAGCACTGCTAAATCTGAAGTGCTTGAAGAGGTAAAAAAAGCACTGAAGGTCTATGCGAATTTGTGAGAGAATCTCCCCAACTCCATTGGGAGAGATGAGCGAGCCACCTCGGTGAATATTCCCAAGATGGGACCTAATTCTGAGTTTCAGTGGGCGTATTCAGCCTCCCGTGGATCTTGGTAGCTGTAGGCGTCCGTGCCGTAGCCGGCTAAGCCGTCTTCGCTTCAGTGCATTGTGAGACCAGCTCCCTGAAGGCTATATCGAGGCCTTCAGACATAGCGCTCCACTCTGACACGCTGACGCCTCTCAAGGTTTCGTTCAGGAAGCGAGTGCGCTCGCCATGGTGAGCTTGGTTGACCTCGTGGTAGGCCTCTAGCTTCTCGGCAGAAAGCCCGATGTCCTGTTGAGACATGAGCATGCTCGCAAGCTGCCTGCTGTGATAGAGCATCATGGTGGGCAAGATCTGCTTCTGCTCAGGGTTCCCGCTCACCAAATCAAGAGGCCTCGACATTGGGACTCGTAAGTCATGGAGCTCCTTGGTGCAGTAGCTCCAAGCGAGGGTCAGGGCGCTCATGTTCAGAGCGGCCCGCTTATCTCTCACGCTAACTACCCCAGAACGTCCATCATTGATTTGGCGTACCACCTCCTGAGCCCTCGTGAATAGTCTGTCAGGGTGGAAAGGCTTCAGGCGGCGCCAAAGCTGACTCTCCGCGAGAGAATGATCGGTCCCGAAGAGAATGACCAACCACTCTCCGAACTCCCGATCGCCAAGATGAAGAGGGATCTGTTCAATGCCCTGCGTGTTTAGAACTTGGATTAGCTGCACCAGTCGCTCGGTGGCGAGGCGCTCCATGCGCTGATACTCCAAGGCTTCTAGTTCTGCTCGGTTGAGAGCAGTGCTGAGCATAAGGCGTGCGGCTAAGGAGTCGTGATTCTCTCCGGAGGGGGTAAGCCCCCAGCTGTGCAGTGTTTCAGTAGCCTCCTGTCGTGCAGCATTGTAAGCAGCTTTGGCTGCCACCATGCGTTGTTCCAACGAAAGGGAGAGCTGCTGTAGATGGCTCTCCCTTACCATTGTGCATAGGGAAAACAGCCCATCTAGCTTATATATCAGTTGCACGCCCCCGATGTCTGGGAGGAAGCCAAGCTGGTTTCCCTCATCATCATAGGGTACCCCTATTTCAAGGGTATTTCTGTGCTGCCGTATCTCTGTATCACGTAACAACTTCTTGAGGCCGTCTAGGTATTTTCGCCGATACTCGGCAAGTTCCTTGGCACGAGGAGGCAAAGGGCCGCGGTGCTCATAGGCGGCAAGCAAGCTGGAGTGCCGCGTAGCGGCGCTATCACCCTTTGTAGGGTGCGGCGATGCCACTAGCAGCCTTGTTAGCCACTGCCTGTTACCTTCAAGGTCTAGCATCTCTGTACAAAGGTCTCGGTAACCTTGGAGCTCCCCTTGGCGGAGATGAGAGGTGAGCTGATGGTAAGTCACCTTATCGGTAGCAAGGATGCTACGGATGCTATGGCCAACATGCCGCATATCAGCAGCGGCTTTTTCTGTGCGTCCCATGGCGACCTCACGAGGGCATAAGCACATAGTCTGTGCTCTGTTGGAGTGCATGTTGCTGCTTCAGAAAGTCATGTGTGCGTCGGCCTACTTGCCGGCCTTCGATTATGCTTGCCACGTAGGCATCCACTGCAAGCGCATCACGCATCGACTCTGCATAGGAGGCTCCCGGCCTGTCTTGCTGTATTACGCTGGCGAGGGCGTGAAGGTAGTCAGCCTCCTCGTACTGCTCACGGGCTCGCTTCATGTGGTAGGCCTCTTTGCCACCTTTCCAAACGATACTCATCGGCTGCGTCTCCTTAGTTATGGGGTCGAGGTGAGAAGATCGCATAGCCGGCGATCAGGTTGGTGCATGAAATTCGCAGTGGTTTTGCCTCACAGATAATCGGCGGGCCTGATGAGGGGCTCCACCTTTCGAGGAAGGCTTTTCCAGTGCTGTCTCCATAGTGGATGCATCCGCCCATCCGTGCTGGTTGAAGTCCGAAGACTTGCGTCATGCACTCCTCTACCGTCTCTGACAATCCGAAAGGTCGCCTAGCCTAATAGTACGGTGATGTTGGCGAGTGGCTATTCGTGATGCTGAGCTGAGGGTAGACACCCTTTGTGTAATTACCGCACGTTTTCTGTACGTAGAAATATTTACGTGATTTCTTTACGCAAAACCGCCCCGCCAGGGCTTCCTGGAGGGGCGGTCATCGCGTGTACAGAAAATGACCCTATGATTACTAAGACCGACGTGGCCAAGCATTTCAAGGTAAGCCGGACGACACTGAACGCCTCACTTCAACGTGAAGGCATTTCCGCCTAGCACCTTATTCAGTTAAGAGAACATCAATGAGCATAATGGATCGCACGGAACAGCAATTCCTCAAAGCCCTGGACGACAAACTCTGGAAAGCCGCCGACAAGCTCCGCGCCAACCTGGATGCCGCCAACTACAAGCACGTGGTTCTGGGCCTGATCCCGTTTAAACAGCTTGTGGCTAGCATTGGCCATGGAGTGAGTTTCGGGGTTATACATTATCATTTGGCCGTATTGTTCCTAAACGCGCTTTGTTTTAACGTTTGCTAAAGTTATGATTCCTTAGGCCGTTAACTAGTTATCGTTATGCATCATGGAAGAAGAACAGCGCTATGGCCGTCATCAATACCAACCTTACCTCAATAGTTAGCCAGCAACATTTGGGTAAATCTAAAAGTGCGCTCGCGACCAGCATGGAGCGGCTCTCCTCTGGCCTGCGCATTAATAGCGCCAAGGATGATGCAGCAGGGCAAGCGATTGGCAACCGTATTCAGGCGCAGCGCATGGGGCTTGGCCAATCTGCCCGCAATGCCAATGATGGCGTATCGCTTTCGCAAACCGCTCAAGGTGTGTTGAGTGAAGTGAACGACCGCCTTCAGCGCATTCGTGAGCTTACGGTGCAAGGGCTCAACGGTATTAACCAGAACCGTGACAGCGATTCCATTCAAGCTGAGATCAACTTTAACCTGCAAGAGATTGATCGGCTTGCCAATACCAGCGATTTTAACGGTATTCCTCTGATGACTGGGCAAGCGGGCAGGGTGGACTTGCAGGTGGGTGCCAATGATAAGCAAACGATAGGCGTAGATTTAAGTCCGCCAGGGTTCACCGTGGATGCCTTGGGGCTAACCGATTTTAACGTGGCAGGCGAGCCAGGTAGTGTTACACCTCGCGATACACTTTATGGGCCTGCCGACGATATTGTGCTGGAAGATTTTCGCACCACGGTCAATTACCCAGCAGGTGCGCAAGAAACCCTGTATGCGATTGGTGATGTAGCATTAGCTGGCGACCATCAGCAAGAACCTGGCGCTATTAGTACGTATTATGTCAGCACAGGCGGTGGAAACTTCTCTCGTGTGGATGTAAGCGCAACTCATGAAACGGCGACTGATTTGAGTGTTGTCAACGTGACCAATCCACAACCGATTTATAAAACGGACTGGCAGTTGGACGACACTTTTATTTCGGGGTTAGCGGCTAATGAGCGGGTGGTGAAAGCGGATGACCGTTATTTTATTCAAACGGACAGTGCGGGTTCACTATCGTATCGGGAAGCTGAGTTTGAGATAAGCTTTACGGGAACAGCGCTTCCTACGGCTACCGTTCAAGGCGGCGCTGTTTTGGCGGGCAACTACCAGCCTGCTACAGCGTTTACGTTTGATAGTGTGGGCTATAATCTGGCTGATTTTAATGACACTTACCAAACCGCTGGGGGCTCTCCCTTACCGGGGCCTGAGTTAGTTGAAGATTCAGATAACCCCGGCGCTTTTTACTTAAAAAGTACGGATGGTAGTGACGTTGCTTATTATCGGCTGGATGATATTGATGTTTTGACGAATCTTGATGTTGATGTGGCGGGGCCGATGGTTGCTCCAACGGATGGCACGGAAACAACGGTCAACACTTTCGAAGTCGGCGGCCAATCGTATGATATCAGTAGCGCAGGTGGTTATAACGCTATTTCATACGGGACGCCAAACCCTATAAATCGCGTTGTAAGTTACGACGATGGTGGTGGTAACGTTACTTTTTATGCCGTAGATACGGCCAACGACTACTTCGAAATTACAGGCGCTGAAGAGAGTCAAGATATGATCCTTCAGGCAGATAGTCAGGCGTATTCTGGTATTGATGTTGAGGGGCAGGCAAGCTCGCCCGCTGCTTTTGTTGGTAGCATTACCCGAACGCCGGAGGTACCTAGCTTTTCGTCAGCAAGTGCTGACTTTCAGGGAGACTTTTCTGCCATTGTTGCTAATTCTCATTCTCCGCAGCTTATTCGCAGCACAAGTAACGACCAGTGGATTATTCGAGGCGATCTACCTGGCGGTGGATATGGTTATTACAATGCGAACCTTGAAGTGACGTTAGACGAGCAGGGCAACCCTAGCAGCTATATTGCCACAGCCACTCAACCACAGCCCACTATTTTGGGGGTAGATGAACACGTTGTTGATAAAGTTCACGGCACATCGACCGTCACTATTGACCCCCGCAACGTTTCGGTGGAGTACACCGATATCGAAGGGCGCACCTACTCCAATGTGCTGACAGAAGGGGAAGATGGCAATTACTACTTCGAGCTGCCCGGCGAGAGTTCGTTGAGAGGCGGCTATAAAACAGCCACGCTTGTAGACCACGATCAAAAAGGCGAAATTATTCTGCGCACTGAAAATGGCTACAGTGAAGTCGTTGTTTTCTATCCCACAGAGCTGGAAAAGGGGGTTAATAGAGCGTTTTACGTGCAAACTGATGGCGATGGTTTCGGTGATGATGGTACACCCCACACACGACTACGTATCCAGGAGGTCGGTGAAGATTTCCGTATTCAAATGCCACGTAACCCTTTAGCCGCTCTGGATAAAGCCATCGGCATAGTGGATTCAAAACGCAGTTACCTGGGGGCGCTGGATAATCGGTTAGGCAGTATCATTGAAGCAAATGACCTCACCGCCACGAACCTTGCCAGTGCTCAATCTCGCATAGTGGATGCGGACTACGCGGTAGAGGTTGCCAACATGACCAAGGCGCAGATCCTGCAGCAGGCCGGTAATAGTATGTTGGCACAGGCAAACGTAATTCCGGAATCCGTTTTGGCACTTCTTGAGTAGCCACCGAAGCCATGAGGCTGTTTTTTGACACACTGAGCAAGGAAGCATTTTTGGTGAACCCGTTAACGGCTCTAGTCGCTGTCGCGGCAGCTGTCTTGCCGCTAATCGGCTACTCCGACTCCGCGTTCGTCCACGATGATGACTCCGGACAGCTCTCGGCTCCCACCGGCCGGGACTCGGGGTTCTTCCCCTGCCCCTCTGGGTAGGCCGTCCTGTTCGGATCGGTATCCGCCTTGTCGAATCTATCGCGAGACATCATCGCCTACTTGCGGTCCTTCATGTTCGGCCCTTGGTGCCGTGGTGAGCCGGCACTTACTATGGCCTCTGCTGACTTCTGGGCAGCCATCCCGTCGCCTCTCGACGCCGGTAGCCCCTTCGGGCAGCTATCCCAGACCTCCCAGGGTAAGACGCGTGACCTTCCCGCTTATGCCTGTCGGATTTACGTCATGGCGTTCCGTGCAAGTATCGGGCTTTGATGATATTGGCCATATCACCCCGCCATGCCGCCTCGTATCCGCTTCCTGTTCGTCGAGGGGAAGCATTCGCCAACAAATCTCAGAGCTCACGAAGTCAAGGTATCGGTAGCCATGGCATTGCGTCAATCAAAGGCCGCCTTAAAAACCACACAAGACAGAAATAAAGGTCTGATTTATAAAAATTATCTTCAATTATCTGAAAAAGTATAATTGAGAATAATTAGGCTATCGGCCGTCGAAAAGTGAGTGCGGCAAGCAATGGAAGACACTGTGACATTATGTAGGACTCACAAGTAAAACGGCATGCCAGAGGCAGTACGGGCTTAATCTCTACCCTATCGACACCCCTTCTCGTTAGCACCGCCACACAGAAATCTTAAAGGTGGCGATGCCATGTTCAGAGTTTCAGTGTGGCAAGGTGCTCTATAAATCGCTGTGAAAACGCCATATCGTGCTCCCACTGTGCCTTTGCTGCAGCCGCAGCGGTTGTCGTTGTCGATGCCCCAAACGCCACCGATACCGCCTCATTGTCCACTTCCGCCATCTCTCCATCAGAGCGTGTGACATTATCCAGCGGTGCTCCCGGTGCGGTACTGCCATACCCGGTTACAGCAGGCGCCGAAGCAGGTGACACCAAGGTGACAATCGCCTTTTCATCGGGAAGGTCGTCAGCAATACGATGCGCATAGCGACGTAATAGCGACTCATTGAGCACAAACAAGAAACAGTCCGGGTCATGCAGACCAAGGCGACGTATGACCCTCCCCAATACTTGGCGAAAATGCTGCTCGGTACGAATACGACTCAGGTAACAACACACACGTAAACGCGGGATATCGACGCCTTCGCTGATCATTCCTACGGACACAATCCATGCCTGCGTCGAATCACGAAATGCCTGCAGCTTAGCGTGCGCATTGGGCGTTTTACTGGTCACTAGACAGACATCTTCGCCTTGATCCATCAACCACTCCGTGATTTCTTCAGCGTGCTCAATGTCAGCGGCGACTACCAATCCCCCTGTCATAGGCTGAACTCGTCGTAGCGCTGTCAACTTGGCCACGCCCTGTGTGAGCACGTAGTGCATCGGTGCGTCGTGACGCAATAGATCTGCATAGCCCACACCAGGGTGGCGTAGCAGACGCGGAATGCTAGAAAACCGCCTCTGCTTAGGTGGCTTCTTTTGTTTTGTGTGCGTTAGCGTGAGCTGAATATAGCGGTTATCGATCAGATGAATATAAGGCAGCCGGCACACACCGTCTTGTACGGCTTCTTGTAGCGTATAGACAAAATCCGGCACCAAGCGCTGTTTGAGCGTTGTTTCGTTGATCTCTTCGTCATCACAAGGTACATCGAGATAACGCAGCAGCGGTAAACAGTGGCCATCGGTACGCCATGGCGTACCCGATAATGCGAGTGTGTATCGCATATAGCGCTCTAACAGTAGCAACGCGCGTCCCCACTCGTTTGACCCTTGCTGGGTAGCGGGCAGTCGCCCGGCATGATGACTCTCATCCCAGATCAACAGCACCCGAGACTGAGCCCCCAGTTGCTGCAATGTGTGCAAACACTGACGTAACGACTGATACGTATAACAGCCTCCCCGCGCGCCCAAGCCACCGTTCATAGCATATCCGGTAACCTCGGCCAGGGTCTCTTCTGCTCGGTTTACTACTTCCGTACTGGGGCCTAGGTACAGTACATAATCGATCTCATCACGCTGCAGCAGTTGATCCGCTAACACCGCCGACATGAGCATTTTTCCTGCCCCGGGTGTCGCCTGACAGAGAAAGTGAGGGTGTTCGGGAGATAGCTGAGCAAGCGCTTTGGTAAGGCAGCGCTGCTGCCAGTCACGAAGAGCGGGACGTTGCGCCGAGTGAGTAAGCTTGTCGCGCGCGATCATGCCTCATCCCCCACCTCGGCTAGCATTTGCTGCACTTTGGCGTAGGCCTTCAGCTTTTCGCCCAGCGCGCGTGCCTGCGCTTTTTCCTCTTCGAAAACTGATAAAATTTTATCCCGCGCATCAGGGTATTTATCAGCGATTTCCTGTAGCGCCTGGAGCTGAAGATGGCTGGCCTCCATTTGCGCACGCAGCTGTTCACTATCACGGCGAAGCTGCGTCGTTAACGGTTCAACGTCGGTGGAATCCTTGGCACTTTCTAGGCCAGAGTGGTCATTTCCAGAATTAAATACCTTTACTACCTGAAATAGATACCGTTGCTTAAAGCCCGGATGCAAGCCAACCCGCTCAACGTCACCTCGCTTTACACGCTTATTAATTTGATCGCGCACGAAGCTACGTAGCGTTCTTTGGTCAAACCCCGCTAAATCGGGCTGCTCTAGCAGCTCATCACGCAGTTCACAGATAGTAAATGACGCGCTATCTTGGGCTTTCTGCGCTAAAAGCGTGTTGAGTGGCTCAGCGGCAACGGGATGAATTTGACGACGACTCATGAGCGCCCCTCCCGCACAGCAACAGGCTGTACTGAGGAAGCAGCTTTGGCATCCAAATCACGGGCTTTTTGCATATGATGCTGATAACGCTGATAGCGAGTGCGAAGGCTGCTATCGGAAAAGAGAGCGGCACGTGCCATCGCACGGTGGGCAGCGGCGCGGCCAGCAAGGCTAAAATTAGGGAAGGTTTTTAAACGCATCAAACAGCTCCTTGGATTGATCAGAGCCGTCTCCACTGTCGCCAAACAGAAGGGAGGCGGCCGCACGCAGGTTGGCGAACCGGTATCCAAGGAAAAACCGGCAGACCCGAAGGTCTCCCACGCACGACCACCATAGTCATAGCAAACACAAAAAAACGCCTACTATGGTCAGTGGCGCTTGTGCGCCTTGGATAGTTTCAGGTCGCCAAACCTGGTTAAAGATTTTGCTTTAACGTTTTTAGATTACCTTGACCATCAGATGCTGTAAACCTTACAGATATCTTTATAGTTCGACGCTTTACGCCACCACGCTGACCTACCTGCAGTGCTGTTACAGATAGTCGTATCGGTCATCTTCGTGGAAGCGTTCGTTTGCCTAATCAAATCATTCAACCGCAGTGAAGAGAAGCGCTCTCCCTTGCACTGCGGACGCTCTTGTTCAAATCAAAGGATAGCTTTATCGCTCAAACGGTGACCGTACCGGCATACCAGCCCTAGGCGTTGTCGGAGCCTGCTCTTGGGCGGTGTGACGCTCCGCAGGCTTGGGGATCTCCTTCTCGACAAAAGCGCGGCCTCGCGAGGAAAGGTAGCCGTTCGCCTCAAAGAAGTCACTATTTAGCCAGGCCTCTAGCGTCTGCTCCAAATCATCACGGGTGACGGCGAGACGCCACGCTTTCACACGCTCACCATCTCCCATCCGAGCCAAGGCCTCGGGGGACAAGCGGCGTAGCTGGGCGGCCCGATTGTTTTCCATGCGCTCGAGTTCCGCCTGGGCTTCTTTCTCGCGCTGGACTTCCTCGCGTTTGCGGGCCTCTTCGGCCTCGCGGCGTAGCCTGCGGCACTTGCCTGCGAAGCCCTCTATTTTTGCGATTTCTTCACGGGATAAACCACCGATTAGGCCCCGAAGTCGCTCCTGGGCCTGCTGGTGTGCTTTGCGCTCCTCGTCCAGGGAAGCCTCCGTGCGCCGGGCGGTCTCCGCCATCTCATCCGCGCGGCGGCGATCGAGGTCGGCCGTCGCCGCCCTGGCCACCGTGGGCGCGTAGTGCTCGACCACAAAGTTCGTCACCCGGGCGGCGTGCTCTTCGGGGTTCTCTCTCCTCCACAGCAGCCCCTGACGGGCCAGGTCGTCGGGCGACAGGCTAAGGTTCTCGGCCAGGCCACGGGCCAACGCCTGGTGATACGCCTTGGTGGTGACGTGGGTCGCCGCCGAGTGGCGTAGCCCCCGGCGCAGGCCATGCGGGATGGCCACCTCCTCGGCGAACGTCGTCTGGAGCTCGCGCAGCTGGTCACGACGGCCCATGAAGTGCGTCGCGCTCAACGCCGTCCGGGCCGGCACGTCGAAGGACTTCGGGCCCCGGATCCACTCGCCGTCACGCTTCCCCAGGATGACGTTGCGCGTGCGCGTGGTCGCCTGGTGGTCCACCAGTGGCACCGCGTAGACCACCAGGTGGGGCGTGCGCTCATCGAGCTGGACGTTCACCCCGACGATGTTCTCGGCACCGTGGCGAGCCTCCAAGAAGGACAGCGCATCACGGAAGTACTCACGCCACTTCACGGGACCACCCTGCTCAGCGAACGCCTCATGCGGGCCTGAAACCACGTATTCGATGGCCAGCACCGAGTCAGCGGCTACGTTATCGGCCAGCTCCAAGCGCTCACGGATCGCAGCGCGCAATGCGCTGGGACTCGACACTGGCCGCCAGTCCTCGTTGAGATGCGTCCGATCCTTGTCGGCGTGCGGCACCGGCATCGTGCGCCAGGTATGGGCGGCGCTGCCCCCGAGCTTGGAATTGTTGAGCTTCACAGCGCGAATCACTGCGCCGTGGCAAGGGGTAGTTGTCTTCGTTCGAGCTGCCATGATGGCCTCCGTATCGTGTGATCGAGATTCAGAGGGCCGGCATATCCGTCACCCTCTATTATCTAAAAGGGGTACGGGGCGATGTTTTTGCCCTATAGAAGGGAAAAATATTGTTTTACCTCCAACGCCACTGGGATCACATCGATTGTGATCTCCTGCCGTTGGGCAGTACAACGAGAGGCACGCACTAGGGGAGTTCAGCACCAGAAACAGGCGCCTTACGCCCTATCAAACAAGGAAAGACCGCCAGTAGGGGGCATCTCCAACGCAACTGAAGGCCCCTATCGTAGATCAGTGGTTCAAGTTGAAGGCCCGTAACTCACTCCGGAGCTTGTGTTATTTGGTTAAACGTTTCTGGAAGCCGGTGCTGCTGTCATACGTAACGTTCGATGCTGCCCCTTAATCTCGTTATTTATTGTCTTTTCCAAACACACCGAATCTACAGCTACCGAGGCTTTCCTTATGACTTTTTCATCGGAAATCAATCAGGTGTCACACCTGTCTGTTTTTAGCATTTTTTGATAACGGTATATTTAAATTTGGAATATGCTATTTCCAAATGTGAGTCTGATATATATGGCGAACATGTGGACGTGCGCTATACACGCCCCCTGTAATCGCAGTCTCCAGCCTCTGCTTTGCAGAAGCCACCATTCCACTGTCCCCCATAGCACTATCAGTCCTCATCGCGAAAAAATTGAGGTTGTCGATGAGCCAAAATCCTATCGACGCACCTCATCAATAACACTTGATCTATGCGTGCACTAAGCACTAAACCAGAGGGCAGCGTGAGCCGACCAGCACATGCCGACAGTCATTACAGGCATAACTTCAAAAACCGACTCCCCTACAAATGGTTTATTCACCTTCACGCCTTCTATCACCCATTCTCACATCACTTACGTTGACTGCCTTACGAGCCAACAATAGGGCAAAAGAGATAGCGTCGAATAATACCGGCCTCGATGACAAAAACATCGTATATTTAAAATATTACGTATTGTATTTTGTATCATATAAGATATGATATTAAGTACAAAATACGATACATCCGAGAGGGATACGATATGCCACGTACCGGAATCACCTACGAGCAGGTCGCCACCGCCGCCGACGCCCTGGTGGGGCAGGGCGAGAAGCCCAGCATCCAGCGCATCCGCGAGCAGCTCGGCACCGGCAGCCCGAACACCATCCATCGCCACCTCAAGGCGTGGCGGGCCACCCAGGTACCGGCCGAGCGCCGTGCCGCCCGCCTCCCGGACGAGCTGACCGCCGCCCTGGCCGAGGAGCTGGAACGTCAGGCCGCCGCGGCCCGCGCCGAAGCGGAATCTGAAGCCCTGGAGGCGCAGCACACCGCCGACGAGCTGGCCGCCACCGGCGAGCAGCTGGAGGAGCAGGTCGAGGAACTGAGCGGTCAGGTGGAGGCCCTGGAAAGTGAACGGGATCGCGTGACCGGCGAGCGCGACGAAGCACGCAGCGCCCTGGCAGAGTTCCGTGAGCGTGTTCGCGAGCTAGAGGCCCAGCGCGACGACGCCCGGCAACAGTTGGCCGAGACCCGCAACCGTTGTCAGACCCTAGAGGAGCAGCGCAACGAGGAGCGCCAGGCCCGTATCGAGGCACAGCGTGAGGCCAAGCAAGCCGATCAGGCCCGCATCGAGGCCGAGCGCGCCCTGGCGGTGGCCGAGACTCGCACCGAGGCCGCCCAGCAGCAGTCTGAGGAACGTGCCAAGGCCCTTCAGGAAGAGCGGCAGGCTCGCCAACAGGACGCTCAGGACTACCGCCAAGCCCTGGCCGAACAGCGCGACGAGTACCGGGAACGCTTGGCCGCCCTGGAAAAGCAGCGCGAGAACGCCGAGAAACGCGCTCAGGAAGCCGAAAGCGCCCGCGCCCATGCCATCACCCAGGTTGAGGTGCTAAAGGCGCGTGTGGGGGCTCTGGAATCCGAGAAGGGGAGCCAGCAACGTCAGCGCAGCCAAGAAGAGCAGCCAACCTTGCCGTTTGACGACCAAAATCTGGCCTGAAATGGCTAAAATTCACGATTATTCGCCTAATCGTGAGTTTCTGGGATAACGGTTTTTGATGCCGCGTAGCGGCATGGAGCGAAGCGGTAACGGGGTTTGGTGGGTGCAGCCCACTGCCCTGCCAAACCGGGTTTTGTTCGCGATCTGCACGAATCTAGTGCGCGGTAGCGCCCATTTGGGCGGCGCGGCTGCGTAGCAGCCCGATAGCCGCGCTCGCCGCGCCTTTGGCGCGTCTTCATTAGGCCCGCAAAGCGGGGGCGGAATGAGCGAAGTGAATGGAGGATAGGAGAGTGTATTTGCGTTAAAGGGTATAAGAATTAAGTTAAATCGCGCGCGCGTTACGGATTTTATTTAAATATATATATCAAAAGGTTATGGTAATAATTGCAGGTAAAAGCACGAAGCTAGTGCAGGTGAAAGCACGTGTCTACTAACAGACTAGGTGCAGGTAAAAGCACGAAGCTAGTGCAGGTGAAAGCACGTGTCTATTAACACTAGATACACAGGTTTTTCTATCGTGCTTTTACCTGCATATTCGCGCAGATAACTATCGTGCTTTTACCTGCACATATGCTTATCAGTTAGCGCGGAAAACCGCTTACTTTTAGTGAGCGGATGAATAGCGCGGCATCCGCAGGATGCCCTTGCTGATGTTTTGTACAGTGCTATAATGCCCATGTCGACACGACCTCCCGAGGGGCACTCGGAAAGTTACGTCTGTGGAGACGACGTGAGACCTGGGGGATAGGCGTTGGTTCGTCACCGTAAAAATCCCCACTGCGGGACTTTTGCGGCGATAACCAAGCCATTCCCTCGGGCAGCCGTCTTGGAAGCAGAAATCAGGAAGGTAACAACCTGGGAATCCCCTTCCTTTCCGCCGTAGGCGGCAGCGCAAGCTGAGGGAGGGGAGGATGTCAACTTACGTGTAGGGTCCCGGATGATCAAATCGTCTATAGGAGTTATCCTCTGCTAGCCGCCAGGGAGCTTCTTCAGCAACTCATCCGGGAACAGGTTCATGAACATCAAGCTGCATAAACAAGCGACGACGACACCGAAGACCCGTGCCGAGATCCAGGCAGCCCCCTCCAGCATCACGGATAGCGAGCTGGCTCGGCGGTATGGCGTCGCTACTGCGACCATCCGGCGATGGCGTTACCTCGACGATGTCTATGACCGACCGCACACCCGTCACAACCTCCTGGCCACGCTCACACCTGAGTAGGAGGAAGTGCTGATCACGGCTCGTGAGTTCCTGCGCCTCGGCTTGGATGACCTCCTCGTCGTGGCGCGTGAGTTCCTGAATCCTGGCTTGTCACGCTCCGCCCTGCATCGCATGCTCAAGCGGCGTGAGGTGCCGACGCTGGCGGAACTGGCGCGGCAGGATACCGGTGACGACGAGAAGCCCCGGCACAAGCCCTTCAAGGACTATGAACCGGGCTACGTGCATATCGACATCAAGCACCTGCCCCAGATGCCTGACGAGAAACAGAAGCGCTATTTGTACGTTGCCATCGACCGTGCGACACGCTGGGTCTACCTGGAGGTCCGAGGCAGCCAGTCCGCGAAGGATGCTCGGGCGTTTATGAAGCAGGTGGAGAAGAAGGCGCCCTTCAAGATTCAGACGGTGCTGACCGACAACGGCAAGTCGTTCACGGATCGCTTCACGCGGACAGGTGAGCGCAAGCCCAGCGGGCGCCACCCCTTCGATCAGGAGTGCCTGGCCCCACGGCATCGAGCACCGCCTGATCAAACTGGGAAGGCCGCAAACGAATGGGATGGTGGAGCGCTTCAACGGCCGTATCAGCGACGTGCTGGCGACCCGGCGCTATAGACCTCGAGCAGACGCTCAAGCGATACTGCTGGCTGTACAATCACTATATCCCGCAGAAAGCGCTGCATCATCAATCGCCGATCACGGCGATGAAGGAATGGCAGGCCAAGCGGCCAGAGTTATTTACCAAACGGGTGGTTAATCACACGGGACCCGACAATTACGCGCTTTTTGAGGAATGACGTAGGGGCTTCATAAGATCAGCCATTTTCGCCTTATTACCTTTAGGTGATCGGCTATAAAAAGTTACAGAATCGTCTTGTTTGTTGAAGCTTACGAAGTAGTCGGGAAGCTCATCCGTTTTAGCCAGCGTTTTCACAGCCCCGCGAAAATTGCGCAACGTATCTGTACTACCACTTTTTTCATGTAACACTTTGAGACTTACGAGCCATCGGGATTGTTTTCCGCAATGCTTACGAGCAAGCTCGTAAATACGTCGATCCAATGGCCTACGTAGGCGGAAATAATCTCGACTTAACGTTAACACCTGTCGAGCTTTAACTGATCTCCATAACCACTCTGGCAAAGAAACTTCGACAGCAACCATGCGATTGTCCTTTCCACGCTCGATCACACGCCACGCATCAACAAGCCCGAATCCACGGCGCTCACGGTAACCTTCTATCTCGATATTGGTTTCTATTGTGGTATTGCGTAGACGTGATAAAGCGTCGCCCATGCGCTGGTAGGCCCTACCACTTGTATCGCGATTGGTTGTTACGAGGAAGTCATAAGCTGTGAAGTGTACGATGGGCCCAACATCATCTCGGCCTCTATTGATTGCTTCCATGAGCTGGCTAATACAGTAAATCCAAACGTCCTTATCATGAATCGTCGCACAGCCTCCATGCCCAGGCATCACAGTCACTGTTATGCCATTTCGCGCATAAGTGCGTTTCCGCATATCACCCGCTTTTAAAGCAAAGAGAGGGTGCTCCATGCTAGCCGTATCGTCTTTTGGAGTGGCATCCATAATGTCAGCTATGAAGAAGTCACACTGAGCATGGCGCACCGGAGCTAAAGTAGAGCGCTTGCGTGTATTATACTTTTGGTCTTCTTTGAATAGTCGCTCATAAGCTTGCTTATACCCTTCCCCAGGACGGGCATGTTGCTCGATTAAGAATTTCTCCTCCTCCGTCATATATTGCTCATTCATAAAGACTCTCCAGAGGAGAGTAAGGGGATATTTTACAGCCCCAAACTGCTACAATATGCATGTTGGTTTCGCCTCCTTGGCGGATCACACGCCTCAGTACGCTTTCGTCGCCGCCAAGCTGGAGAAGCGCACTGAGGCTTTTTTATGTCATTACTATTTTACCATCTACTAAAGATCCATGTTTTAAAGAGCCACCGTCGTTACGAGCTAGGTCATTCCTTGATCAATCCGTGTTCAACAGCCCGATAAATCGCCATATTGATGATCGCTGCACGTGACTGTCCTAGCTCCGCGGTTAGCTCATCCACTCGCTCTAATAGTGCCGGTGTGATCGTCAAACTGATCTGCCGTTTATTCCCTTTGCGCACTCCCTTGGCTTGATTGCCGGAATCTGGAGCACCTGAGATAAATGAGTCAGTTGCATCTGTTGATTTTGCTTTTGGCTTCGTAATAACCATCCAAAACCACCTGTTTAGATATTTATTTAATATTAAAAAGATATTTATACAATTCACTTATTTCGCCGATGGCTTTCTTATCCGTCGGTTTCAATTCCTGCACAGACAGCCCTGCGCCGGTTGCATTCGAGAAGGCTTTTCGTCGTCTTATCGGGGTGGGCAAATATTCAAACTGCGGTACTTCTTCAACGGCTGCTGCAGCTTCTGCGTTGTCTGTCGATTGGCTTCCTGGATCAGCTAGATTCAAGACCGCCACAGCGCGTAACCCGTCTCGTATGCTTCGTGCTTCGTCGACCAGTTTGGCCATGTCTTCTAATGCCCATACGTCATACGAGCGAGGCGCAAAAGGCACAAGCAAAACATCACTCAATACCAGCGCTGCTCGCAGCGCAGTTGAGTCACGCCCGCCTGCATCGATGATAATGTCGTCGAATTTATCTGCTTGCTGCTGTACTTGAGCGCGCAGCGTGGAGCCATCAGGGTAGGTGGCACATGCAATGCCAGGCACAACACCATTCTCAGACCTGATGCTGATAGCTGTTTGCGCGGTTCCTTGTCGATCTCCGTCGATTAACCATACATCGCGTCCCGACAGTGCCCGCGAAATTGCTAGGCTCACTGCGAGAGTGGTCTTGCCAACCCCTCCTTTTGTGTTGCCAACAGTAATTATCATAACAATGCCTTTTTAATATTAAAACAATATCTAAAGTATTTATTTAAAGTATTACTGTCAAATTATTTTGTATGGCTTTACCAAATGGCTATATGCCCATTTCAGCTATTTTTTTCACGCGCTGTACCGTGCTAGTTGAACACTGGGCATGTTGCGCCACTTTGCGAACACTAAGCCCAACTTGGAGAAGTTCGCTAACACGCTTATGAAGCGCTGGATCGATTGGGCGCCCGCGATACCGGCCTTCAGCTTTCGCCTTTTTAATTCCTTGTGCTTGGCGTTCACGACGCTGCTCGTAGTCCTTACGTGCGATGGCCGCCATCATGTCTAGCATCATTGCGTTAATGGCATCGAGCATCCGTGCTGTGAAGTCGTCACCTGACGTTTCTTGCATCGCTGCATGGCTCGTGGGCAGGTCGAGTGCTACCACTCGTAGGCCTTTGGCATCAATCTCGTTACGCAGGCGT
>Ga0194137_10000844_pt1 | contig 19380 bp, 22 predicted proteins | sample TARM_MetaG_T3_14_FD_134025 | JGI IMG/M metagenome (GOLD analysis project Ga0194137, IMG submission 134025) | Freshwater microbial communities from Pennsylvania, USA, analyzing microbe dynamics in response to fracking - TARM_MetaG_T3_14 (version 2) | ecosystem: Environmental > Aquatic >... | reverse complement strand
GGGAATAATACTTCTATAACTTCATATTTTTAAGGGGATGACGAAATGTCTGATATAACGTACAAGGATATTGTTAAAAATCAAGAAATAAGAACGTATCTAGAAAAAGGTGATGAACTTTTAGGAGTGTTAGGATTTACTGAACATGCTGTAGTACATGCGGGGAAAATAGCTGAATTAGCAGCTATAATACTAGCAAAATTAGGATATAGCGATAGGGAAGCGGAATTGGCTAGAATCGCAGGGTACATACATGACATAGGAAATATGGTGAATCGTATTGATCATGCCCAAACAGGAGCGGTAATATGTTTCAATATATTAACTCGAATGGGCATGAAGCCGGAGGAAATAGCAACGGTTGTATCGGCCATTGGAAATCATGATGAGAGTACTGGAACTGCTATTAACAATGTTTCTGCTGCCCTAATATTAGCAGATAAGACTGATGTAAGAAGAAGTAGAGTTAGAAATACTGACTTTGCAAAATTCGATATTCACGATAGAGTCAACTATGCAGTGGAACGTTCTGAGGTTAAAGTGGATGGAGAGCGCAGATCAATTTTATTAGACTTAAAAATTGATACTCAAATAATACCCTTAATGGAATATTTTGAAATATTTCTGCAACGTATGGTAATGTGCAGAAGGGCAGCGGACTTTCTTGATGCAAAATTTGAACTTGTAATGAATGGAGCGAAATTAATTTAATTTACATATTATCGATAAAAACCTCAGATATTGATCTGAGGTTTATTGAATTTACACAAAAATAACATGTTAATAACACCCTCTTAATGATTTAAAAATAGAATTTATCAAAAAAGGATTAATAAATAGGAAGATAGGGGGGGCGTAATGAAAAATGATATCGAGTCAATTATTATAGATCAATTAATTATGGATATTAACAATGGAAGCTATTCGCCTAAAGGGAAAATGCCATCTGAAAATGAATTGGCAGATTACTATAATGTATCCAGAATGACTATAAGAAAGGTGTATAATAGGCTGCAAGAGATGGGTTATATATATTCTAAACAAGGTAAGGGAAGCTTTATAAAAGACCGATATCAACTAATAGAGCTGGTTTTAAATGGGAGCGAAAGCTTCACAAAGAAAATGGAAGATAGGGGTTACGATTTTAGCACTCAAAATATTCTTTGTGAAAAAATTAAATATAATAAACAAATTTATGAGGAACTAGAGATTAGAAAAGAGGATGAAGTTTATAAAATTGTGAGGTTAAGATCTGTAGACACTAGACCAATTGCCTTGCATATATCGTATGTTGCAAAGTCCGTTTTCAATGAAATTAACTTTGAAGGTAAAAATATACGGTCCATGTTTAACTATTATGAAAGTAAGGGGTATAAAGAGTTTGAATCCACTAAAACTGTTTTAAGTATTTCTTTTCCGTATTCTATAGAAAAAGAAGTCTTATGTTGTCCAGACTTAGTTCCCCTCCTAGTTGTTGAAACAAATTGCATAGATCCTAGCAGTAATAAAGTACTAGAGTATACAAAAATTATATATAGAGGGGACTCATTTAAGTATAGAGTAAAATAGCTACCGGTAATTCGGTAGTTTTTTTATTTACATAGACTTAACTGTATTAACTTGGAGTTTACAAACAGGCACTTGGCTACAAGATATACTTAAATTGTAGAGGGGGAATGTACATGAATAGGCGAAGAAGAACAGAGATTTTAATAAAGGGTAGAAAAGAAGTAGCTAAAAATCTAGCTAATGAAGTAGAAGAAAAATATGATGTCAACATAGTTGAAGAACCGAACAATGGATTAACTATGATAAAAATTCGTGAAAGTGTTAAAAAATCCTTATTCTATATTGGAGAAATCCTTGTGGCTGAAGCAAAAGTAAGTATTAATGGTAATTTAGGGATCGGTATAGTAAGCGGAGATAATCATGAACTTGCATATTCATTAGCAGTTATCGATGCCGCATATAATGCTAACTTATGTGAAATAGAGGGATGGGAAGTAGTTTTACTTGAGGAAGAAAAGTTAATAAAAGAAGACGAGGAAAAGTTAAAATCAAGAATATTAATGACCAGAGTAAATTTTGAAACGATGGATGTATAGAGGAGAGATTAGCGATGAAATTTGATTTAGTCCATGATCTACAACATGTATATAGAAAAATGTTAAAATCCATGTCTAGACCTGGGTTGATTGAAAATATTGGTTATGAAAGTTCTAGGGTAAATGGATTCAATAATATCTACGATGGAACAGTTGTTATTATGCAATTGCTTTTAGATACTGAAACTTCATTCAATATTATTTCTAATGTAGAGGAGGAAATTATTTCATATATAAGTCAACTAACCTACGGTAAAACAACTTCTACAAAAGAAGCGGACTTTCTATTTGTTCTTAAGGATGCTTTTCCCTGTAAAATTGAGTCAGCAATAACTGACTCAAAAATAGGAAATCTAGTTGATCCACATAAGTCTTCCACTATTGTAATCGAAGTAGAGAGCATTACTAGAGGGAAGGAACTTATTTTGAAAGGTCCAGGAATTGAAAAAGAAAATACAATTTCTATTAAATGTGATTTCGACTGGATAAGCGCTAGAGAAAGCAAGAATATTGAGTATCCATTAGGGATAGATATCATCTTTATTGATAAAAGCTCAAATATTATGTGTTTGCCAAGAACAACTCAGATAATTAGACAGGTGGTGAAATAAATGGGTTACGTTGCAGTAAAGGGCGGAACTATGGCTATAGAGGAATCGATAAAACGTCTTAAATACGAAAGAGTTAAAAAGAAGGAAGTAATTAATGTTAAGGAAATTAATTGTGGCATGCGTGGTTTAATAGATCAGGTTATGTCAGAAAGTAGTCTGTATTCTGAAGAACTGGCTTCCATATCAATAAAACAAGCAGAGGGAAACTCTGAGGAAGCAGTGTTTCTTTTAAGGGCATATAGATCAACATTACCAAGAAAGCATTATACAAAACCTGTGGAAACTCACCATATGTTTGTTGAAAGAAGGATATCAGCAAGTTTTAAAGATATTCCTGGGGGACAAATTTTAGGAGCATCCTATGACTATACACATAGATTAATAGACTTTGATTTAGTTGAAGAATCAAAGGAAGAGGCCATAGAATGGCTAGAGAGCTATGAGAAAGTTCTAAAAAATTCCCATAACCATATGGATATAAATTTAAATTCAATACCAAAGGTAGTGGATATTTTAAGAAAAGAAGGACTATTAAAGGATTTTGTGGAGAGTACCAAGGAGCCTAATGATATAACTAAAAAGAGTATAGAGTTTCCTACGGATAGAAGCCAACGTCTACAAGTTTTAACTAGAGGCCAGACTGGAGCGGTTATATCCCTAGGTTATGCGGCCTTAAGGGCATTCGGTGCAGTACATCCTACCGTAGGTGAATTAAGAGTAGGAGGTTTGCCATTATATATACCTAACCCCTTAAGTTCAGAACAACATGATGAAGACGAATTTTATATAGGGGATATAAAAGTTACAGAAGTAGAAAGTTTTATTCCCCGATCTGTAAAAAGGCCAAATGGTAAACATGAAATAGAATTTGATATTGGTTATGGGATTTGTTTTGGGCAAAACGAAACTAAAGCTATAGCTATGAGTTTGTTAGATAACTGCTTAGAAACGCCTAATGATAAATTTCCAACACATAACGAGGAATTTATCTTACTTCATATAGATTCTGTTGAATCTACAGGTTTTATGTCACATTTAAAGCTTCCTCATTATGTTACTTTTCAGTCTGAGTTAGACAGTGTACGTAAGACTCGTAAAGGGGGGATTCAAAGTGAAGATATCATATAACTTTGGCTTTTTTGATGAAGGATCAAAAAGAGAAATTAGAAGAGCTACTTTAAAGGCTATCGCAATACCAGGATATCAGGTTCCCTTTGCATCAAGGGAGATGCCAATAGCTAGGGGTTGGGGGACTGGTGGATTGCAGTTGACCCTATCTTTAATAGGGAGAGAAGATACACTAAAGGTTATTGATCAAGGATCAGACGAGTCGGTTAACGCTGTAAACATAAAAAAGCTTATAACCAAGACGACAGGTGTAATTTGCACGGATGATACTGAAGAAGCTACTATAATTCAATCTAGACATAGAATACCAGAAATTCCATTAAATGAAGAGCAAATTTTAGTATTACAGGTGCCTATTCCTGAACCCTTAAGGGGAGTTGAACCAAGTGAATTTATTACAAAAAGACTGCATGGGGATAAGGAATATAGCGGTGCGTGGCTTATGTTGTTTGAACAAATTATTAAATATGGAACTGTTTCAACTGGAGCGGATCACCCTGTATTAGTAAATGATAGATATGTTATGGCACCAAGTCCAATTCCTAGATTTGATAATTCGAAATTAGAGTATTCAAAGTCATTAATCCTATTTGGCGCTGGTCGGGAAAAGAAAGTATATGCTATTCCTCCATATACAAAAGTAACTTCTCTAGCCTTTGAGGACCAACCATTTGAGATAGAAGATTTTAGTGATAAATATTGTAGAATTTGCGGAGCAACTGGTATATACATGGATGAGTTAGTAGATGAAAAAACGGGGGATATATATTATCAGTGTAATGATACGAGCTTTTGTCTATTGGGTTTAAACAATTCCAAAGAGGATTTAGGAGTGAAGTATAATGATAGAATTTGAAAATCCAATTTTAACAATTAATAATTTAAGAAAACAGTATGGGGATGGATGCCATCATTGTATTGACTTAGAGGAAGATGCTTTGGAAAAAAACTATTGCGTAAAATGTGGGACTATATATGCTTGCCAAGATGTCTCCTTTAACGTATATCACGGTGAAATATTAGGGGTTGTAGGAGAAAGTGGCAGTGGTAAATCCACTATGATGTCCTGTATGTACTTTGATCAAGAGGTAACTAGTGGTGAGGCCTATATCAGCACCTATGAAGATACTAATCTTTTTAACGTATCCTCTCAGCAGAAGAGATATATTAGAAACAATGTATTAGGAATGGTATATCAAAACCCCTTATTGGGATTAAAGATGGATTTTTCATCCATAGGGAATATAGCAGAAAAATTAATTTCTGCCGGATGCAGAAATATAGGCGAAATGCAATTAAGAGGACAAGAATTATTAGATCACGTGAAAATACCAACTTTTAGAATGAAAGAAGCTCCTAAAAATTTTTCAGGTGGTATGCAACAGAGGGTTCAAATAGCAAAAGCCCTATCAAATAATCCACCGATACTACTATTAGATGAGATAACAACGGGTTTAGATCTTTCTGTTCAAGCAAACGTATTGGATTTAATTAAAAAAATCCAGAGAGAATTAGGCATTACGATGATAGTTGTGTCTCACGATTTAGGAGTTATAAGAATGCTGGCTGATCGAACTATAGTTATGTTAAATGGAAAGATTATTGAGCAAGGATTGACTGATCAAATATTAGAGGATCCACAGCATCAATATACTCAACAATTAGTATATTCATTATTATAGGAGGGTTTTTATGATACTAATTACTAATGGTCAAATAGTAACTGAAAATGGTATTTTAGTAGATCACGATATTTATATTGAACGGGATTTAATAAAAGCAATTGTAAAAAAAGGTGAAGGTAATTTGAACGGAGTAACAGAGGTAATAGATGCCCATAATGGAATTGTATCCCCAGGGTTTATTGATATACATGCGGACTATATTGAGCATATGGCAGCCCCTAGGCCTACTAGCTTAATTGATTTTAATATTAGTATAAGGGAAACTGAGAAGATATTAATTAATAATGGTATTACTACTATGTTTCATTCCTTATCCTTATGTAAGGACGAAGACCAATTTCTAAATAAGCCAATTAGATATTCAGAAAATGTTAAAAAGTTTGTAGATATTATTGATAATACACATAAAAATAAGCATCTAATTAGACATAGATTTCATGCAAGATTAGAAATTGATAATTTTGAAGTTATAGGGAGTTTAAAAGACTATATTAAAGAGAATAAAGTACATTTAATCTCTTTTATGGATCATTCACCGGGCCAGGGACAGTATAGGGATTTAGAAATATATAAGAAGACTTTAAAGGGATACAAAGATGTAACTGATAATTATTTGGATGAAATTATAGAACAGAGCAAGGCAAAGGACAAGATGACTATAGACATGATTAAAGAAATTGCAGAGTTAGGTTTGGAAAAAAACATAGCTATAGCCTCCCATGATGATGATACTATAGAAAAACTGGCTCTAGTTAAAGAGTTTGGTACAAATATTAGCGAATTCCCGATAACTATTGAAGTTGCAAAAAATGCATATGAATTAGGTATGTATGTTTTAGCAGGCGCCCCAAATGTATTAATGGGTGGATCCCATTCTGGTAACCTTTCTGCGGCAGAAGCTATAATTAACAATACAGTAAATATATTATGCAGTGACTATTATCCAGCGTCTTTACTCCATGCAATCTTTATTTTAAATAAAGAATACGATCAAGATTTAGGCCAGATGTTTAACTTAGTAACTATAAATCCAGCTAAGGCTGTTAAGATGGATAATCTAATTGGTTCAATTAAGGAAAATAAAAAGGCGGATATTATCATCATTGAAAAAATTGAGGAAGATTTCCCTGTGATTACTACTACATTAGTGGACGGTAAGGTTATTTCTAAAATTAATTATAGGAGCTGATTATATGGAATTAAGATTATCAGAAAAACCCTTAATCGAATCAAATTCCAAATTAAACAATGTAACCTTGGGGCAGTTTACTCAGGTTGGTATATATAACTTTTTAGATAACGTAGTTATTGATGATTATTCATATACTGGACAATTTTGCTTTGCTCAAAATGCAAATATCGGGAAGTTTTCTAACATAGCCGCAATGGTTAGGATAGGCCCAACAGATCATCCAATGGAGAGGCCCACACAACATCATTTCACATATAGAAGAAGAATGTATGGTTTTTCAGATGAAGATGATAATCAATTTTTCGAGAGACGAAAAAACAGGATTACAACCATAGGCCACGATACGTGGATTGGACATGGAGCAATAATTATGCCCGAGGTAAAAATAGGTAATGGGGCAGTAGTTGGAAGTGGTGCTATTGTAACAAAGGATGTTGAGCCCTATACAATTGTCGTGGGTATGCCGGCTATACCTGTTAAGAAGAGGTTTAGCGATGAAATTATAGTAAAGTTGGAACAAATAAAATGGTGGGATTGGCCATATGAGAAAATAAAAGAAAGTTTTGGTGATTTTTTACTTAATATAGAGTTATTTGTTGAAAAACATTATGGAAAATAGGTGAGATTATTATGAAAATATTGACCATTGGAGGATTATCAAAGTCCTTTACTCTACACAACTTAAATAAATATATTAGGGGAGTACAAGGAATCAAAATGGAAATTGATGAGGGTGAATTTATTGGCATAATTGGCAGAAGTGGTAGTGGAAAGTCTACTATCTTGAAGTGTATATATAGGACCTACATTCCTCAAGAGGGGGAGATATGGTACAACTCTAGTAAATTCGGTAGGTTGAACCTATGCGAGGCATCCGAAAGACAAATGGTATATTTAAGAAAAAATGAAATAGGATATGTGTCTCAGTTTTTAAATATAATGCCAAGAACAACTGCCAGGGAAATTATTGAACAAGCCGTAGAAGAAATGGGATTTGATAATAAATATGCACAGGATCAAGCAGAATTTATGTTATCTCACTTTGAGTTAGATAAGGAGCTTTGGGATAGCTATCCAAACACTTTTTCAGGAGGAGAAAAACTCAGATTAAACATAGCTAGGGCAATGGTGAAGCGTCCGAGATTACTTTTATTAGATGAGCCAACGGCTAGTTTAGATGATGAATCAAAGTTGAAAGTTAGGGATTTAATTAAACAGTTAAAGAGTGAAGGAACAACTATGATAGGAATATTCCATGACATGGATTTTATGACAGGATTATGTGATAGAAAGTATAATATGCAATCAGGTGAATTTATCTAGCTTGGAGGAGTGCGAATGAAAGCAGATTTACATGTCCACACAAATATATCTGATGGTTCAATGGGTACTTACGAAACTATTATGGAAGCTGAAAAAAGAGGGGTTACGCATTTAGGTATAGTTAATCACGATACCCAAAGAGGTTTAGAAGAGGCTATTGAAATCGGTAAAAAATTAGGCGTTAAAGTTATTCCAGGTGTGGAAATATCAGCATATGATTACGTTAATAAAAGAGGCGTTCATGTGCTAGGTTATAACTGTAACCTGTATGGAAAAAACGTAAATAAAATTTGCAATCAGACTTTGGAGAGAAAGTATGAAAACTCAATTTGGCAAATGAATCAGCTAATTAACTCTGGTTATCCCATTGATGCATTGAATATTCTAACTATGTCCAAACATAGTCAAGTAATATATAAACAACATATTATGAAGGATTTAATTGAAAAAAAATATACGGATGAGATCTACTCTAAGCTATATACGGAATTATTTAAGGACAATGGTATTTGTGATAGGGATATTGAATATGTGGATGTTTTTGAAGCGATAAGAGCAATTAAAGCAGATGGGGGCATCGCCATATTAGCCCATCCAGGGCAAACTGAATGCTATGATATTATCGAAGAGCTTATTTTAGCGGGATTGGACGGCATAGAACTTTATCACGAACAACATACTCAAAAAGATTATGAACTAATATATAAACTTATGGATAAATATAATTTAATTCTCACGGGGGGAAGTGATTTTCACGGGGATTATGGTTCATCATCCGTTCAAATTGGAGATATTACAAGTCCTGTTGAGTATTTACACTTCTTTGATAATAATTTAAACCCGCTGAAAAGTAAAAAAAGTGGCACTTGTGATGAAGTCCTTATGTTCACTGAGAAAATTGTTAGGGAGGTAGGAACTTATCTAAAAGGTTCGGTTAAATATCCTCTAATACTAGAATATAAGGATGACAACATTGGTGACATTGTAACTAAATATGATAGGGAAGTGGAGGGTTTTTTAATTAATAAGATCAAAGAACATTATCCAAGTCACACATTTATAACAGAGGAAAATACCTGCGATAACCAATGTTTTACAGAATACACATGGATTATTGATCCGATTGACGGGACAACAAACTTTGTAAACTTAGGTAGGGATTATGCCGTATCAATTGCCCTGTATATTAATAAAAGGCCCTATATAGGCGTTGTATATGATGTTATAAATGACAAAATGTACTCTGGGGTAGTCGGTAAGGGTGCTTATTTAAATGGAATAAGATTGAATAAATTGAATGAGAAACTTGTACTAAAGGATGCATTATTAGATATTAGTTTAAACACAGTAAATAGAATGTGGAATAAGTACGGCGTTGCCCTATGGGAAATAATTAAACAAGTAAGGGGTCATAGAAGTTATGGGTCAGCATCATTGTCCATATGCAAAATCGCAACCGGTGAACTTAATGGATATATATCTACTAAACTTTACCTATGGGATTATGCAGCTGCAATTATTGTTTTAAATGAAGTTGGTGGATATTTTAACTTCTTTGAAGATGAAATTGAACGATATCCCTTATCTAAAGTTTCATTTCTATCAACATCTAATTCAAAAATACATAGTGAGCTAACGAATATTTTGACTTGTTTAGAACTTAATACAAACTTTACACATCACTAATCAACCCTTAATCTCATTAAACTATTATTAATAGTAAGGGAATGTACTAATTACCAGAAAGAAACTTCTAAAATCGAAAGGGGTCAAATAATGAAAAAAGCAATTTTGTTTTTCGTAAGTTTGGTTTTAATTACTACTATTATTACAGGTTGTTCAGTAGGTACATCTGCAAGCAAAGACTATGATACTATAACAATAGTTTGGTATCCAAATGAATCGGGTAGTGACCTTAAAGGGGCTAGGGATGAAATAGGGTCAGTTATTGAGGAGGCAACAGGCAAAAAGGTTGAACATCAATTAACTACTGACTACTCAATTGCAATTGAAGCTATAGCAAACAATAAAGCTCATTTAGCGTTTATGGGTCCTATAGGATATGTAGAAGCTAATCAAAAAAATGCAAAGGTTTTACCATTAGTTGTCCCTACAGGAAAGTCGGGTACTTTAGAAGATGCGGTTTATCATAGTTGGTTAACTGTTAACAAAGGGGAAGAGTCTAATTACCAAAGTGGCGGAAACTATACAATTGATAATGTTCAAGGTAAGAGAATGTCATTTGTATCAAACAGTTCTACTTCTGGTTTTGTAGTTCCCACAGCAGGGATTATATCACACTTTTCAAAAATACCACAATGGAGCAAAATAGAGTCTGAAGATTTATTAGAAGGTGGAGCAAATAAATTCTTTAGTGAAGTAGTATTTGGGGGTTCACATCAAGGTTCTGCGGTGAACTTATTAAATGGAACAGTTGATATATCAGCAGTTTGTGATACATGTATAGGTAATTACATTGAATTAGCCAGTGGCGAAGTTAATAAAGTAGGAGCAGTTTATAAAGTAAGACAAGATGCTGCTGAACCATTTAACAATTTAGGTGGTAAGGAATTTGTGTTAATATCTGTAACTCCAGTACTGAATTCCCCTTTTGCAGTGAACACTTCAGTGCTAAACGAGGAAGATATGAATTCAATAATTAGTGCAATTACCTCAGAAGAAGTGGCAAATAATGAAAAAATATTTGTCCCAAAGGGTTCAGAGTTCAAAGGATTATTTCCGAAGGCTGGAAGTGAAAGATTTGTTAGCGTGGAAGACTCTTGGTTTAACCCTATAAGAGAATTAAGATAAACAACGTAATTAAAATAATAATTTAAAGGAGAGTTAACGATGGCACTTTTAGAAGTTAGTAACCTGTCAAAGGAATATTTAGGCGGTACTAAGGCTTTAGCTGATGTTAATTTCTCTGTAAACGAAGGAGAGTTTGTTTCCATTATTGGTCCATCAGGAGCAGGTAAATCAACTCTCCTTCGTTGCATTAATCGCATGGTTGATGCAACGGGCGGGGAAATAAACTTTGATTCCGTAAATGTTAATTCATTAAGAAAGACGGAATTAAGAATGCTTAGAAGAAAAATTGGAATGATATTTCAACATTATAACCTAGTAAACCGGTTAAGTGTTATAGAAAATGTACTTCATGGTAGATTAGGATATAAGTCTAACCTTAGTGGAATCTTTGGATTATACGAGGAAAAGGAAAAAGAAATGGCTTTACAATTATTAAATAAGCTAGGGTTAAATGAACAGGTTAACAAAAGATGTGATCAGTTAAGTGGTGGACAAAAGCAAAGAGTCGGAATTGCCAGAGCCTTAATTCAGAATCCCAAATTGGTTCTATGTGATGAGCCTATAGCATCATTAGATCCAAATGCATCAAAAGTAATCATGGATCATTTGAAGACTATTAATATGGAAATGGGGATAACATGTATATTTAACCTACATCAGGTGGATGTTGCCATGAGATACTCTGATAGAATTATAGGGATAAACAACGGTCGTATTTTATTTGATGGTCCGCCAAAAGAGTTAACGAAAGAATTGATTTATAGTATATATGGCTCGGAGGCGGGTGAGTTAATCACTGATGTTAGTTAATGTTAGGAGGATACAACTATGGAGAGTAGTGTTAAGTTAGATGTTTTTAGAGTCCGTAGGAGACAGTTTTTTATACTATTTGCTTTGATTGGGATAATTACATTGATTTCGAGTAGTATAACACAATACGATCCAGTAAAGGGATTAATATCAATTCCAAATGCACTTATATGGATGATAAGAAATTTTTACCCAAATCCGGCTTCCCTTGTAAGGTTACCGAATATTTTATCGAAGCTTTTAGAAACAATACTTTTGGCTACTGCATCAACGACAACAGCGGGAGTAGTAGCATTCTTATTTGGTATACTTGGCTCAAAGACTACGAAAATCAATGATTCCTTATGCGGTATAAGTAGATTTATTGCATCCGTATTTAGGAATGTACCTGATGTAGTATGGGCTATGATTTTCTTATTCTCCTTTGGACAAAGCGCATTAACCGGCTATTTAGCATTATTCTTTGTGACATTCGGTGGTTTAACTAGGGCATTTATTGAAACTATAGATGAAGCTAGTTATTCCTCCGTAGAGGCCCTGCGGGCTACAGGAGCCAGCTATTTTCAAATAATATTCCAAGCAGTTATACCGTCGACAATACAACAATTCATTAGTTGGATTTTGTATATGATAGAAACGAACATCAGAAGTGCAACATTGATAGGTATACTGACAGGAACAGGTATTGGAAATCTATTTTTATTATATTATAGAAGTTTTAATTATCATACGGCTAGCCTTGTGGTGGCAGCAATAGTAGTAGCTGTTTTTGTTATAGAGATTATATCAAATTATGTAAGGAGGGCAATTTTATAATGGAAGCGTTATCCTCGATTATTAGAAACTATTTTATTAACGAAAGATATGTAGGTAAATCTAAAAAAGAAAAGATAAATATTAAGGCTAAGGGTAGTACACAAACGATAGTAAATATAACTTTATTAGTTTTAATGTTGGCTACTGTTTATGGATTTTTAACTTTTGATTACAAAAACGTAGACATAATGAAAGCAATTGAACTAACATTTGTGAATATTAAAATTATGTTTTTAGAATCAAGAATCTCAAACTTCACTATGGGTGAGGCAATAAATGGGCTTGGAGTAACATTATCACTAACATTTTTAACGACTTTGATTTCGGCTACAGTATCTATCTTTCTCGGACTATTTGCTGCAAGGAATTTATCTAACACATATGTGTCAAACCTTATTAAAGGTGTAGTATCATTCATAAGAGCTGTGCCTACAGTTTTATGGGTTTTAATATTTGCCATATCTGCAGGACTAGGGAGCGTTGCAGCAATTATAGGCACTTCCTTTCACTCGGTAGGTTATTTAGTAAAGGCTTATTCAGAAGCCTTCGAAGAGGTAGATAATGGTGTTGTAGAAGCACTAAGAGCTTCTGGTGCAAGTTGGTGGCAAATAGTGTTTCAAGCTGTAATACCTTCCAGTGCTTCTTATTTAATGTCATGGACATTTATGAGATTTGAAATTAATTTTATGATTGCCGTAGCCATGGGAGCTGCTGCAGGGGCAGGTGGAATTGGTTTTGATTTAATTATGGCTGGAAACTTCTACTATAATATTAGAGAAGTTGGATTCATTACCTATCTAATTGTTGCTGTAGCCATTGGCTTAGAACTCATGTCCACAAGAATAAAGAGTAAGTTACTTTATTAATTATAGAGAGGGTGCTTTAAATGATGAATCTAGCTATTACTACTAATGCGATCAAATATTTAAGAAAATTAGATAGTGATTTTACAATTAAGATGAAGCCCGTAGGCTCAGGTTGTTGTATAGTAATGGTTCCTACTGTTGAAGCTGGGAGGCCCGATAAGGTTCAGAACTATAACAAAATAAGTAAAGAGAATTTAGACTTTTACTTTTGGAACGAATTAACTTGCCCAACTGGTGATGTAACAATAAGTCTAAAGGGTCACTTAATGTTTAAATCATTAAAAATTGATGGAGTTCTAGAGAGTGTATAACTAAAATGGGGGATTTACGTTGACGAAGAAGATTTCATTGATTGTTTTGACCATTGTGATATTCTTAGCGTTCACAGTCGTATCCTTAGGAGAAGAATCATTTGAATCCTGTGAAGTATGTATATCGGATGATAGTGTATATATTAATGAAACAAATATAACCAATACAAATATTGGAAATAAAGATGAGGTATTATACTATTTGTGGAGTGAAACTTGTACGGTTTGTGATTCAGCTAAGACTTTCATAAACGAGATTGAAGGTAAATACGGTATTACTATAATGTCCTACGAAATGAATAAGGATAAGGATGAATTTAATAAAAAATTTAAGGAATACAATATTGAAAGGGTTGGGGTACCAACATTAATATATGACGGCCTAGTATGGCAAGGATTCAATGAACATATATCATCTGAAATGGAGAATCATATTTCAGGTAATGAAAGAAATGCTCTGGAGGGTTTAAGATTCTACCGCTGGAATTTTAAAACTGGAGAATATATATTCCCCACGTTAGTTATAGGTTCTATAGATGGGCTTAATCCATGTTCTTTATGGGCCCTAATGTTTCTAATAGGTATAGTTTTAAGATTGAATTCCCGTAAGAAAATGCTGCTTGTAGGAAGTACATTTATAATAGTAGTAGCAGTTATGTATGGACTTTATATTATAGGGGTATTCGGGATAACAATTAATATTATGAATATATTATGGTTAAGAATTATTATGTTTTTAATAGCCATTGTATTTGCAGGGGTTACAATAAAAGATTTCTTTACTAGCAAAGGGATATCATTTAGCATCTCACCTAAAAACAAAAATAGGTACACTTATAAAGTGGAGAATTTGATAGTAAAGAAAAACAATAATTTAAGTTTAATTATTGGAACATCATTAGTTGCTTTGTTTGCATCACTAATTGAACTTCCATGTACCGCTGGCTTTCCAATAATATGGAATAGTTTTTTAGCTCAACAGGGAGTGACTATGACACAATATATTCCACTATTAATAATATATTTAATTATGTATGTACTAATAGAAATAATAGTGGTGATATTCGCAACAATAACCCTATCAAAGGTCGAAATGAACTTTAAGGTATCAATGGCTGTAAAGCTTATATCTGGTTCATTGATTCTCTTCTTAGGAATTTTACTGTTAATGGGGTCAAAATATATAAATAATATGACTTTAGTTACCGGTGGTGCTGTAGCTGTAATTTTTGTATCAGGCTTATTCTCATACTTATATACATCTAAATATTAAGAGTATAATATAAACTGTATTCATTATGTGAAGGCAGTTTTTTCTTTTAAATAATTCTCTGATTTTATAATATAATAAAGGGTATAGTTCAGTAAATTATTCTGTTAGGAAAATATATTTGGTGGTGGTGAAGACTATATGAGTAATTCATATTATATTGTAAAAGAGGGAGACTCTTTATCTGAAATTGCGAATAGATTTAATTTACCAAGCTTTGAACTTAGACTAATCAATGGTCTGAGTAATAACCGTATCTGTGCAGGACAAAATTTAAGAGTATGTGCAAAAAAAGTATATGAGGTTAGGCATGGTGATTCCTTAAATTCAATATGTAAAAGGTTTGGAATTCTGGAGGCTAAACTTGGGCTAGTTAATAATATAGATGGGTTGGAACTTTATGAAGGTCAAAGGCTAATAATAAATGATCCGATTGTAGAATATATAGTAAAAAAAGGTGACGATATACAAAGCATAGCACAAAAGCATAACATTTTAGAGCTGGAACTAATTGAGTATAATGAACTTCATAATGGAGAACTATTCATAGGACAGATTTTATTTGTAAAGAATCCACTTATAGTTCAGGAACCAAATTATTTCTACGTATTAGTAAACAAGAATTTTACACTACCTTCAGAATTTGTCCCGGAGAAATTAGTGGTTCCGAATGTACCGTTCCCCTTTGAGTATTTTCATGAAAAAAAGCTGATGAGAGATGATGCTGCAAAGGCTCTAGAACTTTTATTTAAGCAAGCAAAGGAAGAGGGGATTGATTTATACGCCTTATCTGGATATAGATCATATAGTCGTCAAAAATTTATATTCGAATCAAGCGTTGAAGAAGCCGGATTTGAACGTACAAATAAACTTAGTGCAAAGCCGGGAAATAGTGAGCATCAGACAGGATTAGCTATGGATGTAACAAGTCCCAGCATAAATTATGGATTAGATCAATCATTTGAGAATACGAAGGAAGGCCAGTGGATTAAATGTAATGCACATAAGTATGGTTTTATACTACGTTATCTTGAAGGAAAAGAACATATTACAGGGTATGTATATGAACCTTGGCATATTAGATACGTAGGAGAGGAAATGGCTCGTATAATAACTGAACAGGGTATAACTTTTGAGGAATACTTAGGAATTGAATAAGAATACAATAATAAAGGAAGTTCTAGATTTGAACTTCCTTATTATTGGTAAGAAGACTATAGTTTATCCCTATAAATTGGCATGCTCATGCAACGGGGGCCTCCCCTTCCTCGTGAAAGCTCATATGAATCAAACTCTAACACTTCTATACCATTTTTTCTTAATGCCTCATTTGTAACGTAGTTTCTGTTGTAGCACACAACTTTACCTGGACTTATGGCTAAAGTGTTACTACCATCACTCCACTGTTCTCTACCCGCAGCTATAAGGTTACCATCTCCACAAGGTATTAGTTTAACTGAAGGTAATTTCAAGTATTTTTTCAGAATGTTTGAGAGCTGCTCATGTTCATAAGAAATAGATAATTCACAATTTGTCGTTCTCTTAATGCTATATACGTCCAAGGGTTCTTCAATAGCAGGGTATATAGTGAATTTGTCAAAGTCAACCATAGTAAAAACCGTGTCCAAATGCATAAACTCCCGGGCTTTTGGTATATCAAAGGCTAAAACTACATCAAAACCTTCATCAGAGTATAGAAGATTTCTTGCGGTTCTCTCAACTGCTATTGCATCAGTTCTTGCGCTAATACCAATAGCGACTACCTTATCAGATAATACTAAAATATCTCCGCCCTCTATAGGATGAGTCTTATCTCGATTATACCATCTTGGTACATTTTGAAATTTCGGGTGATAATCAAATATATATTTTGCAAAAATTGTTTCTCTATTCCTCGTTAGTGAGGACATTACATTTATTGTAGCTCCACTACCGATAGATGCAAAGGGATCCCTTTGGAAATATAAGTTAGGAATAGGGTCAAGGTGAAAAGGGTAAGGATTCTTGACCATGTCTGCCAGTGATTTATTCTTAATATGCGCAAGTTCGGATTTCTGAACACCTGCAATGCATTTGCGGACCATATCTAATGAGGACATAGGCATAAAAAATTCCCTCAAAATCTCTTTTAACCCATGAGTCGCAACCTTACCTTCCTCCATGAACTCTTCTAAAAACTTGCTTCTTACGTCCTCTGATTCTAGAATCTCTGCTAAAAGGTCTGTAATATAAATAACTTCTACTCCCTCATCCCTAAGTATTTGAGCAAATTGATTATGTTCATTTTGGGCTTGTTTCATAAAAATAATTTCATCAAATAAAAGTTTTCTTAAGTACGAAGGGACAATATTCTCAACCTCGTCACCGGGGCAATGAAGGATAACACTTTTTAATTTTCCTATTTCACTATAAACTTGAATACTACTATTATTTGAACTCACTAAACTCGTCCCTTTCTATTAGATACTCATAAATTTAGTTAATTACCCACAGAAATGCCTTAATAACAATTATTAAAACCAAAAATGTAATAATTGTATACAAATCATGCTACTGCTGTAGATTCAGAGCAGTATCTGCATTTTGCCCTGCTCTGTCATATCTCCCATTCCTGCTAAACTTTGGAGTATACTCATGGTTTTCCACCTCTCGTCTTTAAATTGTTAATGTCTAATATTATCTTTTTCTGATGTTTTAGTTGGCGCAAGTATTGATAATTCTATTAAGCCCTTCAATTCTCTAATCTGTTCTTCGCAAGCATTAAAGTCATTCTTAAGAATCGATTTTAACTGTTCATTTTTAACCAGTCCTGACATAGCAAAGGATTTAGTTGCACTAACTGTTTGATTGTCAACAATTCAAGTAAATCGAAGGTTTCGTGGAGTGCGATTCTTTTACTTGTTTCCATTGAGCGTCACATCCTTTTGGTTTAATATACTATTAGTGTGCAAAGGGTTTAAGAATAACTTTGATGCACACTTATATCGATCTTTCCTTCTGCTCCAAGTTGATATAAATAAGGGATATAGGGTATTACTGGGGCTTGTCCTGTTTTTACTACGATATTTTTATTAAATATATCCCCTAGATACAACACTGAGATTATTTTCCCCTTATAAAAATCAGATATACACTACGTATGTGGAACTATATAGAAAAGATTAGAAATGAAAAATAAAAATAAAAAAAGTTTAGTATCGAATAACTTAACGCTATATTCAAAGAATAATTAAGATATTAAGATTTGATAGGAGATGTTTATATGACTGTTTATGAGGTGATTATTAGAACTACAGTTTCCTTTATTTTTTTGTATATCATGTGCAGATTATTAGATAAAAAACTAATATCACAAATGACATTTTTTGATTTTGTGGCCGGTATAACTATTGGGTCGATAGTTGCCAGCTCTATCCTAGCGAAAGACATGCCTATACAGATAGGTATGATAGGCTTAGCTATGTTTTGTTTATGTGTGTTGATTGCCAATGTTATTGTATTCAAGAGTTTAACCGGTCGTAAAATTCTAGAGGGAGAGCCGACGTATTTAATTAAAAACGGACAGATATTGGAAGAGGGACTTAGGAAGAATAGACTCTCTGTAGAGTATTTACTAGCTCAATTGAGAAAAAAGGATATATTTTATGTGGATGAGGTGGAAGCGGCGTTTCTTGAGATTGATGGGACAGTTTCAGTTCTAAGGTGCCCTGCATATTTACCTGCTACAAAGAAGGACGTACTTAATATACAGGCAAGCCGTGGTATCGCCCAGGCATTTATTGTAGATGGAAAGGTATTACATGAAAGTTTAAAGCTATTGGGTAAAGATATGGAATGGGTAGAGCAGATATTGAAAAATAACAATATAGCTAAAATAGAAGATGTCTTTTTTGCACATATAGATTCTCAGAATAAAATCTATATAGATAAGTTCAATGATAGGCCTATGGGGTAATTGTATAGTATTTGATACTGAGTCAATAAAAGATTTGAAGTGCTAATACGTCAAAGGAAGAGAATTCATTGGTTGTCGGGGTGATAGCCCCCATAAGGCCTTATCTCAATATTTAGACCCAGGCCATCAATCGATATCGTGAGTAGAACGCATTATTATGTACCCCCACAAAGTGTTCTCAAAACTTCCCATCCAATTACAACATTATTCGATAATGAATCACAAATGGAATTGCCGGGTCACTCTGTTTAAAGGACACGAAAAAAGAAAGGTTTAGAAGAGTCTATTGCTACATCCAAAGGAAATGAATACTGGATATTTTAAGATACTTACAGAAGGTAGGCTCGGATCCATTAGACATCGTGAAATTATAAGGACAAAACACAATGAGTATTGGAAATACATAGAGTAGGAAGAAGTCTATAGTAGAACAGACTTTTTACTGTGGATGTTGAACTTACAACTGAGTTTTATAGCAGGTATATTAATTATAATAG
>Ga0194137_10000843_pt1 | contig 19426 bp, 18 predicted proteins | sample TARM_MetaG_T3_14_FD_134025 | JGI IMG/M metagenome (GOLD analysis project Ga0194137, IMG submission 134025) | Freshwater microbial communities from Pennsylvania, USA, analyzing microbe dynamics in response to fracking - TARM_MetaG_T3_14 (version 2) | ecosystem: Environmental > Aquatic >... | reverse complement strand
GTCGCTCTCCGTCTGCGCGGCAAGCACAAGGCCATTTACACGCCTCACGTGGACACCGGCGATTTCATCGTCATCGTCAACGCCGACAAGATTCGCGTCACTGGCACCAAGGCCAATGACAAGGTTTACTACCGTCACTCGGGCTTCCCCGGCGGCATCTACGCCACGAAGTTCAAGGACATGCAAGCCAAGCACCCTGGCCGTGCCATCGAGAAGGCCGTCAAGGGCATGCTGCCCAAGGGTCCCCTGGGCTACGCCATGATCAAGAAGCTGAAGGTCTATGCAGGCAGTGAGCATCCTCACACCGCCCAGCAGCCCAAGGCCCTGGAAATCTAAGGAGCGGCCACATGATTGGTAACTGGAACTACGGCACTGGCCGTCGCAAGTCCTCCGTGGCCCGCGTCTTCATCAAGAAGGGCACTGGCCAGATCATCGTCAACGGCAAGCCGGTCGAGCAATACTTCGGCCGTCAAACCTCGATCATGGTCGTCAAGCAGCCCCTGGTGCTGACCAACAATGCCGAAGCTTTCGACATCAAGGTCAACGTGCACGGTGGTGGCGAATCTGGTCAAGCTGGTGCTGTGCGTCACGGCGTGACCCGCGCCCTGATCGATTTCGACGCGGCCCTCAAGCCCGAACTGAGCCGCGCTGGTTTCGTGACCCGCGATGCCCGTGAAGTCGAGCGTAAGAAGGTCGGTCTGCACGGCGCTCGTCGCAGGAAGCAGTTCAGCAAGCGCTGATCGATCTGCCCTGGTTGGCTGGTGTTTCGCGCATCGGCCACCGGCAACAAAAAGCCCGCCCTGGTTGTCCAGGCGGGCTTTTTGTTTTGGTGCGCGGCTGCGGATCAGAAAGACTGCATGAAGCGCAGGCCCAGGGCCAGTTGCGAAGGCGCGCTGCCGTCGTTGTCGGGGTGCACGCGCAAGGCGGCCACGGCGCTGAGCGAGGCCGTGCGGGTCAGGCGCATGGCGTAGCGGGTCTCCATCGTCCATTCGCGGGCGGTCGGGGCAAGGTTCACGGTGTGGGTGCCGTAGACGGGCTCGCCAGCATCGTCCACGCCCGTGACCACGCTGTAGGTGAGGGTGCCGCTGCGTGCGCGCAAAGGGGCGTTGATGGTGAAGCTCATGCGGTCGTTGGGGCGCCAGTTGTCCTGGCGGACCAGGCCGACGCCGTAGCCGTCGGCGCGCACGTCCGTGCCGGACATCAGCATGCCCGATGCGCGTGGGGCGCTGGTGTGGGTGCTGCTGATGGCGCCCGTCAGGGCCCATTGTCCGTCGAGTGCCCAGGCGCCGCTGACCGTGATGCCACTGGTGCTGGTCTGCTGGTTCAGGCCGAGCGGTGACTTCGAATAGCCGCCCAGCATGCCTTGCTCGGCCAACTGGCCTGTCGAGATGTTGAGTGCCTGTGTGCCGTTGTCGTAGCTCAGCTCGGCCAGGTTCACATCGCCTGAGGCGGCGTTATAGGCCTTTGAGCGCGCGGCGGCGAGACGGCCAGTCCAGTGGCTGCGGGTGCCCAGCGGCATGGCCACGGCGGCGAATTGGTGAGAGGGCGCAAAGTTCAGCAGTGGATTGCCCAGTGCGCCTTCCGCGCCGCCCAGCCTTGCGGCAAGGCTGCTGTCCATCAGGCCCAGGCTCATGCTGGACAAGCCGCCATCACCGGCGCTGAAGCTCAGGCCGGAGGTCTGGCGCAGCGTCACGACCGAGGCGTCCATGTGAGGCGTGTGATTCCACGGGTCACCGCTGGCGTTGTGGGCGCTGACCCTCAGCGACTGCTGCACATCGGTCTGACGCGATTGCAGTTTGACCAGCTGGCTGCCGTCCTTCATGAGCTCCTCGGCGGCGTCCAGCATGCGGTCCGGGCGCCCCAGCACGCTGTCGAGCGTCATCACGCTGCGGCCACTGAAGGCGGCGCCTTCGTCGCTGCTGTAGTTACGACCATAGTCGTCGAACACCTGCGTCTTCAGGCCCTGGAAGGCCGAGGGTGTGCTCACGCTGGGGCGCGTGCTGGCCACGCCGGCGATGCTCAGGGGCACGGTGGTGCGGCTGCCATTGGCTGTGCGGTAGGTGTAGCTGCCGATCGGCGAGAGGGCACGGTTCACATTGAGCATGCCGCGGCCATAGACGGCGTCCACGCCTGGTGCGCCCAGGTCATCGGCCGTGTTGAGCAGGATGGACGCGACCTGGCTGGCGCGCAGATAGGGCCAGTAGCCGGTGATCAGGGCCGCCGCACCTGATACTGCGGGCGCGGCCATCGAGGTGCCCGTCAGGTAGGCATAGCCTGTGCCGTACGACGAGATGATGTTGACACCGGGGGCCACCAGGAAGAACTGGGCTGTGTCGCCCGCCTTGTTCGAGAACGAGGCCAGGCGCTTGTTGGCGTCCACGGCGCCCACCACGATCATGGTGCCATTGGCCCAGCTTTCCTTGGCGTATTGGCCGGGCCAGTTGGGGTTGGCAGCGCTGTCGTTGCCGGCAGCCACCACGACCACGGCGGTGTTGGCGGCGGCCACGGCGCGCAGCGAGGCGTCACCCGTCGCGCTGGTGGCGCCCAGGCTCATGTTGATCACGCGGGCGCCGTGCGCCGCTGCGTAGTCGATGCCGCGGTTGATGGCCGATGCAGAAGCGGTGCCGCCATTGAAAACCTTGATCATCAGCACACTGGCCTCGGGTGCCACGCCATACATGCCCGTGCCATTGCCAGGGGCGGCGAGGATGCCGGTGGTGTGCGTGCCGTGGTTGAGGCTGTCGGTGATGTCGGCGCTGCCGTCCACCGCGTTATAGCCAGTCAGGATCTGCGGGTTGTTGGCGAACTCGGGGTTGGCCAGATTCAGCCCTGTGTCCAGCATGGCCACGATCACGCCCTGGCCCAGGATGCCCTGGTTGTGGATGTTGCGCATGCCCAGCTGGTTGACCGTCGTGGACCAGTTGTATTCGCTCATCGTGGGCGCGAAGGTCTGGGCGGCGGCCAGCTGGCAGGCACTAGCCAGCGTGGTCAGGAGGAAGATGTGGTGAAGTCTGCGCATGGCCGGCCCGCAAGGAAAGTGAGTGACGGTGGAGAACGGGGCCACCGATCCCCGTGGCTGCCTTGCTTTCGGATCTTGGAAGGCGAACTTGACTTAGTGACGTGATGGAATGCACACCCTTTCGGACTTTGTGATCGATGTCACGGTTGATCGCATGAACAGACGGGCCTTTACGAGGCAATAACATCGATCTAAGGCCATGTTGAGTGACGTGTCGCCGGACTTTCTTAGAATGGCGGCTTTTCATCGCGCTTCCCCGCGCGGGCGTTTCTCCAGAGGATTTCAGATGATCAAAGTCGGCATCGTTGGTGGCACGGGCTATACCGGTGTGGAATTGCTGCGCTTGCTGGCTCGCCATCCCCAGGCCCAGCTCAAGGCCATCACCTCGCGCAAGGAAGCTGGCATGCCCGTGGCGGACATGTACCCCAGCCTGCGTGGCCACGTCGATCTGGCCTTTGTGACGCCGGACGACGCAGGCCTGACGCAGTGCGATGTGGTTTTCTTCGCGACGCCACACGGTGTGGCCATGGCCCAGGCACCTGAGCTGGTGTCGGCCGGGGTGAAGGTCATCGACCTGGCTGCGGACTTCCGCCTGAAGGACACCGCCGTGTTCGAGCAGTGGTACGGCATGCCGCACAGCTGCCCGGATCTGCTGGAAGAGGCGGTATATGGCCTGCCCGAGCTCAACCGCGAGGCCATCAAGAAGGCCCGCATCATTGGCAACCCAGGCTGCTACCCAACTTCGGTGCAACTGGGTTGGGCCCCGCTGCTGAAGAACCAGCTGGTTGAGCCCACGCACCTGATCGCCAACTGCGCGTCGGGCGTGTCGGGCGCGGGGCGCAAGGCCGAGGTGCACACTCTGCTAGCCGAGGCCTCGGACAACTTCAAGGCCTATGGCGTGAAGGGCCACCGCCACGGCCCCGAAATCAACCAGCAACTGCGCGTCATCGCCAGCGACGCTTCGGTCAACTGCCTGTTCGTGCCGCACTTGCTGCCCATCATCCGTGGCATCCACTCCACGCTGTATGGCCGCTTGACGGCCGAAGGCCAGGCCGCTGATCTGCAAGCCCTGTTCGAGAGCTACTACAAGGGCGAGCGTTTCGTGGATGTGCTGCCGGCCGGCAGTGCGCCCGAGACGCGCAGCGTTCGTGCCAGCAACACCGTGCGCATCGCGGTGCACAAACCCCAGCCCGATACCGTGATGGTGCTGGTCGTGGAGGACAACCTCACCAAGGGCGCCTCGGGTCAGGCCGTGCAGTGCATGAACCTGATGTTCGGCCTGCAAGAGCAGATGGGCCTGGACCTGGTGCCGGTGCTGCCCTGATGCGCTGGAGACTGATCCGACGTCGCCTGTCGATCAGCTCGCCGCGCATGGCGGTGCGCAGCCACATGCCCTGGCCCTTGCGCTGGGCCGTGGCGGCCCTGATGCTGGGCTTTTCTGCGGCGCTGGCGCTGTGGGCCTTCGAGTTCGGCCGCAACATCGCGGGCCTGAACCAGGATGGGCGCCATGCTTCCGAACTGATCACGCAGTTGCGCCAGCAGCTCGACGATGCACGCCGTGACCGCGATGCCGCCCAGTCCGTCGCCAATTCGGCCGACAGCCTTCTCAAGGCCGAGAAGGTGACGCAGCAGCGCCTGGCCGAGCAGGTGAAGTCGCTCGAGGCTGAAAACCTCGCGCTCAAGGACGACCTGGGCTTCTTCGAGCGCCTGCTACCCGCCAGCGGCAGTGGCCTGTCGGTGCGCGGTCTGCAGGCTGAAGCGGCCGGGCCGGGGCAGTTGCGCTTTCAGCTGCTGATCATGCAGCAGGGCGGGCGGGCGCAGCCTGAGTTCAAGGGCAAGGTGGAGTTGCTGCTCAGCGGCACGCGTGACGGCCGCCCCTGGGCCGACAGCGTCCCCACCTTCTCGCAGCCTCTGGCTTTCAAGCAATACCGCCGTGTCGAAGGGCTGCTGAATCTGCCGGCCAACAGCACGGTCAAGCAGGTGCAGGTGCGCGTGATCGACGAGGGCGGGCAGGTTCGCGCCGGCCAAGTCCAGGCGCTGTGAACCTGCTGCGTGTGTGGTTGGCGCTTGTTGCAATGCACAATGTGCTTCATATTGTGAAAGACGCCCACTTCGGGCATTGACCTGAGTGGTCAACCGTGTAACCTCTGGCGCCTTGCCCAAACCTGAATAGGAGCTTGTGATGTTCGGCTGGAAGAAGACCCCACCCATTCGCACCCTGATCGGCGAAGGCACCGTGATCACGGGCGAGATCCGGTTTGCTGACGGCCTGCGCATCGATGGCGAGGTGCAGGGCAATGTCACCTGTACGGGCGATGCCCGCTCCCTGCTCGTGATCAGCGAAAAAGCCCGTGTCCATGGCAAGGTCAGGGCGGGGCATGTCATCATTAATGGCCTGATCGAAGGGCCCGTGATGGCCGAAGACCTGCTCGAATTGCAACCCAAGGCGCGCATCGTCGGTGATGTGCGCTACGAAGCCCTGGAAATGCACCAGGGCGCCACGATAGACGGCGAACTGCGCCCCTTGAAAACCGACGACAAGCCCGCATTGAAACTGGCAGCCAGCTCGAATAATGCGGCGGCCACCACCGTGCAGCCTGTGATGGCGCAGTCCCAAAAGAATTGATTGTTGTTCCCGGAGAAACCATGACCGTTGTTGCCGAAACCCAAGCCGATACCTTTGCTGCCGATGTGCCGCCTGCGCCCATCATCTTCACGGACGCGGCGGCCGGCAAGGTGGCTGAACTCGTTGCAGAAGAAGGCAACCCGGATCTGAAGCTGCGCGTCTTTGTGCAAGGCGGTGGTTGCTCGGGCTTCCAGTACGGTTTCACCTTCGATGAAATTGCCAACGAAGACGACACCAAGATGGAAAAGAACGGCGTCACCTTGTTGATCGACGCCATGAGCCTGCAGTACCTGGTGGGCGCCGAGATCGACTACAAGGACGACCTCGAAGGCGCCCAGTTCGTGATCCGCAACCCCAATGCCACGACCACTTGCGGCTGCGGCTCCAGCTTCTCGGTCTGATCAGCGGGCAGGGTAGAGCCCGCCCAGCACGCGGGGGCCTCGTGCCCCGGTCACGTCCGGCACATTGCCGGCCAGCCGGTTGAGGTGGGTCCAGGCCAGCCAGGCAAACGCAGCGGCTTCGACCTGCATGGCATCCAGCCCATGGGCGTCAGAGCGGGCCACGCTCACGCCTGGCAATTGCGCCGACAACTGCTTGTCCAGGCGCTTCATGAGGTCGCCATTGAGGGCGCCTCCTCCACACACCACCACCTCGCTGGCCTCGGGCGCGTGCGCGTGCAAGGCCTGCGCAGCGCTTCGCGCCGTCAATTCGCAAAGCGTGGCCTGAACGTCACGTGCCAGGTCCGCGTTGCTCAGCGCCTCATGGGGACCGCTGGGGGGCACGCCATGGGGCGCCAGCCAGCGGCTGAGCCACCCGGCATTGAACAGGTCGCGCCCGGTGCTTTTGGGCGGCGCCAGGCTGAAAAAGGGCTCTTGCAGGGCTTCGGTCAGCCAGTCCTCGCGGGCCTGCCCTAAGGCCCCAAACGCGCCATTGGCATCGAAGGTCTGGCCGGTCTGCCATTCGCACCACATGTCCAGCAAGGCGTTGCCGGGGCCGCTGTCGAAACCCAGCGGTGCCTGGCCTGGCCGCAGGATGCTCCAGTTGGCCATGCCACCAATGTTGAGCACAGCCACGGTTGCATCGGGTTTGCCGAAGATGGCCTGGTGAAACGCCGGCACCAGGGGGGCGCCTTGGCCGCCAGCGGCCACATCGCGGCTGCGGAAGTCCGACACCACATCGATGCCCGTCATCTCGGCCAGCAGGGCCGGGTTGTTGAGCTGGATGGTGTAGGCGAGATCAGGCCTGTGGCGCACCGTCTGGCCATGGGCGCCAATGGCCTGCACCTCGGTGGGCAGCACATTGGCGGCGGTACAGATGGCCTGCACGACGGCGGCATACAGCACCATCAAGGCTTGTGAGGCCTGGGCGCTGCGGTGCAGTTCATTGTCGCCGGGCGTGTTCAGCTCCAGCAGGGCCTGGCGTAAGGCGGGCGGCAGCGGCCGATGCGCATGGGCCAGCATCTGCCAGGTGTCTCGGTTGATCCCTTCATGAGCCCCCTCGCGGTTTTGCGCGCTTGGCACACGGCGCAAGAGCACGCCATCCACGCCGTCCAGCGAGGTGCCGGACATCAACCCGATATAGAGTTCGGAAAAAAGCCCGCCAGGGCGGGCTGAGGGCAGCAGGTCCAGGCCCTGCGAGAATTCGTCGCGCGAGGCCGGGCTCATTCGAAACGCGGGCCGGACTGCGCGCCTGCGGTCTGCCATTCCCCGGCCGCCTGGATGGTCTGGGCGACGTCAACGGTGCGCTGGCGGAACTGCGCCAGGGCTTGCGGCGACAGCACCTGACTCTCGGACGCGCGGGCGATCGTCATCGGGTCGACCTGGTGGCCGCTCAGCTTGAATTCGAAGTGCAGGTGCGGGCCCGTTGCCCAGCCCGTGGCGCCGACCGCGCCAATGCGCATACCTTGTTCGATGTGCTGGCCGCGGCGCACGTCGATGCGGCTCAAATGCGCGTACACGGTCGTGCGGTCACCGCTGTGCTGGATCTGTATGACGTTGCCGTAGCCATTTTGCTGGCCGGCAAACACCACCACGCCATCCCCCACCGAGCGCACTGGTGTGCCTGTGGGCGCGCCGAAGTCCACGCCCAGGTGCGCGCGCCACTTCTGCAGGATCGGGTGGAAGCGCATGGCAAAGCCCGAGGTCACCCGCGAGAAGGCCAGCGGCGAAGCCAGGAAGGACTTGATCTTGCTGCGGCCGTTGAGGTCGTAGTAGGCGCCCTTGCGGCCAGGCTCCTGGAACCAGATGGCATCGTGGTTCTTGTCCTGGTTGATGAAGCGGGCGGCCAGCACGCGGCCAGCCGAGCCGCCCCAGGTGATGGGCTCGCCATCGGCCGTATGGGCCTCGTAGAGCACGCTGAAGGCGTCGCCCTTGCGCAGCTCACGGCGGAAGTCGATGTCGTTGCCGAAGATTTCAGCCAGCTGGTTGGTGACGCCGTCCGGCACATGGGCGTCGTCGGCCGCCGCATAGAGGGAGGACTGAATCGTGCCCGAAGCCAGTTGCGGCACGGTTTCCAGCGGCACCAGCTCTTTGTGGACGTCCCAGCTGGCGGGCGTCGAACCATGTGCTTTCAACCGCGTGATTGTCAGGCGGGTGAAATGCGTGTCCAGGTCATTGGTCGTGTCGGCCGGGCCGCGCACGATCAGTTGCTGGAGCTGGCCATCTTCCACAGTGGCCTTGACCGACTTGCCCGTGCGACCTTGCAAGATGCTGCCGGCCACCGGGTCATTGCGGATGAACTGGGCAGTGTCCACATCGTCCACACCCAGGCGAGCCAGCAGGCTGTCCACGGTGTCGGCCGGGCGGGTGACATCGCTGCGGTAGAGCGTGAGGGTCTGCGCGTCCAGGCTGGTGAGCTGCTGGGGCAGCGCCGGCACGGCCACGGCTTCGTGGATCTGGGTGATCTGCGGCTGAGGGCCTTGCGGCAAGGCCGACAGCGGCGCCACGCCAAAAGCGGCCATGGCCGAGCCCGCCAGCAGAACGACGACGGCGGCACTCACACGACGGGGATGATGATGGGCTGCCCGCTGGAAGGCCTGTGCGCCCGACACGAGCGGGGCCAGCAAACTGGAGCGCCGTGTCCTGAACAAATTCCGTGTTGTCAAAACTCAAATCCCATCCGGATGCGGTGGCGGGGAAAGCTGTCCCCTAAAATCAGCCCGCGCTGCACTCAGGCACGCGCCAGGGCCCCCACAAAACGTTGCGGGAGTATATCCCCTCAAATGGGGTGGTCCTCGTGCTGATTTTCACCCATTGGTTCCCCATGTCTCACTCCGAAAAAGCCACTGAATCCAAGCCAGAACACCCCGTCACAGACCGTGTGCGAGAGGCCCTGGCCGTGACCCAGCGCGGTGTCGACGAACTGCTGCCGGAGGGCGACTGGATCAAGAAACTGGCTCGTTCAGAAGCCACGGGCGTCCCGCTGCGCATCAAACTGGGCCTGGACCCCACCGCCCCGGACATCCACCTGGGCCACACGGTCGTGCTCAACAAGCTGCGCCAATTGCAGGATATCGGCCATACCGTGATTTTCTTGATCGGCGATTTCACATCGCTGATTGGCGACCCATCCGGCCGCAACACCACGCGCCCGCCCCTGACGGCCGAGCAGGTCAAGGCCAACGCCGAGACCTACTACAAGCAGGCCAGCCTGGTGCTGGACCCGGACAAGACCGAGATCCGCTACAACAGCGAGTGGTGCGATGCCCTGGGCGCGCGCGGCATGATTCAGCTCGCCAGCCGCTACACCGTGGCCCGCATGATGGAGCGCAACGACTTCCACGACCGCTTTCATGCCGGCACCTCCATCAGCGTGCACGAGTTCCTCTACCCCTTGATGCAGGGCTATGACTCCGTGGCGCTCAAGTCCGACCTGGAGCTTGGCGGCACCGACCAGAAGTTCAACCTGCTGATGGGGCGCCACCTGCAGGCCGAATACGGCCAGGAGCCCCAGTGCATCCTGACCATGCCGCTGCTGGAGGGTCTCGATGGCGTCGAGAAGATGTCCAAGTCCAAGAACAACTACATCGGCATCAGCGAAGCGCCCAACGACATGTTCGGCAAGCTCATGAGCATCAGCGACGACCTGATGTGGAAGTACTTCACCCTGCTGAGCTTCCGCCCCATGGACGAGATCGCGCGTCTGAAGGCCGAATGCGCCTCGGGCCGCAACCCGCGCGACGCCAAGGTCATGCTGGGCCAGGAGATCGTGACGCGCTTCCACAGCGTCCAGGCGGCCGAGGCTGCTCTGGCGGACTTTGTCAATCGATCCAAGGGCGGTGTGCCAGATGACATCCCCGACGTGAGTCTGACCCTACCCGAAAGTGGTGAGGGTCTGGCGATCGGTCAACTGCTCAAGCAAGCCGGCCTGGTCCCTTCCACCAGCGAGGCCCTGCGCATGATCGACCAAGGCGGCGTGCGCATCGACGGCGCTGCCATCAGCGACCGTGGCCTCAAGCTGGGCCAGGGCACCTACGTCGTTCAGGTGGGCAAGCGCAAGTTCGCCAAAGTGGCGCTTCGGAGCTGATTTCACCTGGTTCAGGGGGAATCCCCCCACTCGAACAGGGGGGTGAGTTCCCCACTCTTTTGATTCCCTGAGAACTACTTCACACCGACCGGGGCGCACCTCCGTTGTGCCTCCTCCGGGGCGCCGATAAGCTTCATCACAACAGAGATCGAAAGATCAATGCAGTCGAAGGAAGTACCGGACGCCAGACGATTGCAAGCCAGTATGTGTTGCCAAGTCCGTCGCCTAGAGTGGAGTTCAAAATGAAATTTGCCTTGAAGACCATCGTTGCCGCCACCGCTTTCGCCGCTGCCGGTATGGCCAGCGCCGCCAGCGTGACGGTCGCCGCCAATACTGCCTATAACGGCCTGAGCTTCTCGGGTTCCGGCTCGCTCTCATTCAGCGCCGACCTGATGGGTGCCCTGGACACCGGCAAGGTGACGGTTGCCAACTACGGCAGCGCCACCACCACCGTGCTGAAGGATTCCGATGGCTTCTACAGCCAGGTGTCGGCCTCCGCACCCATCACCGCCCTGACCATCGACACTTCTTCCTACGCGGTGCTGGGCGCTGCCACCACCGGCGGCGCAACCCAGACTGCGCCCGTGCTCAAGAGCGTCTCCAGCGGCGGTTCGCTGACCGTGACCGACCTGAACGTCGATCTGGCCAACAAAAAGGTCTACGCCACGATCATCGGTGGCAATGGCGTGGGCACCTTGAACAACTTCTACCTGTGGGACATCGGCAGCATCACCGGTGCCACTTCCGTGACCGGGGCCGGCACCTTCACGACCACCCTGTCGGGCCTGTCGATCACCTCGGCTGGCTTCAACACCTTCGTGCAGTCCCTGGGCCTGCTGAACTTGGGTAAGAGCGCGCTGTCGGGCGTCACCGACTTCGGCTCCATCACCTCCACCATCGTGGCCAAGAATGTGGCTGCGGTGCCCGAGCCCTCCACCTATGCGCTGATGGGCCTCGGTCTGGCCGCCATGGGTATGGTTGCTCGCCGCCGCCAAGCCAAGTAACAAGGCTGTATCAGGGGTTGCAGCCCCGTCCAAAGGGTTACACGCGCAAGCCGCTCCGACCGACAGGTCGGGCGGCTTTTTTTGCGACAAATTTGGCGCCTATTCGTACACGTCTTCCTGGGGGGTAAGGAAGGGCTCGGGGGTAACCCCTACACCCGAATGCGGGGGAACTTTATCGGAACTGGTGTTTTCCTGACCCCTTCAGCCCGTGTTGAGGGGGCAACAAGCGTTGTGCCTGTTGAGCATTGGCCGGTATGCTTCATATGAACAGGCTGCAAAGTCTGTGCTCGTCAAAGGAAGACGCGGATGCCTTCTGACAGCTGAGAAGTATCAAAGGGCCGCTTTAAAGTGGAGAAAAGACATGAAATTTGCAATGAAGAGCATCGTTGCTGCCACAGCATTTGTGGCCGCCGGTGTTGCCAGCGCTGCCAGCGTGACCGTGCCAGCAGGTACCGTGTACAACGGCCTGAAATTTTCGGGCGCTGGTGCACTGTCCTTCAGCGCCGACCTGATGGGCGCTCTGGACACCGGTAAGGTGTCTGTCGTTGGTTATGGCGCTGCCACTGCCACCGTTCTGAAGGACACCGACGGCTTCTACAGCCAAGTGTCGGCTTCTGCCCCGATCACGGCGCTGACCATCGACACCGGCACGAACGCAGTTCTGGGTGCCGCTACCTCTGGTGGCGCTACCCAAACCGCTCCGGTGCTGAAGAGTGTGTCCAGCGGCGGTTCGCTGACCGTGACCGACCTGAACGTTGACCTGGCCAACAAGAAGATCTACGCGACTCTGATCGGTGGCAATGGCGTTGGTACCCTGACCAACTTCTACCTGTGGGATATCGGCAGCATCACTGGCGCCACCAGCGTGGCTGGCCCGGGTACCTACACGACCACCCTGTCTGGTCTGTCGATCACGAGTGATGGTTTCAACAAGTTCACTCAAGCTCTGGGCCTGCTGAGCCTTGGCAAGGCTGCTCTGACGGGTGTGACCGACTTCGGCGTGGTCACCTCCACCATCGTGGCAACTGCCGCCATCCCTGAGCCCTCCTCCTACGCCCTGATGGGCCTGGGTCTGGCTGGCATGGGTCTGGTTGCCCGTCGCCGTCGCGCCCAGTAATTTGGGTCTTCTGAATCAGGGTGTACGTGTTGTATACCCTGATATCAGGCCAAGCCGCTCCCGCTCTGCGTCGAGCGGCTTTTTCTTTGTGTGGCTAGATATTTACATGAATTGACTTTTGCCGCTCAACTGGTACAAAGTCACAGATTCGGCCTGTATGGGGCCCCTGTCAAAAATGCTGCCCGTACTGGTGGGCACGGTCGATTGTTTGAGGAGACGACATGAAATTTTCAGCCTTGTCGCGAACGGGTTTCGCGGTGGCTTTGTCTGCTGTTTTGGCTTCGATGGTGGCCCCCACACAGGCCGAGACCCTGGACAACATGTTTGGGAATGTGTCGCCTTCTATCCGAGATCGAATGTTTTTTCGGATTAACTATATCCGCGCAAACGTTAAAACCACATCTGGCGACGCGTATGACGTGACTGGGCCTGTGATTTCGCGAGGGGAAATTGCTAAGCTGGGGACTGGTGGTTCGTATAACTATCCTCGAGCATCGGTTGGTGTCCGGCGTCAATATTCAACGGTCGCGCCGTTGTTTGATCAGGCTTTGACGGATGACGCCGATGCTGGATGTGAGGCTGAGCGGAATGGCTTGGGTACGCCCTGCGGGATTCGCGCTCGAGGTCAAGCAATGGTTGGTACGCCGGCTATTAGTCTTGGCTATTATTTTGATGATGATTTGAGTTGGGTGCTGGAGGCATATGTGTTGGCGGCGCCAATGTCAGTTGATGTATACGGCGAGGGGAAAAATCAACTCAGCGGTCATAACATTATGAAATTAAAACTGCTTCCCCCGACAGCGGTATTAGGTAAATATTTCGGTGACCGTAAGGATGCTATTCGTCCATTTCTGGGGGTTGGTGGTTCCTATGCGATATTTTTCGATGTACGAGCTACTGATTATTTGAATACTTATCAAGGTGGTGCTTCTGCCGGAGACACCACAATTAGTATTAAGAATGTCATGGGGTTTGGGCCATTTGTCGGCTTGAAGGCAGATCTTGATTCGGATTGGCATATGAGTGTCAATGTGGGGAAGTTGCGCTACAAAACTGAAGCGACAATTGTGACCAGGAATACAACGATCACAAAAGATTCCTTGGTTTTGCAAGACTTTGGGATCAACGCGCAAAATGCAATCAGCGCGGGTAATGGAACCATTACACCGAATGGTACAACTTCATTGATGTGCGATTTGGCCGCCGCAAAATATGGCAATAGCACATGCAATCAAGGTACATATGTTCGCAAGCAATCAACCGTGCTTGACAACACGCTCTTTATGATTGGTGTTGGGCGCTCTTTTTAAGAGTCTCTTGCATGTGTGTTAGATTGCCCTTAAGAGGTTAATTGTGATGAAAAAGATTTTCTTTGCGGGTGTTGTTTGCGCGGTGTCATTCGGTGCTCATGCGCAAGGTTATTTTGGTGTTATACGTGCATTAACGAATGTTGGATTTACTTGTGCGCCAGGCGACAGTTGTGAGAGTAAAGGGCAGGCTTGGAAGTTTTACGGTGGAACAAAACTTTCTCCTGCCCGAACAATAGATTTTGGTGTGGGAAAAATTGATGCAGTGGAGGTTTCGTATTTCCGCACCTCGGCGGCAACTGCTTCTGGCCCAACACAGGTCGATGATTTCGATAGCTTTGGGAATATTGTGCAGCGTGATACGACTGCGAAAGTGAAGGCGCAGGTTGACGCAATTGTGTTGGCTGGTGTTGCAAGATTCCCGATAGTTGACCAGTTGTCGGCTACGGCCAAGTTGGGCTTGGCGTATGTATCAACAACACTTCGGTCAGAGGTCGACGGGCTATCTTATAACTCGGTGACCCAGACAAAATTAAGGCCATATGTTGGCTTGGGTGTGGAATACGATATTCCATCCATTTGTACGATTGTGGGTTCTTTTGATATTACTCGAGTGGACGTGTCTGACTCAAGTAGATATTACTCGGCGCAAGCGAAAGGAAACTTGAAGTTGCTTGGGATTGGTGCACAAAAATCGTTCTGATTGAGTTTGCTTGGTTTGGTTGTTATAGCTAATGGTGTTCAATCCCGTGAGTGGTTTTTAACGATGGGGCCGTCGCATTGCGATGGCCTTCTATTTTGTAATCAATGTTAAGTGTAGGGTAGCGAAAAAGAATTTTATTGATATCTTTTTCGTGTTGTAGGCGAATGAGTTCCGAAAAGAATTCAGCAGAAAACCCAATTGGGTATGTGGTAAATGAATTTGAACTGGCGTGCACAATGCCAAAGCTATTCAAGCCTTCGGCGATAGCCCATAGTGTTTCTGTGTGGCATATTTTTGAATATGTTGGCAATATTATCCATCCGCTAGAATTTGCAGTTGACAGCACTCCCGCCATGACTGCGCGCGAAAAATAGTCTCTCTTTTCTTGTATAGGATAAGCTTCATTAGGTAAATCTATTACCGAATTTCCAGGCAGGGTTTCTCGGGCGGTGTTGGCAAGTGATCCAGTCGTAACAAAGATTATTCGTAATTGACTATCGAGCCCTAATTTAATGTGTTGATTAGGGGCGGCGTAAGTCTCACGGTCAGCGCCTTTGATCGTCAAGTGACTATCTGTATCGGTAGGCCATCCCACAATCAACAAAGTAGGCAATCTGTCCATGAGCATTCTCAGTAGTTGAAACAAAGTGTGAGCGCTTTTGCTGCATTGCACCACCGAGGCTTCACTTAAGTGCATACCCGTGCGTGGATTTGATCCCTGTCATTTCAGGTGCGAATGGATCTGACCGATACTTCGAATATGGACAAGACACCGCACGATCTGGCGCAAATGCGCAAAAACTATGAGCAGGCCGAACTCGATGAATCGCATGTTCGCCCGCTTCCGATAGATCAGTTTCACCATTGGTTTGACGAGGCAGTCCGGGCCAAGGCCCTGGAGCCCAATGCGATGACCCTGGCGACCGTGAGCGCCCAAGGTCGTCCGTCCACCCGTGTGCTGTTGCTCAAAGGGGCCGACGAAGCCGGGTTGGTGTGGTTCACCAACTACGAAAGCCGCAAAGGTCATGATTTGAGCGGCAACCCCCATGCCGCCATGCAGTTCTTCTGGCCTGAGTTGGAGCGTGTGGTGCGGGTGGAGGGGCGCGTCGCGCGCGTGTCAGATGCCGAGTCGGACGCTTACTACCGCAGCCGCCCGATCGGGTCGCGTATTGGGGCCTGGGCTTCACCCCAAAGCCAGGTGCTGGCGTCGCGGTCGGAGCTGGAGGCCGCCTGGAAGGCCCAGCAGGCCAAGTTGGGCGATGACCCATCCAGGCCCGCACATTGGGGCGGTTATCGCCTGGTGCCGGATCACTGGGAGTTCTGGCAGGGCCGCAGTTCGCGTCTGCACGATCGCATCACCTACGACATGCAGGCAGACGGTAGCTGGCTCATCCAGCGCTTGGCACCTTGAGCAGGTCCGCGAAGGTCTTGCGGAATTTGTCGACCTTGGGGCCGATCACCACGGCGCAGTAGCCTTGCCCTGGGTGGTGCTCGAAGTAGCGCTGGTGGTAGGCCTCGGCCGGGTGGTAGTTCTCGACAGGCGCCACCTCGGTGACGATGGTGTCCCGGTAGACGCGGCTGGTGGTCAGGTCTTCGATGATGTCGCGTGCCAGCGTGGCCTGCTGGGCGTTGTGCGTATAGATGGCCGAGCGGTACTGCGTGCCCTCATCGTTGCCCTGCCGGTTGAGCGTGGTCGGGTCGTGGATGGCAAAGAAGACCTCCAGCAACTGCTGGTAGCTGACCACCTTGGGGTCGAAGCGCACGCGCACGACCTCGGCGTGCCCAGTGTGGCCGCCGCAGACATCTTCATAGGTGGGATTGGGGTGCTGGCCGTTGCTGTAGCCCGACTCCGCCTCGATGACGCCGTGCAATTGGTTGAAAACCGTTTCGACACACCAGAAGCAGCCACCTCCGAACGTGGCTTCTTCCCAGGGGCCGATTGGATTGGGGTTTTGTGGGCTCATCGCTGACTTTCTTCTATTGCGTAGACTGGCACATTATCCAAATGGTGCGGAGCTTGTGGGTGTCCATGGTCATGTCTGACATGGATCCCGGCAAGGCTTGGCAGTAAGCCTATCGAAATGAGGTGGTCCGGATGGGATATGGGGGAGATTGGGGCGCTTACAAGCCCATCTTGACGGCGCTGATCTTGCCTCCAGTGCCCTTCTTGGTGTTGATCCTGATTGGCGCGAGGATGATCTTGCCTCGTCGCGGCTGGGGCTACGCTGTGCTGCTCCTGGGCGTCGTGGGCATCTGGTTCAGCAACTGCCATGTGACGGCGGTCTGGCTGCAAAACCAAGTCTTGAAGCCACCGGGCGCACTACTGGGGCCGCAGCAGGCGAGGTTGGAGGGCTTGGGGCGTGCGTATGCACAGCAGCAGGCCGTGGCAAGGCGCGGCCAAGGTCACCCGGCTTCAGTTGTGCCGCCTGCGGCCATCGTGGCTTTGGGCGGTGGGCGTGAGTCGCTGGCGCCTCAGTACGGTATGTCCGACTTGTCGGCCTATTCTGCTGAGCGTTTGAGGTACGCGATCTGGCTGGGGCGCCGCACCGGCTTGCCGGTTGGCTTCAGCGGCGGCGTGGGCTGGGGGCAGAAGGGCGAGGTTGGCGCTTCTGAAGCGGAAACTGCGGCACGTATTGCGCAGCAGTTCTATGGCGTGAACCTGCGCTGGGTGGAAACCGAATCGGCGGACACCCGCCAGAACGCGGCTTACACGGTCGCGATGCTGGCCGAGGAGGGCGTTCCCGAGATCGTGCTGGTGACGGATGCCTTTCATATGCCTCGAGCACAGCGCTTGTTTGACGAGGCCGCCCGCCAGGTGGCGGTCAAGCATCCTGACTGGCCGACGGTCAAGGTGACGCCCGCGCCCCTGGGCTATTGGCGCCGTGGTGATCTGGATTGGTTGCCGTCTCTGGCTGGCGCCGTGAACATGCGCCTGGCCCTCAAGGAGTGCATCGGGCTTTTGTCCGGCGTGTGAAGTCGGGCATGTGCGCACGCGACGCTGAAAACAGAAACCCCCGGACGAAGCCGGGGGTTGGAGCGGCACGCGGGCCGTCCGAGGAAAGCGCAAAGCTGTCTGTTTGCCACTTCCCAAGACGCAGTGACTGCGCCTTTTTTGGGTGTCTGCCGGGCAGACGTATGCAGATTAGTTCAAGCTGCCATCAGGTGCAAGCCCATTCGTCGCGAAGGGGAAGACAAGAGGTGGTGACAGTTCATGTTTTGCCCAAAATCTTGCTCACGATGGCGTCCACACGGGCGTTGACGGTGTCGGGCATGACGATGGTGCGACCCCATTCGCGGCTGGTCTCACCCGGCCATTTGTTGGTGGCGTCCAGCCCCATCTTGCCGCCCAGGCCGCTGACGGGCGAGGCGAAGTCCAGGTAGTCGATGGGCGTGTTCTCGACCAGGGTTGTGTCGCGGGCCGGGTCCATGCGCGTGGTGATGGCCCAGATCACTTCCTGCCAGTCGCGGATGTTGACATCGTCATCGCAGATCACGATGAACTTCGTGTACATGAACTGGCGCAGAAAGCTCCACAGGCCGAACATCAGGCGTTTGGCATGGCCGGGGTAGGCCTTCTTCATGCTGATGATGGCCATGCGGTAGCTGCAACCTTCGGGCGGCAGATAGAAGTCGACGATCTCGGGAAACTGCTTTTGCAGGATGGGCACGAAGACTTCGTTGAGCGCCACGCCAAGAACCGCAGGCTCGTCAGGCGGCTTGCCCGTGTAGGTGGAGTGGTAGACCGGGTCGGGGCGGTGGGTCAGGCGCTGGACTTCGAAGACGGGGAACCAGTCCTGCTCGTTGTAGTAGCCGGTGTGGTCGCCAAACGGGCCTTCCAGCGCATGCAGATAGCCGCCGCGCTCCATGAGCGGCACGCCGTGCTCGCTGGTGCCTTGGTAGCCGGCCGGGGCGGTCGGAATATGGCCTTCGAGCACGAACTCGGCGCTGGCCGGCACTTGCAGCCAGTGCTCGCCTTCGCCCACCTTGGTGTTGACGACCTCGGTGCGGCTGCCGCGCAGCAGGCCGGCAAACTGGTATTCGCTCAATGAATCCGGCACGGGGGTGACGGCGCCCAGGATGGTGGCCGGGTCGGCGCCCAGCGCCACGGCGATGGGAAAGGGCTGGCCTGGGTTGGCGAGCGCGAACTCGCGAAAGTCGAGCGCGCCGCCACGGTGGGCGAGCCAGCGCATGATGAGCTGGCGCTTGCCGATCAGTTGCTGGCGGTAGATGCCCAGGTTCTGGCGGCGCCTGGGGGTGGGCACGTTTTGCGGCCCGCGCGTGACCACCAGGCCCCAGGTGAGCAGTGGCGCGGCATCGTCCGGCCAGCAATGCTGGATGGGCAGCTCCGTCAAGTCGATTTCGCTGCCTTCGCGGCTGTGCGCCTGGCAAGGCGCGTTGCGCACGGTGGCGGGCTTCATGTCCCACAGGGCCTTGGCCATCTGGATCAGCTTGCCAGCGTCTTTCAGGCTGCGGGGCGGCTCGGGTTCCTTGAGGCTGGCCAGGACGCGGCCGATATCACGCAACTCGCTGACGTCGTCGGCGCCCATGCCCAAAGCCACACGCCGCGGTGTGCCAAACAGGTTGGCCAGGACGGGAATCTTGTAACGATTCACGTTAGAAGACCCCCCTATTTGAGGGGGTATCGGGTGCTCAAACCAGAGCGCGGGGCCGCCCGCACGCAGCACCCGATCACTCAGCGCAGTCATCTCCAAATATGTAGATACGGGCTCTTGGACGCGTTTGAGCTCGCCTTGGCGCTCCAGGCCGGCCACGAAGTCGCGCAAATCACGGTATTTCATGTTGTGGGGTTATAAAGAAAGTGTTCTATATGCTTGACCGGTTATTTCAGGCCTGCCTAGAATCCGCCCCGACGTGCCCGGTTGCGCATTTTTGCCGGGTTTTCCCTTGTGCGCCTCGATAGGGGTGCAACGCTGCCAGCCCTGGCAGACCTTGTCGATGGTGGTCTCGAGCTCGCACCGCTCGTGCTGTCGATTCAAGCCGGGGCCATTATCACAGGCGCTGGGGCAAGGTCGGGCTGGAGGCTTGGACGCCTCGCCCACTGAGCCAGGCGACGTGAGGAAAGGAGAAACATGACAGCGTATGAGATGGTTGCTGCGGGCCCGCAG
>Ga0194137_10000842_pt1 | contig 19453 bp, 16 predicted proteins | sample TARM_MetaG_T3_14_FD_134025 | JGI IMG/M metagenome (GOLD analysis project Ga0194137, IMG submission 134025) | Freshwater microbial communities from Pennsylvania, USA, analyzing microbe dynamics in response to fracking - TARM_MetaG_T3_14 (version 2) | ecosystem: Environmental > Aquatic >... | reverse complement strand
GGGCCAGTCGCTGATCACCGGAGCCGACCGCAGCAAACAGGTCCTCCTGGGTGCGGATGCCCAGACGATCGATCAACTGGGCATAGTCGGCACCGTTCAGCGCCAGCCGGGTCAGCTCGCGCTCGAGCATCAGCTTGCCGGCCTGCACATTCTGTTCACGGGCCTGCTGCTTGAACCAGCCCTGCACCTTGGCCCGCGCCCGCGAGGTATTCAGGTAGCCGAGGTTGGGATTCAGCCAGTCGCGGCTTGGTCCGCCCTGCTTGCCGGTAATGATCTCCACCTGCTCGCCGGTCTGCAGCACATAGGTCAGCGGCACTATGCGGCCATTGACCTTGGCGCCCCGGCAGTTGTGGCCGATCTCGGTATGAATGCGGTAGGCAAAGTCCAGCGGCGTGGCGCCCTTGGGTACGTCGAGCACATGGCCGTCCGGGGTGAACAGGTAGATACGATCCGGCTCGAAATCGACCCGCAACTGATCGGCCAGACCGCCGATATCGCCCATCTCCTCGTGCCATTCAAGCACCTGGCGCAGCCAGGCAATCTTGTCCTCGTAGGCGTTCGAGGCGGTATCCACATCGGTGCCCTTGTAACGCCAGTGCGCACAGACGCCCAGCTCCGCTTCTTCATGCATATTGCGGGTGCGGATCTGCACTTCCAGCACCTTGCCCTGCGGGCCGACCACCGCGGTATGCAGCGATCGGTAGCCATTTTCCTTGGGATTGGCGACATAGTCGTCGAACTCGTTGGGAATGTGCCGCCACAGGCTGTGCACCACACCGAGCACCGCATAGCAGTGCGGCACCCGTTCGACCAGGATGCGCACCGCGCGCACGTCATACACCTGGTTGAAGTCGATGCCCTTGCGCTTCATCTTGCGCCAGATCGAATAGATATGCTTGGCACGGCCGCTGATATCGGCCTCGATGCCGGCCTCCTCCAGCGAATCGCGCAGTTGCTGCATGACAGTGTCAATGTACTGCTGGCGATCCAGCCGGCGCTCATCAAGCAGCCGGGCAATCTGCATATACTGGTCCGGCTCCAGGTAGCGGAACGACAGGTCTTCCAGTTCCCACTTGATATGACCGATCCCCAGCCGGTGAGCCAGCGGCGCATAGATGTCGAACACCTCGCGGGCGACCCGGTAGCGCTTTTCCTCCGGCGCGTTCTTGACCGCACGGATGGCACAGGTACGCTCGGCCAGCTTGATCAGCGCCACCCGCACGTCGTCGATCATGGTTACCAGCATGCGTCGCAGGTTTTCCACCTGCGCCTGCGGGCTGAAGGCGGTGGCCCGCGCCGGATTTTGCGATACGCTGATCGCCGCCATCCGCTGCACCCCGTCCACCAGCCCAGCCACAACCTCGCCAAAACGGCGTTCAACCTCGGCCAGATCAGTCTGGCGCTCACGCACCGCACGGTAGATCACCGCCGCCACCAGCGAATCCTGATCCAGTTTCAGATCGGCAAGAATCTCGGCCATTTCCAGACCGGTACGGAAACTGCTGGCACCCTCGGCCCAGATATTCTCGGCAGCAATCGCCTCGCGCTCAAGATCGCGTGCCCACTCGCAGGCTTCCAGCAACACCGCCGGCGAGGTCAGCGGTACGCGTTGCTGAATACGCTCCAGCCAGACGTGGATATTAACGCTGCCATCGGTATTCACCGGTTGCAATGCCCTGACCTGAACCATCAGTTACTTCCTCGCTGCTTGGTACCTTCACGGTAAAACAAGGCCATGGCCTCGACATGCGCGGTTTGCGGAAACATATCCAGCAGTCCAACCCGCTGCAGTCGATAGCCCTCGGCAACCAGTAGCCCGGCATCACGCGCCAGGGTTGCCGGATTGCAGGATACGTTGAGAATGCGTTGCACCTGTGCCTGCGCCAGCTGCTGCACCAGCGCCTCGGCGCCATCACGCGGCGGATCCAGCAATGCCGCAGCGTATTCGCCGGGCTGCAATGCCGGCTGCAGCGGCTTGGACAGGTCGGCGGCGAAAAAGTGCAACCCCTCAAGGCCATTGTCACGCGCATTGCGCTGCGCCTGCTCAACCATCGCGGCACTGCCCTCGATACCGGTAACCCGCGCGCCCCGGCGGGCCAGGGCCAGAGCGAAATTGCCGACTCCGCAAAACAGATCGAGGATAGCCTCGCCCGCCTGAGGCGCCAGCCACTCCAGCGCCTGGACCACCATCTGCCGGTTAACCTGCGGATTGACCTGAATAAAATCACCGGGTCTGAAGCCCAGCTGCAGATTCTGCTCCGGCAGCGCATAACTGAGCCTGGCAGCCGGATTGTTCAGACACTCGGCTGGCTGATCGCCCGCCAGCAGCCAGCAATCAATTGCCTCGCTGGCGGCAAACTCGATCAGCCGCTGCCGGTCGGCCGCCGGTGGCTGCCCGACATGCCGCACCAGCAGGGCCGGCGCGTCTCCGCCAAGCAATTCGGCATGCCCGAGCCGGGCACGGCTATCGAGACTGTTGAACAGCGGCGCCAGCTTGGGCAGCAACGCCTCCAGCCGGGGCTCCAGTACCGGGCACTGCTCAACCTCGACCAGGGCATTGCTGCTGCGCTGGCGAAAGCCCACCTGTACCCGCCCGGCCTGCGGCAACAGGGCCACCCGGCAGCGTTGCCGGTAGCCATACTCTGGCCCGTGCAGCGGTTCGGCCCACTGCTCCGGCTGCACCCCGGCAAAATGCTGCAACTGCTGCTGCAGGGCTTCGCGGCGTAACGCCAGCTGTTGCCCGGCAGGCATGTGCTGCAGGCTGCACCCACCACAAAGCGCCACATGTGGACAGGCCGGCTGCACCCGCTGCGGTGAGCTCTGCAACAGACTCTCAATACGCGCCTCAACCAGTTTGCTGCGCGCACGCTGCACGCGCGCCTGCACCTGCTCGCCTGGCAGCGCGCCCTCGACAAAGGTGGTCACCCCGCGCCAGCGGCCAATCCCGCGCCCGTCATGGCTGAGCCGCTCGATCGCCAGTTCAATGCGTTGACCAACCGCTGCCGGCCCGGCACTCGGCTGACGCGGCCTGCCGCGTTGCCGACTCATGGCTGCTGGTAGATGCCGGTGGACAGGTAACGATCCCCCCGGTCACAGATGATTGCCACTATCACGGCATTCTCCACCTCGGCGGAAATGCGCAGCGCGGCGGCCACCGCACCGCCGGAGGAAACTCCGCAGAAAATACCCTCTTCACGGGCCAGCCGGCGCATCACCAGTTCTGCCTCCTGCTGCCCCATATCCACCACCTGATCAACCCTACTGGCGTCGAAAATACTCGGCAGATAGGCCTCCGGCCAGCGCCGGATGCCCGGAATCGAGGCACCCTCGATCGGCTGCAGACCGACGATGCGGATCTCCGGATTCATTTCCTTGAGGTAACGCGAGGTGCCCACGATGGTGCCAGTGGTGCCCATTGAGCTGATGAAGTGGGTAATCCGGCCATGCGTATCACGCCATATCTCGGGACCCGTGCCATGGTAATGCGCCAGCGGGTTGTCCGGGTTGGCAAACTGGTCGAGCACCTTGCCCTTGCCCTCGGCCTGCATCTGCAGCGCCAGGTCACGGGCCCCCTCCATGCTTGCCTCACGACTGACCAGAATCAGCTCGGCACCGTAGGCAGTCATGGCCGCCTTGCGCTCCTCGGTGGAGTTGTCCGGCATGATCAGGATCATTCGGTAGCCCTTGATCGCCGCCGCCATTGCCAGGGCGATCCCGGTATTGCCGGAGGTTGCTTCAATCAGAGTGTCACCGGGCTGGATTTCGCCGCGCCGTTCGGCCTCGGTGATCATCGACAGTGCCGGTCGGTCCTTCACCGAACCGGCCGGATTGTTGCCCTCCAGCTTCACCAGAATGGTATTGCTGGTCTTGCCGGGAAGCCGCTGCAGACGCACCAGCGGGGTATTGCCGATAAAGTCGGCAATGGTGGGAAATTCATTGTGCATGGCTATTGTATTCCGTCGCTTGTCCGGCCTGCAGTCGGCTGCAGTGGCGCACACCGCCCGACGCGCTTATCAGCCGGCGGGCAAAAGGCATATGATAGCGGCAAACCCCGGCCAAGGCTGCACAATGACTCAAATCGGCATAAAGGCACGACTGCTGCTGATGACTCTGGTTCCCGCCAGTGTTCTGGCAGTAACTCTGGGTATCTTCTTCAGCTGGCAGCATATCAATCTGCTGGAACAACAACTGCTCGACCGTGGTCTGATGACTGTTGAGCATCTGCGCACACCGGCCTACAACAGCCTGCGACAAGGTTCGGAAGAAACATCCCGTCAACTGCTCAAGCGCGCGTTGAACCACACCGATGTACGCGCAATCAGCCTCTATGATGCCGAACAGCAACAACTGCAACACAGTGGCCCGGTGATGTATCCCCCAACCCGCACCCTGAGTCTGAATCACCAGACGCTCTACAGTGGCGTTCAGATTCAGGCCAGCGAACACAGCCGGCGCTTTCTGTTACCACTGACCGATACCGACGAACTGCTGCATGGCTGGCTGGAAGTCGAGCTTGATCTGCACCCGACCCGACTGCAGGGCTATCGGGCGCTTCTGGCCATGCTCGCAGCCATCATCACCGGGCTGGGCTTCAGTGCTCTGGTCGTCAGCTTACTGGGACGACACATCACCGACCCGGTGGCACGCCTGAACCAGGCCATCCAGCACATCAGCCGCGGGCAATTCGATATCCGCCTTCGGGATGCCGGCAGCCGCGAACTGAATGACCTGGCCGGCGGTATCAACAGCATGGCAGCCGCCCTGCAAAGCGCCCAGGGCGAAATGCAGCAGAACATCGAGCAGGCTACCGAGGATCTTCGCCAGACCCTGGAAACCATCGAGGTGCAGAACATCGAACTGGATCTGGCACGCAAGGCTGCCCAGGAAGCCAGTCGCACCAAGTCGGAATTCCTCGCCAACATGAGCCACGAACTGCGCACACCGCTGAACGGGATTCTCGGCTTCAGCAATCTGCTGCAGCGTACCGAGCTGAATCCCCGCCAGCAGGAGTATCTGGGCACCATTGAGAAATCTGCCGACAACCTGCTGGTGATCATCAACGAGATTCTCGACTTCTCGAAAATCGAGGCCGGCAAACTGACCCTGGAAAACCTGCCGTTCAATCTGCGCGACCTGGTTCAGGATACGCTGACCATGCTGGCTCCGGCCGCCCATCAGAAAGACCTGGAACTGGCCAGTATCATCTACCGCGATACCCCTCTGGGGGTCAGCGGCGATGCACAGCGGATCAAGCAGGTACTCGCCAACCTGATCAGCAATGCCATCAAATTTACCCGCCAGGGCTCGGTATGCGTAAGGGTCATGCTGGAAAACGAGGATGCCCACCAGGTATTGCTGCGCATCAGCGTTACTGACACCGGTGTGGGCCTGAGTGCGGAACAGCAAAAATCACTGTTCCGCGCCTTCAGTCAGGCCGACAACTCGCTGACCCGCCAATCCGGGGGTACCGGCCTGGGGCTGGTGATTGCCAAGCGTCTGGTTGAACAGATGCAGGGAGAAATCGGCCTGCACAGCGAACTCGGCCGGGGCACCGACTTCTGGTTCACCCTGCGACTCAACAAATCCCGACAGGTCAGTGACGACCTGCCGGTTCGCCCCTTCGAAGGCATGCGTGCCGCCGTGCTGGAACCTCACCTGCAGTCGCGCCAGTCATTGCAACACGCGCTGGAGGATCTGGGCCTTCAGCTGCGGCTGTTCAGCGACCTGCAACAACTGGATCAAACCCTGCGCCAGCCACCGTCCGGCCAACCACCGATGGATCTGGTGGTGTTGAGCACCCGCCTGGACAATTTCAGCCCGCAGGATGTGATTCAACTGGCTCGAGACTGGGCTGTACGTGATCTCGGCCGCATCATGCTGTTGAGCGACAGCCATGAGCACTATCCCGAACTCGACTCACTCCCGCAGAGTCACTGCCAGTCACTGAGCCGCCCCGTCTGTCACCGCAAACTGTACCGTGCAGCCTCACGGCTGCTGCACCCGGACACCAGCCGCCAGGACAGTCTCGGCCAACTGCCACGCGTGGACGGTGTGAGCGTGCTCTGTGTTGATGACAACCCGGCCAACCTGCGGCTGGTCCAAACCTTCCTGCTGGAAATGGGCGCCCGGGTCCTGACTGCCGAGAGCGGCGAGCAGGCGCTCGCACTGCTGGCTGACCAGCCGGTCGACCTGATCTTTATGGATGTACAGATGCCTGGCATGGATGGGCGGCAAACTACCGCCGAACTGCGCCTGCGTGAACAGCAAAGTGGCAGCCCGACCGTCCCCGTGATCGCCCTGACCGCCCACGCGCTGGCTGACGAGCGTCGCCAGTTGCTGCTGTGCGGCATGAATGACTATCTGTGCAAGCCGATCACTCCGGAACAACTGGGCCACTGTATTCGCCAGTGGACCGGCCAGGAGCCCATGCAGGCCAATACCGGCAGAGCGACAGCGGCACCTTCGACACCGAACACCGACAATATCCTTGCCGTTCTCGACCTCAACGAAGGTTTGCAACTGGCCGCTGGCAAGCAGGACCTGGCACAGGACATGCTGGACATGCTGTTGAAAGGACTTGACGAGGAGTACCGCCTGATCGAAGCGCTGGCCACCGGCAACCAGCATGCGGAACTGCTGGAGCAGGTTCACCGGTTACACGGTGCCACCCGCTATTGCGGCGTGCCGCAGTTGCGTGAATGTTGCCGGGTAGCTGAGGAATCGCTGAAACTGGGCAAGGATTACCGGTCCAGCATTGACAACCTGCTGCAGGCCATCCGTCGTCTGCAACAGCAAGCCCGGAATCTGCAGAGCTGACAGGCCTTCGCCGGCAAGGCTTCAGGCCAGTGACCACACCACAAAGGCCATGGCGTGATCACGTTCGTCGGTTAGCGACAACAGCAGGCGTCCGCCACCGCCGGCCTGTAACAGTTCGGCGGCCCGTCCACTGAGTTCCAGCAGCGGCGCACCGCGGGCATCATTCAATACCCGCAACTGTTGCCACGACAGCCCGTCAGCCATGCCGGTGCCCAGCGCCTTGAAAGCCGCCTCCTTGGCGGCAAAACGTTTGGCCAGGTAACGCGCCGGCTGCCGATGGGTAACAAAACGCTGGTACTCGCTATCCTGCAGAATCCGCCGGGCAAAGCGCTCGCCATGGCGCTGCAATGCCTGCTCGATACGCTCGACCAGCACCAGGTCGGTGCCTATACCCCGAATCACCGCGGGCCAGCCGCGCGCTCAATCAGCTCACGCATATCCACCACCGCCTGATGCAGACCACTGAACAGCGCCCGGGCAATGATCGCATGGCCGATATTCAGTTCGTTGATCCCCGGCAGCGCGGCAATCGGCTGTACGTTGTGGTAGTGCAGGCCATGACCGGCATTCACCACCAGCCCCAGACGACGCGCCTCGGCCAGCCCGCTGCGGATCTGCGCCAGCGCCTCGGCCTGTGCTGCACCGGAGGTCTCGGCGTAATGACCGGTGTGCAACTCGATCACTGGTGCTTGCAGCTCACGGGCCATGGCGATCTGGCGTGGATCGGCATCGATAAACAACGACACCTCACAACCCAGCTCACTCAATTGCTCGATAGCCGCCTTTACCCGTGCTCGGTTACCAACCACATCCAGACCACCCTCGGTGGTCAATTCCTCGCGCCGCTCGGGTACCAGGCAGACATGCGCCGGACGGATCTCTGCGGCAAATGCGAGCATTTCATCGGTTACCGCCAGCTCGAGATTCATGCGGGTTTCCAGCACCTCGGCCAGCAGCCGAACATCGCGCTCCTGAATATGCCGGCGATCCTCGCGCAGGTGCACGGTAATGCCGTCAGCACCGGCCTGTTCGGCCACCAGCGCCGCCTGCACCGGGTCAGGATAACGGGTGCCTCGCGCCTGTCGAAGCGTGGCGATATGGTCGATGTTGACACCCAGCAGAACGCGATCAGTCACGGTCGGACTCCTTGAGAGAAAGAAACAGTTGCCGGCTGTGCAGCGGCTTGTCACCAAGCAGCCCGGCCAGCACCAGACGCATCAGCCGCTTGGCCGTGGGCAGTGCCTGTGGATGCTGCCAGTCAGCGGCGGCAAAAGCCAGCAACCCGGCCCCGGAAAACAATTGCGGGGAGGTCTGCCCGGCCACCGGCTGCAAGCCTTCACCAGCCTGCCAGCAATAGCTGCCATCCGACTGCAGGGGCGCTTCCTGGGTGTCATGGCTGAGGCTGAAGGCATAGCCCAGCGCCTCCAGCAACTGCCACTCGAACTGGCGCAACAAGGGTTCAAGTGGCTGTCCGTCAGCCAGCGCCTGCAATACTGACTGGTAGGCGGCAAACAGCAGCGGCTGCGCCTCACCCTGGGGCATCAGCCGCAACAGCAATTCATTCAGATAGAAACCACTGAACAATGCGTTGCCGTGCAGGCGCGGTGCGCTGCCGGCAACCTCGGCCTGGTGCACGGTGGCCAGCTCACCCCGTCCGCCCAAGGCCAGCAACAAGGGGACAAAGGGCTGTGGCTGCGGAGCACGACGGCCACGGGCACCGCGCCAGACTGCACGCAATACACCCTGGTCAAGACAGAATAAATCGACCAGCGCACTGCTATCGCGCCAGGGCCGCACATGCAGCACCCAGGCCGGGCGCAGCTCGGGCTGCATGGCCGGCCTCAGTCGAAGTGGTAGCCAAGCGAGTGCAAGGCCCGCTCGTCATCGGACCAGCCGCGCTTGACCTTGACCCAGAGATTCAGCATGACCTTGCTGCCGAACAGCTTCTGCATGTCCAGACGGGCTTCCTGGCCGATCTTCTTCATCCGCGCACCGCCGTCGCCGATGATGATCTTCTTCTGGCCTTCCCGCTCGACCAGAATCAGCGCATGGATATGCAGCACCGGGCCTTCCTGACTGAACTGTTCGATTTCCACGGTGACCTGATAGGGAATTTCCGCCCCCAGTTGGCGCATGACCTTTTCGCGCACCAGCTCGGCTGCCAGAAAGCGCGAACTGCGGTCGGTCAGCTGGTCTTCCGGGTAGAAGTGCTCGCCCTCGGGCAAGCGCTCGGCAATCAGTTGCTCCAGATGATCGAGATTCTGCCCGTGCAGCGCCGACACCGGCACCACCTCAGCCTCGGGCAACTGCTTGCTCAGCCACTCAAGGTGCGGCAACAACTCTCTCTTGTCTTCCTGACGGTCAACCTTGTTGACCACCACAATCACCGGGCAACGTACGTTCTGCACCCGCTCCAGCACCATCTGGTCCTCGTCGGTCCAGCGCAGCCGGTCAACCAGAAACAATACAAGATCGACATCGCGCAGGGCCTGGGTGGCCGTGCGGTTCATAAAGCGGTTGAGCGCCTTGTCGTTATCCTTGTGGATACCGGGGGTGTCCACATACACCGCCTGTACCGGCCCTTCGGTCTTGATACCCAAGAGGGTGTGGCGGGTGGTTTGCGGCTTGCGCGAGGTAATTGCCAGCTTCTGACCAAGGATATGGTTGAGCAGGGTCGACTTGCCGACATTCGGCCGGCCAACCAGGGCCACATAACCGCAACGGCTGGTGCTATCAGTCATTATGTTTCTCCACGCCAAGGGCGATCAGTGCCTGTTGGGCTGCCTGCTGCTCAGCAAGGCGCCGGCTGTTGCCCTCGCCGAACGTCGGATCGCCCAGCAGGCTGACCCGACAATCCACCCTGAAAACCCGGCAATGGGCCTCGCCACTGCTATCAATCACCTCGTAACGGGGTAACTCGCACTGGCGCGATTGCAAAAACTCCTGCAAGCGGGTCTTGGGGTCCTTGTTGGTATCCACCAGCGTCAGCGCTTCGATATGCTGATCGAGCCAGGCCAGTACCCTCTCACGCGCCGCCTCCATGCCGGCATCCAGATAGATACCGCCAATTAAGGCTTCGGTAGCGTCGGCAAGAATCGATTCGCGGCGAAAACCACCGCTCTTCAGCTCGCCAGATCCCAGCCGCAGATGGTCGCCGAGCTCAAAGCCCTTGGCGAGCTCAGCCAGGGTAACGCCCTTGACCAGACGTGCGCGCAGGCGCGACAACTGTCCTTCACGGGCCTGCGGGAAGCGCTGAAACAACGCCTCGGCCGCAATAAAATTGAGAATGGAATCACCGAGAAACTCCAGGCGCTCATTATTACGCCCGGCAAAGCTGCGGTGGGTAAGGGCCAGCAGCAGCAGCTCCTGGTCCTTGAACTGATAGCCAATCCTGCGTTGCAGTCGGTCTAGCTTGTTGGTCACTTTAAGGGTCTGATTATGTGTGTTTCATCGAAATGCACCAGCAGGTCAAGGCTGCGCAGCAGGGGCGCTCGCACCTCGTACTTGATGGTCACGCTATAGGTATCGGTACCGCTGCTGACAATGGTGACAATTTCCGACCCCTTGAGATCGCGAATGCCATTGACCGTCATGCCCTTGTCGATATGCGTCTGGAAGTCACGGATGGAACGGATGTTGATGCTGGCATCATCATTCACCGAGGTCACTATCTTGCGCAGCGAGAAGTGGTCCATATAAATCGGTAGCAGCTTGGTCGCGACCAGCATGCCGAACACGATCAGGGTAACTACTGCAAGCCAGCCAAAGAACGACATGCCTTTCTGGGTGTGGCGCATTGTGACCTCTCTACATCCGTTGTTGATTATTGTCTTTGTTGATTTTGCAACACATGAAGCCCGCAAGCCGCCGGTCCGCGAATCAATGAATCAGCGAAGCGCGGGAGAAGCTCGGCAGGCTTTTCAGCTTGGGATCCGGCCAATGCATCCATACCGCAAATGCCTTGCCAACAATATAGTTGTCCGGAACCATTCCCCACAACTGTTGCGGCATCTGCGGGTCATTCCAGAAGCGGCTGTCGTTCGAATTGTCGCGGTTGTCGCCCACCATAAAGTAATGCCCTTCCGGCACCAGCCATTCCTGCGGCAATACCGGCTGCGCCAGATTTTTCAGACGAATGCGGTGCTCGTCTTCACCAAGCCATTCGCGCACCACATCGACTCGCGCCATTGCCTGCAGCGGATGGCCAGCGGGCACCTCATCATCCTGCAACTGCTCGACCAGTTCGGTACGCACCTGTTCACCGTTGATAAACAACTGCTTATCAACATAAGCCACCCGGTCACCCGGCAAGCCCACCACGCGCTTGATGTAGTTGATGCGCGGATCATTAGGGTAGCGGAAAACCATGACATCTCCGCGTTCCGGATCACCCACAGGGATAATCTTGGTATCCAGTACCGGCAGACGGATACCGTAGGCAAACTTGTTGACCAGAATGAAATCACCGACCTCCAGGGTCGGCTTCATGGAGCCGGAAGGAATCTGAAAAGGTTCTACCAGAAAGGAGCGCAGCACCAGCACAACTGCCAACACCGGAAAGAACGAGCGTGAATACTCGATCAGTACAGGCTCCTTGCCGAGCTTTTCAAGGGTCAGCGGATTAACCGCATCCACCTGCTGTTGATAGTTGGCCTGGGCACGCCGGCGTCCCGGCGCCAGCCACAGGCGATCCAGCAACACCAGCAGACCGGTGATGGCAGTTGCCAGCACCAGAATCAACGGAAAGTTCAGATGCATGTCGGTTCAATTATCCCTAGTTGTCGACCTTGAGCACGGCAAGGAAGGCTTCCTGCGGAATCTCCACACTGCCTACCTGCTTCATGCGCTTCTTGCCGGCCTTCTGTTTCTCCAGCAGTTTTTTCTTGCGACTGGCGTCACCACCGTAACACTTGGCCAGAACGTTCTTGCGCAACGCCTTGACCGTGGAACGGGCACAGACCTGACCACCAATGGCCGCCTGGATCGCCACATCGAACATCTGCCGAGGGATCAGATCCTTCATCTTCTCGACCAACTGGCGGCCCTTGTAGGCGGCATTGTCACGATGCACGATCAACGCCAGTGCATCGACCTTCTCACCGTTGATCAACACATCCAGACGGACCAGCTTGGCCGGCTGGAAACGATCGAAACTGTAATCCAGCGAGGCGTAACCACGGCTGACCGATTTCAGACGGTCAAAGAAATCCAGTACCACCTCATTCATCGGCAGATCATAGGTGACCTGCACCTGATTACCGAGGAACACCATGTCATGCTGCACGCCACGCTTCTCGATACAGAGGGTGATCACACTGCCCAGATGGTCCTGCGGCACCAGAATGTTGGCGCGCACGATAGGCTCGCGCATCTCCTCGATCATTGACGGATCAGGCAGCTTCGACGGGTTATCAACATAGATGACCTCGCCGTCCTTCTTTACCACTTCGAAGATTACCGTCGGTGCGGTGGTGATCAGATCCAGATCGTATTCACGCTCCAGACGTTCCTGGATGATCTCCATGTGCAGCATGCCGAGGAATCCACAGCGGAAACCAAAGCCCAGCGCCTCGGAGCTTTCCGGCTCGAAATGCAGGGAGGCATCGTTCAGCGTGAGTTTTTGCAACGCCTCACGAAAATCCTCGAAATCATCGGAACTGACCGGAAACAGACCGGCATATACCTGAGGTTTGACCTTCTGGAAGCCCGGCAGCATCTCCACATCGGGCGTGCTCGACAGGGTCAGGGTGTCGCCCACCGGAGCACCGTGGATGTCCTTGATGCCGGCAATGATAAAGCCTACTTCGCCAGCCTTGAGGTCCACGGTTTCGCTGTGTTTCGGCGTGAAAACACCGACACTGTCGACCTGGTGGACCTTGCCGGTGGACTTGACCAGTACCTTGTCACCTTTCTTGATAAGGCCATGTTTGACCCGCACCAGCGACACCACACCCAGATAATTATCGAACCAGGAGTCGATGATAAGTGCCTGCAGGGGCGCATCGATATTACCTTCAGGGGCAGGAATAGTGGTGATCAGGCGCTCCAGCACATCCTCGACGCCCAGACCGCTTTTGGCGCTGCAGACCACCGCATCGGTGGCATCAATGCCGATCACGCTCTCAATCTCACCCTTGACCCGCTCCGGCTCGGCCTGCGGCAGGTCGATCTTGTTCAGCACCGGCATTACCTCGAGCCCTTGCTCGATCGCCGTGTAGCAGTTGGCTACCGATTGCGCCTCAACGCCCTGCGCCGCATCGACCACCAGCAAGGCACCTTCGCAGGCAGCCAGAGAGCGGCTGACTTCATAGTGGAAGTCGACGTGGCCTGGGGTATCGATAAAATTCAGCTGGTAGGTACGCCCGTCGCCGGCCTTGTAATGCAAGGTCACGCTGTGAGCCTTGATGGTAATCCCGCGCTCACGCTCGAGATCCATCGAATCCAGCACCTGGGCTTCCATTTCGCGCTCGCTGAGACCGCCACAGATCTGGATAAAGCGGTCGGCCAGCGTCGACTTGCCATGGTCGATATGGGCAATGATCGAGAAATTGCGGATATGGCTCAGGTCACTCACAGGCGATTCATCCAGACACGGGTAGGCCAGACAGGGCTTGAACGGTCAGAAAGCCCCATGAAAACAGCCGGCGAGTGTACCTGATTCCGGATTGGCGCGCCATTGGCCCGACCCGGCAAACAGCGGGTCGGGCCAATGTCTTACTCAGGCAGGCGGAAGGTAATGAAGCTGGCACGGCCCTGGCGAACCACGCGCATGGAGACCGAGCGATTGACCGGCAGTGCCTTGACCAGTTGCTGGAAGCGCTGCACCGAGTCGAGCTCCTGATTGTCCAGGTTGGTAATGACGTCACCTACCCGTAACCCCATCAAGGCACCGACACCCTGGCGTACCTCGCGAATGACCACACCACTGCGAATATCCAGGTTCTTTTTCTGCTCGTCGGTAAGTTCGACAACACTGATACCCAGACGGTTGTCGCTGACGGCCGGCGCCTGGCCTGCTGCTATTGCCTGGTCACCCTCTTCCGGCAGGGCACCAATTTCCATTTTCAGATTGCGCCGCTTGCCCTCGCGCATCACCTGCAGTGTCGCCTGGCTACCGGGGCGAACACGACCTACCGCATGCGGCAGGTCCGAGGACATCACGATATCCACCTCGTTGAAGCGCAGGATCACATCACCCACACGCAGACCACCCTTGTCCGCCGGACCTTCCGGCTGGATCTGGGCCACCAGCGCACCGGCCGGACGAGACAAGCCGAAGGACTCTGCCAGATCCTTGTTCACCTCCTGGATCACCACGCCGAGCCAGCCACGACGCACCGCGCCATCCTGCTTGAGCTGCTCGACCACATCCATGGCAACATCCATAGGGATCGCGAAGGACAGACCCATAAAACCGCCCGAGCGGGTGAATATCTGCGAATTGATGCCCACCACTTCGCCCTTCAGATTGAACAGCGGCCCACCGGAATTGCCCGGGTTGATCGCTACATCGGTCTGGATAAAGGGCACATAGTTATCGTTCGGCAGACTGCGGCCCAGCGCACTGACGATGCCGGCTGTGACTGAATAGTCGAAACCGAACGGCGAGCCGATAGCCAGCACCCACTCGCCGGGACGCAGGCTTTCCGAACGGCCAATACGCACCACCGGCAGACCCTTGCCCGCCTCGATCTTCAGCAGCGCCAGGTCGGAGCGCGGATCGGCACCCACCAGCTCAGCCTGTAACTCACGGCGATCCGATAGCCTGACAAAAATCTCATCAGCCCCCTCGATCACATGGTTATTCGTCAGCACGTACCCGTCAGTCGAGATAATGAAACCGGAACCCAGCGACTGGGGTGTCTGACGGTCACGCGGTGCCGGTGACTGCGGAAACGGGAAACTGCGCTCGAAAAACTCGCGAAAAATCGGTGGCAAGCCTTCCAGATCGGGCATGCCGGGTGTAGCCGAGCCAGTCCGAACGGAAAGATTATGCCGGGTACTGATATTGACCACGGCCGGCGAAGCCTCTTCGACCAGGCTTGCAAAATCGGGCAGATCACGCGCCTGCGCGTTCGGCAATAGCAGCAGCCATACGGCCAGCACAGAGAAAAACCAGCGGTGCACAGACAACATCATGCTTAATCTCCTCGCGCAAATATTCTTGCAGAATTTCACAACAGGCAACGTCAGAGCTCCGCCTGGCCAGCCACTTCGATGGCGCAGGAAGGCGACGGAGTCGCCGCAGGCAGTCGCCTGAGCAAGCGTGGTTGCAGTTCAGGACTACCAGCAGCCCGGTGTGCAAGCAAGCGGACCAGCAACAGACCACCCAGCAGGCCGCCCAGCGCCAGCAGAACCAACAGCGGCTCAGAGAGTCCGATTGCCTGGCCAGTCAGTGCCAGGGCAAACAGACCACCCAGTGGCAACAGATAGACCAGCAGGGAGCTGCGCAGCAAGGCCTGTTCGGGAACACCAATGAGCACTTGCTCACCAATAGTGAGGGGCTCTTCGCTCAGCACCCGGATATGTCCATGACGACTGCCAACACCGGCACGTTGCAGCAATGCCTGACCACACCCATGGCGTGCACTGCAACTGCCACAGGTGCTTTGTCGCAGGGTTTCCACCCACACCGCACCGGGCTCCCGGGCAATAACCCGTCCCTGTTCCTCGATCACGGCGCTGTCACCGGCAACAGCTCGACACCTGCCAGTATGCGTTCGGCCGCCGCTGTCGGTATTTCACCAATCAGGGTGACCAGCAGCGGCTGCTCCTGGCCTCGCTCAAGCACACGGCTTAGCGCCAGCGTCGGCCCCAGTTGAGCCTGAAGTCCCGAAGCCAGCTGCTGATCAACAGGCTCGACAAACAGGCTGAAACGCGCCAGTCCGTCGCCATAAACCACCACCTCGACCCAGTCCTCGCCAACCTTGCGCTGATGCGCGCCGATCTGGCGAAAACCGCCAGGCAGCCAGCCGGCATGCCAGCCAGGCGAAAGCGCCTGCAACTCTGCCGACGGTCCCGGCTGCCCAAGGCAGGCACTGCTGCCTTGCAACGCGATCAACGACGGCGCCTGATCGGACAATTCAACAAACTGGAAACGCTCAAGCAGGTGATTGCGCTCATTGATCATCAACGCCTTCAACAGCAGGCCTGTGTGACTGTCCAGATACAATTCATGGGCATAACGGAAGGCATCACGCGGCTTCAGACCGATAACGGTAACCGTACGACTGGCCACCCGTGTGCTGCCAAGCACCTGCACCGCATACCAGTCGGTCAGGCCGCGCACATCCTGCACATCGGCCAGCACAGGTAAGGCAAGATCACTGGTGTGCAAGCTGCTGGAGCACAGCAAACGACCATCTGCCCGCACCTGCTCAAGGGGTGCGCCATCAGTCTGCAGCAGGCGCTCAAGCAGTTGCCCGCGCGCATCGACCTGACGCCATACGTTGTGGGTGGAAAAACTGCCGGCACGCTCATAGACAAAGCTGCCCTGCAACGGCTGGGAGGCCGCAAGGTGCATTCGCTGCAACCAATCCAGGGCCTCTTCAGCGGCCATCAACGGCGATGCGCAGGCAAACAACAGCAGGGCCGCAAGGCCTCTGGATATCGATCGCATCAATTATCGCCCAGACTGGCCGCCCGCGCGTAGGGAACCAACTGCACTGCCGGCATTCGCTGACTTTGTTCCGCATGTTCACGCAGATACAGTTCAAGCCGCTGCTCCTGCCAGGCGGAAGGCTGCAAGGCACGCACCGGCTCCTCGCCAATCTGCGCGCTGACCGTCTGCAGACCAGCAGGCAGAGGTGCCGTGGCCAACGACCCCTGCCAGGCGGCCGGGGCTTCACGCTCGGCCACCATCGCCGGCTGGGGCGCATCAGCCGTATTGAACATGCGTACACCCACCAGCACGGCCAGCGTCACACTGGCCGCCACACCGAGTCGCATCAGCCCGGCAGCATGACGTTGCAACAATGGCTGCTGCACGGCAGGCACCGGCTCATCAGCCAGTGCTGCAGCAATACCAGCACTCAAATCGATCCCCGGCTGCCAGGGCTCCCTGTGCAGCACAGCCCGGGCAGCCTGATAGCGCGCCCAGGTCGCCCGAACCTCAGGATCAGTCTCGCTGCGCTGCAATACCCGCCGCAACTCCAGCTCGTCTGCCTGGTCATCCATCAGGGCGGAGATTGACTCCTGCAAGGATTGATTGCTCATTGCCGTACCTCTGCTGTGGCCATATGGCCTCACTGCATTTGCCCCATAACCGGCTCAATCCTCGAGCAGCGGCTTTAGGGCCCTGTCTATCGCCTCACGGGCCCGGAAGATACGCGAACGTACCGTCCCGACCGGACAACCCATGGCTTCGGCGATATCCTCGTAACTCAGTCCCTCGAACTCACGCAGGGTAAGCGCGGTTCGCAAGTCATCCGGCAGCTGTTCCAGCGTCCGCTTGACCACCTGTTCAATCTCGTCACGGAGCAGTTCACGCTCCGGCGACTGGATGTCCTTGAGGGCGCTGTCACCCTCATGAAACTCGGCATCCTCGGCCGCGATATCCGAATCCGGCGGTCGCCGTCCACGGGCAACCAGATAGTTCTTCGCGGTATTGATCGCGATGCGGTACAGCCAAGTGTAAAAGGCACTGTCACCGCGAAAGTTCGCCAGCGCCCGATAGGCCTTGATGAACGCCTCCTGGGCGACATCCTGGGCTTCGTGGCTGTCGTGTACAAAGCGTGTGACCAACGCCAGAATCCGGTGCTGGTATTTGAGTACCAGCAAATCAAAGGCACGCTTGTCACCGCGCTGGACACGCTCGACCAGCTGCTGATCGGTCAGTTCACCCATCACCGGCCTCCGCCGAGCTGGCCGATGTCACTGCCGTCACTGTTGAAGTAGACCCGCGACCCGATCAAAAGTTCTCCCCTCTGTACGCTCCCGACTGGAAACGCCTGTCATTTGGCTATCAGGCCCAATATTTGATAGCCGCCTGATATAAACCAGCGTTTGCATAGAACAGGAAAGTCGGGAAAAGTTCCCGCCAACCAGCCCGCAGCGCTGCCCTTGTTATGCCACCCTGCGCTATTGTGCCGACAGGCGCTTCTATATACTAGCGCCGACATTCCTGCCCGGACCGATCCGGGCCTAAACAGCAGCAGGCAAGCAGCCCGGCATGAGCAGCGACTACAACCAGCACAAGTACGACGTCCTGATTATCGGTAGCGGTGCCGCCGGTCTTACCCTGGCACTCAATCTGCCGTCACAACTGCGGGTCGCTGTATTGAGCAAGGGAGGCCTGTCCGAGGGCTCCACCTACTGGGCCCAGGGTGGCGTGGCTGCGGTACTGGATGACCATGACACGGTCGACAGCCACGTCGAGGACACCCTGATTGCCGGGGCCGGCCTGTGCCATGAACCGGCAGTGCGGCATATCGTCAGCGACAGTCGCGCCTCGATCGGCTGGCTGATCGAGCTTGGCGTGCCCTTTACCCGCGAACGCCAGCAGGACGGCAGCGAGGGCGAGGATTTCCACCTGACCCGCGAGGGCGGCCACAGCCACCGGCGCATCATCCATGCTGCCGATGCCACCGGTGCGGCGATCTTCAATACCCTGCTGGCACGCACCCGCGAGCGCAGCAATATCGAGCTGCTGGACAACTACGTGGCGGTCGACCTGATCACCAGCCACAAGCTCGGCCGCGGCGGCAACCGTTGTCTTGGCGCCTATGTGCTGAACCGCGACACTGGCCATGTGGAAACCATGGCGGCGCGCTTCAGCGTGCTGGCCACCGGTGGCGCCAGCAAGGTCTACCTGTATACCAGCAATCCCGACAGTGCCAGCGGTGACGGCATTGCCATGGCCTGGCGCGCCGGCTGCCGGGTCGCCAACATGGAGTTCAACCAGTTTCACCCGACCTGTCTGTACCATCCGCAGGCCAAGAGCTTTCTGGTGACCGAGGCGCTGCGCGGCGAAGGTGCCCTTCTCAAGTTGCCAAACGGCAAGCGTTTTATGGACCGGCACGACCCGCGTGGCGAGCTGGCCCCGCGCGACATAGTAGCCCGTGCGATCGACCATGAAATGAAGCGCCTGGGTCTGGACTGCGTGTATCTGGATATCAGCCATAAACCGGCAGAGTTCATCCGCGAACACTTCCCGACCGTCTACGAACGCTGCCTGTCCTACGGTATCGACATCACCCGCCAGCCGATCCCGGTGGTACCGGCGGCCCACTACACCTGCGGCGGGGTGATGGTTGACCAGCACGGGCGCAGTGATGTCGACGGCCTGTATGTGATCGGCGAAAGCAGCTTTACCGGGCTGCATGGCGCCAACCGGATGGCCAGCAACTCGCTGCTCGAATGCATTGTCTACGGCCGCAGTGCGAGTGCCGACATCAGCGCCCGACTGGATGACTATCCACTGCCCACGGCCCTGCCACAATGGGATGAAAGCCAGGTTACCGACTCTGACGAGGACGTGATCATCTCGCACAACTGGGACGAACTGCGGCGCTTCATGTGGGACTATGTGGGTATTGTGCGCACCACCAAACGCCTGACCCGGGCCAAGCACCGGGTTGATCTGCTGCTGGCGGAAATCCACGAGTTCTACAGCAACTACCGGGTCAGCCGCGACCTG
>Ga0194137_10000841_pt1 | contig 19460 bp, 25 predicted proteins | sample TARM_MetaG_T3_14_FD_134025 | JGI IMG/M metagenome (GOLD analysis project Ga0194137, IMG submission 134025) | Freshwater microbial communities from Pennsylvania, USA, analyzing microbe dynamics in response to fracking - TARM_MetaG_T3_14 (version 2) | ecosystem: Environmental > Aquatic >... | reverse complement strand
CGTCGAACACGCCGCTTTCATAGAAGCCGTGCTCCTGGGTGAGCAGCGTGTTCCAGTCGACGCAGCCCAACAGCGACCATACCGTCAGCGCGCGGATGTCGGCACCCTCGGCGCGCAGGTTCTGCGCAGCCTGCCACATCTGGTTCAGCCAGCGCAGCTGATCGTCGCGCGTGCCGCCGAGGTGGGCTTCGGTAATCGCCATCGGCAGCCGGTAGCGCTCCCAGACTTCGCGCAGGCGCGCCTCCGGGCCCAAGAGGCCATGCGCCTGGTGCACGCGCGTCGCATGCACGTCGACATACGGCACTTCGCTGGTATGGAAGACCGATGGATAGTCGCGGGCGCGATGGTCGAGGAAGCGCTCGCTCGTCACGTAGTGGTTGATGCCGACGATGTCCGGAACGCAGGGTTCGTCGATGAACACGGCCAGCTTCTCCTTGCCGATGCCGGCATCGACGAAGGCCTGATACCAGGCATGCCCCGGCACGATGCGCCCGCACAGCAGATCGAACGACAGCCAGCGCCTTTCGTTTTCGAAATCGGCCTGGTGCTGCAGGCGCGGCAGGCTGAAGGTCTTGCCCATGTCCTCGGTCTGCACCAGCTTGGCATCCGGAATGATGCGCCGAATGGCGCGCATGGAGAGCAGCACGCCGAGGCATTCGTAGTACAGCGCCTTGAGCATGGTCTCCTGGCTGCGGCCATGCGGAAACCAGTGGCCGTACAGTCCCGAGAAGCGCGCCGTCGTCAACGGCTCGTTGACAGGCGTGAACAGCTTGACCCATGGATAGCGCTGCGCGACGCGTTCGGCATGCACGGCAAGCATTTCGGGAAACTTCGGATCGATCAGGCTGGTGTAGTGCGGGCCGCTGCCATGGTGCACCAGTCCCGCGATCGGCGCGATGCCGAGCCGGCGCATGCGCTCCATTCTTTCGTCGTGCCAGGTCCAGTCGCACTGGTCGGGATGATTGGGAGAAATGGTCTCCCAGAGGACGGGATAGCGCAAGGTGCGTATGCCCAGCCTGGCAATGGCATCGAGGTCGTCCGGACGGCGGGTATGACCGGTTTCTTCACTCTGGTTGCGGTATTTGTCCTGGATGCGCACCACCGTGCACTCGATGCCGCCCCAGACTTCGAGGGGAGCAAGAGGAGGCTGTTCAGGAAGATCGGATGAATTGCTGCTTGTAGTAAATGGAGTCATCGCTGGAAGTCGTGGAAGAGAAATCGGTGAAATGATCCGGCCCCGCCTGCGAAGCGTTGTGACAACAGTCAAAGTCAGGAAGGACTCTGACCCTGCGTACGAAATGGATCAATTGAGGATGAATGATGGAAACGCAGTGAATACGTCTATCCATCAGGATGCAGAGCGACGTCGTAGCGTCTTATCGGTTGACTTACTACGGTGACAGGGCAATCAGAGAAAACGTTCCCTTTATATTTCGACAAGAGAGAACGATCGACTGTTTTCTTGATCTTGGCCTAGGCAGTGTCTGATAAGCTGCTGCGCGGTCCGGATGGGCGCCTGCGGTGCCCGGCGTACCCTGCGTACGCGTGCGCTCCCCGGCGCCAATCCGGATTGCTCGCAACGCTGATCAAACACAGCCTAGCGCGCTGTCGGCTTGACTGGGCTTGACTGGGCTCGACGAGGCCGAGGCGATTTGCGTGTGGGCGAAGGCAGGGTTTCGCAAACCACCGGTTTGCGCTGCCGTAGCCGGACTGGCCGCAGGCCGGTCCGTGGGCCAAGGCGTGGTGACGCGACATGGCGAGCCGGCGCACCGGGGCCATGGCAAGGAGGACTCGGCGTCCCACACAACGCAGTCCCGCTGGCACATCCTCCGGGATCGACAGACCAGTCAACCCGAAAGCGCTCTAACCAAGCCGCTTGAGGGAGGGCCGGCTAAGCGGCCTGGTTGCGGGCAGAAAAGCAAATGCCGCCTTCCCGGCGGCAAAGCGGCATTTCCGGCAGGCTGCCGGCTTGAGGAAGCAATGGTGATGCGGGGCAGCTCGGGAAGCTTACGGACGCGGCATCACGGAGACCCGCACGCGCATGCGCTCGCCCGGATCGTAGGGCATGATGCTGGTATAGGTGTGGCCGTGGTATTCATAGGTAACCGCATAGCCGTTGGTGCGGGTCTGCCAATTGTCGATCGTGCGGCATTGGCGCACCGGCTGCTGCTCGACCACGGCGCCGGCATTGCTGTTTTCCATCCGGTCGCCGACGATGGCACCGGCGATCGCACCGGCCGCGGTAGCCACGGTGCGGCCGTTGCCGCCGCCCACCTGGTTGCCGAGAATGCCGCCGGCAAGCCCGCCGACAATGGAACCGCCGATGCCGCGCTGCTGCTGGCGCTGCACCGGCACATATTCGGTCCGGCATTCCTGCTGGGGATAGTTGACCTGCTCCAGCTGGGGCGCCACGCTGACAACCCGGGCAAAGTCATCGAAATCGGCCGCCTGCGCCGCCGGCAGGGCGGCTGCAGCAGCCAGGGCAAGGAAAACAGGAATACGAAATGCGGACATGATTGCCTCCAAACAAGACGACGTCAGATATTACGTCGTTCAACGCTTGAAGCAAATACATGTCATACCGCCATATGTATCGGCGTGTATCAGGAGCAACATGTGCGGACTTTGCGGTTCGGCACGGGCAGTATCGGCCAGCACTTCGGCCTTCACGGAGAAGGATTGCTGAATACTTCCTCTTCGATACGGTAATCGTCGGCGCAGGTCTTGCTGCAGAAGCGCCGGACATTGTCCAGCGGCTGGTTGCAATACCAGCAGGCTCCCTTGGGCTTGAGCGCTGCCATTGCGGTTCTTCCGACAAGCTCGATCCGCCCGGGAGGGTCGCCTTGTTCCTCGTTGTGGTTCGCATCATGCATGATTCCGCCGCCCTTCCTCATACAACGGTTGCCGTGGTGCCAGTCTCGATCCAGTATAGCGTTATCGGAAAAGCGTGCTCGCACTCCTTGAAAATTTCTTTTTCACTCCATTCGCCGGCACCAGCTTGCCAGGCATGTCACTGATGCAGCGTGAAAATCTTGATGTTTCCCTGATGAACTTTTGACGGAGCGTCTGCGTCAAACCGACCTGATAAATTCAGGGGTCAACCCCCGTCAGCAACGCCCGGGAGGTAGTGTGTCAGCCGTACTCGAATCCAATGCAGCAGCAACCCAGGAAAGCCCGGCGCCGGGCGCGATTCAGATACGCGAGGGCGACTGGAAGGCTTATCTCCACTCCATCAGCCAGTGCAAGGCCAACAAGTCGATCATCATCGAACAGTACGGCAGCATTGCGGCCTACCAGCGCGCCTGCGCCCTCGCCTATCTCGGCCGCCGCGCGCAGCTGCATGGCGGCGTCTGCAGCAACCGCCACCCTCACATCATGACCCCGCAGTTCATCGCCGATCTCGAATCGAGCAACCGCGCAGCGCGCTATGCGCGCTATCCATGGCTGCGCGCCCTGATGAATCTGCTTGCGGAGATCGAACTGATCCAGGACCAGATTTCAACCACCAATGTCATCACGCTGGTACCGGCGGCGAAGTAATCGGCAATCTGCCCGAACGGCGCCATCGCCGGGACGACAGGCGGTGCGGTGAACGGAATGAGCAATCGCGTGCCCAATCCGGTATCTGCGCCAGGCCGGCGCAACCGTTGAACAACAAGACATGGAGCTTCAAGTTGAAAGCACACCGGGACTGCACGGCGACATCGAGCCGCGCGCATTCCTGCTGGGCGCGCACAGGGTGGAAGTCATCGATATCCTGGACCGCTGGCTCGCCCTCGAACACAGCTATTTCAAAGTCGCCGCCTCGGACGGCGCTACCTACATCCTCCGCTATGCCGGCGCCTCGCGCGAATGGCAAATGACGCTTTTCAAGGCGCCGGACCAGCCTTAAATCGCAGCGTTTCTCCTCATGCATGCATTGCCTGCGCCATCTCGATGCGGCACATCGCAACCATTGAGTGCTGTCAAGACATTGCCGTTTTGACTCATTACCATCAAGCACATCAATGTTCGACCCTGCAATTTCAACATCGGAGACAAGCATGCACAAAACCATGTCGGAACCGCGCGTAGCCGAAGACGGCGTTACGTTCACAGTAGAAGTGGGCTTCGCTGACCGCGAATGCCTGGTGTCGAAAAATGCGCTTGCGCATTTGCGCCGCATGAAAGGCGGACAGCAGGATTACATGGAAATCTACCGCGCATTCGAAGACCAGATTCACAGCGTGGCCCGACGCCTTGTCGTGGCCGGCGTCAGCGGCACGCCGCTGGTATTGGGGGCAGCCTACTTCGTCTGACGAGGTTTGACGAAACAAGGGTTACGCTTTCGCGTGTCCGCGTTGTCGTCACTCCTGACGCTTCCGTCATTTCCGCCATCTCCGCATGAGGCGGCGGTGAATGCGCAAGCAATCGCTGTGCATTCACCGCGGCTTGATGCACGTCGCAAACGTGCATCGAGAAGCATTCATCACGCATCACCGCAGCAGCAGTTCAATGAAGGTCCATCGCAGAACTCAGAACTAAGCACCTCTGAGAATTATCAAAAATACATCTGGGCGATTGGTCAGAATAAAACCCAGATTGAACCAAAGACACGGGGATAAATCCACATGAGCCAAGCTAAAGAAACCAACGCGACAGAGCAGTTCCAATACGATCCCAACAATCTGTTGGAGTCCTTGATCGAGAAGCTGAACCTGAAGAATGATGCTGCTCTTTCACGCGCACTGGAAGTCGCCCCGCCGCTGATCAGCAAGATCCGTCATCGCCGCCTTCCAGTCGGCGCATCGCTGCTGATCCGCATGCATGAGGTTTCCGACCTGAGCATCCGCGACCTGCGCCAGCTGATGGGCGACCGCCGCAACAAGTTCAGGATCAGCGACAAGCAGTTCAAGCCGAAGACGAGCAATCCCGCATCCTGAAGCTGAAGCTGCTTCTGCCGACCCAAGCAGCACTTACCCACATCTTCTGTGGTCAACCATGTGGATAAGGCTGTGAATGACGCAGGAAGTCATTGATTCGCAACGCAAAAGCGCTGCTGCTTCACCGGCCGCGCTGCAGCGGCACCCGTATCGGGCGCACAATGCCGGTCATGCCGGCAGCGAGGCGCCACCGGGAATAGCGTTGCTTCATCGCCCTTGCGATGACACTCAGCCGCACCTGTCTCAATGGACGAAAAAAAGCCCGCAGACCTTTCGGCAGCGGGCGAATCCAATTCAAGAAGAGTTGGAGGAGACAGGAGCACTATAGCGAAAGCCTCCTTATCAGTCCGCTTTATTTTGCTTATGACTGATATGCCTTCGACTTATATGACAGCCTCTGCCGTCACATTGCATCTTTGCGGCAGCTTCCATCCCGCTCCGCCGTCCGTTTCATTGGCGGCTGACTTCGCTCAAATACCCCTGTTCGAGGCGGTGTAGCATCAGCGTATTCGAATGGGAGCCCGACATGTCACTGTTAGACGACCACCAGGTACCACCCGATCCGGTTCCGGGCGACGTCCCGACGCCGGATCAGAGCCCTACCCCGGACCAGAATCCGGTACCCGATCATAATCCCGTCAGCGCTCCGGGCAAGAAGAAGGGTTGATCCGGCTTGCGCGTAGCACCCACGCTCATCCCAGGCGCACAGACCCTGTATTGCGCGCCTCGTTCCTGCGCCTCCGTTTTCAATTCATCGACTTGAAATGCCTGTCGCCTGAACGGCTCAGCCTGCTCGGGTGACTGTCCTTGCATGCAAGGCGGGCGGCCGGACCGGCCGGGTTTTGCATACACCGAATTCGCGGCCTGCCTGCGCTCCGCAGGCCTACATCAACGATGGTACCGCCTCGTTTCACTCTCCATCTCCAAACGCTTCTCGGTAATCACACTTGATGAACAACGCTTTCTCCAACAGCCTGGAGGCTCTCGCCCTTGCACTGATGCCCTGGTTCCTGCTCGTGACCCAGCTGCCATGGATCAGCCTGGCCGCGCAGCTCGTGATCCTGCTGGTCGCTGTCATGCTCGCACATCATTTTGCAACACACCTGCTGCTGCGGCTCAGCGCGTCACTGCCCTATTCGCAGCGCCTCGTCCAGTATGGACATCGCGCCGCTGCCGGCGTGCTGTATCTGCTGCTTGTCCAGATCCTGCTGCGCAATGCAAGCGACAGCCTGGCCAATATCACATCGGCCCGCCACGTTGGCGCGCTCGCCTTGATCGCGGCGCTGACCTGGCTGGGCCTGCGCTGCGTACGCGCCATCGCGCATACCATCATCGACAAGAATCCGGTGGATGCCGCCGACAATCTTCAGGCGCGCCGCATACAAACGCAAACCAAGGTCCTTGCCCGCTCGGTGATGGCCGTGATCGTCCTGATCGGTTTGGGCGCGGCCTTTTCCACGCTGCCGGTGCTGCGCCAGATCGGCACCAGCCTGCTGGCATCGGCGGGCGTTGCAGGACTGGTGGTCGGTTTCGCCGCCAAGCCGGTACTGGGCAATCTGTTGGCGGGAATGCAGATTGCGCTGACGCAGCCGATCCGGCTCGAGGATGTCGTGATCGTCCAGAACGAGTGGGGACAGGTCGAGGAAATCACCGGTACCTATGTGGTAGTGCGCATCTGGGACCAGCGGCGCATGATCGTTCCGCTGCAGTGGTTCATCGAGAACCCCTTCCAGAACTGGACGCGGAACAATTCAGAGATCCTCGGCACAGTCTCCATCTGGGTCGATTACAGGATGCCGGTCGGCCTGCTGCGCAGCGAAGCCCAGCGGCTGTGCGAAGCAGCGCCGGAATGGGACGGACGCCTGTGCCTGACCCAGGTGATCGAAGCGGGGGAACGTGCGGTCCAGCTGAGGATACTGGTCAGCGCCGGAGACGCGGGCCGCGCATGGGATCTGCGCTGCCGGCTGAGGGAAGGATTGATCGATTATGTGCAGCGGCAGCATCCGGAATACCTCCCCAGAGTGCGCGCCGAAGTCATGCCTGACGCATCCGGCCGGGACGACGACCGGCGTTCTTTCGGCGCGCCGCAGGCTTGAGATAACGCAAACTCCGGCCAGTCCCGAGTTGCTACAGTGCATAACCAACCTGGGAGGAGACATATCATGCAAAACTATTTCGACAACTATCAAACCGCCTTGTCGTTCAACGAGTACCTCGTCAAGACAACGGTCGATTATTGGACGGCGGTCACATTCCCGGCGCTCTACTTCGCAAAATATCTGTAACACCGATAGAGAAAGCGCTGCGTGCAATCCGCGCAGCCACGCCCGGGTTGCCGGGACATGAAAAAGGCAGGCGTGCGGTCCAACATCGGCCGCACGCCTGCCTTATTTTTTACCAGCTCAAATTTATATCATCAAATCAAGGAGATACCATCAATGGCTTGCGGTTATCCACAGGCTTGATCACAGCAGATGTGGGAAAGTCCGGTACACGGACGCGATGGCGCCTGCGCAGGGACCCGATATCTCCAGTGTGTTAGCAGGGCCGGCGGCCCGCATCAAAACACGCCCGCCGTCAGCTTGGGCAGACCGGAACGCCGCGCCCCGTTCGTGCCCGCCGCTTCCCTTCCGCCCGGACTGCCGGGCGCATTCGGCACGGACTGTCGGGCATGATTGCGCTCGCTCTCCAGTGCTGCTGATAGCACCATGCGAATCAGTTCGCGGTTGATGGAGGCATCTTCGCCACGCGCATGACGCGGCAGAAGGCCCGCCTCGGTCGCCTTCTTCATGGCAGCGTCTATCATTTCCGTCGTTACCTTCATCGCTAAGCTCCTGTCCGGGTGGCGCGACCGCTGCCGGCGGCGCCATCGCAATGAGTGCCGGCGGCTCCGGTCGTGCCTGCCGGAGCGGGAGAGACAGTCTGCATCAGGATTGTGACTCCATGATGAATCACGCCTTGCCTGCCCTGTGCGGTTTTCAGCAACAAGCCGGCCGTTGCCGCTTACCGTGCAAAAGCCGTGCCGCATCACAATGACGCAAAACCTGCTTGGTTTTAGTCAATTTCCGCATATTTTCATGCCATGCCTCCCATATATATGGCTAGGCTTCATTTGCGGCCAAGTGTCTAATGACGCCACCATTCCGGTATCGATTGTCCATACAAATCAGGCGAACCAGACCCAGGCAAGAGCAGATATGAAAACGTCGCGGATCATTTGCAGCGAGTGCGAGGCCGTTCTCTCCGTGCAGGCGGAAGCGTGCCACGCGTGCGGCTATCCGGTGGTAAGCCGCGGACAGCCTGCCCTGCCCGATGAGAACGAGACGAACGCCGCACCGCTCAGGGAATACAAGCTGATGCAGTTGGCAGGCATCGCCATGAGCTGCGCCGGATTCGTCGCCGTGCTCGCCGATGCCCTGGTCATTGCCAGTGTTACCGTGACCGTCGGCGTCGGCACCTACATGACAGGCTTGCTGGGCGCCTGGTGGAATTCCGCCGAATAGCTGCTACCGTCCGCTCCGCGCTGCACGCCGATCAGTATCTGCGCGCCCGCTGCCGACACATTCCGTTGGCCTAGAACCGACACTGCCTCCATTGGTCCCGTGAGCCGCGAAGCATCCGCGCTTTTCGGAGCAGCCGATTTCACATGGCGGAATTTGTTGAAACCTGAAGCAGGCAGATCACGGCCTTGTACGAGCCCGTTGTCCTGCATGACCGTCGTCAAGAGTGTCCGGTTCGCGGCTGCTACGATGAGAGCCGGCATACATCCATGGAGCGACGATGCAGATAGAAACGATAGGCAAATACCAGCTGCACCTGGTGGCGCATGAATTGCCGGGGGGCCGGACTTGGGATCCTTTCGTCACCATCCTCAAGTTTGACAATGCCGCCGGCGATTTCCGCTGCGTGCTGGAAAAGCACCGCGCATCGGAGACGCCTGCGCCGACCTATGAAGAAGCGATAGAGGCAGCAAGACGCGCGGGCAATGCGTGGCTGAAGCGCGAGCAGCACTGATGCGAACGATTTCCGCGTCCGGCGGCTTTGCATCCGGTCCCGGTCGGTGCAGATCAATGAAGATCATTCAGGTGACTTGATAAAATGCAATGAAGTCTCCGTACTGTGCAATACCATGCTAGACATGTCCGGCAAAGTCACTGAACAATGCCATAACGTACTCGAGTATTCTTGTATTCGACTCTCTTGTATAAACCTTTTTCGGATTGCCTAGGATGGCACAGATCCACACGCACTATGACAACCTGAAAGTCGCTCGCAACGCGCCGCCCGAGGTGATTCGCGCGGCGTACAAGACACTTTCGCAAAAATACCATCCTGACCGAAACAGCGAGAATCCGGATGCGATCCGCGTCATCCAGATCATCAATTCCGCTTATGCCGTCCTTTCGGACCCCGCGAAGCGGCGCGAGCATGACGAATGGATCGCCCGCATGGAATCGCAGGATTCCCAGAGCAGCAGCCGCATCGACAATGTGGAGTTCGCCATCCGGCGCAGCGGCCGCGGGCGCTCGCGGCATCGCCGCCATCGCTCATCTTCGCTCGAAGCTTTCCTGGAAAGGCACCAGCATTCGAGCCCCTTCCTGAAGACGCTGCAAAAAGCATGGCTGGCGTTCGACCAGTTGTCGCGCAAATTATTCAGAAAGACCTGAACCCCGCATCAAGCATCCGGCATGTAGTCCAGGCATTGCCGCAACCTGATGCGGCAGACCTTATTCGGTATCGATGCCGCGCTTGGAGCGCTCCACGCGCGCAAGCAGCGCCGCAATGGATGCGGTATTGACGAGACGGGCATCCGCATCGTCAAGCTCCCGCCCGTTCTGCATCTCATGAATCGCCGACAGCAGCTCAAGCACCAGACCATAGTGACAGGCGGCTTCCACGAGTATTTCAAGTTGTCGGGCAGTATGTTCGGCGGCGGGCATTCCAAACCTCAATCGTCGTCGGATTCAACAGTATTGAGCTTCGTACGGAATTTATCACGGAAGTTCCGACCAATTTACAATGGCACCTGCCGCTCGGAAATGAAAATAGGCGACGTTGCACGAGCAAAATAAAAGCCGGCTTGTGGCCGGCTTGCAGGTTCCCTTGTATGGGATTGGGGATAAACAATACTACACGATGCACACCACGGCTGCCAGTACGCCAGGCCAGGCATGCGGCAGCCACCTTGAACGACAATGATCAATACCTCCGCATTCACTCGCTTCATCGCGGGATTCTCCGTCCTTCGCACTCTGCCTGGCCTCGCAGCCATCGTGGCGTCGCAGACGGTCACGGCAGCGCCTCAAGGCGGGCCGCTCAACATGGACGAGTTGTACGCACAGAGCCAGCGCGAACTGCCATCAAGCTGGCGCGGCGTCGGCAAGTCCCATGATGCGGCCATCTTCATGCATCAGGATTGGCGCCGCCAAAGCGATGGCCGCGTCGCGGTATGGCTGCATCGGGAGCTGACGTCCCAGGAATACTTCGAAAAGGAAAAGCCCTACCTCTCGCTTCGGGAACGCCTGCTTGCCGACTGCAAGGCCGGCCGCCTGGGCATCACGGACGTGACCTATTACGGCGAGCGATTTGCCAAAGGCGGGGTGGCCGGCACTTCGAAGTACGCGGCGCCTGAAATGAAGGACCCGGTGCCCGATTCGATGGAAGATCAGATACTGCGCAGCCTCTGCGCTACCAGGGCGCGCTAGGCGCTGCCCCAGCGGCAAAGGACGCCGCAACCGCAATAGCCCCACATGGCGGGGCCGTGCTGCGGCAACGGATAATCATTGCGCAATCCGGTCCATTGCGGAGGTAGCTGAATACATCGCCTTAAGTTTGCTCAAGGCGCCGCTGCTCTCCGCCGCCAATATAGAGGCTGGCATCTGCAATGCACTCGAGAGTGCGAAGGGTAAATGATGAAAGAAGGTTCGACAGTACTTCTCTTCAAGGTGATGTGCGTGATCATGCACATCTACGCGGCGGCGGCCGTCATGTCCTGCTTTCCGCGGCTGGAGTGGGTCGGCGGCAAAAAAATGAAATGGCATCCGAATGCTTCGCAGGCCGGGCATTCATCGGATGATTCCTCGCCATCCAGGCAGGCATAGGCATAGCTGAAACGGCGCAACAACGCGACAGGCACAGCGGCAAGCGATTCGGGAAGAACATCTAGGGAAAGAAGCAGGCGGAATGATCTGCCTTGGGCGCACGCCTATTTGGGAAGAATGGCGAGCGTCGATCATGCTGGGTGAATCTGGCTCCCCGACCTGGACTCGAACCAGGGACCTGCGGATTAACAGTCCGTCGCTCTACCGACTGAGCTATCAGGGAACAGAGGCCGCATTATATCGACAGCCCAGCCGGAATGTCAAAAATTTGTTCAGCCGGCAATTTGCCGACTTCAGATGGCTGCAGCATTGCGCAGCCTATCCCGTCTGCGTCGGCCGACCGCAGTCACGGCGAAGGGCAAAAGCGCAGGCCAATTTTCAGATTTCGGCTCCGCGCGTTGCCGCCTGTTTCAACGATGATCAGCGAAACTTTCTCACCGCGAGCACCAGCAGTGCAATCGATGCGGACACGCCGATCGCGGCGCTGCGCACTGCTGCAAGATTCAAAGAGGTGCGGGACTTCAAACGGATACGGTTGTGCAGCGACTTGCCCATGCGATCTCTCCAATGAACACACTCGATACACGTATTATAAAAAGCCCTTGATGACCCGGATGTGACACACCGTACGCACTATTGAAGTACAGCAAATCCCTGTTGTTTCTTTTACCTGCAGCAACGGTTCATTGCTTCCGTCATCCTCTCCGCGTTGCCTGCATTTGTGCCTCCACAAGCCGGACTGCCCTTTAACCGGCGTAGCATAGTCGCCACCTATCACAGCAGACATGTCATGCAGATCACCGACCGAAAAGTCCAATTCATGATGGAGCGCCCGGGCACCTTTGCATTAAGGACGCTCAAGGGTTTTCGCGCCAATCAGGGATTGCTGCTGGCCGGCGCGGTTGCCTATTACGCCCTGCTTTCCATCGTGCCGCTGTTGATCATTACCGTCATCGCGCTATCGCACTTCATCGATCAGGGCGAGCTGCTGGAAACGATAGGCCGCTATCTCGAATGGCTGATTCCCGGTCAGTCCAAGGCAGTCATCACGGAGCTTGCCAATTTTCTCGGACACCGCGAAGTCATCAGCTGGCTGCTCGGCGCCACGCTGATCTTCTTCAGCTCGCTGGCCTTCACCGTTCTCGAAAATGCGATGTCGGTCATCTTCTTTCATCGCGTCGCAATCCGCCGGCGGCACTTCCTCGTCTCGGCCCTGCTGCCCTACTGCTACATCCTCTTCCTGGGCTTTGGCCTGCTGCTGGTGACACTGGTGGCCGGCAGCCTGCAATCCATCGGACAGGAATACGTGGATCTGTTCGGATATTCATGGTCGCTGAGCGGCCTGTCGGGCGTGCTGCTCTACCTGCTCGGTTTTGCCGGCGAAGTGCTCCTGCTGACGTCGGTCTACATGGTGATGCCGGTCGGCCGCCTGTCATGGCGGCATGCGCTGCTCGGCGGCGTCACGGCCGCGCTGCTGTGGGAGCTGACGCGCCATATCCTGGTGTGGTACTTCGCGACCCTGTCGCAGGTGAACGTCGTCTATGGATCGATGACGACTGCCATCATCGTTTTGCTGAGCCTGGAGATCGCCGCGACGCTGCTGCTGTTCGGTGCGCAAGTGATCGCGGAGTACGAGCGCATTGAAGATCCGGATCCACAGGAGGATGCGGAGTTTCATACCGACGAAGTCCAAGGATAAACAGCGGCGTCAATGCATCTGCCTTCGATTCAACGAAGGGAAATCTGGAAGGAATCGACAGCAGGAGGGACTGGAAAGACCGGGGAGAGAACATGCCTTTCGCTCCATTGAGGAAGGGCATGTTCGACTACCATCATGCATATCGGTTGCATGTACAGCAGATGAGTCAATGATACGTCGCCTATGACGTTGCGCCATGATGACCGTCAAAGAACAGGTGTCATGCCTGGCATGCCAGCCGACACATCGATAAAAATTCAGCATGCACATGTCTGCACCGATCCATTCGTGCGGTGGCCGATGAATGTCGTCGACGGCTTCGCAAGAGCCATTGACTGCAGTCACACGAGTCATCTGATGACCGCATCTGCCAATCACGCCTTCACGCGCTTCACTGCTTGCTGCTTTGCCCCTTGCCGGCTTGATTGCCGCTGTTCGCGTTGCTCGAATTTCCCGCACCCGTTGCGGCTTGGCCTCCTGCATTGCCGCCCGAGCTGCTGGTCGACGACGATGCCGCCGATGACGTCGTTTCATCGATGCAGGAAGTGCTGACGCTGGGTGCCCTGTTCTGCGCAAGAGACGGCCCTCTCGGACGCGCGGTGCCGGTATCGGCATTGCCGTCACTGCCAGGGCGCATGGTCAATTCCGGGCATGTCACGGCAGCGCCGGACGCCGATGTGCCGGGTGTGCGCGAACCGCCGGTGGAGCCAGCCGTGCCAGAAGCGGGACTCCCTAGTCCGGGTGTGACTTCGCCTGCGTTGGGATGGCCCGATTCCGGATTGCGGGTGGTCTGGTTAGCGTCGGCATGAACTGCACCGGAGATGGCAAGCAAGGCGCCGAGCAGCATGGATGCGGTCAATGTTTTCATGAGGAAGCTCCGTCAATGTGATTCGATCGCCTGATCGCTGCAAAACATGTGCCATTTGCTTAAAGGAATAGAAAGCTTGGATTGGAAGATTCGGAGTCTTGCAACAAAGCGCACCAAGACCACCAACCCATGCGCTGATCTCCAGCGTGGCGTTACTCGCTCGCCATCGCGTTGATATCGGCCAGCCAATGAAATATTTTCAAGCGAGTTGCAAGGAATGAAGAAGCAATGGAAGACACTGAAAGTCGGAAAACATGTAACCAACGGCAAAAGTCGATTGCCTCAATGTTGCATTATTGATATTGTTTTTTCTCGCATTGTGAAGGAACGTCATGTCCAAGTTCTACGGTTACTTCAAGGAGAACATGAGCAGTTTGGGCCTCGCTGCCCCGGAAGCGCTGTTCAGCTCGTTTCAAACTGCCTCAGGTACCGCACTTACCCTGCTTGGCCTCATTGAGAAATTCGGGAAAAAGGTAAGGCTTCGCGAATTGATCGGCGCCGGAACTCGTTTGGAACAACTCACGATGGTTGGAGGCATAGGTGCTGCATATTATGCGGGTGCTGTGATCGGCAGCATCGCGGTCGCAACGGGCAGGACACTGTCTGGCGGCACATCCTTAAGCGATGTGTTGATGACGGTACATCAGCAACATCTTAATGCCCGATGGCTGCCCGAATTCTTTCAACAGAACCCGGAGATTTACAATCGAACGTTAAGTAACCGTCGCACTTACGGCATGCGCGTGGTGTTAGGATCATGAAAGACGCGCTTGCATTGCTCATAACCGGAGCGATCGCCTCAATATTCGCATGGGCCTTCTGGCACTATGCAGGGACATATGGGACGGAGATTTTGTCGACGATATTCCTTATTGCATTAGGACTCGACAACATCAGGCTGCGGCGCAAGTTACGAGAGCACGAATTAGCCAAAGTTCGCAATTAAGCCCTGCCACGTTGAATACAATTAAAGCGCCAAACAGACAAGGGGCTAATTAATGCCATGACATGACATGACATCTGCTATCAAGTGCATGAACCCACCGGAGTCCCTTTGGCAAACGGCTCCTTGGGGACTAGGTGGGATACAGGACTAGGTGGAGTTTCGGATAAAGTCTGCACGAAGCATGCGTCAATGAACCTCCCACCATCTCGAATCGGCAGATATTGGCGCATAAGCAAATGGGAGACCCATGCTTGGCAGGAACCAAGTCTGTCTGGTGGGTACGCAGGTGGGTATGCTGCAACAGAAATAAAAAAGCCCTTGATAAACAAGGGCTTAGTTCACTACTTGGCGGAGAGGGGGGGATTCGAACCCCCGATAGGCTATGAACCTATACACGCTTTCCAGGCGTGCGACTTAAACCACTCATCCACCTCTCCTGGATTCGGTTTTCGCCTTTGCGAAGCCGCAGATTATAGCAAAGGTTTGAGAATTTGCCGCAATTTTTTCTGGGGCAACAAATACAAACGCGATGCAGAAATAAAAATGCCGGCGAAGCTTGTGGCCCCGCCGGCTGGTCTCCAGGGATTTATTGGTTACAACAGCGTTGGTTTTCCCTTTTTTACTGCGCTTGTTTCAGTTGGTCCAGGATGGCCGGATTTTCCAGCGTGGAGACATCCTGGGTGATCTGTTCGCCCTTGGCCAGCACGCGCAAGAGGCGCCGCATGATCTTGCCCGAGCGCGTCTTCGGCAGGTTGTCGCCGAAACGGATCTCCTTCGGCTTGGCAATCGGGCCGATCTCCTTGCCGACCCAGTCGCGCAGTTCCTTGGCAATCTGCCTGGCTTCGTCGCCGCTCGGCCGTGCGCGCTTCAGGACCACGAACGCGCAGATCGACTCGCCCGTCGTCTCGTCCGGCTTGCCCACCACCGCGGCTTCGGCCACCAGCGGATTGGCCACCAGTGCCGATTCGATCTCCATCGTGCCCATGCGGTGGCCTGACACATTCAGCACGTCGTCAATGCGGCCGGTAATCGTGAAGTAGCCGGTCTGCTCGTTGCGCACCGCGCCGTCGCCGGCCAGATAGATCCTGCCGCCCAGCTCTTCCGGGAAGTAGCTCTTCTTGAACCGCTCCGGATCGTTCCAGATGGTGCGGATCATCGACGGCCATGGCCGCTTGACCACCAGGATGCCGCCCTGCCCGTTCGGCAGGTCGTTGCCCGTCTCGTCCACCACCGCCGCCATGATGCCCGGCAGCGGCAGCGTGCAGGAACCCGGTACCAGCGGCGTGGCGCCGGGCAGCGGGGTGATCATGTGACCACCGGTCTCGGTCTGCCAGAAGGTGTCGACGATCGGACACGTCTCGTTGCCCACATTGCGGTAGTACCACATCCAGGCTTCCGGGTTGATCGGCTCGCCCACCGAACCCAGGAGGCGCAGCGACGACAGGTCGTACTTCTTCGGATGCACGCTGGCGTCGGCGTCGGCCGCCTTGATCAGCGAGCGGATGGCGGTGGGCGCGGTGTAGAAGATGGTGGCCTTGTGGCGGGCGATCATGTCCCAGAAGCGGCCGGCATTGGGATAGGTGGGCACGCCTTCAAAGACGATCTGGGTGGCGCCGACGGCCAGCGGACCGTAGGCGATATAGGTATGGCCGGTGACCCAGCCGATGTCGGCGGTGCACCAGAAGACATCGTCGGGCTTGATGTCGAAGGTCCATTTCATGGTCAGCATGGCCCACAGCAGGTAGCCGCCGGAAGCATGCTGGACGCCCTTGGGTTTGCCGGTGGAGCCGGAGGTGTAGAGGATGAACAGCGGATGCTCGGCCTCGACCCATTCCGGCTCGCAGGTGCTGGCCTGGTTGGCGACGACGTCCTTCATCCACAGATCGCGGCCTTCGACGAAGTTGATGCCGGCGCCGGTGCGCTGGTAGATCACGACGTTCTTCAGGTGCTCGCAGCCGCCCATGCCGATGGCTTCGTCGACGATGGCTTTCAGGGGCAGCTGCTTGCCGCCGCGCACCTGCTCGTCGGCGGTAATCACCGCGACGGCACCGGCGTCGATGATGCGCTCCTGCAGCGACTTGGCGGAGAAGCCGCCGAAGACCACCGAGTGGGTGGCGCCGATGCGGGCGCAGGCCTGCATGGCGACGATGCCTTCGACCGACATCGGCATGTAGATGACGACGCGGTCGCCCTTCCTGATGCCGAGCGACTTCAGGCCGTTGGCAAACTGGCAAACCTTGTCATGCAGTTCCTGGTAGGTGACCCTGACGGACTTGCCGTCGTCGGATTCGAACACGACGGCGGTCTTGTCCGCATTGCCGTTCTGCAGATTGCGGTCGAGGCAGTTGTAGGAGACATTGAGCTGGCCGTCTTCGAACCACTTGTAGAAAGGCGCATCGGCTTCGTTCAGGGTCTTGGTGAACGGTTTTTTCCACTGAATGTTGTCATTCGCCAATGTTGCCCAGAAGCCCTCGTAATCCTGCTCCGCCTTGGCGCACATGGCCTTGTACGCGTCCATGCCGGAAATCGTGGCATTTCCGACGAATTCCGCCGGCGGATTGAAAATGCGGTTTTCCTGCTTGAGCGTTTCTATGTCTGCCATGGTTGTCTCCTGCGGGGGATGTGAGTTTGTCATGAAGGTAAGCTTTTACGCTTACTGAAGCCTTACATGTTTTGTGGACAATGCGGCGGAACGGCCCCTGGCTTGTCCGTTTCTATAAGGTTTTTAACGTCTTCCCATGCGCCTATCTTGAGAATTCTCAGCCTTGCCGGAACAGCAGGGCGTTGGAAGGCCTGGAGAGCAGGCCGGCACGCCGCGGGCTTCCGAAACGCCGATCATGAATTGCTGACGCGTGTAAAATGTAGCGGTTTTTTTGGCTCCATCACCCTCTACATGAATCGACTCGATCACGAAACTTCCAAAGCTTCCCGCCCGATCCGTCCGCTGCCGAACCTGATCTTCATGAGCCGGTGGCTGCAGCTGCCGCTGTACCTCGGCCTGATCCTGGCGCAAGGCGTGTATGTTTATCATTTCTGGGTCGAGCTGGTCGACCTGATCGGCGCGGCGCTCGGCAATCAGGCGGCGCTCGATCATATTCTCCAGGCCGTGGCGATCAAGGGCGCGGAACAGCCGACCAAGCTTAACGAAACCACCATCATGCTGGTAGTGCTCGGTCTCATCGACGTTGTCATGATTTCCAACCTGCTCATCATGGTCATCGTCGGCGGCTATGAGACCTTCGTTTCGCGCATGAACCTGCAAAGCCATCCCGACCAGCCGGAATGGCTGTCGCATGTGAACGCCTCGGTGCTGAAGGTCAAGCTGGCCACCGCGATCATCGGCATTTCATCGATCCACCTGCTCAAGACCTTCATTAATGCCGGCGCCTACGATGCCAAGACCCTGATGGCCCAGACCGGAATCCATCTGGCCTTCCTGCTGTCGGCGATGGCGATTGCCTATTGCGACAAGATCATGGCCAGCACCACGACAAACCATAGCAAGAACTCCCACTGACTCACGCTCACACACCATCATGACTATCATCAAGCAAGAAGACCTGATTGAATCGGTCGCCGCCGCGCTGCAGTACATCAGCTATTACCATCCGGTCGATTACATCCAGCACCTGGCGCGCGCTTATGAGAGCGAGCAGAGCCCGGCCGCCAAGGATGCGATCGCGCAGATCCTGACCAACTCGCGCATGTGCGCCGAAGGCCGCCGTCCGCTGTGCCAGGACACCGGCATCGTCAACGTCTTCCTGAAGATCGGCATGGAAGTGCGCTTCGAAGGCTTCAAGGGCTCGATCACCGATGCCGTCAACGAAGGCGTGCGCCGCGGCTACAACCATCCCGACAACGTGCTGCGCGCCTCTGTCGTGGCCGATCCCCAGTTCGAGCGCAAGAACACCAAGGACAACACGCCGGCCGTGGTGCACATGGAGCTCGTTCCCGGCAACACCGTCGACGTGCAGGTCGCGGCCAAGGGCGGCGGCTCGGAGAACAAGTCCAAATTCGTCATGCTCAATCCGTCCGACTCCATCGTCGACTGGGTGCTCAAGACCGTGCCGACCATGGGCGCTGGCTGGTGTCCGCCCGGCATGCTGGGCATCGGCATCGGCGGCACCGCAGAGCGCGCGATGCTGATGGCCAAGCAGGTGCTGATGGAAGACATCGACATGTACGAACTGAAGAAGCGCGGCCCGCAGAACAAGACTGAAGAACTGCGCATCGAGCTGTGCGACAAGATCAATGCCCTCGGCATCGGCGCCCAGGGTCTGGGCGGCCTGACCACGGTGCTCGACGTAAAGATCATGATGCACCCGACCCATGCGGCTTCCAAGCCTGTGGCCATGATCCCGAACTGCGCAGCGACACGCCATGCGCACTTCGTGCTCGACGGCTCCGGCCCGGCCTACATCGAACCGCCGTCACTGTCCGAATGGCCGGACGTGCAGTGGACGCCCGACACCGAGAAGTCGAAGGTGGTCAACCTCGATACGCTGACCAAGGAAGAAGTCGCCTCCTGGAAGCCGGGCCAGACGCTGCTGCTCAACGGCAAGATGCTGACCGGCCGCGACGCCGCGCACAAGCGCATCCAGGACATGCTGGCCAAGGGCGAGAAGCTGCCGGTGGACTTCACCAACCGCGTGATCTATTACGTCGGCCCGGTCGATCCGGTGCGCGATGAAGTCGTCGGCCCCGCAGGTCCGACCACCGCGACCCGCATGGACAAGTTCACCGACATGATGCTGGAAAAGACCGGCCTGAGCTCCATGATCGGCAAGGCCGAGCGCGGCCCGGTCGCGATCGAGTCGATCAGGAAGCACCAGTCGGCCTACCTGATGGCCGTCGGTGGCTCGGCCTACCTGGTGTCGAAGGCGATCAAGGGCGCCAAGGTGGTGGGCTTCGAAGACCTCGGCAT
>Ga0194137_10000840_pt1 | contig 19467 bp, 10 predicted proteins | sample TARM_MetaG_T3_14_FD_134025 | JGI IMG/M metagenome (GOLD analysis project Ga0194137, IMG submission 134025) | Freshwater microbial communities from Pennsylvania, USA, analyzing microbe dynamics in response to fracking - TARM_MetaG_T3_14 (version 2) | ecosystem: Environmental > Aquatic >... | reverse complement strand
GAGTAGACCGTCTCCAGCGTGTTATGGTCATCTGTATACGTACCGACAACGCGAAGTTGATGTCCCTTGACCGCATCGTTCGCGGTGAATTCAGCGCTGGTTGCGCCTACAATATCCTTGAAGATGCCTCCATCATTGTACTGCCACTGGAAGCTGAATTCCGCATTGCGCAAGCCGTCTGCGTCGCTGACCATCTCCTGAGACACAATCAATTTCTGGCCCGGTTCCGGAGTCGTATCGCTGATCTGCAAGGTGCCGATCGGGGCATCGTTGATATTTTCCACAGGCGCGGTCACCTCGGAAACAATCCGCTCAACGCCGCCGCGTCCGTCCTCGAATATCGCCGTCACACGCAGACGCAACCCGACAAGGCTGTCGTCCGGATGGAAGGTCTTGCCTGTACCAACCTCCTGCCAGAGACCCTCTTCCTCGTCCACCTCCGCCTCCCACAGATACTCGATGTCAGCCATGTTGAATCCGTCTTCATCGACGATGTCGAACGCCGACGCCTCGAGCGCCTGGTGTTCACTCGGGAAGAGGCTATTGATGGTGACGGTGCCGGTGGCAATGTCGTTCTCGCCCGCGATGCGGATGACGCCGTCCGCGAATTGCAGACGCTCGATATTGCGGAGGAGATCGACTTCAATCAAGGTGTCGTTTTCATCAGGGCCGTCGCCGGCGTCGTCGATGACGCGCATGACGCCAGTCACGCCGCGCTCGTCCGGCTGCTCGTCCCATATGTATTCCGACATCAGGCCGGAAAACACGGCGGTATCCACATCCTGCGGCTCGCCGGCCTCCGGCTCATCCACCAGAATCTCCCGGATGATCTTCAGCTGGCTGGGCAGGTAGGTACGGTCCAGCAACTTGGTCTGCAGCGCCGCCATGCTGTCGACGGTTTCAATCTCCCGATCGGGATTGTTCCTGTCGCGCACGCTGATACGCACATTGAGCCATGCATCGCCGTCAATAATGTCATTGCCGCCCCGGCCCTCGATGATGTCGCTGCCGCGTCCGCCCAGGATGATGTTGCCGTCCTTGAAGGTAGTGACGTCGGGACCAAGGAGTTCCTGCAATCCGTCGATACGAGCGATGCCTGCTGCATACAGGGCATTGTCGAAGTCGGCATTTTCGGGATCGAGATCATCGCCGCGCAGCACATCGTCGTGGTCCCAGCCGGACAGGCCTTCAACCATGTCGAAGCGGTCGCGCAGGATATCGTCCTCATCGGTGGTGAATATCTTGATCATCAGGTCCGAGTTGGCGTTAACCTGATGACCTTTGTGAATGGCCCAGTCGAAGCCTGCCATGCCCTCATTGCGCTGGATGCCTTCGCCCTGGACCATGATGTCGTCACCGGCCTCGCCATCGTAGTCGGTATCATTGCTGCCGCCGTTGAGGACATCGTGCCCGATGATGGTGCTGTTGAAGAACAGCTCGGAGTTGTCGCCGGCCAGCGTGTCAAAACGTCCGCCGCCTTCCATCCAGTCGTCGCCTTCGTTGCCGAGCAGGAAATCCACACCGTCGCCGCCGAGTATGAAGTCGTTGCCGGTGCCGCCGAAGGCCTCCTTGCCATCGGGGCCTGTGGTGATGAAATCCGTGCCCGCGCCACCGAACATTAAGGCGAGACCGCTGCCGCCGTGCATGACGTCATCGCCGTTTTCACCGTGGATCATGTCGACTTCGCCGATGTCGGTACCGGAGTTGGTGATAATGTCGTTGCCGTTTCCGCCATGGAGAATGTCGACGCCGTAGCCGCCTTCGATCACGTCATCGCCATCATCGCCCCATACCGTGTCATCACCGTCGCCGGCAATCAGCGTGTCGTTATTCGACGTGCCGCCAAGGACGACGTGATCGGCGCCGGTGTATTGAAGGTAGCCTTCCTTGCGGATCACCAGGGGATAGAGTGCATCCCGAACCGGGTCGCCCGACTCGCGTACCGGGTCCGGTTCATACTGGCGGTCGCGATCGAGTTCCAGGAAGTGATCCGGCGTCGAGAAGATATCGCCCGGCAGGTGGGAAGATTCCGCGCTACCGAGATCGGTATTACGCATGACGATCTTCGCAAGCGAATTGTTTTCGAGTTCATTGAGCAGGTTCAGGCCCTGCACGCGAGACAGGTAATAGAACCGGTCGCCGTCCTGCAGGTTTTCGAGCTGGGTTTCGAACACGAAGCTGAAGGTTGAGCCGAGCATGCCGCCGAAGGACATCTTCTTCTCGGCCAGGCCGCCGATCCACAGGTCGATCAGGTTCAGGCCGGTTTCAGTATTCGCCCAGGCATCCGTGCCGGTGAGGAAAGCAAGACGGTCCGCAGGTGCGCCTTGGCCGCCGAGGACGAGCGCCGCCGCGGCATCGCGCTTTCCTTCGAGTGTTGTCGCATTGACGATGGTTTCATGCATGCCGTAGGCAGCAATGAAGTTGATGACCGATCCGGAGTTGTTGATGTTCTGCGCAAACTCAATCCAGTTGGCATAAGGCTTGAGTTGTGTATCGCCGGTTAACTCGTAGAACTGCTTGCGCGTTTCGTTAAGTGAAGGCACACCGGTATCACGGGCGCGGGCAATATTGATCGCGGCGAGGTCGAGCGGCAGACCCAGAAGATTGCTGCGCAGCGCGGGCGTGACGAACTCGTCGATTTCATTTCCCGCCTGGCGGGTCATTCCGCGAATAATCGCGCCGGCGGCCTCTCTGGCATCCATGCCTTCGGGAACAAACTCGACGGGATTGAGAAAGGCCTGGATCAGGCCGATATCGTCGCGTGAACCGTCCATGTTGATGCGGTCCACGGATTCGGTCAGCATCGAGTGGCCGAAGCGGTAGACGACATGCGCAAACTCGGCGACGATCGACGGATTGATATCGACGCTTGGTTCAAACACGAACAGGTCGACATCCGGCTGCACCTTCCGGGCAAACTCCTCGAACACGAGATGCTGGTACTGCATCTCGGTCGTGAAGCGGGCGGCCTGGAAGACGCGTTCTCCGTTCCATTGCAGCGCATTGATTTCGGCATCGGTCGCCGGGAATTCGACCAGTGCATCCGGGTTCCTGAGCCACTGCTTGAGGAAGGACAAGTCACCGCTCTCAAGAATGACGTCCTTGAGATGTTCGGTGATACGGTTGTGCTCCGAATGAAACACGTGATGCACTGCAGTCAGGCCGATGTTTTCATTGCCGCGACCATCGCCGGTGATGAAATGGGAATCAAGCAGCTCATTGTCATACTTGAGCAGATTGCCCCTCATATCCATCGGCAGGTCGGTGTTGCCGGTGATCGTGTCATCATCGTCCTGCAGCACGTCTTCGACAATCACCGGTCTTGCGGTGTGCGCAATATCGTCAAGGAAAGCATGCTTGGTACGAATGGCATCGGAGGTGCTGATCGGTTCGCCAAGTTTGCCTTCGATCTTGCCGCCTGCGGTAACGATCTGCGGCAGTCCGTTTGCTCCCGGCTCGAAATTTCCGTACTGATCCGTTGCCAGCAGAGGAATATCGGTGACATCGGCATCGGTCAGATTGATACCGAGAACCTCGCGTGCCTGCGCCTTGACTTCCGCCCAGGTTGGCGGGCCTCCCTTTTCACCATCGAGCAGGCGACCGGTTGCCACCGGCTTTCCATTATTATCGAGCACGTATTCGCGCAGGAATACCTGGTGGGAAGGATGCGAGGTATAGGTCTGGTTCTGATCGACCCAGCCTGTCGTCTGGTTGACATGCTCCTGAACGTCGTCTGCGGTGCCCAGGATTCCATCGGCGCCAGGCTGATTCTGGGCGCGCGTGAGCACCATGAAATTGGTATGGCTTCCCGGAACGTAGAGCGGGTCGTCCGGCTTCAACGGCATGTAGACGGTGCCGCTGCCGCCCTTGTTGATCAGGTCCAAGCCATGATCGAAGAATTGGCCGAACAGCGTCATCCAGGAATTGAACGGGGCGGAGATGCCATCATCCGGCGCCTTGTTTTCAATGAATACGACTTCCGGCGTCGCGGCATTGTTGTCATGGTCGACCATGACATAGTCGGTGGATGCGATTGCGGGGTTGTCCTCGGTCTGGTCGGAAATCAGGTTGCTGATGGTGCGCGGCGCGGAGTCGAAGACGTTGCCGCTTTTTTGCGTGTAGCTCGTCGGTCCGCTCTGTCCTTGGAAAATGCTGGTCTCGCCATCCCGGAAATCCTTGGTCAGCAGACGAGGCATCACCTGATCGGCAGCGCCGTACTTTTCGCGGCCTGCGACGATGTTGTTGTAAGTGCCGTCGACGGTACGCAAACCGTAAGGCAGCATCGGATTTCCCACAATCGTGGCCAGATCCTCTCCTGCGGCATGGCGCTCGGCAATGAGGATTTGCTTGAGCATGAATTCCAGATCGTGCTTGACCAGCGTAACCATATTTTTCTCCCTGATAAGTGCCTAACGTGATGACCGGAGCCTGTAGCGGCTCTCCGGCTTTGCCTTAAGACATGAATTTCCTCAGGGATAGTTATATTGAGTTGTACATCCTTTCTCTACCGGACCAAGGTACACCTGTACTTTGGTCGGTCCTGTTTGATCGGCTTCAAAAACCCGCACCTAAGTGCAATTGTGATTTGGGAATGAACAATCCTATTTTCATGCTGCTTTCCCTATGGAATGCCTTGCGATGTCCGGGCTTAAAAAAGATTTCGAGTGGAAAGAATTTTCTTTCGGTAATGGCGGCTGTGATTTAAGTCACGGGACAGATACGGCTGAAATTTTTGATATTGATCAGTTAGAGGGCTCTCGGCTTGACTGTCATGTCGATGCCGGGCGATGCGCCAGCGGCACTGCGCTGTGCGGGGGCGCCAAGTTTCCCTTGCCATGGCGAGGGCGCCGCGCCCGCCATGTCGCGTTGCCATGACTTCCCCCACGGACTGGCCTGCAGGCGAGCTCGGCTACGGCAGCGCAGACCGGTGGTTGGCGAAACCGTGCCTTCGCCACCGGCAAACCACCTCGGCCTCGCCGAGCCCAGTCAAACTGAAAGCGCTCTAGCCGATCGCGGACCGAGAAAGATAAAACTGCGCTTAGGTTTATGCACAACCCACAGTTTCAAAATGTCACGCCATGAATGACACAAAGAAGAGCGGCCTTGATGCGAAATCATGGGTACGATTCCTCTGTGTAGGCCAATACAGGCTTGAGCTGGATCAATTTCGGACGGGTTACAAGCAGTTACATTTAACCCGTGAAGTGACTTTAGGCAATAAAGCACCGATCAACCATATCCAGCCAGCAATGCATCGGCATCCCACCGAGTAAGCCAAGCAAGCCAAGGGGCCCTATGATTTTGATTGCTACAAACGATTCCGAGCTGTTGTCACGCTGCAGCCAGGGGCTCAAAGGCAACGGTACAGTCATCGCCGCAACCGATCCCGACCATCTATGCGAGACTGTCAAGCAATTAAAACCGGCGCTGCTGTTGATGGACTTCCATCTTATCGGCTGCGAGCGTCTGAATGTCGTTATGCGCCTCAAGCTGGCCAGTCCTCGCACGCGCACACTGGCTCTGAATGTGTTTGCGGACGAGCGCACCGAACTCGAATTGCTCAAATGCGGCGTGCGCGGCTGCTGCCCCCCCGATGCATCCCCCGAGCAGATCGGTCGCGCCGCCTTCGCGGTAGTGCAGGGGGAGTACTGGATACGCCGCAGCCTGCTGTCTCGCCTGGCGGAGCAGTACCTGATCGCCAAGCAGGAGCCGCAGCCGGCGCCAGCCTCGCCCTGCGGCGCCAGGCCCGGGCTTACCGAACGCGAATCCGAAATTGCCCACCTTGTCGGACAGGGCAACAGCAATAAGCAGATCGCCCGCATGCTCGAGATTACCGAGCGCACCGTCAAATCGCATCTCACGGAAATTTTTCGCAAGGTTGGCGTAGGTGACCGCCTCTCTCTTGCACTCAAGATCAGTGGGACAGGGCCGCAGCTTGCCCATCCGGGAGGGCTTGACATCCAGGATTTCACTTTGCGCCGAATGCAAGGCATCGGCGAGTCTGCAGCCATCTGACACCTGTCCCAAGCCATGTCATGACTTGGGATTCCCATGGACTATTTGCTCCTGTATTCAAATATACAGCCTGGAACGCAACAGGATCCGTCAAAGGCAGCTTAGGCAACATAAGAGGCCCGCAGCAGCGGGCCTTTTTCTGAATACCGATTGAACTCCAGTCAACTCAGACTAACCGGTCAAAGGTAATTTGCGATCGAGTTCAGGATCTGCCTCGGCGCAGCCAGCGCGGGCAGCATCGACCATCGATCGCGTGCGTCATGTCCAATGCGCAGCATGCCGGTATGCTGCCGCAGGTCGGCATCGACCACCGGATCGGGGTCAAAGAATCCGAGTTTGCGGCGTATCAGATCGACATCGTTGCGTTGGCCGGTCAGGAAAGTCCATCCGGGCTTGATTCCGTATTTGCGCCTGTAATCCTGTAGCGCGGCGGCGGTATCGAACTCCGGCTGCAGGGTGATCGAGTACATGAATACGTCTCGGCCGGCTTTGGCGCCGAGCGCCTGCTGTACCTGGAGCAGGTTGGCCGTATTGGGGGGGCAGATATTGCTGCAGCTTGCATACATCATGTTGAAGACCACCAGGCGTCCCTTGACCAGGTCGTCATAGAAGCGGACCCGCTTACCTTCATGCGTTTCAAATACAAGGTTAGGAAAGTAGCCTGATTCTCCGCCGCCTGTCCGCCGGTCGCTCTGCTTTGCAGTGGCCAGTGTAGCAAGTGCCGCCGAACTGGCGACTGCCGATTGCAAGAACATTCTCCTGCTCGTCATGATGATTCCCCTATGTGATTGATTCGTGCCTGTCGAGGACAGAAATGCTTGATGCGGTCGCCTTGCCCGCATCAAGCGTCAGCTTGTTTGTCACGATTCCTGCAGATGCATCGTTGCGTGCAAGCCGCGATAACGACGCCTATGGCACCACGTCGAATCGCACCATCATGTGATGGTCCTCATGGATTGTGTTATGGCAGTGCATGATGTATTTGCCGGTGAAATCCCTGAAACAGACATGAATTCGCACGACTTCACCCGGACGAAGTTCGAAGACGTCCTTGCGCCCGCGTTCATGCGGCGGCGGCGGCAAGCCATTGCGAGTCAGGATGCGAGCCTCCTCAAAATGAATATGCACCGGATGGCTCCAGCTGCCTTTGCCTTGCAGCTCCCAGATCTCCGCCTCGCCGAGCTTGACGGTGGCCATCGGCTTGGTTTCGTCGAACAGCTTGCCGTTGACAGTCCACATGTCATTCTCACGGTCAAATTCCCATCTCCGTATTTTTTTGACGCGTGTCGGAAATATGGGCCGCAGCGGACGCAGGGCCGGAGGCACGCGGCTGTTGTCCGGTGCTGAGGGATCGGATTTCACGTCAAATCGCAGAATCTGCGTACCAGGCTGCAGCAAAACGCCGGTCGGCCCGCGACCGTCGAGGTGCTCCAGACGGTTGACAATGAAGAGCTGGCTGCCGACCGGATATTTGGAGAAGTCGATGACGATGTCCCCGCGCTCCGCCGAGGCCAGGCGCAGCTTGCTCGCATTGACAGGCGCCGGCAACAGGTTGCCGTCGTTGGCAATATGCCAGAAGCTTTGATCGGCATTGTTATGGACCAGATAGAACTCGTAGAAACGCAGAGACGAGCCGTTGAGCATGCGGAACCGGTATTTACGGCGCTCGACCTCGAAATAGGGTTGTATCTTCCCGTTGACACAAAACTTTTCGCCTACGATGCCTTCGGAGTCAAACTGGTTAAAGTAGAGATAGCCGCTCGAATCGAACATCTTGTCCTGGAAGAGCAAGGGGATGTCGTATCTGCCCACGCCGCTTGGCAGGCGCAGCGCGGCAGGATTCGGATCGTTCTCGTTGCCCGAGTCAAGTTCATCGAACATCAGGCAGAAGCCGGCCAGTCCCTTGTATACATTGGGCGCGGTAAATTCCATGCGGTGGTCGTGGTACCAGAGCGTCCCGAGCGCTTCGTAGGAGTCGCCATAGGTATCCGGATATCCATCGGCGTTGGTATAGATGTTCGGATAATGATGATCTTTGTAACGACCGGGGCGGGTCAGCGTCGAGCCGCATTTTTCCCGGCTGTAGAAGTCGGAAGGAAAGCCATCGCTTTCCGACGGGGTGTGGCCGTTATGCAGATGCGTCGAAATTTCAGGAGAGCCGTATCCGATGTGATTCGTCGGAAGATTGTTTTCGATGCGCACCAGTGCCGCTTCTCCATAGCGAAACATGAAGGTAGGGCCGGGCAGGAGGCCGTCGTAACCCCAGATCTTTTGCGTCGGAAGCTCTGGGTGAAAGGAATGATTGTCTTCCCTTACATTGAGCTCATAGAATTTTCGCGGCGGGAAACGTTCCCATGCCTGATGAGGCAATCTGCCGGCCTCGTCTTTGCCGGCCGATTTTGTCGGCTCCGGACTAAGTTTTGTCACCGGCTGTTTTATTTGCGGAATCGGCAAGGGCACGATGAACGGCGTTGTGTACGGACTCCTTCCGGGTGTTGACTTCTTGAAGTCATCCCTGGCAACGCTGCTTTTCGATTTATCGTCCTTCCTGGCCGTTGTTTGCGCATTCGCATCGCGCAAAGGTGAGGCGACCAGTCCGGTAGCGGCCATCGCCATCGCAGAACTAAGGAGGCGACGCTTTTTACTGCTGGACTTCGGTCTGGCTGTATCGTGAGACATGGCTTACTCCCTGAGGCAGTGATTCATGTACGTTGCACCGTACTTGGATTTAATTTCTGCTTACAGAAAGTTACATGTAGGTTGGTATTTCACCATGACAAATATCATGCCTTTTACCATCATTGACGCCAGTCAATTACATTTCCCATGGGGCAATTCCCGGCGCTGGCTTCAACGGTTTCTGCCTGAGCATTTTTTGTCAAGTTCGTTCTGCCATGAGGCTTCCAAAGCCCGATATGAGTCCTGACAGCCGAACTGCTCTGCCGACATGGTCACAGTCACATTGATGAGTGGATGCCGGCAGCGCGCTGGCACGTTGTACAAACGCGCCGGACTCCTGGCGCCGGCATCGTCAATTGAATCAGTGTGCCGAGTTCTGATGCGGCGGGTCAGGATGTCTCGTTGTTGGCCGGCTCGGCTCTTCCGAAGTCAATGCAGTCGCCTCCAGTGCCGTGACTGCCGGCCCATGCATCACCTCGCCTGAGATATCGAAGCGCGATCCATGACATGGACAGTCCCATGACTGCTCCGCAGAGTTCCAATGGACCACGCAGCCAAGATGTGTACATTGTGCAGACAGCGCGTGCAAATCGCCGTGCTCGTCCCGGTAAACGGCCAGCATGCGAATTCCCTCCCTGGCAATAGCGCCTTTACCGGCAGGGATATAGTAATAGGGATCGCCGGTGTCCCACAGCAGTATGCGCGGCACCGAATCCTTCGGCACGCGCACGCCAATCACATAGGTGCGATAAGCTGCCTGCTTCGTGTGCATGACGACCCGGTCATTGAAAGGAGTGTTGGTAGCGATGACCACCGACTTGGCCTGGATATTTCCGTCTGTGGTGCTGACTGTCTGCATCCTGCTGTCGCCGCTGACGTCGAGCGCTCGCGTACCGCAGTATATTTTTCCTCCGCTGCGAATGAAGGCATTCGTCAGCCCGCCGTGAGAATAGAATTAAGAACTTCGCTGCGGGCGATATCGGCATTGAACGTGACCAGAGGCGTTGAGCCATATGATTAAGCCTGTCTCGCTTGCCTCCTAACATGAGATGAAGGCGGCAAGCGTCACGTTCCCAATATTTTCATCTTTATTGCGCAGCCGGAATTGGCCGGATCCCGGTGGTCCGACTTTAAAAGGAGCCTGCAGGCATCCCTGTTGCACTCAAGCAGGCTCTGTTAAGAACTCATTGGCTGGCCGAACTCAGCCTATCAACCATGGCCTTGATAGCCGAGAGCTGAACGCCGCTTTTTTGGGCATAGTTGGCTCCGTATAAGCCGACGGTATCCCAGCAGCCATTGGCATTCGATTGCGTGCCGCTGGCGACCGTGGGGTAGAGGTTCGAGTCGACCCGGGCCTGCGGGAACAGCACGATGATATTGTTGGTATCGGCCCATCGGGTGTAGCCGGTGTTCTTCACGAACTTGTCGCCGATCGTTGCATAGTTCTGCGTGCAGCCATGCATGGCCACGTGCAGCTTGCACTTCGCATAGGATGCACAGGCCGCCGGCACGTAGACCCAGCCGGTGTCCGCCATGCCGGGATTCGAGGTGAACTCGCGCTGGTTGAATTCTCGGTAGTTCGCTGCCGCCGGCGCGTTGTTCCTTGCCTGCAGCGTGCCATAGAACTGGGTCAGGGCCGCTTTGGCGCCGTCATAGCTGCAATTGGAGATGTAGGGCGTAAACGACGTGCTGCAGGGGTTGTTGCCGGCCGAGGTGAAGTCGGTTGGGAACACATGCCCCGTATTGGCGGCCTGGATCAGGTTAACCGAAGCGACGCCATTGTTCGAATACTGTTCCTGCACGGCGAGCATCGGATTGACGCCTACCGTGTTGTCCTTGGTCCCTGTAAAGAGATAGATTTTCTGGCTTGCAACATTGAGCTTGTTGTCGATTGCCGTGCCGCTCCAGTTGTCTATCGTAGCCTGCATGGTGCTCAGCATCGTGGCCGAAATGACGTTCTTGTTCTGGCACAACTCATAGGAATAGTGATATTGGCAGAGATAGGGCGTGGCAGCGAAGATGCCGACGCCCCTGAAGGTGGCTGAGTATGCATAGCCCAGGTTGATTGCCATGACGCCGCCGGACGACAGACCGGATACGGTGATGTTTGCAGTGTCCACGTTCAGCGCCGGCAGCGGGACCGCAGCCGTGGCCGAGAGCGGGGCAAGGCAGAACGCGCCGGCCAGCAGGCAGGAGTTAAGCAGCTTCATTGATTGTCTCCGGTTGATTATCGAGATTTGCGGTGGAGCGGCAGTTGCGCGTCCGCTGTTCAGTGTATGAGCCGGAAATCTTCGAACCAATGTCTACGGAGCACATACATCGGTATGCGAGCATGTGGAGGGCTGCTACTGCAGGCGGTTCTGGCTCGACACCTGTTGGTCTGTTGGTTGCTGGTCTGTTGGTCTGTTGCTCTGCCGGTCCGGCATGTTATCGAAGCTGAGCGCTTCAACGATCGCCCGGACACGGCCATTGAAGCCTGCCGCTGCGGCAGCATCGCCTCCGGCAAGAAGGGGCAGACACTCATCGGCGCCATAGGGCCCGAAATAGCCCGTGCCGCGGCTCTCCCTTGATCTTGCCGGCGATGCGTTTCCCAACCTGATCGCCCGCCGCGGACCATAGCATGTGCGGGGATTGGCATGGGCTTGTGCATGCTTGTCGTTACACCTCCGTTTCAATCACGGCTTCTTCAATAATGCCTTCCGCAAGAAAGTCATCAATTTCCTGATCGGTGAACTGATACTCTCTCAGCAGTTCCCGTGAATGCTCGCCCAGCATCGGCGCCGGACGGTTGACTTGCGTCGGCGTCTTGGAGAAATGCACCGGGCAGCCGAGGGCCTTGGTCGGACCGGCCTGCGGGTGCACCAGATCGACCACCATGTCGCGCGCAAGCGTCTGCGGATGGTTCAAGGCTTCCGCCATGGTATGGATGGGCCCAACCGGAACCCCGGCGGCGTCAAATACCTTGATCCAGTCGTCCTTGGTGCGCTGGACGAGCACCTCGCTCATGAGCGAAGTCAGCGCGTCGAGATTTTCCATCCGCGCACTGTTGTTGGCAAAGCGCGGATCGGTGCACCACTCCGGATGTCCCAGGACTTCGGCAATGCGCTCCCAGTTGGCCTGGTTGGCTCCGCCGATATTGATCCAGCCGTCGCTTGCGCGGAACGCCTGGTAGGGCGCGGTCAGGAGATGCGCGGAGCCGGTCGGCCCGGATGAACTGCCGGTAGCGAAATACACCGCCGCCTGCCAATAGGTCTGCTGCAGGGCGGCTTCCATCAGCGAGGTATCCACGATCTGGCCCTGTCCGGTCTTCAGCTTGTGCGTATAGGCTGCGAGTATGCCGACCGTCGCAAGGATGCCGGCATTGATGTCGGCAATCGAATTCCCGGTTTTCACCGGAGGCCGCCCGGATTCCCCGGTAAACGACATCAGGCCCGAGAATCCCTGGGCAATCAGGTCGAAGCCGCCCTTGTCGGCAAAAGGACCGTCGCGCCCATAGCCCGATACCGAGCAATAGATCAGGCCAGGGTTGATCTTCGTCAGTACTTCATAGCCAAGACCAAGCTTCTCCAACGTGCCACGGCGATAGTTTTCCGTCAGCACATCGGCATTCTTCACCATGCGCAGCAGGATCTCCTTGCCTTTCGGCGCCTTCAGGTTCAGGGCAATGCCCCGCTTGTTGCGATTGAGGATCATGAAGGGCGCGGACACGCCCTTGATGCGCGGTTCGCGGTAGCCGCGCGAATCGTCGCCGCCCGGCAGCTTTTCAACCTTGATGACATCCGCGCCCATGTCGGCCAGCATCATGCCGCAGGTGGGTCCTGCCATGATCTGGGCCAGTTCCAGAACCCGCATGCCGGAAAGCGGACCGGGATGCGGAGTAGGGGTATTCGCCATGCTTGTTATCTTTCTCTGTGATGATGTCAGCTGCCGGTCCATTCCGGACGCCGCTTTTCCATGAACGCTTCCACGCCGATTCGAAAATCCATGCTTCCGTAGCAGGTCCGGATCAGGTCTTCGCCGTCGGGCAGCTGGTTGGCGACGATGCGACGTATGCCTTCTTTCGATACCCGCATCGTGAGCGGCGCGTGTCTTGCCAGCCGCTCGCACATGGACTGCACCGCAGCGTCCAGCTCCGCCGGCTCGACGAGCTCCGTGACGAAGCCGCAATCCCTGGCTTCCTGCGCAGACACGGTATCGGCCAGCATGAGCATGCGCTTGGCCCGACTGGCACCGAAGGCCGCAACCAGCCGCGCCATGTTCGCGATCGACAGGCAGTTGCCCAGGGTCTTGGCGATGGGCACGCCGAAACTTGCCGTCGGCGTGGCGATCCTGAAATCGCAGGCGGCTGCAATCGCCATGCCTCCGCCCATGGCCCATCCCTCCACCACGCAGATGGTGGGCACCGGCAGTGCTTCGATCTGCCCGATCCGCTCGTCGATGGCGCGCTCGTAGGCGATGCCGTCCTCCGCGCCCTGGAAGGAGCGGAATTGCTCGATGTCGGTGCCGGCAACGAAAGCTTCGCCGCCAGCGCCGCGAAACGTGACGATCTTGATGGTATTGTCGGCACGAACGGCGGCGCAGGCGGCGGCCAGTTCCTCGTACATTGCCCAGGTCATGGCGTTGCGCGCCTGCGGCCGGTCGATGAGGATATGGGCGGCGCCGTCCCTGACCGTCAGGTGTACACGGCCTTTGTCAGTCATGCGAAATCTCCGGTAGCTGAGTCGTTTGAAATCCGGCCTGGGAAGGATGAGACGGGAAGCGGCAGAGGAAAACTCTGCCTGCCGGCGTCAGCCTTCCGTCGTGACCTTCGCATCCCTGATGACCTTGCCCCAGGTCTGGCGTTCGCTGCGGATGAATTCGGCGAATTTTTCGCGCGTGCCGCCGCTGTCCTCGGCGCCGTACTGATCCAGCCTTTCCATCACATCCGGCATGGACAGTACCTTGTTGACATCGTCGTTCATGCGCTGTGCAAGGGCAGCCGGCATCTTGCCCGGCCCGACCAGACCGTACCAGGTGCTGGCGTCGAACTCGGGGAAACCCGCCTCCGACATCGTCTGCAGATTGGGATAGGCCTTGCAGCGTTTCGGCCGTGTCTGCGCAAGGGCGATCACCTTGCCCGATTTGACATGAGGCGTCGCGGCCGTCATGGTGTCGAAGCTGTATTCGATCTGGTTGCCGATCAGGTCCGCCAGGAGGGGACCGGAGCCCTTGTAGGGCACATGCAGCGCATCGACACCGGCGCGCAGCTTGAACATTTCCAGCGTGAGATGCTGGCTGGAGCCGATGCCGGCCGATCCGAACCCGATCTTGCCGGGATTGCGCTTGCACAGATCAACCAGATCCTTGACGGTCCTGACTGATTGCGTCGGGTTGCAGATCAGCAGATTCGGCGTCACGCCCACCATCGCGATCGGCACGAAGTCGCGCTCGACGTTGTAGGTCAGCTTCGGCATCAGCCCGGGAGAAATGGCATGGCTGTTGACGTGAGCCATCAGCAATACCGATCCATCGCCGGGCTGCTTGGCAACGTAGTCGGCGGCGATCGTGCCCGCCGCGCCCGGCTTGTTGTCGACGATGACCGGAACGCCCCATATGGCCGTCAGTTTTTGTCCGACGACCCGGGCCAGCGCATCGGTGCCGCCTCCTGGCGGAAAGCCGACGATGATCTTGACGGGCCCCGACAAGGGAGACTGGGCGCGGATTAGCGGGGATACCAGGGTAGCTGCCGTCGCAGCCGTGGCTGCAAGGAAGGTTCTGCGTTTCATGTGTCGCCTCTCAACATTGGATTTTTATAATGAACATGCCGCGACCGGCCGGCGCTCTTCTGCGGCGCCTTCGTCTCGGCTAATGCACTGCTGATACTGCTACATCAAAGCCGCGCCAGGCTTATGCCGCTTTCGCCTCGGGCATGCTGACGGACTTGGCAAGCGATTCCATCGCGGCCTGGATCCCGCCCTTGGTATGGGGAACGTTGGCCAGGCCCATTCCCATTTCCACGCCGGCGATCGTTCCGCACAAGGTGAGATCGTTGAAGTCTCCAAGATGACCGATACGGAACACCCATCCGGAGAGCTTGCTCAAGCCCTGTCCCAGCGACATGTTGAAGTTGGTGAGGATGGTCTTGCGAAGGGCATCGGCGTTGTAATGCTGGCCGTTGGCGTCCTTGGGCATCACCACCGCCGTCAGAACGCCGCTGTATTCGGCCGGGTTCTGGCAGAGAATGTCGAGTCCCCATGCCCGTACCGCCTGGCGGGTTGCTTCCGCGTGCCGCTGATGCCTTTGGAATACGTTGTCCAGCCCTTCTTCAAACAGCATGTCGCAGGCTTCTGACAGGCCGTAGAGCGTATTGGTGGCCGGCGTGTAAGGCCAGAAACCGTTCTTGTTCGACTCGATGATCTCATCCCATGCCCAGAACGCGCGCGGCAGTTTCGCCTTCTTCGACGCTGCCAGGGCCTTGGCGGATACCGCATTGAAGGAGATCCCGGGCGGCAGCATCAGCCCCTTCTGCGAGCCGGACACCGTGACGTCGACGCCCCATTCATCATGGCGGTAATCGATGGAGCCCAGAGATGAAATCGTGTCGACCAGGAGCAGGGCGGGGTGGCGCGCATTGTCCAGCGCGCGGCGCACGGCGGCGATATCCGAAGTGACGCCGGTCGATGTCTCGTTATGCACCACGCAGACGGCCTTGATCTCATGACCGGTGTCTTCCGCCAGGCGGGCTTCGATCTCGGCCGCATTGACGCCGCGCCGCCAGTCTCCACCCAGGAATTCAGGCTGCAGCGACATGCGCTCTGCCAGCCGTTTCCACAGCGTTGCGAAATGTCCGGTTTCATACATCAGCACCTTGTCTCCCGGAGACAGCGTATTGACGAGCGCAGCCTCCCAGGCACCGGTACCCGACGCAGGATAGATCACGACATGGGACTGGGTCTTGAAAACCTGCTTGATGTCGGCGAGCACCTTCTTGCCGAGCGCCTGAAATTCGGGACCGCGATGGTCGATGGTCGGGTGATCCATTGCCCGGAGGATACGGTCAGGTACGGTACTTGGCCCCGGGATCTGAAGGAAGTGGCGACCGGAAGGATGGGAGTTGAGCTTGAGCATGAGGTCTCCTTGAAAATGGCTTTTCTGATTCGTTCGTTTTGCATACAATATACTACATTCCAAACAGTGCCAAGGTTTACTGAAAAATCGTTTGAGACCCAGTAAATATGCCGCTCCTAAACCTTTCACAGGAGTTTCATCAAGAGTCTGGTACCGGCAGCGCGCGATCTTGGTATACAATATTCACATGAAAGAAAATGACTTAACCAATTCCTTGCCCGCAGCCAGTCCGGTCGACCGGCAGGGGCTCGCGGCGGCCGTCACGAAGAAACTTCGGGACATGATCGTGGAAGGTGTGCTCACGCCGGGCACGCGGCTCAATGAACGCCTGCTGTGCGAACGACTGCAGGTTTCCCGCACGCCATTGCGCGAGGCATTCAAGACGCTTGGCTCGGAAGGGTTGATTGAACTGCTGCCGAACAAGGGAGCGGTCGTTGCGCAGATGTCGGCCGATGACATTCGCCAGACTTTCGAAGTCATGGGCGCTCTCGAAGGTTTATCCGGCCAGCTTGCGTGCGCGCGCATTACCGACGGCGAAATCGCCGAAATCAAGGCCTTGCATTATGAGATGCTCGCCGCCCATGCACGCCGCGACTTGCCGGCGTATTACAGCATCAACCACCAGATTCATAACCGGATCAATGCCGCTGCGGCCAATCCGGTACTGACGGCCACTTACCTGCAGATGAACGCCCGCATTCAAAGCCTGCGTTTCCGCTCGAACTTCAATCAGGACAAATGGGATACCGCCGTCAGGGAACACAGCGCGATGCTCGCAGCGCTTGAAGCCCGCGATGGCGCGCAGTTGCGCGCCTTGCTCGAACAGCACCTCCAGAACAAGCTCGAGACCGTACTCGCAGACCTGCGCATGCAGCTCTCAGCCTGAGACATAAGGACAACACATCAATGAATGCCTCCGTTCCATCCAACATTCTGCTCGGCGCAGACATGCAAAAGCTGTCCGACCGTCATGCGCTCGGCAAGCGGCTGCAAACGGAGACCACCGGAGAAGTGCTGTTCGACAAATTTTCGCGCGGACGCTATTCGACCGATGCCTCGATATATCAGGTAGAGCCGGTCGGCGTGTTCGTGCCGCGCACGGTGGGCGACGTTTCCATTGCCATCGATATCGCCCGCGATGCCGGCGTCCCGATCCTGGCGCGCGGCGGCGGAACAAGCCAGTGCGGGCAGACGGTGGGGCAGGCGCTGGTCATCGACAACAGCAAGTACCTCAACAGCGTCATCGCTTTCGACAAGGATGCCATGACGGTCACGGTCCAGCCGGGTATCGTACTCGACCATCTCAATGCATGGCTGAAGCCCCATGGCCTCTGGTTTCCGGTCGATGTATCGACCGCGGCGCAATGCACGATTGGCGGGATGACGGGAAACAACTCCTGCGGCTCGCGCAGCCTGTATTACGGCAACATGGTGCACAACGTGCTGTCCATCGAAGCGTGGCTGTCGGACGGAACGCAGGCGCTATTTACGGACATGACCGCAATGCGTCAATCGGCGCAGCAGCGGGTGAGGGCGCTGACTGATACGATCGCCGCAATTGCCGAGCGGGAGAAGGATGAAATCGCGGCGCGCTTTCCGAAGGTAATGCGGCGCGTCGGCGGCTACAACCTCGACGTCTTCCATCCCCAGTCCGAACGGCCTTACACCAGCGACGGCAGCGTCAACCTGGCGCACCTGCTGGTCGGCTCGGAAGGCACGCTTGCCTATTCCCGCAGCATCACGCTGCGGCTGGCGCCGCTGCCGCGGTCCAAGGCACTCGGCATCGTCAATTTCAACAGCTTTCACAAGGCAATGGACAGCGCCCAGCACATCGTCAAGCTGGGACCGGTGGCGGTCGAACTCGTGGACCGCACCATGATCGAGCTTGCACGCGGCAATCCCGCCTTCAGGCCCACCATCGAGAAGGCGCTCATCGGCGCCCCCGACGCGATTCTTCTGGTCGAATTCGCCGGCGAGGACAAGTCCGAGCAGGTGCGCAAGCTCAAGAACCTGGTCGACCTGATGAGCGATCTCGGCCTGCCGGGTTCGGTCGTGGAGATGGCGGACGAGAAGGAGCAGAAGGAATTATGGGAGGTCCGCAAGGCCGGCCTGAATATCATGATGAGCTTGAAGGGCGACGGCAAGCCGGTGTCCTTCATTGAAGATTGCGCGGTGCCGCTGGAGCATCTGGCGGAATACACCGATTGCCTTACCGAGGTCTTTGCAAAGCACGGCACCCGCGGCACCTGGTATGCCCATGCATCGGTGGGCACGCTTCACGTGCGGCCCATCCTCGACATGCGGCGCGACGGCGGAGCGAAGATGCGCGCCATCGCGGAAGAGGCCGCCTTCTTCGTGCGCAAGTACAAGGGGGCCTTCTCCGGCGAACACGGCGACGGTCTCGTGCGCAGCGAATGGGTGGACTGGCAGTTCGGCGAACGGCTCATGGGAGCGTATCGGGAAGTCAAGGATGCGTTCGATCCCGCCGGCCTGATGAACCCGGGCAAGATCGTCCGCGCCACCAAGATGGACGATGCGTCGCTGTACCGGTTCAAGCCGGGCTATGCGCCGATACAGCTTGAGACCGCGCTCGACTGGTCGTCCTGGAACGTACAGAACGACCCCGTGACCGAAGAGACAAGTGCGCCGGGCACCGGCGGCGATCCTGCCGGCGGCTTCGCCAAGGCAATCGAAATGTGCAATAACAACGGGCACTGCCGCAAGTTCGACGCCGGCACCATGTGTCCCAGCTACCGGGTGACCAAGGACGAGAAGCATCTGACACGGGGCCGGGCCAATACCTTGCGCCTGGCGGTATCCGGACAGCTCGGGCCGGATGCATTCACCTCGGAAGAGATGCATTCCACGCTGGACCTGTGCGTGAGCTGCAAGGGATGCAAGCGCGATTGCCCGACCGGCGTGGACATGGCCAAGATGAAGGCCGAGTTCCTCTATCACTACCGGAAGAAGAACGGACTGCGCGTCAAGGACAAGCTGATTGCCTACATGCCCCGTTATGCAAGATGGGCATCACGGCTTGCTCCGCTGTTCAACCTGCGCGACACGCTGCCCGGCGCCGCCGCCCTGAGCGAAAAGCTGCTGGGTTTCAGCGCCCGGCGCCGCCTGCCGCAATGGCGCTCCGATACGTTTCTCGCTTCGGCACGCCCATCCGCGAATGCCGCAAATCTTCGGGAAGTGGTTCTCTTCGCGGATACCTTCAACAATTATTTCGAATCCGAAAATGCGCGGGCGGCATTGCGCGTGCTGGAAGCCGCAGGCTATCAAGTTCATATTGCAGCGGCTAGGGACGAGGCAAGGCCGCTCTGCTGCGGACGGACCTACCTGTCTGCGGGCCTGATCGACGAGGCCAAGCAGGAAGCGCGACGCACCGTCGAAGCATTGCTGCCGTTCGTCGAGCGCGGCGTCCCGGTAATCGGACTCGAACCGTCCTGCCTGCTGACGATGCGCGACGAGTTCCTTGCATACGGTCTGGGCAAGGCGGCCGAAAAGCTCGCTGCCAACGCGCTGCTGTTCGAGGAATTCCTGGCGCGGGAAGCCAAGGCCGGTGCGTTGAAACTGAAGTTGAAAGCTCTACCGCAAAAGACGGCCTTGCTGCATGGCCATTGCCATCAGAAAGCCTTCGATGCCGTCAAGCCCGTCCAGGTC
>Ga0194137_10000839_pt1 | contig 19490 bp, 31 predicted proteins | sample TARM_MetaG_T3_14_FD_134025 | JGI IMG/M metagenome (GOLD analysis project Ga0194137, IMG submission 134025) | Freshwater microbial communities from Pennsylvania, USA, analyzing microbe dynamics in response to fracking - TARM_MetaG_T3_14 (version 2) | ecosystem: Environmental > Aquatic >... | reverse complement strand
TCGAACCAGACGAGCTAGGCAATGCCTTACTCGCGGCGGTTTCGTTAGATTCTGGTTGTTTTTTATTCATAGTGTTGTCCTTAGTCGTTGGTTTGCGGCGGCATCGCCTACTCTATTTGTTCGACAAATAAAGTTTGTAGCCATCGGACACTAGCCTCTCGCTTTTGCGTTGTTGCTGCTTGTCGGTGAAGCGATAGTAATTGTCTAGCGTTTGCGGTTCGTCGAGGCGCGGCTTGAACATGTCGCTTGCTGTGTCGATGTCGTCTAGCACTTGATATAGGTGCTCCACTTGCGAACGCAGGAAGTCCACATCGGTGCACTCCGATAGCGGTTGCCCGAAGGTCGAACAAGGCGCAGCATTCAACGCCATTGGTTGCCGCCCATCGGAGCTTTGCGGTGTCGGTGATATTGGTTGGTCATTCATAATTTATTTTCCGTTTCTATGGCGTGATTGTGCTCAGTGTTATGAAAGAGAACGGATTGAGCTTTGCCGTGAATATCAGACATTGCTTTAGTCCTTGTCTCCCGTCGGGGATCGTCGGCTCCCGACCAAATCGAAATCACCTTTATAGCATTTTCCAGTTCTCCGATTCGACCAATAGCCGTCTTAATGGTCTGAGCGCAACACGGATGATCGTCAGCCATGTGCTTCATCCCGTTGATTAGCTCTTCTGTATTGATGTAATTCATAACAAGGCGGAGTAGACAATGCCTTCGCTGCGCTCAGTCATGTCTATCCTTTGCGTTCTACAAATTTAATGGAGCCTTTAGCGGCCAGAGTATCGGGTCATCCTTGCCGAAGTTCGCCAGGATGTCCTGCACGGATTGCGAAGCGGGGAACGCCTTATGGTGCCACCCTTGAACAGTGTGCGGGCAGTCGCCCCCGGCCTCTATGAAAACGTAGCATTCGGTCAGTTCCGAATCCAGTCCGGTGAATCTTATCTCTTTGAATGTTGCTGTTGCTTTTGCCATTTTGATTTATCTCCTTGGTTGCCGATTGTAGAACCAGACGAGCTAGGCAACCGATTTACCCGCTGGTGTTAGATTGAGTCGTAGGCTCGGTGCCTACTCTATTTGTTAGACTGAATGCGTTGCAGTCGGTCGATTTCGGCAGCGATGAGAGCGCCAGCCTTAACTAAATCTCTCATTTTGTCGGAGGGCTTCCACCATTGAGATTCCCAAGGCCACAAGCCACGAATGATCTCGTTATTCCTAAAAGAATAAATACCAGTCACGCTTTCCCGCATTGGAGGCTTTAGCGTGGCGGCGTATGCGTAAGCTGCTCCAGCTCTGGCAATCTCTCCGTTGACGTGGTTGGCGTCATGTTCAGGCGTCCAGCCCTCTTTCGAGATTTGCCGTTCGCGTTCTTCGGTTATCAGTTGTATTCCAGTCTTCATAATTCGTTGCGCTTGGTGTTGAGCGGAGGTCTAACCATGCGCTTCTGGTCAATTCCGCTTCGCTCCATGCCAGAGCTATTTGTTCGATAGATAAAACCCAACTTTACGGAATAGCTTATCGGAGATTTGTTTTGCCTCATTGAGAGAGCCTAGCATCTCGACCCAATTTTGATCGTCGCATTCAGTATCGGCGGCCTCCATCCTCTCACGGAGTTGTAGCGTCAGAGTTCCGATTTCTTGACGATCTCTCCAATTGCCAGTCTTGGACATGTCGCGCTGAAACATGCGCTCGGAAGAGGAGATCGAACCAGCCGCCGCAGTCAATGCCGGGTCAGCGCTCGGCTTGTGTCTCATATTTGGTGTATTTTGATTCATAAGTGTTTTTGTGTCTCATTGGTGAGTATTTAGACCCGTCATCGACTGGGCTCATTGTTCGGCAGACGAAAAACGCCCGGTTTCACCCGCTCAATCATGCCTCGCTTGACCATACCCGAAAGGGTTACTCCGACGTGCTTTTCTGCGTTGCAGTATAGATTTCCGCCGATGAGTCCCACGGCATCGGCCAGCGTTATTTCGTCCGACTCGTTGAGCGCGGCGAGAATCCTGGCCTGTTTCGGAGACGGGCGACGACCAGCCGAACCAGGCGGTGGAGAGGAACGCGGGCCATTGCCCGGTTCCTCGATTGTCATTGGTAATTCCATTGTCTCTCTCATAGTCACGGCTCCTTTCAGCCCGCGTCCCTCACCTTGTCGTTCGGTAAATGCATAATCTGTTCATGCTCGGCGTATCCGCAGTGCTTACAAAACCAAGGATATTTCGGATTTGGCACATATTTATGACGCGTTTCCGTGTTCCGGTATGCTTCATCGGAAGCCTCCCGAAGTTCCCTGCTTAGTCGTGAAGCTGTCATGTAGCCGATACTGTGCTCGCAGTGAGTATTACCCCATTCGTCAGAGCATGGCACCCGAAGATAAATTCTAGGCTTACCCCTATCGTCCATCTCGAAGCGCACCGAATACGACTCGACCGAACCAGACGAGCTAGGCAATGCCTTACTCGCGGCGATTGCTTCAGTTTCTTGGTTTTCGTTACTCATAGTATTATCCTTGCGTTTTGGTTATTCGGCGGCATCGCCTACTCTTATTGTAGAGAAATCGTCGGCTTGTGCCATACCCAATCGTCCTGCGCTTCGATGTAATCCTGTATCCATTCGATAGTCGCAACCGTCTTACCATTATCCCACCAGCGGAACTTTCCGATTTGACGCTCTCGAACTTCCAGCTTCACGTAGTCTTCGGGATCGTCGGTCGGCGGCTCTTTGCAGTCCTTAACCTCATTGATCGCATCCTCCAACGTCAGGAATAAGCCCAACGGTAAATAGTGTTCATCGCTAGTGCAGTCCACCAGCTCGAAGACCGAACCAGGCGAGGCACTCAATGCCGAGTCCGCGCCGGGTTGCTTTACATCGCTGTCTTTTTTCTTGTCGTTGGTATCCATAATCATTTGCCGTTTCCCTCGGCATTAGTGCTCTTATTGTTATGCAGATTCCTCCAATTCGCAGAGGCCGTAGTTAGACGAGCACGCGGGGATTTCCTCATACTCGGTAAATAAATTAAACTGCTTTCCGCCGCGTTCCGTCCGCGCCCATCGCGCTGCTGCTTCGATTCCTTCCGTGCTGTAATGCACGTTGTATTTGTCATCCGCAAACGGCCTTACGTCGAAAAACGTAGAACATCCTCGCTTGCTCGCTTCGCTCACAACCTTCTCCCATTCTTTCAGGCGCTCGATTACTTCTGGAAAGCGTCTGGAGATTTCCGCAAGCTCTCCCTTCCGGCACATAATACACGGCATACAGCCGACGCGATTCATCCCTTTTAGGTATAGCGGATTTGGCTTTATGCTGTGCTTTCGGTGGATTGCGAACACATCAGCAGCAGTCCACTCCAAAAGCGGACGATATGCCCACACGCCATAATCAAGCATTTCGTGCATACCATAGGTCGCTCGTCGTGGCGATTCGTCCTTGCGGACTCCTTGCCACGATCTCACACCTTTCCCAGACTTAAGAATCGGCAGCACGATTTGATTCGTGATGGGTAGAGTTTTCAGTTCTTCCGTGCAGAAGCGACCTTTCGGACTTGGGAATCGACCTTTCCAAATGCACATATCGAGGAAGGGGTTGCCTGTAGGTTTAAGCACCTCCAGCGCGAGCTCGATCTTGTCCGCGCTGATACCATCGTCAGCCCAATGTTCACGCACATACTTTGCTTTGCCTGCTATACGCTTTGCAAAGTCCGCTTTCGCTACTTCGATTTCTATCCCCAGCGCGTCACGCAAGTAGTCTAGATACTCGTAAACGTCGGGATGTTCGTGCCCCGTGTCTGCAAAGCAGCATCGGAAATCGACGCCGCGCTCTATCGCGTGAAGCAGCATTGCTGTGCTATCCTTGCCGCCAGAGATTGATAGTAGATTTATTCGTCGGCTCATATTTAGTTTTTCGGTTTTCGATACGTCAGTGAGGGCATAACGAGTCAGAGCAGGTCAACTCCGTTCGTTCCTCACTCCGTGACTGTCTTCGATGGTATGCGAAAAGCGTCCTTCGATTTCCAAGGCCATCTTTTTGCCTTCGATTTTCGCCGACTCCATATCGGTAGATTCCAGCGCGAAGCACGACGCACAGCTTTGCGATTCGATTTCCCAGCCGTCGGCAGTGCGTATCACGGCCCATCGCCCATCGAGGATTTCCTCAAACTCATCGTTTGCCGTGTCCCACGCATACCCAGCCGGAGCAGTCAATGCAGAGGCTGCGCTAGTGTTTTCGTTAGCATTTGCCATAGTTTACCTTTTGTTGAAGTGGTTCCATTTTGGAAATAGTTGCCTCGTCATCGACTGTCCTCAGTGTTTTCGACGTAAGAATTGTTGCGGCAATGCACAGATGACTTGTGAGATATTTCTTTTTCCCATTCTCCATGTCAGACAGGTGCGCTGCACTGATCCCCATTTTCTTAGCCAGCTTCCGCACAGACAATCCCTTTGATTGTCTATACAGCCGCATTTTTTCACCCACATACTTGCAGGCGGCATACATCTCAGCATCTAATTCGTCCCGTAGTTCGTTCGCTCGATCAAATCGTCGAACAAGGCGGTTGACTTCAATTCTCTCGCTGCGCTCGTTCATGAGTCACCTTTCGTGTTCTCAGGCAACAGCCAGAATCGGCCGTCTTTGTGTTGCTGGATTCGGGTGTTATCTGGGGCGTCTTGCATCTCTTTAAGGCGGCGGCGGAAGGTGGCGACGGAGGTGGCGGATGTGCTAGTGTCACCGAAGGTGCGGAACATTTGGCCGATGGATTGGCGGCGGTTTACGTCGTCCGGGATGGCGCGATAAATGTCCTCTGCGGGAATGTCGATGCGGGTGCGGCCTCCTTTGTTGGGCGCTTCGGGGTCGTCGTCGGGGTTGTGATCGCGGGGTTCCCAGAAAATGAGGGGGATGTCGCGGTCGAAGCCTTCGGGGCGGAATTTTCTATCAGAGTGCTTCAGGGGGATGCGGGTGGTGATCTTGTAGTGCATCCCTGTGCTTTCGCCGTCTTCGGTCTCCATCTCAGTGAGGACGCCTGCCCGCTTGCCGCGCTTGGCGAGGTTGAGGACAAATTCGCCTTCGCGGTTGGTGGCCTGGAGGATGCGGATGGCACGGACGGCGTTAATGATTTCGGCGCTACCGGCCATGTCATACATGGCCTCGTTCCACTTGATTTCGCGCTTCATCTCCTTGGAGGGCTTGGTGGTGTGGTGGACGAGCATGTAGGCCCACTCGTCTTTGCGGTTGGCGCGGGCGAGTCCTTCGCGGAGGAAGTTGCCGATGTCGTCGGCTGAGGAAATGTCGCCCTTGAAGAAGGCGTGGAGGGGGTTGATCCACACGAGGTCGGGCTTGAAGCTTCGGGTGTAGCCGTTGAGGGCGAGGATAAACTTGTCGCCGCGCGAAATCTTGTCGGTGACGATTTGGACGTTTTCGGCAATGAGTTGACGCTCCTCTTCGGTGACTTCCATGGCGTAAAGCACGGACTGAACGACTTCGCCGATGTCGCCGTCGTCGTCTTCTGACTGAATGATGAGGGAGCGGAGTCTGCCGTTGGGCTTGATGCCCATGAACGGGCGCCCGATGGCGTAGCAGAATGCTTCTTGAATGGTAAGGGAGGACTTGCCCATGCCGGAACTGGAGACGGTGGCGCAAATGCCGCCCCGGCAAATGTAGCGGCCTTGCCCAAGGAGGACGGAATGATCGTCGTCGGCGATGGTCTGGAAATCGACGGCGGAACGCATTTGCGCTCCGGGGTCTTGCTGAGCGATGCCGCGCAACTCCTCGGTGAAGATGCGCAGTTCCTCGATGACTTCGGTGGGGTCTTCGCCGTTCTGGATGCGCTCATTGACCTCGCGGCTTTTGCGCAGGGTGACGCGGGCGAGGTATTTCTCGCGGACGACTTGGGCGTAGTATTTGCCGTGTGCGGGGGTGTCGGCCCTGTCTTGAATGGCGTAGATGGTGGCAATGCCGCCGACTTCGTCCTCCAGTCCCTTTTTGCGGAGTGTTTCGAGGAGGATGATCTCGTGGAGTTCGCTGCCGCCGGCGGCGATGGCTTCGAGCGTTTCATAGATGACTTTGTGCTGCGTCTTGAAAAAATACTCGGGCGTGATGCCGAGCGCCTGACAGTCGGCGAGGTAGTCGCGTCCGCATTCTTCCATGAGGCAGATGGCAAGTAACCCTTCCTCGGACTCGACGGAGTGGGGAGCGATGCGGAGCCCGTCGGCAGTCATCGTATCCTTGAACCTTGCGAGTTCGCCCGGAGGCGAAGGTTGCGGCTCGTGCGCGACGTCCTCAGGAAAGTCGAAGTCGTCAACGTCGATCTCGTCAAATGGGATGGGGTTGGATCCGCTCACAATTACTTACGTCCTTTCCTTTTGAAGCTTTTCATTTTACGTGCGGTGGCGCTGCGGGCGTCCTCCTTGGTGTAGTTGTTGGCATTGGCGACGCCCATGCGTTCGAGAAAAGACATTTGCTTGAGTGAGCAAAGTCCAAGCTTTTCGCGGGTGATGATCTTCTTGATCCAGAGAGAGGCGAGGCCACGGTAGCGGATGCGGGCGGGGTCGAGTCCGTTTTTGATGAGGACTTTGCACTGGTCGTCGGTCGGGCGCTGCGCCTCCCATTGGCTCGACGGGCGGAAGTTGGCGAGCTCTTCGTCGCCAAGGCTGACTGCTTTCTGGAGGGGGTCGAAGGTCTTGCCCTTTTTGTTGCGGTTCTTCTCGGCCTCTTTGCGCAGCGACTCCAGCAGGTCGCGCTCGGCGACTTCTTCTTGTTCGATGAGGTCGCCGTCTTTGGGGTCTTCCATCATGCGCTTGACGACTTCGGGGTCGCCGGAGACGAGGTGTGCGGGCTTGATAAGGTCGAGGCGCTCGGTGATCCAGAGAAAGTCGATGATTTCGAGGTTGGGCTTGGGGCTGGCGGCGATGGCGGCGAGGCGTTCTTCCTTGGTGTCGAGCCCGTCGATGACTCCGGGGAGGATGCGAGTGCCCCGGCCCACGATTTGGCAGTAGAGACCTCGAATCTTAGTCGGGCGAAGCGGGACAATGCGGGCGACGGCTGGGTTATCGTAACCCTCCGTGAGCAACATTGCATTGGCGATGAACTGCGTCTCGCCGGACTCAAAGCGTTTGAGGCGGGCCTTGCGGTCGGGGCAGCGGTCGCGGTCGCCGGCCACGAAGTCGGCGGTGAACCCTTCGGCACGGAGGGCTTCGGCCATCATCTCGGCGGTGTCGATGGACGGGAGAAAAAGCATAGTGGATCGGGGGTCTTTGCGCTCGATGTCGCCGAGTATCTTGGCGATCTCTTTGAGGAAGGGCTCGACGCGCTCGGCCACTTCGGCGACGGAGTAGTCGCCCTGCTTCCCCTTCTTGGCGATGATCCCCATGAGGTCGATTTTGAGCGGGATGGTGCGGGCGTAGGGGCGGACTAGGTAGCCGTCGCGGCAGGCTTCGAGGAGGCCATACTCGAAGGCAATGGTGTCGTAAACGCGCCCGAGTGACTTCTGGTCGCCACGGTCAGCGGTGGCGGTGACGCCGAGGACTTTCGCCCCGGTGAAGTGGTCGATGACGTTGCGGTAGAGCTTGGCGAGGGAGCGGTGCGCTTCGTCGATAATGATGAGGCTGAACTGGTCAGGTGCCCAATTCTTGAGGCGAGCTTCGCGGCCTATGGTCTGGACGGAGGCGACGACGACCTCATCGAAGACGGAGGCGTAGGCTTGCGCCTTTTCGCGGGCGGAGGTGAGGCCGGTGGTCTTCTCCAGTTTGTCGGCGGCTTGGTCGAGGAGTTCTTCGGTGTGTGCGAGAATGAGCACCTTGCCGTTGCGCTGGGTGACTTCTTCGAGGGTGACTTGGGAGAATACGATCGTCTTGCCGCATCCTGTTGCCAGCACGAGGAGCGTTGCCCGGACGCGCTCCAGTTCGTGCCGGATGGACTGGACGCTGCCCTCCTGGTAGTCGCGCAGGTTGAAACTGCCGGCGGGCTTGACGGGGGGCGGTCGATCGATGCTGTAATGCTCGTCTTCGGAAAACTCGACTTCGACGGGGGCATTTTCCTCGTCGTCGGCCAGATCGATAGGTTCGTCCCACTCGGGAATTTCATCGGGGAGGTCGAAATCAACTTCAATATCTTCGAGCATATCTTGTATCGTGGGGGAGGGTGAGCCAATCACGCTTTGCGCGGTTTGGAAATAGGTTGGAATTTATCGCGGCGCTTGTGGGTGAGGTGCCAGAGGTTGCACTCGGGGCAGTGATAGATGCGGAGGAAGTCGGGGCGGTTGCGGGCGTGACGCTTGAATCGGCGGTTGAGCACGGTCTCGGCACCGCGCTTGTCGTAGCAGGGCTTGCCGTCGCAATAACGGATCGGCTCAGGCGGGAGGGCGTGGTATTTCTTTCGTTTACGAGGCATGGAGATATTCGGCGATGCGCTCGGCAGAGCGTTGGGTACAGGCTTGGCCGTAGAGGTGGGCGATGAGCCAGTAGCGAAATCGCGGGTGATGCTCGGCGGGCAGACGCTCGCCCATGGCGGTATGTACGGAGATGATATAGGGAAAGGAGCCGAGGTAGATGTATTCGACCTGAAACTCGGGCGGTACGGTGCCGGGCTTGGCGTAGCCCTGGACTATGGTGGTCTCGGTGGTCATAATGCGAAAAGTTCGGCTTGCGCCTGATCGGCAACTGCGCGAGGGTTGAGCCATAGGCATTCGGTGCGCTCCTTTGCACCGTCCGCAAGTGCGCGCCGTTCGACGCGCTCCCAACCTGCGAAAAGTTGATCGTAAAGTTTCGAGCGGTAGCCACTTAGCACCACCTTTCCGTCGAGACTGTTCAACACTTCTGCCAAACGCTCGTGATCCTCGACGGTCATTTCGTGGCGATAGTCTGTTCCCTTGTCGCGCGTTTCCGGCACGTAAGGCGGATCGATATAGTGCAAGGTTTCCTTGCCGTCGTGAGATTGCATCACTTTCACCGCATCACGGTTCTCGATCACGACACCGCGCAGTCGGTCGATCATCGCGGCCATTGTGTCAGGGTAGTTGCGCCAGTCTCTTGCCGGAGTCGTTCCGCTTCGGTTGCTATTCGACCGAAAGCCGGTCGCTTTATTGTGCGCATTCGACCCAAAGCCCATATACGAGCGGACCACCGTTCGACGCGCTTGCTCTACCGGATCACTCGTCGGCTCGTAGCTTTCCAAGAAATCCACGCGCGAGAAAGGCGTCAGTTCGACTTGCTCGATTAGCTTGCGTCCTTCATCGCGGATCACCCGAAACAGGTTTACGATTTCGCCATCCAGATCGTTATACACTTCGGCATAACTGCGATCTTTTCGCATTAGCACGGATCCGCCGCCACCGAACGGCTCGACATATACGCGATGTTCCGGAAAGTGCTCGATGATCCATGGAGCAAGTAACCACTTGCCGCCATGCCATCGCACAATCGGGCGCTTCGGGCTTGATGTGGTCTCGGCGGTCATTTCTGCATGTCCTCCCATGCTTGTATGGCCTCGCTGATGGAGCGGGCGATTTCAGTTTCATGCTCTATTCGGTGGCAGTTTGGGCAAAGTATCTTGGAGTTGCTTATTAAATTGAGACCGCCCTGGGATTTCGGAATGATGTGATGCACGTCACACTTTGCTTTGGCCCAACCGCATACTTGGCATTTATTACCCTTTTCTCGAAGGCAGGCTTTAGCCCAAGAGTGCCTTGTTTTATAGCACCGCTCAGAACTGTTTATCGCATAGCTCTTGCCCTCATTCCATGGGCCATCATCTTTCAATTTCTTGGCGTTTGCTTCGCGTCTTAAACACCCGCAGGACTTAGTTCCGGAGTCTCGAAACAGATTGTTGGACTGAACGACCTTTTCGCCCCCGCAATCACACTTACATTTCCACATTGCCCTTGATTCTCCGTTAAGTCCTACAAATTCAACGGCCACGAGTCGCCCGTTTCGATGGCCTTTAATATCGCGAATCCTACGATTTGGAATGCCGCTGCATACGGATAAATAGTTCATTCGTTGCCGTAGCCTTTCTGTGTTTCGTCGGGGATGAGTTCGGGCTGCTCGACCTTGGGCGGGCGGGGCTTGAAGGTTTCGAGGTAGCGATAAGCAATGAGCTTCGCCTCGCGCTCTTTGTGGCGCAGCATGGCGTACGGCTCCACCTATGGCGGAGGAAGCGGTCTGGCATGGTCTTCATGGCTCAGTGGTTGATTAAATATTGACCCGCACGGCCCGGGCGCGAACCGGCGCAGCATTGTCGAACGTCCCGTCGCACGGTAATCCGGTGGAGAGGGGGTAGCTGCATTATCTCGTCAGGCGCTGCCATGCCGTGCGGGGGGATAAGTTCGGGTTAAAGTTCGATGCGGTGGAACAGTTCGGCGCAGTGCTCGCGCAACCAGTGAATTCTCTGGAGCCGTTCCTCGTCGCGATCGTTGCCCTGCTGAATTTTTTCCGCCAAGTCGCAGTCCATCTGTCCGCGCTTGCCCTCGCTTTCTGCTTTTGCGCAATTTGGCGACGGCTCAGGACTTTTCAGGACCGGATTTAATCGGCTCTCCATTCTTAAAATCGCTTCGTGCAATTCCTCCAGCACGTCGTTGGTCGCGGCATTGAGTTTATCGCGCCTTTCAATCGCGATGATGACTGAAGTTTCCCGCCTAACTTCTCCGGCGGCTTTCGGTGCTTCTGTGAGTTGTCCTTCCATAGTGTTTTCTTTCTAAGTGGTGGAGTCTCGCAGCGGGGCACTTTGTCCCTTCGGCTTTCGCCTACTGCCCGCGCTGCGGACTCCTTGTTGTGGGTGGGAATGTGGTTTTAGGCGGAGGGAATCCGCAATGCAGTGCGGGCGACGGTCATCCACGCATCGCTCTGCTTCTGCTTGGATTCGTCGGCGCGGAACTCAGGCCACTTGGGCAGTGGATAGCCATTGAACGCCTTGCCGCCGACTGCTTGGCAGTAGTCGTCGTAGAGTTCGGAGGCGAGATGCTCGACGTGCTCCTCTGTGACAGGCTCACCTTCTTCGCCATCAAGCGGAGCATAGCCGCCCTCAAACGCCTCGGCGGGCGAGAAGCTTTCGTAGCCGTCCTCATAGACGACATAGTAGCCTCCGGGCTTGGGCTGGTGCTTGTTGTAGTAGTCGCCCGATACGGTCTTCGACTTGATCGCGTCGTGGTCGAACTTGAGGATGCAGTCGGCGCACTTACCTGAAAGCATGTGCGGGGTGACTCCGGTGATTTTCAAAGCGCGCACAGTTTTGTGGCACTTGTAGAGCGGCATTTCCGCCGCAGGTTTTTGTTGGTTTTTGTCCATGGTGTTTTTGTTTTAGGTGAAAGGTTAAAGATCGATGTCGTCGTCTCCGAGAAGGTCGGGCTGCTCGGGGGCGTCGTCGGGTTCGGGGGCTTCTTTGCTGACAGGTTGGCCGTCGATGTAGCCGATGGTGCCGTCCACGATGTGAATACCCTCCTCGCCCGGTTCCTCTTGAAAGCGCTCGACCCAGAGCTGATAGCCTTCGGCGTCGGCCATCTCGGCGATGCGCTTGAAGATGGGGGTGCCGATGAGGGAGGCGTCGCGGATGATGAGGAGGCGCAGCTTGGTCTTGTCGCGCATGGCGATGCGCGTGCTAATCTCGATGGTGCGGGCACTGGACTGTTGCTCCAGCGGGTTGCCCTCGAACAAGACGCCGTCGTCGTTGACGAATAGGTCAGGGATGCCGAAGTCGGCGGATTCGAGAACCTTGGCCTTCTCTTTGAGGAGGGCGTCGATTTTCTTCTGCGCGGTCTCGGCATTCTTCTTGGCTTGGTCGGTCTCGTCTTTGGCCTCCTCCTTGGCGATGCGGCGGCGCACTTCGCGGTTGGTCTCCTCGATGCGGTCGAGTTCGGCACGCTTTTTGGCGACTGCCTCGCCGTCGGGTGCCTCGGGGATGGTGTGCTCCTTGATGGCCTTCTCGAAGCGTTCGAGGTTCTTCTCTTCCTGGGCAAGCTTGGCCTTGAGTTCTTTGATGCGGATGATGCTGTCGGCCTTATCGTTATCGAGCTTGACGCCTTCGTCCTGCGCGTCCTGCCGGTCTTTTTGCTTCTGGCGCATGTCCTCGATCTCGGCGATGAGCTCGTTGGCGGACTGCTCGGCCTCGGGGGTGCCTTCGGCGGCGTCGCGCATACCTTCCCATGCTTGTTCCTTGCGCTTGGCCTCGCGGTTGGCGAGGGTGCGGTTGTCGTAGGCTTCCTTGTGGCGGGTCTCCCAATCGGTGAGGTCGATCCCGGCGATGCGGAGAAGGGTCTCGCGCTGCTCGGCGGGCTTCATGCGGGAGAAGGCGAGTGGGTCGAGGGTGAGCGATGAGATGAGCCCGTCGAGTAGCTTCTGCGGGCTGGTCTGCTTCTTCCCTTTGGCATCTTTCACGGCGAGGTAGCTGCCCTTGCTGGTGAAAGTGCGCTCCACGGTGATGTCTTCGTCCTGCCCGTCGATCTGGATGGACAGCTTAATGCTGGCCTTTTGCTGGCCTTGGCGGATGGGCTGCGCGGGGACTTCGCCCCTGAGTGCCATCCAAATACAGTCGAGGACGGTGGACTTGCCCGCCTCGTTCTGGCCGGTGAGGATGACAGGCTTGCCATCGGGCGTGATGTGGACGGCTTCGAGCTTCTTGACGTTTTCGGCGGTGAGTTGCGTGATCATTTTACGGTTTCTTCTCTCTGGGTTGCGGGTTAAAAGGGGACATCTTCGTCGAGCGTGTCGCCGTCGAGGTCGATGCTGCTTTGCGATGTTTGGCGAAGGGACTGACCTCCACCACGGAGCGACTGATCTGAAGACTCGCTGCGGAGGGACTGGCCGCCGCTATTGGATGTGCCGCCGGAATCGCTGTCGTCGCGCCCCCCGACAAATTGGAAAGTTTCGAGGATGACGGATAGCTTGCTGCGCTTCTGCCCTTCCTGTGTCTCCCACTGGTCGAGCTTCAAGCGGCCTTCGATCATCAGCGGACGGCCCTTGCGCATATATTTGGCAATGACCTCGGCTTGCTTACCGAATGCGGTGACATCGACGAAGGTAGTTTCTTCCTTCCGCTCGCCGTCGCGGGTCTGGTAGGTGCGGCTGACGGCAATACCTAGGTTGCAAATGGTGTGGCCGCTGGTGAGGGATCGTGTTTCGGGGTCTCGCGTGAGGTTCCCGAGGAGGATGACTTTATTGTATGATGGCATAGTGTGACAGGTTGAGGTTACTTCTTCCCGAGCATCTTGTTCGGGTTACGGCGGCGGTTGGCACCGATCTTGGCGGGAGCTTTGCCGACGCGCATGAGGGCACCGACAGGGATGTTGCGCATCCGGAGCATTTGCGCGCCGCCTTTGGCGGGCTGGCAGGTGGTGAGGTCGGCGTTTTCGAGGAAGACTTTTTCCACGTAGGCATAGACGCCGGTGTAGTTGTCGTCCCACTTGGCGCGGATCTGCACGACGTCGCCGGGCTTGATCTTGTGCTTCCAGAATACGCGGTCGGAGAGAGCGACGTAGCCGGAGGCCCAGCGCACGGCGGGGTTGCCGTTCTTGGTCTTGCGGGCGACGGCGATACGCCAGAAGCGGAACAACCAGGGGGACTCGACGGCTTTGTCTTTTTCCTCGGCGGGGAATGGGATGGTTTTGTTGTCTTCGGTCATAGGTCTAGGAGGTCTTCGGCCTCGTGGATATCGGTGTTGTCGGTTGGCGGGAGTTGGTCGAAAATGTTGTGGCGGCGTAAGCAGACGGGGCAGGGTTCGGGGCGCTTGGGGACGGATTGACCGTAGCGCCAGCACTCAGGACAGAGGGTGTCACTCGGAGCCGTCCGGACGTAGGATCGCTTCGGTTCGGGCTTGCGGGAGTTCGCGGTCGCGGCGGAAGAGTGTGAGGAAGTTGGCATGGACGGTGGCTTCGAGGTATTCGTGGTATTCGCGGCTGGCGGTTTCCATCTTGACTCGGCGGCGGCGCAGCTCGCGGGCGATGTCGGCGGGTTCGGTTTCTGTGAGCTCAGGCATGGCGTAGTTGGTCGATGAGTTGTGCGGCCTCGTTGGGCGAGGTGATGCGGGTGATGAGGATCTGGTGCGTGTGGAGCATGAGCTTTTCGTTTATCACGTAGTCGCGCTTCTCGGCGGTGGCGGGGCTTTTGACGTCGATCACGATGTCGTGCTCTCCGCCGCGAATCCGGAAGTCGGCGGTGTAGGTGTGCTTCTTAAGCGTCTTGCCTTTGAATGGGCGCTGCGTGGGGATGAGCTCAAACTGTGGCTGCAACTCTAAGGTGAGGCCAAGTTCGCGGCATCCGTCGCGGAAGTGGCAGTAACACTCGGCCTCCAGTGCGGAGTCGAACTTGAGGTCGCCAACAGTGGCTTTGCCTGCGTTGAATTTGGAGCGTCGCTTAGGCATGGCTATCGGATGGCGATGGTTTGGCCTTCGGGTTGCTCGAAGAATTGACCGAACTCGCGGTCGAGTATTTTGCGGGCGTCGTCCTTATCTTCCTTCTTGGTCTTCATCGGCACGTCGCGCTGCTTCGCTATGGCGCGTTCGAGAGCCCCGAAGTTGAGGTCGATGACTTTTGCGCGGGTGTCGGCGTCGAATCCCTGGCCGTCAAACGCGGTGAGGGCGTGTCCCTTTTCGCCTTCAATCCACTTGCGGTTCCCCTTGCGCGGCTTGAGGAATACGGTGCGACCGTCGGGGAGTGTGGACTCCTCGCCCGGTTCGGCGGCGAGCTTTTCTTTGAGTGCGTCGCCGACCTTGGAGAATGGCGTGCGGAACTTGGTCTCGGCGTCTTTGTAGAACATGAGTTCTTCGACGCTGAGGTTCGGGTCGATGGCGGCGATGGCTTCTTCGGTGAGTGTGGTTTTCATATCGGCAACGTCTTGTTTGAATGCAGGGCACTTGAGGGCGGCGGGGCAGTATTTGCACTGGTGCCCGTAGTTATCTTCGGAGTTGATGAAGTTGGGGTTCTTGATTACGGCGCGAAGCTGCTCCGCAAGGTAATCGACCATGGTGCGCAGATCGTCGCCCTCGATCGTGACTTCGGTGATGCGGTCGAAGCCGTCGTCGGGGTTATTCTTGGGCTGGCAGACTTTCCAAGTGATCTTCTGGACACCCGGATAGTTGAGGAAGACGAGGACGATGTAGCCGAGCATCTGGTTATTCTGATCGGCAGCATCGACGGGAATAGATCCCGCCTTTAAGTCCCAGCCGATGGCTTCGGTGCCTTCGGCGTTGAAGGCGAGCACGTCGGAATGGCCGGTCAGAATGAAGTCGCCAAAGTCGGACTCGAGTTCGTCTTCGACGATAATGCCCATGCCCGGCGTTTCGTAGAGCACATCAGAGAGGAAGAAATCGACGACGAACTCGGAGAAGCCGTTGGGCTTAAAGTCGCCGACTTCGGGCGTATCGGGCAGACCACCGTCGCCGACATGCGCGTCTTGCTCGTCAACGAGAGTGCGGGCGGCTTTCCAGTGGCACCAGTTGCCCTCGTGAGCGGCTGCACCGGAGGCATTGGGAAAGAGCGCGGCGAGACGCTTGGACGCGTGGCAGGTGAGCACGCGGTCGAGTTCGGAACAGCGGAATGATGGCTTCATCTTGGTTGGTCTCTGGGAGATTAGCCTTGCGCAGCGGTGCGGTTGAATAGCTCCATTTGCTCGCAGAAGTCTTTAACGTCGGACTTCCACATGCCGTAGCGGGCGATGACGGCGCCAAACTCCTCGACGTCGTGGGCGATCAGCTTCGGCTCCTCGGATTCGGGGTCGATGCCGCAGTGCAGTATCTCGTGATAGAGAAGCGGTTCTCGGGAGTCTTTGGATGTTGCCCAGAACTCTTGATCGAGGATGATGAGGAAATCATACCCGTGCAGGAACTTGTCGCGCTCGCTGCATAGCATGGCTTTGCCAAGGATGCGCTTGCCCTTGGCCTTCATTTCCTTGGAGGTGAAGATCAGCTTCACCTTAAAGTTACGGAGGTGTGCGCAATCAGGGAAGGTGAGGATCTTGGAATAGAGGTCGGTGACGCTCTCATCGACGGGATGGAAGTTGCCTTCCTCCTGAGCGTTGAACTGGATGACGGTTGTTTTACTCATGGCTGTCTGGATTGCTGGTTTCGATGGTGTGCGCGATGGCACGGAGAAAGGTGCGGAGCTCGCTCGGGACGACGGACGGGCCCTGCCCCTCGATGTCGTAGGTAGGGAGCTTGTGCTTCTTGCCGTCGGGGCCGGTCACGCCTTGCCGCCATTTGTTGAAGCTCGTCTGACTGGCTTGTGCGCCGTAGAGCTTGCGGATGGCGACGGGAGTGTCGTTGACGATGAGTCCGAGGAGGGCTTCGGTTTGCGTTGGCTTTTTATCGCTCATAGATGCGTGTGCCGGGAATCGGCGTTCGGGTGGCGTGGGGATCGGCGTTGATGATTTCTTCGAGCTTGCGAATATAGATGGTGGGCAGTGCTTCGGGTCGCACGACGGCGATACGGCGGACGGGGCGCGGTGGCGGAGTGCCTGCCGGCGGCTCGTCCGGCTCGGGGGCAGTGATGCCCACGGCGAATTCGTATGCCTCGGCGAGTTCCATGACTAGAAGTTGACGGCCTCGTCGGCCTTGGTGATGAGGCAGATGACGCGGTCGCCCGACTTAGTGGGCTGGCCCTTCAAGCTGAGCTCGGCCATACCCTTCTCAGATAGGTGGGGGTTTTTCACGTCGCGACTATAAGCGACGCCTGCGTATTCGTCGCCCCGGATTTGGAGCGTCTTGATCGGTTTGCCAGACTTGTCTTCGACGTCTTTGAAGTCCTCGATGGCGAAGATGCCCGTGATCTCCTGCCCGGCCTTCATTTCCTTGGCGGGGGCGGGCTTTTTCTCGGCTTCCTTCTTTGCGGGAGCGTCGCCCTTGTCGGCGGGCTTGGCGTCGTCGCCCTGATCGTCGTCGACGATTTCGGAGCCTGCTACATCCTCTGGCCCTTCCTCCTTTTTAGGCTCATCGGCGTCGGCGGGTTCAGCCTTCTTCTCGGCGGGCTTTTCCTTAGGCTTGGGTTCGGGCTTCTCCTCTTTGGGCGCTTCTTCCTCTTCGATCTTTTCGGCGGGTTTCATTTCCCGTTTCTCGGACATAGCGGCGGCGGCACCTTTGTTCTTCTTTGGTGGAGTCGGGCGCTTGGGCGATGCGGCGAGGCCGTCTTCATCTTCGCTATTGGAAATATCCTCGTCGGGCGTATAGACGCCAAGCATGAGTTCCGGCATGTGGCGACGCGCCCAGATGCGTGCGCCGATGTAGCACATTTGCTGGTCGGGGTTTTTGTCCACCTGTCCATTCTTGTTGATCTCCTTGGCCTGCTTAAAGGTGAGTTCGATGTCGCGCGGGTCGTCTTCGCCCTTGAGTGTGCCAATTACGGTGAGCTTACGGTTTACGCCTTCGCCTGTGAATTTGTAGTTGAGGCGCGACTTGAGGTTGCCGCGTGCGTTAATAACTGCGGAAACGAGTTTCCCCTCATACATGAGTTTGCCGTGAATGAGGCTGGTGCAGTCGGCGACGCCAAAGAAATCCATGCCCCATTTCGAGGACTGCATGACAACGCGCAGGCAGTTGGCCGGCTTCGATTTCAGATGATCGGGCAGAAGGTCGCATTTCGCGGCCATCTCGGCAAAGTTGATTGCCCCGTCCATTGTGGTCGGTGCGAGTGAGGATTCGTTGCGGGTGGCGAGTTCTGTGCTCATAGTGTTTCTTCTCGTGGTTGTTGGTTTGGTGATTGGGTGCAGGAGCGGGACTCGAACCCGCGACCTTCGGAGTATGAACCCGACGCGCTACCGGACTGCGCTATCCTGCAATAAATGTTTAGTCTTTGTGGGGCGGGGTGGCGGCGACAGGTTCGGCAGTGACTTCGAGCGTGGCGACTTCCTGCCGGTAAACGGCCTCACGCGCAGCGGCGGCACTGGCGAGCGACTTGTCAGCACCCTCACGCATGGCGCTAAGGTAGGTGATAATGCGGCGCTTGACGTTGAGCCGTGCCTCATGGGTGGCTCCGTAGTCGGTCTGGCGCTCGCGGTTAATGCGTGCCTCCTCCTCGATCGCGGCAGGCACAAGGTCCATGCGCGTGCCTGTGCGGATGGTGGAAAGCAGCGTAGAAAGTCGCTGTTCGACTGCTTTTTCAGAGTGTTCTAAAGTTGCCATATTAGGTATATTTACCAAAACGGAAACAATTGAGTTGACCACAGTCAAGTTTATTTGCATGTTTTTGAAAAATTACCTATTTGGTAACGCTATGAGCTACTTCTCTACACAACTACGCAAGATCATCGACCAGCATCCGACGCTTACGCAAGGTGCTCTGGCTGATTACATAGACACATCGAAGGCGCAGATGTCGCGCATACTGAGCAACCGAGATCCGCGTAAGGTATCACGCGAGTTATTGTCCCGGATATGTGAGGCACCAGGCATGAGCGGTGAAGACCGTGTTCTACTGCTCAAAGCCTACCTTCTGGATGAAACGCCATCTTCGCACATTGAAGAACTCAAAGAAGTATTTGAAGGATGGCACTCGACGGAAAGCCCCCATGTGGCCGGCGAATCTGGGGGCGTTTATAGACGCGAGAACTCCGGAAAGATGGGAGAGATCGACCACTATTTAACGGTCATCGTCGGGAAGATAGAGCAGGAAATTTACGAACGCACGGATGGGAGCGAAGGGCCGTTTTTTCGGTTAATCAAAGACTTGGCTGAGATTTGCGACTAACGCTGAAGTGTCTCGCGGAGTGAGGCACGAACGGAGTTGCTATGTCCGACGGGTTAGCGGCGACCGTGCAAAACCTCCAGCTCTAAAAAAATCCTAAAAAAAATGGAAATAAAACTTGCAATGCTCCTAAAAATAGTGGAGAGTATAAACATGATGAGGGATGAGCCTGACGCACGAAACCACTAAAAACAAAAACGCTATGAAAATCACATTCACACTAGAATCCCTAAAAAACTCTATCACCTCAGAAATCCAGACCGGAATTTATATTTCGGACGTGGAGGGGTATGCTGTCGAGTGGACATCTCGCGAACGTAACCCGGACGGTGGGCATCGTGTCTGCGATCACGATTGCGGTGAAAAATTCTGGGTCATTGCTATCGATGGAGATGAGCCGATCCGTGGAGGGTCTATCACTCTGATCCCTGAAAAAAAATACACGGTCGTTTTCGACAGCAACGGATACCCCTCACATTTGGGAAAATAATACGATGCCAAAAACTAGGCCAACATGGGAGGCGCTGTTAAAGCGCCTCCCATTGCTCAACGGGGCAGAGCTATGCCGCCGCGCAGACGTGCCGCGCTCTCGATTGCTCGACGCGCAACGGGGCCGGTGCCAAATGCGGCCAGACGATCTAAAAAAACTCTGGGAGGTAGTCGATTCCATTTCCCGCTAACAAATAGAGTAGGCGATGCCGCCGCAAACCAACGACTAAGGACAACACTACGACTATGAAAACTGCAAATACTGACAATCCATTCTATCGAAATCCACTGTTTAGCGAAGCCGACCTAATGCGTCGGAAGCCTCGGCTAGATTGGATGGATAGATTCTTCCTCATG
>Ga0194137_10000837_pt1 | contig 19504 bp, 12 predicted proteins | sample TARM_MetaG_T3_14_FD_134025 | JGI IMG/M metagenome (GOLD analysis project Ga0194137, IMG submission 134025) | Freshwater microbial communities from Pennsylvania, USA, analyzing microbe dynamics in response to fracking - TARM_MetaG_T3_14 (version 2) | ecosystem: Environmental > Aquatic >... | reverse complement strand
TCCGTCGTCGGCGGCTCCGTCGTCGGCGGCTCCGTTGTCGGCGGCTCCGTCGTGGCCGCATTGACCTTGATCATAGCTGTGGCCTTAAACCCGCCATCGTAAGTCGTAGCCGTAACTGTCGCTTCACCGGCTTTGCGGGCTTGAACGACGCCGTCGTTCACTTCTACAACCAGATTGTTGCTTGATGTCCATGATACTCCCTGATTCGATGCATCGGCAGGAGCAATGATGGCATGAAGGGTGGCTGTCTCCCCTTCCGTCAGCTCAAGGACGCTCGGCTCCAGCGTTATGCTTGTGACCGGCTGAACGATTTCGACCTCTGTCACGGCGGACAATCCTGAGTCGACCGAGAGCGCGCTGATTGCAACCTTGCCCGCTTTGAGTCCAGTGACGACTCCGTAAGTCACCGTTGCGATCGTTTCATCCGCCGATGACCATTGCAGCTCTTTGTTGGTCGCTTGGACAGGAACGAAGTTCACGGCGAGCTTGCCTGTTTCTCCCGCCCTGATCTTCAAACCCGGATTTGCGAAATGAATTTCGACTAGCGGTACCGATTCTGCCTTCTTCAATTCCTTGGTATTGCGCACCCGGATCCGGTCGCCCTCGGCATATCGGCCGGACAAGCCCGCAGCTTCAAGGATATCGCCCGGAGCGAGATCCGGAACCGGACCGCTTTGGGTCGCGATGTATCCGTCTACGAAGACGAGCACCGGACCGCTGCCGTCGTCGATGATGAAGGAATTCGCATCCGGCTTTGACAGCACCTTGCCGGTCACCTTCACAAGCTGGCCCTGGTAGCTGTCCGACACGGACTCCGCCGTTCCGACAGCCTTGGGCTCAAGCGGCACGCCGGTTGAAACCTTGACGACGCTCTGCGCGAATGTGCCGAACTCAAGCTCGGTGTTGTTCTCGAAAATTTTGACATGCCCGTATACCCGGACCTTGTCTCCGACGGCCAGCGATCCCGCCGGAACGTCGTTGAAGGCCATAATGCCGCCGGTAGCGTCCTGGACATAGAAGGCATCGAAGAATACTCCCGCTGCAGTCGTAACGGTGCCCTCGACCATAATCGGCGTCTCCTCCGGCAGCGTCCTTGCCGCGCCGATCGGAATCGCCTTCGTCTCGAGACCGGCAAGCCAATTCATGACGGAGACGGAGAGCGGCGCATTGCCTTTTGCATTGTACGTCTCATCCATCTGCTTGTCGTTGAATACGTTCATGCCCGATACGACGACCCGGCCTTTGCCGAGCTGTTCGGAGGCGATGAGCGGGATGCTGGAGCCCCCGGTCACATCCGCCAATGCCGGACCGTTTTTGCCGTTCGACGTCCTTTGGTTGTAGATGACCGTGTCGCTCTTGATGCTGCTCGTATCCTGGAAGGTCGTCTCGTTGCCGCGGACGAGGACCGTGACGCCGTTTCCGTCCGTCAGAGCCTCTTTGCCGGCCTTGGCCAAGCTCGAGCCGCTATAGTAATCCAGCGTCGAGATGAAATCCGTCAGGTAATTGCTTACCGGCGCAGGATGAGCGCGCACGGAGAAGTTGGACGTGAGCGGATTGCTCCAGAAGTTGCCCTCCGGCGTCTCGTCGAAGACGCCGTCGTTGTTCACCCTGACGGCGGAGCTGATTCCCGCCAGGACATCGTTGAGATTCTGATTCGAGCCGCCGTAGTTGCTCTTCTCCGACAGCCAGACCGATCCCCCGCCGCTTACATAGCGGTTGATGGCGGCAATCTCCGAGCTGCTGTAAGCGGATGCCGGGTGGGAAATATACAGAACGGCCGCATCCTTGAGCACCGCATCGGTGATCGCGGCTGCATTTTCCGCTACCGTATAGCCCTGCTGCCTCATCTTCACGGAGAACAGCTTCATGTTGTCCTTGTACGTGCCGGCGTCCTTCGTCGTGTTCTCGTTGTTCTTGGACGCGTCGATCAGAATCGTCTTGCCGAGCGGGGCCTTGATGGAGAAAATCTGCTCGTACTTGTTCTCTCCCAGATCCCTATCCGTCGACGAGAGGACGACGATGATCTTGTGCTCTCCGGCGACCGGATTGCTCCAGACGACGCTGGCCGTCGTTGAAGCATTGGCCGCAAGCGAGTCGATGCCGGCCTCGCCGATCAGATGGGCGGCATCCGCCTGGTCATAGTAGAACTTCGCCGTGATGTTCTTCACGTCGACCGTGCCCAGGTTGCTGATTCCCGCCTGCAGGTTCGCCGCGTAGCCTCCGATGATGGCGCCGTCGGTCGTCGAGACGCTGTTGACCTTGACGGCTACAGGCTCAACCGGTGTCCAGATCGGGGAGGAATAGATGCGGTCCCCGTCCTTCTGCGTCACGCGTACGACGAACCATTGCTGGCCGCCGACGACGTTGATCGTTTTCGGCTTCCAATTGTAGTCGGTCGTGTCGGAAGTCGGCGTATAGGTTTCAAGAACCCGGCCGCCGTTCGTGACCAGCTCGATTTTGGCGATATTGTCGTTGGACTGCGATTTCAGGTAGCTGAATTTCGGATCCTCTTTTTTCTCGAGCAGCGGATCGCTAACCTTGATGTCGAAGTTGAGCGTCTTCGTGTCGGTCGTGGAGCCCATATACCAGCCGCTTGCGGATACATCCAGCTTGGCGCTCGGGTCCTCCGTGAAGTAGACGCGCATCTTCTTCATCGCATCGAGCAGCGATTCCTGGCTCAAGTCCTTGGAGACGATGACCGTCCGCTGCTTGGTCTGGCCCCAGGTCGCGTCATGGTTGTCCTCGCCGTACGTCGGCGCGACATGCCATCCGATATCGAGCGCGCTGAAGAACTTGTTCTCCGCGTTCGCATACGAGTAGTTGCCGGATCCGTTGCCCACTTCGAGCATCGTGAACAGCTTGTCTACTTTTTTGTCGTAAGGAATGAAGTTGTTGAAGGCGTTGGAGCCCATCGCAGGATGGTTGAACTGAGCGACGATGTCGTCATAGCTCACGATCCAGGCGTAATAGTTTTGCAGGCTCTGATATTTGCCGCCGCTGACGACACGGTCGATGAAGTTTGTCGTCCCGAAAACGTTGGAGTGGCCCCAGGTGGTAGCGGTCATCTCGAACGCAGGGAATACGACGAACTGGCCGTCCTTGGTGTACTGGGTAGCCAAATCCTTGGTCAGCTGCCAGTCCGAGCCGCCGGTGCGCTCCGGCATGCCGTTGTGGTCGACCGTATCCTTGCCTACCTGCGAGGCGTCGATATCATGGGAATGGTCGGAGAAGGCGAAGAAATCATAGCCGTACTTCTCGGCGGCTTTGAGTGCGTCTTCCGGTGTTCCGGCCGCGTCATGCGAAATATTGGTATGGTTGTGCGTCGTTCCGTAGTAGTGGTTGCCGCCCGTAAAGCGCTCCGCAACCCGGAACGACCAGCTGGCATCCGAAGGATTGCCCAGCTTGTCCTTGGCGGTTACTCTCACTTCATGGACGCCTTGAGCGAGATCGTCGTCGGGAGTCAGCGCGAGCTTGATCGATCCCTCGGTGAGGGCTGCCTTGGCCGTAAGGTCTTTGCCGTCGATGGCGATCGTCAGGGAGGACAAGTCCACGCCGTTCGGATCCTCCAGCTCAACGGACACGATCGGATGCATCGTCTCGACTTCCTCGTTTTCGCCCGGAACCGGATTGAAGAACGCAGGACCGTCCGTATCCGTACCGACTTCGACCGTGTAAGGCTTGTCTGCGCTTCCTGCGGAAGTCGTATCTCCTCCTCCAGCCGCTTCCATATAGTATTGGAAGCTGTTCGGAGGAACGTTTTCCTTGGCGATCCGGCCGTTGTAGTTGAGTCCGTCAGCCGAGTTCAGTTGGACCGGCGTGAAGGCCTGGCCCTCCGCCGCGCGATAGAATACCGTCACCGACTCTGCGTATTTGGCGGAAGCCTTGAACGTGACGTCGACTCCGGTGTAAGCCTTCAGCAAAGGCGTGTGCTGAAGCTGCAGATCTCCGCGGACGTCCGCCGCGCTGCGGGGCATGAGGTAGTAGCCGCTCGTATAAGGAGAGCCTGCCTTGCTCTGGCCCACGATGCCGGTGAAGGAGTAGGTTTCGCCCAGCTCCACCGTCGTACCGGTCATGTCGATGCCGGATTGGGCCAGGATGCGGACGATCGACGCATTGCCTTCGCCGTCGACGACCGTGACGTTGTAGTCCGGACCCGTTGCCGGGATGTTCGATACTTTGGCTTTGATGCGGACGAGCCTGCCCTCGAGCGGCTCAGCTGCTGCGAAGGAGCCGAGGTCCGACGAACGGACCAGCTCGGCGCCTGGAAGCGTGCCGCTTCCTTGGTCCGTCATCGACACGGGCACGAATGCGGAAGTGCCCGCCGCGAAGACCAGATAACCGCTGAGCTTCACCTTTTGTCCCGGCACGATCGGGAATGCCGGCGTATCCTTGCCGATGACATTGATGCCGCCGGTGGCATCCTGAATGTAGAAGCTTGTATTTTCCGATCCCAGCGCCTTGTTGGCCGTCGTCACCGTTCCTTGGATCGTCGTGCGGTAGCCGATATGAAGCGGGAGCCCCTTGGCATCGACCGTGCGCGCTGTGCCGATCGGGAGAACGGCAGCGCTTTGATCCGCCGAATCCAGGCGTGTGTAGGCGCTTGAGCTCCCCGCGCCGGCAAATGCCACGTATACCGTGGAAGCCGGGCTCGGCAAGCTCACCGTAAACGAACCGTCAGCCGCGCTTGTAGCTTGTCCCGCTGCGGCCAGGTCGCTGCCGTTCAGCGCATAGACGCTGACAGCCGCCGCTGCCGGCACCGAGCCGGCCGTTCCTTGGACCGACGAGGCGGAAAGGGTCAGCTTGGAGGCATCCGGCGCAGCCATCCATTTCGAGTTGCGGACGGAAATTTCTTCCGGAGCTGCCGTGCTGTTCGGAACGTTCATGACAAAATCGTTGGCATTGTTCCGGGTCCAGTATCCGTTGCCGAGGCCGATCGCGGATCGAGGGTCGGAGCCCGCGTCCGTCTTGCGGAGGACCGTGCCGCTGCCTATGTTGGAAGTGAAGAACGGTGATCCCCAGTTCGGGGTTTTGATTTCAAAGCTCTTATTGGTGCCGTTGCCGTAAGCGACCAGATCGACCAGATCGTTGTCCGTATCGCCAGAGACGGCCGTCGTCTTCTGGGCCAGGGCGAGAATGCCGCCCGTGGAGCCGCTCGGATTGAGCGACGACGTCTGATCGGCATCGACGGGAAGAGCAGCTCCGGTCGCCCCCGTACTGCCGGCTACGAGATAATAGCCATGGGCCTTGATCGTGCCTGTCAGCTTCGTAATCGTACCGAATGCCGACGAGGAGGCCCCTCCGTACATCAGCGCCCATTGGCTGTTGAAGCTGATGTCCTTGTCGGTTGTATTGTACAGCTCAAAAAATTTCGTCTTGTAGAAGGCGCCCCCGTTGCCGCCGTTCAGGTAAGCCTGGCTGATGACGACATCGCCCGGCTTGTAGCCGAGCGCGCCGCCGGAGCCTTGAATCGCGGCTGTGGCAGCGTCGCTCTTCAGCTTGCCCTGCTCCTTGGCCGCGACGAGCACCTTCGTCTTGGAGGATGGATTGGACAGAGTCATGGCGAAGGAGCCGTCCTGGCCTGCCGTTGCCGTACCCGCCTGCGTGCCGTCCTCGAACGCCGCTGTTACGGCGGAGCCGCCCGCCACCGAGCCTGCGGCTCCCGTGAGCGTCGTCGGATTGGCGAAGATGAGCTTGGCGGCATCAGGCGTCGCCGACTTGGCGACCGATACCGCCGTCTTGGCGCTTTCCTGCTTGCCGCTTTCCTGGGCGGTCACCCATACTTTGCTCTTGCCGTCCGCCGTATCGACCGCCGTGCCGAAGGAGCCGTCCCCGGCAGCCTGCAGCTTGATCTGAGGAGTCGATGCCGCCTCATTGTAGTATACATACACATACGAAGTTACAGGTACCGAACCGGGAGCGCCGGTCAGAATGCCTGCATCCGTCAGGCTGATTCCAGAGGCGGAAGGCGCCGCCGTGACCGGAACGCCTGGATTTCCGCCGGAGCCGATCGGCGTGCCGGTGACGCTGACGGCCGCGATCTGGCTTGTTCCGGACGAACCGATGACGGAATCCGCTTTTATAGCCGCATTCGAAGTAACCGTCCACCGAAGAAAAAGCTGATCCTTGTCGGCTGCTTCTGATGGCAGGGAAACGCTTAAAAGGCCTTTGGCCCAATCGGTTGTCAGCGTCGAGCTGCCCTGCGGAACGTTTTCCCATGTGGTGCTGTCAACGCTATATTGAAGCTGAAAATCTCTTGGTCCGGTATTGGACCCTTTTTGATAGTACGACAGGGCTATGCCGGCATACCCCTTCGTGCTGATTGTTGTGTGCCAATAATTACCCTGAGCCCAACCACTGGCAGAAGCCACATTTTTGATATCGCCCGACGGTCCACTGGCTATGCTCGTGCCAATGGAAGCCCCCGTCACCATGATCGGGTTGCTGTTCTGCGGAAGACCGCCGTTGCCAACCGGAATGATATAAGGAGTGCTGGAACTTATCGTCCCCGGCCAATAAGCCAGCGTAACGGCGTCCGCCGCGGCGGCCCGCCCGATCCATCCCGTCGGGACGGCCAGGGAAATGACCATCAGGACAGCAAGCGATTTCGCGATCCATCTACGAAGCTCTCTTGATATTCGCATTCAACTTTCCTCCATTTCGTTATTCAAGCCAGAGATCCCACTATGTACATGAAAGAAAATTCGTCCCCACGCTCCTCCTTATTTCCGAACATTGAACATTTGTAAAATATGGAATGGACGTTTTTTCACCGATAAATCCACTATAAAAGACCTATGTTTCTTTGTAAATAAGTTCTTTAGAACGAAAATATTTATATTGTGTAAAGAAATTTGTCGAACCTAGATTAACAAATGGGAGCGTATGTCAAGGAAAGGATTCTAAATTTTCTGATTTTGACGAAAATAGAACGCAGGATGCTTCATCGCGTCTGCGCAGCTGCGGAAAAATAAATCCATCGTTCGGGCCGCTCCAGCACCTTCATTGCTGAATGACAAGCATTTTGTCTCCAAAAACCGCATGGATGCCTAAAAAAAGCCGGCTCCAGAGAGCCGGCCGGTTCAAATTCATGTTCATTTAAACGATGGCTATTTTGCTGACGCCAATGCGGCGCCCTTTTTCGAGGCCGTCCAATAGATCAGATAGACAATGAGGAAAAGGCCCATGACTCCAGCCGAACAACGATACATCGCCGCATAGCCGAGTGAAGATGCAGCCGCTCCAAGCACCATCGATCCGCATGCGACGCCGAAATCGGTGGAATTATAAAACAGGCTGTTCGCCGAGGCATGCCGCTCGCGGGGAGTCGAGCGCAGCATCCATGCTTGCGCCGATGGCTGAATGGAACCGAAACCGAGTCCGTACAGCAAAGCCGATACGATCAGCAGCCCCATATGCTGCGAGTAGGACAGGAGAGTCAAGCTGGCCATAAGGACGACGGCGCCGGGAATCAGAACGACGGCCGGCCCGTGCCGGTCGAACATCCGCCCCGAGATCGGCCGCACAAGCAGCACGGTCACCGCATTGAAAAGGAAGAACAAGCCAACGTTCGCCAGATGGCGCTCCTCGCCGAAGAGAACGATGTAGCTGAGCACGGATCCGTACGTGACGGCCATGAGCGCATTGAGCGCGGCCGGCATCCAGATGCTTCCGGAGCGCCGCCTGGCGGCCATAGGATCTGGAGCTGCGGAGAGCGCAGCCTTGGCCTTGGACGGCAAGGGCGGAATCGCCCGGAGAGCCAGCAGCAGCGGAATGATAAGCAGCGCGGCAGCGCCCCCGGTCAACGAAAGCGCTCCGAATCCGAAAGATCCCATGACGGACAGCCCGATCATCGGGCCGAGCGACATGGCGATGCTGGTGGACAGGCCGAAATAACCGACGCCCTCGCCAAGCCGGGACGGGGGAATGATCTGCGTCACGATCGTCGGCAGCACCGTGCTCGCCATGCCGAATCCGATTCCGAACAATACACGCAGCAGCAGCAGCATTCCGATGCTGGCAGCTTCGCCGTAGAGAGCGGTCGATGCTGCGGCCAGACCGAGGCCGAAGAATAGAATCGCGTTCCGGCCTACGTGCCGCAGCAGCCATGCCGTACCGAAGCGGGAGGCGATCGCCGCCAGGGCGAACAGGCTCGTCACCAGGCTGATGATGAAGGAGCCTGGATCGAACCGGTCTTTCACATAGGACGGCAAAGGCGAAAGCAGCATTTGAAGGCTGAGGAACAGCAGGAAAGCTCCAAGCGTAAGAACAATAAAAGAGCGGGTCCATAATCGGCCCGCGTTGCCGGCATCTTTCGTCATGAGGTTACCTCCAGTTGTGAATTCGCGTTGCGGATAAGCTGACGGATCAAGCGGCGCAGCATCTCCTGCTCCTCGGCTCGCATCCCTGCCGTAATCCCGGCAACCGCTTCAGCCTCTACGGCAGCCGTCTCGCCGATGAGACGGCGGCCTGCATCGCTCGCATGGATTCTCAAGGAACGGCGATCCCTGTCGTCCGGACGTCTCTCGATAAGGCCCTTGGCTTCGAGATTGTCCAGAATCCGCGTCGTCGTCGGCTTATCCTTGGCGGACCAATCGGCCAGCTCCTTCTGGATCAGCCCTTCCCGCTCGCATACGCGGAACAGCATCGACCACTGCTCGCTCGTAATCTCCCAAGGCTTCAGCCGCTGCTGCAGGAGCAGGCTGATTCTGCGATAAGCGACCCCCATCAGAAAGCCGACGGACTGATCCAATTGTCCTGCTTCTTCCTTATCGTTGAATACCGGGTCCGACATATTAAGCCTCCGCTTCGCAAAAGTAGTTGTTATGACAACTATATGCCCGTTATTCGGATCTGTCAATCTGTAGTCTTTCATTCTGAATGCCGATTATTCATGGTAATATGAAGGAATCCGGCTTACAGCTAGCCATTACGGGAGATGCTTCCTTGTCCAGAACAAAGGTGAAAATCAGTTGGGGACCCGTCCTGCTAGCCGCCATCGCCGCTTGCGTCATCGGATATTCCCTGCTCAAAAACTACGTCTTCGATCCCCGCGCCGGCTTCTTCCTTGGCGTCAAAACCGGCCTGAATCAAGTCGTGCCTGTACCCTCGTGGCTGGGAGCCATGCGCGTGCATGTCGCCTTCGCCTGTCTGGCGGCAGCCTCTGGAGCTCTCAACTTCTCTTCCAGGCTGCGCCGGCGCAGCTTCAAGCTGCATCGAGCCAACGGATATGCCTACTTGATTTCGATTTTAGCCGTATCTCTGACTTCCGGCTATCTTGCGCCTTACGCGACCGGCGGGAAATGGGTGAGCATTCCGTTCAACCTGCTCAACATCGCTTGGCCCGCGCTGGCCGTCATCTCCATTCGCCACGCCCGTCAAGGCAGGTATATGGCGCATCGGGAGTGGATGCTGCGCAGCTATGTTTTCTGCTTCACCAATTCCTGCATCCATTTTTTCGCCTTCGTTCTTTATCGCGGAGCAGGCCTTCCCTACGAGGCCAGCTACATCGCCGGCGTGTATGCTTCCATCGCCTTTCTTGCAGCGGCTGCGGAGCTTTTCATCCGGCTCCGGCGTTCCTCCGTCAACGGCGGCGCCTTGCCCGGGGCCTAGCGAAACGAAAGAAGCCGGAACGCCCCTGGGCGCTCCGGCTTCTTATTCATTTTGATCGCGGACTGTGGATAGTGCGTATTGAGAACTTCCCTCAGTCATCCAAGGATCCGCGCGTCCATTCATGCCTGTTGATCATGCATTCGAAGCCCATGCCGCCGCCTGGACGATCAGCCTGCGGTATTCCGGATGCCGGAACGACTGCCGATGATGTCCGGGCATCAAATAGACGACCTTGCCAAGGCCGAATTCATGCGCCCACGCGGCTGGCCAGCTGCCGCCCTCATGGCTGTATTCCAATAGAATTTGGGCCGGACCTATCGGATCCATCGTGAAGCGGTAAGGCTCCTCGTCCATCGCAAATGCCCGGATTCCCTCCATGACGGGATGAGCCTCCGCATCCTGCTTCACCGAAAACGCCAGCGGACCGTAATCGGGGTGGCCGGTGAAATGGCCGCCGATCAGCTGGGCCAGCTCGGGGTCCGCCTGCAGCGAAATGCCGTTATGGACGACTAGCAGTCCCCCGCCCCCGCTGACGTAACTCAGCAGCGCCGCCACTTGCCCGCGGGACTTCTTCACCCGCCAGAGATCGGAATAGGAGATCAGCAGATCATAGCCTGCCAGCCCCTCCGTCGACAGGCAGCCGTAATCCTCCGTCGCCTCCACTTGCATATCCGTCAACATTCCGCGCAGCTCCTGCTCAGCCGGCTCCAGCGGATGATAGGCCGCGTGGGCCTGGTCGCCGAGAAGCAGCGCCTTTGCCGTTCTGGTCATGTGGTCGCCTCCCTTGCTTTTTTCCGAACATGCCCGGTTCCATCAAGTCCAGCTCATCTCGCGCCCGGCGTAATCCCGGAAATCGGGGTGCTTGCGCTCTTCCCGATCTTCCAGGTAGCGCTGGATCGTGCCTGCGATCTGCTCCGCCGCTTCCGCCGTCGTGAGATCGCCTTCCGTGCCGAGGACTCCGCCCATATAACTCTTCATCCATCCCGGGTGAAGCACAAGCACCTTGCCGCCATGTCCCTTGAGCTCGTTATGGACGATGTTGGACTGGATGTTGAGAGCGGCCTTGGACATGCAGTAGCCGTACCAGCCTTCGCGCCAGGCTTGATTGATCTGGCCGGCCTCCGAGGAGATGTTCACCACAAGCTTGTCCGCTCCCTTCAGCAGCAGACCGCTCAGCGCCTGGACGATCCGCAGCGGACCGACCGCGTTGACAGCGTACATCCTGTTGAGATGCTCGTAGCTGATGTCGCCGAAAATGGATCCTTCCTTGTCGCCGCTGATGCCGGCATTGTTGACGATCAAGTCGAGGCTGTCCGTCTTCCCGGACACGGCCGCTGCGGCCTTCTCTACGCTGGCGGGATCCGAGACGTCCAATTCCAGGACATGAAGACGGTCCCTCCTTCCTTCGGGAACGCCGTCCAGCGCCTCCCAATCCGGCATATACCTGCCGGCGAACACCGTGTAACCCCTTTCAAGCAGCTCCAGCGTCAAATCGAAGCCAAGCCCTCTGTCGGCTCCCGTTACAAAGGCATGTTTCATTTCCACATTCCTCCTTGTCCCTTCATCTTACCTGCGTCGGGCGGGCGGCGCCATCCATAATATTACTCTGCGCATCAGGATGCCGCTCTCCAATCGGCTATCTCCTGTGCTTTCCGACGTTTTCAGCCCAATTTAGACGACTTTTTCGGCTATCTCCAGCTCTCGTCTCTTTTCCTTCTGTCCACGGGTCCGTTCCGTCCGCCTTAACGGGCGCCTCGCCGCAGCGGCAGCCAATCCAGCACATCCCGGATCGCGGCGTCCCAGTAGCTCCATTCATGGCCGGCATCCGCCGTCTCCACGCAGGTCAAGTCGATGCGGCCCTCGAACTGGCGGCGGAAATCGCGGTTCAGCCCGATATTGAAGTCGTTTGTCCCGCAGCCTTGGTAAAACCTCGGCAATCGAGTCCCCGCAGCCAGATGCTGCTCCAGCACATGAGCCAAGTCGTCCGGACTGCCGTCATACTCCTCCGCCGAGCCGAAGGTCAGCATCGCCATCCGCAGCACAGCGGCGTTGCCGATCGGCGACTCTCCCGTCAGCCGTGTCCGCTGGCTGAGGCTGCCGGACAGGCTCGCCACGGCAGCGAACCGCTCCGGACAACGGATGCCGAGCTTGAAGGCGCCATATCCGCCCATCGACAAGCCGGCAGCGAACCTATCCTCCCTCCGGTCCGACAGGCGGAAGAGGCTGCCCGCCACCGCCGGCAGCTCCTCGGACAGAAAAGTGAAGTAAGGCAGCCCCATTTTCTGGTCGGAGTAGAAGCTCAAATGAACCGAAGGCATGATGACGGCAATGCCCTTCTCCTGCGCATAGCGCTCGATCGAGGTGAACCGCTGCCAGTTCGTATGGTTGTCCGTCGCTCCGTGCAGCAGATAGAGCACCGGATACGGAGGGCCCTGCTCCAGCCCGCCCCTCGTCCCGATCGACGTTGCCTGCTGCGGAAAGACAGCGGTGAATGAGCTGGATAAGCTCAGCGTTTCCGAGAAAAATTCCACTTGGGCCAGCGGCATGCGCTTCGCCTCCTTCGCTTAATCGGATCTGTGCGCGGCTGCATCTCCTCCGAACGAAAATCAGCCCCCGGCCAAAAGCTCCAGGGGCGGTTCCGTTCTCGTCAGCCTTTGACGGAGCCGATCAAGGCCCCTTTCACGAAATGCTTTTGCAGGAAAGGATAAACAGCCAGAATCGGAGCGCTGGATACGAGGATGGAAGCCATTTTCACCGTGAACGGATTGACCTGCTGCTGGACGGCGACCGAAATTCCGGCCTGGGAGATCGCCTGCGACGTGTTGCTGATGAGATCCTTGAGCACCATCTGCAGCTGCCACATGTCCTTCTCCGTCGCATACAGCACGGAGGAGAAGAAGTCGTTCCAGTACCCGACTGCGATGAACAGGCCGACCGTCGCCAGCACCGGCTTGGAGAGCGGCAGGACGATCCGGAAGAACACCGTCAGATCGTTCGCCCCGTCGATCTTGGCCGCCTCCTCCAGCTCGTCGGGAATGCCCCGGAAGAAGCTGATCATGACGAAAATGTTCCAGGCGCCGATCGCGCCGGGCAGGATAAACGCCCCGTACGAATCGATCAGGCCGAGCATTTTGACGAGCAGGTAAGAGGGCACCAGTCCGCCGCTGAACAGCATCGTGAACAGGATGAGCAGGGAGAAGAACTTGCCGCCGCGCAGCCGCTTCTTGGAGACGGCGTAAGCCATTCCTGCGGAGAAGAATGTGCCGATAAGCGTGCCGGCGGCCGTCGTGATGATCGTCACCTTGAAGCCCGACAGGATCGAGACGTTCTGGAAGACCGCCTGATACGCGGTCGACGAGAAGCCGGCAGGCAGCAGAAACAGGCCGCCGCTCGCCGTCAGATCCGGATCGCTGACCGAAGCCATGACCATGTACCAGAACGGATAGATCATCAGCGCCATCAGCAAAATGAAAAAGGCGATGTTGGCGGCATTGAAGGCGCGCTCGCCTCCCGATATCGGCGTCATGGCCGATTCCTCCTTACCATAGGCCTTCCTGGCCGCTTTTTTTGACGATCGCGTTCACGCTCAGAATCAATGCCATCGCGACCGCCGACTTGAACAGTCCCGCCGCCGTCGCGTAGCTGTAGTTCGCTTCCTGGATGCCGACCCGGTACACGTACGTATCGATAATGTCCGCGACGTCGTAGACGAGCGGGCTGTACAGGAGGAAAATCTGCTGGAAGCCGGCCTCCAGAATGTTGGCGAGGCTCAGAATGAGCAGGATGAGGATGACAGGACGGATCGCCGGCAGCGTGACATGCCATGTCTGCTTGAGCTTGCTGGCGCCGTCGATGCGGGCCGCCTCGTACAGATCCGCGTTGACGCCGGCGATTGCGGCCAGGTAGATGATCGTGCCCCAGCCGACCTCCTTGTAGACGTCGCTGATGACGAGCACCGAGCGGAAATACCGGACGTCGCCGAGGAAGTCGACCGGCATGCCGCCGAAGCGCTGGATGATCATGTTGAGCAGGCCGTCCACCGGATTGAGGAACGTAATGAGAATGCCGGAGAAAATGACCCACGAGATGAAGTGGGGCAAATAAACGACCGACTGGGCGAAGCGCTTGAACAGCTTGCTGCGCAGCTCGTTCAGCAGCAGCGCAAGAATGATCGGCAGCGTGAAGGACGCAGCCAGCTTGTAGAGGCTGATGATGATCGTGTTGCCCAGAATCTCCCCGAAGTCCGGGGAGTGGAACAGGCGGGTGAACTGGTCGAAGCCGACCCATTCGCTGCCGGAGATGCCTTTGTAGATGTTGTACTCCTGAAACGCGATGACGACGCCGTACATCGGCATGTACTTGAACACCAGCACCAGCAGCAGGCCCGGCAGCAGCAGCAGGTACAGATACCGGTCCCGCGCGATATCCTTCAGCAGCGTGCCGCGTGCCGCCCGCTTCCGCTCGCCGGCCAAGACTTCCGGTTTCGTAACAGCCATGAGCCGCTCCTCCTCCCGTGCGGGTTATTTATAAGGCGTGATGTTCTCTTCATACCATTTGTCGTACTCGACGCGCTCGGCCTGCTCCTTGTCGAACATTCCCGCCGCCTCTTCGTCGACCTTCTTGCCGCCGAGCTTCTCGTACTGGGCCGGCCACTTGTCGAAGGCGTCCAGCGGCGTCTTGCCGGTAATGATGCCCCAGAACAGCTCGTCGCGCACCTTCTTGATGTCGGCGGAGTAGCGGTCCCACTCCGGACGCTCGATCGCCTTGAAGACGACGATCTTGTCGCGCATCGGCTGGGAGGTCGCGATCTTGTCCTCGAACATCTTGGTCACCTCCGGCGTGTTCTTGATGTTCGCCGCGTCCTTGCGCTGGACATACCAGCCGAAGTTGCCGAGTCCCAGCCTGCTTCCTTCCTCCGGCTGGATCGTCGGCGTGAAGATGCCGCTCTCCATCTTGTAATGCTCGCCTTCGTTGCCGAAGGTGATCTTCTTGAACACTTCCGGCGTCGCCATCGTGTTCAGCACCTGGACGGCGCTGTCGACGTCCGTCGCGTCCGTCACGACCAGGTAGCACCAGCCGATGCCGGGATCCGGCAGGTCGGAGCTGAAGCCGTCCGGCCCTTTCATCGGAGGGACGGAGATGTATTCGCCCGTCGGATTGAGCTTCTTGAAGCTCATGTTGACGGAGTTGCCCGGGTTGAAATAATCGACCCAGCGGTAGAACGAGCCGACCTTGCCGGAGGCGTAGATGTCGTTGACCTTGTTGTCGTCGTTGTTGGCGCTCGTCGTCATGCGCGGATCCATGACGCCTTCCTTGTACAGCTTGTTCAGCAGCCCAAGCACATCCTTGACCTTCGGATCCAGCGCCCCGAACTTGATGGAGCCGTCCGGCTGCTTGACGAAGTTCTCGACATCGAGACCGTTCGCGTAGAAGAACGGGGCCAGGGAACGGTAATAGTTGTCGCCGGAAATGCCGTAGGTGTCCTTCTTGCCGTTGCCGTCCGGATCTCCGTTCGCGAATGCCCGGATCACCTCGACGTATTCGTCCAGCGTCGCCGGCACCTGCAGCCCGAGCTTGTCGAGCCAGTCCTTGCGCAGAATCGTCGTCATGTAGCTCGCCTCCGGCACGTCGCCGGGAATGCGGAAGATCTTGCCGCTCTTGTCCCAGTGGTAGAACAGTGTATCCTTGCGGTAGTAATCCAGAATTTGCTTGCCGTATTTCTGCAGGGAAGGAGTCACGTCCTGTGCGATGCCCGCATCGACCCATTTCGCATATTCCTTCGTGTCGCCCGTCCACAGGATGCCGGGACGCGTGTCCTTGGCGCTCATGAGCAGATTGATCTTGGTGTTCAGCTCGGACCAGTCGGGCAGGAAGATCGGCTGTACATCGACCGGACGCCCCATGCTTTTCGCGAGCTCTTCCTCCAGAGCCTTCTCCGCCCAGGAATCCGGGGTTTTAGGACCGGCCATGAGCGCCATCTTGATTTTATACGGCTCCTTGGAGGCTTCCTTCGCTCCGCCGCCCGAATTCGAAGCTTCGGTGTTGGCCGCTCCGCCGTTGCCGGCTGCGGAATCGCCGTTTCCGTTCCCGCCGGAGCAGGCCGCCGTAAGCACGGCCATCGCCAGAGATACCGAGAGAAGCATTGTCGTCCTTTTCATGCTTGTTTCCCCCATTTAGATGTGATGGTCTTTCCCTGCCATCAGGCAAGACTCTCCAAGCCGCTCTCCGGCGTCCCGGAAGAATAACCCGCGGCTGGATATGAACACGCTTAAAAATTACAGCTTGATTATAATCCCGCTTCATTCTTCTTGTAAACAACAAAATTAAATTTTATATAAAATGTTTCATTTTGTTTATACGACCGATTTTCCTACTTAAACACTAGAATCATCTTCCCGGATGGATGATGGAGAGGAGGGATCGGACCGCTATACAGCTCTGGTTTGATCTCTTAACTTTTGATTTTCCAAGTCATTTAATAGCCATGTTTACAGGAAAGTTGAAATTGTTTCTGAAATAGATGAATTTTCCAAAAAAAAGGCCGCATCCGGCATGAATCCGGATGCGGCTGCTTGCGGGGCTGCGGTCGAGGCTCTTCCTGCATGGAGCGGAAAGAAAGCACCCCATGTCGGAGCGGATCTCTTTCTGCTTTCTCCCGCTTGGGCGGCAGGCAAAAAGCATGTACGTTATGGCTAGGTCCTACAGCTTCAGCATGAACTGCACGATGTCGTCATGCAGGCCGGGCAGTCCTTCATGCCCGTAATCCGGATAGATCTCCACGGACTTGGGCGAGGCGATCTTGTTGTAGGCGGCGAACTGGGTCGACGGCGGGCAGATGGAATCCATCAGGCCGACGCCGAGCAGCACCTCGGCGGTAATGCGCGAAGCGAGATGCTGGATATCGATGTAGCCGAGGCGCGTGAAGATTTCCTCCTGGCGCTGATGCCGGGGATCGAAGCGGCGGAAGTAGCCCCGCAGCTCCTCGTACGCGTCCTTGGCCTGATCCATTTCCCATACCCTCTGATAATCGCTCAGGAACGGATAGACCGGAGCGGCGCGCTTGATGCGCGGCTCCAGCGCGGCGCAGGCGATCGTCAAGGCGCCGCCCTGCGACCAGCCGGTCGCGCCGACGCGCTCCGGATCGACCTCCGGCATGCCCATGGCGATGCCGGCCAGCTGGGCCGTGTCGAGGAAGATGTGCCGGAACAGCAGATCATCCGGCTCGCCGTCGAGGCCGCGGATGATATGGCCCTGCAAGGTGTTGCCCTTCACTCCGCCGACGTCCTCCGAGGAGCCCCCTTGGCCGCGGACGTCCAGGGAGAAGAAGGAAAATCCGAGCGCCGCGTAGCCGAGCTTATCCGCCCAGTCTCCGGATTGGCCGGAATAGCCGTGGAAATGCAGCAGCGCCGGATGCGGCTGCGGGATGTTTTTGGGCCGCACGTATTTGGCATGGATGCGGGCTCCCTTCACCCCGGTGAAATACAGGTCGAAGCATTCCGCATGCGGCACCTGAAAGGCTGCCGGCACAAGCTCCACTTGAGGATCAACCGCTTTCATCTCTTCCAGCGCTCGCTCCCAATAGGCGTCAAAATCGGCCGGACGCGGGTTGCGCCCCTCGTACCGGCGCAGCTCCTCGAGCGGCATGTCGAGCATCGGCATCGTCGAAAACCTCTTTCGTTTGGTTAGTTAGGCGGCCAATAACCGTCTTTCCTTTCCTTTTATCACGGCATGCCGGACCCGTCAACCCTCGCTTGGCGCCCCGCGCCGCCCGCTCTGGCAGAGCCTCACAGAACCATCAGGAAGACGAGGACGATCAGCAGCAGGCTGATCAGCCCGAGCGTGACGGAGACGATCCAGACGAGCAGAATCGGAGAGCGGAACCGCTCCTCGTTGATCCCTCTGCGCTTCTGGAAATAATCCCTGGCCGCCAGCAGCAGGACGACGGCTCCCATGATGACCGAGCCGATGCCCCCGGCGGAAGCGATGAGACGGCCCGAACGGCCGAGCACCTCCGTCTGCAGCACGAGTCCTGCGGCTATGAAGCCGAGGCCGATCATGGCGATGCTCGTCCTCACCCAGGCGAGAAAGGTCCGTTCGTTGGCCAGATGCTGCTGGGTGTACTTCGCTTCCTGTTCCATCGTCATCTCTCCTTTCCCCCATCATACCCCGGACACGGGAAGCGCAAAAAGGCCTTCCCGCAGGAAGGCCTTGAAATCCGCGTCTAATAACGTTCCAGAATCAACTGGGTCTTGAGCGAATCCTGAGGCACGAGCCAGCCCTTGCCCTGCACGAAGGCAATCAGCTTGTCCCGCTCCGCCGCGGCCTCGCCAGCGTCGTCCGTCTTGAAGGAAACTTCCACGATCGTCTCCGTTCCCGTTCCGGAGGCGCTTCGGATCGGCCAGATTTCCAGATCCGTCTCCAGTCCGTCGAAGGCGCCCGTATACTTGCTTACAGCCACCGGTCCATGCGCTCTTGCAGCCGACAGCTTCCCTTTGCCCCAGCCGGAGGCGCTCCAATTTTCCAGCTTGTCGGGGATTTCATCCACCGCCATGCCGAGCGCTTTGCTTTCTGCCGGCAGAGCCGTGCCGCTGTAGCCCGAGGCGCTTTTCTTTTTCTCCGTGGAAATGCTCAGCGTCTGCTTGCTGTAGTTCCAGTCGATCTCGGCCTCGTAATTGTCGTCCGAGGAAGTGAAGCCCTCCAGCCTGGCCTGCTCCAGCGCCGCATTGATATTGCCGTTCACGATGGGATAACGCTTCTTGTAGCTGATCTCGAAGTTCGATTTGTCGGCTTTCTTGCGGAAGCGCACATCCCATCCCTTCGAATTCAAATCGAGGGACCCGGTGTCGAAATACTCCACGCCGATGCTCTGCGCGGAACCGAGCCCGAAGGCGCTTGCCAGCGCCGGGGACGGCTTGCCGTCGCTGCCGAGCGCGGCTGCCGGACTGAGCAGCAGCTTCACTTCGTAACCCGGAACCATGACGGAGCTTGCCGCTTGGGCCCGTTCGCCCGATTGCATGCCGATTGTCGCGATCAAGCCCCCGGCCAATACCGCCGCAGCCGCTTTTTTCCATACGCTTTTCATCTCATCCGCTCCCCTGCCTGATTTTGCCTTCCGGCTTCTTAACTGTAGCTCCGGCTTGTCCCGGCAACATCAAGGAGATTCGGAGAGTGCGTTAAATACGGAATTAAAAGTTGAATGCCGCTCAAGGTTTATTGAATACGGCCCGACAGCAGCTCCATCATGCTTTGCAGCTGGCCGGACGGATGGCGGTCGCGGTTGCTGGCGCAGCTGATCGTGCGCCGGTAGCGGAACTCCGGAATCGGCCTTGCCAGCAGCAAGCCTCTCGCCACCTCTCCTTGGACCGCCAGTCCCGATACGAACGATACATGACCGCCCTGAATGACCGCCTGCTTGATCGCTTCCAGCGAATCCAGCTCCAGATGCTGCTCCAAGCGGATTCCATGCTGCTCCAGCCAGCGGTCCGTCAGCTCGCGCGTACTGGAATGCCGTCCGTGCAGGACGAAGTCGGCGGTCGCCAGCAGACCCGGGTTCAGTTCAGGGCTGGCGGCCAAGTAATGGCTCGGAGCATGCGCCAGCACGAGCTCGTCGTCGCAGAGCTCATGCACGTCAAGCATCGGCAGGCGGAACGGCTCCGCCGACAGGACGCCGAGATCGATCTCGTGGCTCAGCAGCATCTCCTTGATGACGGAGGATGGCTTGACGGCCAGCGTGACCGTCACCTTGGGATGACGGCGGGCGAACTCCTTGAGCAGGCGCGGCAGCATGTAGGTCGCCGGAACATAGCTGGCCCCGATGCGGAGGGTCCCCCTCCCCGGAGTCCCGTATTCCTGGGCTGTCCGCCTCGCCTCCGCGGCGAGGCTGTTGATTTTTCCC
>Ga0194137_10000833_pt1 | contig 19548 bp, 11 predicted proteins | sample TARM_MetaG_T3_14_FD_134025 | JGI IMG/M metagenome (GOLD analysis project Ga0194137, IMG submission 134025) | Freshwater microbial communities from Pennsylvania, USA, analyzing microbe dynamics in response to fracking - TARM_MetaG_T3_14 (version 2) | ecosystem: Environmental > Aquatic >... | reverse complement strand
AGGAGAGAAGCCGATGACGAATGCGCAAAAGTATGCTCAGTGGATGGATGACCAGCTGGATCTGTACAATTACGCGGTGCGGATCGGCGACGATCCATGGCGGCGCGAGCTGCTGCAGCAGCTGCAGGACAAAGAAAGCTTCCAGGAGCAGTTGCTCCGGGATGAGGCCCGTTCGAAGCTCTGGAGCGAATTCGAGGAAATCAACCGCAGGCTGGAAGGCCTGTACGGCCGCCTGAAGGAAGCGGAGAACGACGAGATTCGCGCCCGGCTGTGGGAAGCGGCCTGGAAGCTCCGCAAGGAACGCTCGCGTCTGGCCGCCCGCCTCCGCCAGAGCGCAGAGGAAGTTAGCCGGCAGCCAGGCAGGAGCAGCCTGAAAGGGTAGGAGATAAAAAAAGGGTATCCAGCCGCAGCCGGCCGGATACCCTTTTGCATTTGTTTTAGGCGTTCAGCCCGGATTGGCCGCTTGCCTTGCCGCCTTCCGGCTCGGGATCGTCCTGCTGCTCGACCTTCTCGCTCGGCACTTCGGCGCCTCCCTTGCCGACTTCGGCCTCCTCGCTCTCGACTTCCTCGCGCACCGACTTGTCCTTCTCTGCGAATGATTCCATGTCCTCATCCCTTTCCCGCATAGTAAGCCTCATGTTCTTCCTTCAACGGTTTCCCGGATTTAGAAACGCCTTCCCTGTCTCGCTGTTCAAAGAGCGTTCCCGAACGATGGCAAGCCCATACCGGAATCATCGGCGCAAGAGGACTTCACGGCTGGACGGGGCGGCGACATCGCTCGCCGCGAGCCTGGACACGGGGCGGAGGAGCCGCCGGCCATAAAAAAGCCGGCCCGGAAAATCCGGCCGGCTGTCGAGCACTCAGTTGTACTGCATCGGAATTTGCTTGCTTCTCCAGAGACTCAGCTCATCGGTCAGCTTGCCGCCATTGCGGTCGGAGACTTTGAGGAAGTTGGACAGCTTGAGCAGCAGCGGGCTCTTGGAGACATCTCCGTCCGCCACGGCTTTCTTGTAGGCTTCAACCGCCTTGGCATCGATGACTTTGCTCTCGTAATCGAACAAAGGCGTGTTGTTGCTGCCATAAAAGACGTTCCACTTGGTCAGGCGGTACATGGACTCCACCTTGGCCTTGCGGTTCGAGGACGGATAGCTGCGCAGGAATTTCTCCTGGGCCAGGTTGCGCTGCAGCAGCTCTCCCCAGCCGATGATGATCGCCGCATCTCTAAGCGTCGGCTTCGACGTCTCGAGGGACATCATCGCGATATATGCGGCGATATCGGCCCCGACATGGGATTTGTAGGCTTCATAGGACACATAATCGATTTCGGGGAAGTACATTCCTTCCGCCGTGGAGATGCGGTAGCCTTGGCTGCGGGCTTCGCCGAGCAGCTTCTTCGTCTTCTCGTCGGCCGCGTTTTTGATCAGCGAATCGATCGAGCCGCTGCTTCCCTTGCGCCAAGCCGCGTCGATCGACTTCTGCACGGAGCTCGCGGCGATGCGGTCCTGCAGCGATTCCAGCCCGGCAGTCTGCGCATTCTCCAGACGCAGCACCATCATGGAGGCCGTCCATTTGTCGGCTTCGCCAATATGCTTGCTCAAATAGGCAACGGCCTGGCCCAGCGTTTTGGAGCTGGATGCCAGCCTGATATATTCGTTGTACATCTTCTTGATCGCTGCCGCATTTCCGGGAACGGCGGTTATGGCCGCTTCGCCTGCTGCGGGTGCCGGCTGGCCTTCGAGGGCAAATACAGCGCCGCCTCCGGAGAGAGCCATCGTCAAAGCCAAAAGAGAGCCTGCGGTTCGTTTCCAAGTCTTGTTCATCATGTTGTTCCTCCCTGATCATTCCGCTTTTGCTTCAGGTGCGCACCCTGCTTACCCTTTCAGACGGTATATACACGGGAAGGTTGCAAGAGAATCAAAGTCCGCTCCGCATTGATGCGAGTCATGCCGGTTCAGCGGCCCGCATACCCTATTAGGGACAGGTATCCAGCAGCATCGAGACGGAGGTGAATGCAATGGCATGCGAAATAACATGCGAGGTCAGCAACTGCAAGAACTGGTCTCTCAACAACGTCTGCGCGGCGGCAGCGATCACAGTGGCGCTGTCCGGCGAGCGGACGGACCGCAAGGCCGAGGAAGCGGGCTGCCGTACGTTCGAGCCCAGACAGCAGGAAGCTACCGCCTGATTTCCTTCTTCTCCGCTCTTCCGAAGCGGCGTGCAGGCGTCATGCGCTCAACTGCCGGCAGTTGGAACGGTGCCGGCCGAGCCGGCGGCGGTCGAAAGCCTGTCGGTCTGCCAAACGACAAAAAGGCGCCTAGGCGCCTTTTTGTCGCGGCATTTATTTCTGCAGATCCAGACAGCCGCTCAGAGGAGCCGGTTCAAAGCCTGGGCTTCGACTTCCAGCTGCTCCGCAGCATCTCCGATCGAATGGAACTCCGCTACGGCCTCCCGGATCCGGGCTCGGCTGTCCCGCATCGCGGACTGCGACCTGCGGGTGTCTTGGCTGAGCCGGCCGATCTTTCCGGATATGGCCTCGACCGTCTCCTCGATCTCCTTGGCGGAGGTCTGCACTCTCTGGGCGAGCTTTCTCACTTCCGTCGCCACGACATTGAACCCCCGTCCATGCTCCCCGGCATGCGCAGCTTCGATCGCCGCGTTCAGGCCGAGCAGATGCGTCTGGGACGAAATCTCTCCGATGATCTGGACGATGCCGCCGACCGCTTCGGCCTGCTGCTCCAGATCCAGAAGAAAGCCGAGCTTCGACTCGCTGTCTTCGACCAGTTCCTCGAACGTCGCCGCAATGCGCTCATTGCGCCCGATGCCGACTTCTGTCCGCTCCCGCAGCTCCTCCGCCATTCCCGTCAGCTTCTCCCTCACGCCCGCGGCTGCGGCTTCGCGTTCCGTAATATCGGTCGCCACCTTCAAGACGGCCTTCACGCCGCCGTCGGCTCCGATAATCGGCATATAGGTCGCTTCCAGCCACAGCTTCCTCCCGTCCTTGGCCAGACGCAGAATCTTCTCCTGGAATTTGCGGCCTTTCCTCAATTCTTCCCATAGCTTCAGATAGGCCTCGCTGGCTGCAAATTCAGCCGTGCAAAACTCCCTGTGATGCAGGCCCGGCAGCTCGTCCTTCCGGTATCCCATTGCCGCGGCAAAGTTTTCATTGGCCCAGAGCACATTTCCTTGGGCATCGAACTCGATCATCGCCAAAGCCTGCTCAAGCGCAGCCAGGACGGAATTCCCCTCCAGCACTTGCGTGCTCTCAGGGGTTAGGTGGGCTATTGTACTCAAAGATGACACTTCCCCGCGGCTGGTTTAGGAATCTAGATGTCGGCAGGCATATGGACGTTCATTACCCTTCATTCGGCGGCTTGAACCGTTTCTGTTCACCATTGAGAAAACTATTTTTCGGCGGGAATACGACCTTCATCGCCATCATGCTCAGAAACCGCTGCCCCGAACGGATCTCCGCGCACAAAAAAGCCCGCGGCAGCATGGCTCCGGCAGGCCCGTCGATCCCTTTTCCCAATGCAAGGCCCCGATTTCCCAAAGCCTCCTTACCCTTTTGCTTGCTTGCGGAACATGCCGTACAGCTTGCCGATCGTAGCGGTATTGATATCCATATTGTTCTCGTAGGCATACTTGACCGCGTAGCCGAGCGCCAGCGTCATCGCTCCCGCCACCGAAGCTCCGGCTACGGACCCCGCTCCGGGAAACAGCTTCAGCACTTGCCTGAATACGCTTTTGCCGATATTGCCGACCACAGTGGCGACGACGAGCTCGCGCGCCGTCTCCTTGCTGATCGGCTTGCCGTACAAGACGGCCAGCCGCGTCAGCAGTCCGATCTGCACCGCCGTGATCGGCACGATATCCGCGCCGGGAATCGGAGCCGCTCCGATGGCCGATGCGGAGGCGGCCGCTCCGAGGATCCACTTGTTAGCCGCCGCCGATTTCTCCTTGAGATTTTTCGCGAACAGCAGATCCTTGGACTTTTTTCGGAGCAGCTCCAGAATGGCGGCCCTCAGCGCTTCGATATTCTCGCCGGTGCGGGAGGAGACGGGAACGACATCGTACTTGCCTCCGGTCTCCTGCTTCACCCTTGCCGTGATGCGGTCGACCTCGTCCGCCGCATCGATCTTGTTGAGCACGATCAGAATATTGGGATTCGTGTCCCGGATCGCCTCGAAGGAGCGCTTCTCCGCCTCCGAATATACCGTTCCGGCTGCATTCAGAAAGAACAGGATGATGTCCGCCTGACGGTAATAATCCATCGTCTGCTGCGAATTCTCCACCCGCACGTCGTTCAAGCCCGGCGTATCGACAAAGAAGATCCGCTCCTTGAACAGGTACGGGCGGATATCGGCCGTTTCTCCAGGCTCCGCCCCGACTGCCGCCACCGTCTCGCCGACAATGCGGTTGAGGGTCGAGGATTTGCCGGCGTTCACGTCGCCGACGAGCGCGATCAGAATATCCTGGTCGAGCTCCCTGCCGATCTCGGCCATATGCTGCTCGTATTGCGCCTCCGCGGCTCGTCTCCATTCGACTTCCCAGCCGGAAGCTGCGGGCAGAAGCTCATTCAAGCGTTCCCCGAGAGGAGGCGAGAGCAGGCTGGAGTCCGGGCGGGAATCATCCATGCCGGCTGCAAGCGCGCACATGGAGCCTCCTTCCGCCGGGTGGACCAGCAGAGCGCCGGCGCTCTGCTGGCTCGACGCCTGATCCAGCTCGGCAGCGGCGGCATAAGCATCCGCGGCATCCCCTCCCGAGGGCGCCGCCGCGCTTGCCCCGTCCTCGGAGCCATCCGGGAACGCCGCCGCGTACGATGCGATGCCATCCGTCAGCGATGCGGGGGCGCCTGAGGCTTCGGATGAAGCCGCTCCGGCAGGCAATCCGGCCGCCGCCGCACGCCCCGCTTCGATCATGGCATCCGCCTCGCCTTGCATGGCCTCCTCGGCCATTTTCCGAACGCGATCCGCTTCCGGCAATTCCCGTCCCTCGTCGTGTCCATATACCCGCTCTTCCATTCCCAGTTCTCCCTTCGGCTCTTCCGTATTCGACCGTCATGAAGTCTTTCTCTCTCTTACCTCGAAAAGGCCCGGCGTGAATCTCTGGCGAAGCGCCGCGCAGCGGAAGAAAAGGTTGCCCGCACCGCGCCGCGGGTATGATAGCCTCATAACCGTAAAACCAAGGAGGCCCGCTATGAAACCCGTTCCCGAGCATCGCCCTTCCGTCCGAACATTTTCATTCCGCGATGACGGCAGCATTCCCAACCATCACAGCCTTCCCGTCCTTCTCTATCCTTCGGCCGTCTCCGGGCCGGGACGGATGGAGCCGCTCTTCGCCTCCAACGGATGGGGAAATACGTGGACGAACGGAGTCTTTTCCTATCATCACTACCACAGCAATGCCCATGAGGCGCTCGGCGTCGTGCGCGGCAGCGCCAAGCTCCAGCTGGGAGGAGAGCAAGGAGAGATCGTCGAGGTTCAGGCAGGCGACGTGATCGTCCTGCCGGCAGGAACCGGACACAAGAAGCTTCAGGCGAGCGCCGATTTCCTTGTCTCCGGCGGTTATCCCGGAGGCATGGATTACAACATCCGCACAGGCAAGCCCGGCGAGCGTCCGCGCGTTCTGGAGGAGATCCGGCTCGTGCCGATGCCCGTCTCCGATCCCGTCTTCGGAAGGGAAGGACCGCTTCTGACGCTGTGGGACCAAACCGAAGGGGTTAAATAGAGAATACGGCGGACTTGGCCGCAACATTGGAGCCGGCTGCTCCGGCGAAAGCAACGATGGAGCCGGCCCCTTTCCATACCTGCGCAGGAGAAGCATAGGTCAGGCATGGAATAGGTATCGAAAGATAACCCTTCTTTATTTCCTTTTTTCGGCTTAAAATAGAAGTGAGTAATCACTTTTTTTGAAGGAGATGAAGCCTCCATGGATCATCCAACGCTTCCAGCCGCCGACCTGCGGCAGATTACCCGCCGCCTGGGCAATCGTGAAGTGCTGAGGAACCTCAGCCTGCAGATTCCTCGCGGCCGGCTGACCGGCCTGCTCGGCCCGTCGGGCTCCGGGAAGACAACGCTTGTCAAGCTGCTGGCCGGCATCGACAAGGCCGATGAAGGCGAAGTGACCGTTCTTGGCCGGAGCATGCCAGCCTTGCCCGTGCTGCAGCGCATCGGGTATATGGCGCAGTCGGACGCTCTCTATGCCGATCTGACCGCCAAGGACAATCTGGTCTTCTTCGGGAAGCTCTACGGGCTGCGCGGAAGCCGATTGCAGGAAAGGATCGCCGCCGTAATGGCGCTCGTCGCCCTGGACGATCATCTCCACAAGAGCGTCGCAGCCTATTCCGGAGGCATGAAGCGGCGGCTGTCGCTGGCCATCTCGCTGCTGCACGAGCCGGAGCTGCTGCTGCTCGACGAGCCGACGGTCGGCATCGACCCCGTGCTGCGCCAATCCATCTGGCGGGAGCTGCTGCAGCTGCGCGACGGCGGCACGACGATTCTGATGACGACTCACGTCATGGACGAAGCCGAGAAATGCGACTCCATCGCCTTCATCCGCAGCGGCGAGCTGACCGCCGCCGGATCTCCGCGCGAGCTGATGGAGCGCAGCGGCGCCTCCAGCATCGAGCAGGCGTTCATCGCCATGGGAGAGGGTGTCACCGCATGAGGACGCGCGCTCTCGCCTACCGCATCATCCGCCAGTTCCTGCGCGACAAGCGCACGCTCGCGCTGCTGTTCCTGGCGCCGCTGCTCGTGCTGACGCTCATGCATTTCGTCTTCGGCGGCGCCTCCCCGGCCCCTTCCATCGGCCTCGTCACCGTCCCGGGGACTTCGCAGGAGACCGTGTCCCAACAGCTTCGTCAGGCCGGTGCGACCATCCGCGGCTATGGAGACTCCAAGTCGGGAGAGACCGCTCTGGAGCATGGGGATATCGACGCTCTGCTGGATCTGGGAGGCGCCGCGCCGCGCATCGCGCTGGAGGGAACCGATCCTGCCGTATCCAAGGCGTCGCTCGGGCTTCTCCAACAAGCTCTTTCCCCCGGCGCCGCGGCATCCGGGAGCATGGACGGCAAGCTGCCGGTGGACTACCTGCACGGCTCCGCAAGCCTAAGCTCCTTCGACGCCTTCGGCCCCGTGCTCGTCGGCCTGTTCGGGTTCTTCTTCGTCTTCCTGCTGGCCGGCGTTTCCTTCCTGCGCGAGCGGACGACCGGGACGCTGGAGCGGCTGCTGGCCGCGCCGATCCGCAGATGGGAAGTCGTCGCCGGCTATCTGGGCGGATTCGGCTTGTTCACCCTGCTTCAAGCCGCCCTCATCGCCTGGTACTCCACCTCGGTGCTTGGCTTGTATATGGAGGGCTCCTTCTGGCTGCTCATGCTCGTGAACCTGCTGCTGGCGCTGACGGCGCTCACTCTCGGCACGCTCCTCTCCACTTATGCGGGCAACGAGTTCCAGATCATTCAATTCATCCCCCTCGTCATCGTGCCGCAAGTGTTCTTCTCCGGCCTCTTCAACCTCGATGCCATGAATGAATGGCTGAGGCATATCCGCCTCGTCATGCCCCTCTATTACGGCGCCGACGCGCTGAAGGGCGTCATGCTGAGGGGAGAAGGGCTTGCCTCCATATGGCCTGATCTCGCCGTGCTGTTCGGCTTCTCCCTGTTGTTCGCCCTGCTCAATGTGCTGGCGCTCAAGAAGCAGCGCTCCATTTAAACGAGCCTGCCGGCTGTGTTACGATGGACGCCATAAGGAGTTGGCAATGATGAACGATGAGAGAGAACCATGGCTGGAGGAGCTGCTGCAGGGCGGCGAAGGCAAGATGACCGACAAGCAGGCGCGCATCATCGCCGCCGCAGCGGATCTGTTCGCCGAGAAAGGGTATGCCTCCTCCTCCACGAGCGAGATCGCCTCCAGGGCGGGCGTTGCCGAAGGAACGATATTCCGCCACTACAAGACGAAGAAGGACCTGCTGCTGACGATTGCGAAGCCGGCGATCATCAAGCTGCTGGCCCCCTTTCTGCTGCGGGAATTCAAGGACGTGCTCCATGCCCGCTACGGCGCCTACGAGGAGTTCCTCCGGGCCATGGCTACGAACCGGCTGCAGTTCATTTCCCAGAACAAGCGGCTGTTCAAGGTGCTGCTCCAGGAGCTGCCCTTCCACCCCGAGCTTCAGCAGCAGGCCAGGGAAACGCTGATGCCGCTCGTCCTTCCCCAGCTGCTGTCGGTCATCCGGAAGTTCCAGGACGAGGGCAGCCTCGCCCCGCTGCCGCCCTTGACCGTTCTCCGGCTTACCGCCTCCGGCATCATGGGCTATATCCTCGCCCATCTGGTCGCCGCCGATCAGAACGCCGACGGCTGGGACGAGACGGCCGAGCTCGAAGCGACGATCGCGTTTCTGGCGAAGGGGCTCGCACCCTGACAAGTCCGTCCAGAGGGGAAGGAAGCGGCGCTTCACCCCTCAGGCGGGAAGCCTTCGAGATCGAGGCGGGGTCCCCGTCAGCCCGGCTTCCGACTGATTATGCCCGCCCGCCCGAGGCGGGCTTTTTGGCGAGGCTCCGCTGCCTTGATTAACCGGCCGCCTCCGAAGGTTAATGATGCGGAAACGACAAGCAGAAGGGTGATTTCCGCACGATGGAGCGCAACCATACGATGATGCAGTTTTTTGAATGGCATGTACCCGCCGACGGCCGCCATTGGCAGCGGCTCAAGGAAAGGTCCGCCGAGCTTAAGGCAGCCGGCATTGATGCCGTCTGGATCCCTCCCGCCACCAAGGCCTCCTCTCCGGAGGACAACGGCTACAGCATCTACGACCTGTACGATCTGGGCGAATTCGACCAGAAGGGCGCTGTCCGCACGAAATACGGGACGAAGGCGGAGCTGCTCGAAGCTATTCAGGCCTGCAAGCTGGAAGGCATCGCCGTCTATGCGGATCTCGTCATGAACCATAAGGCCGGCGCGGACGAGAAGGAGAAGTTCAAGGTGGTCGAAGTCGAAGGCGACAACCGCCAGGAGGAGATATCCGATGCCCGTAACATCGAGGGATGGACGAGATTCACGTTCCCCGGACGCGGCGGCAAGTACTCGGACTTCACCTGGAACTTCAACCATTTCAACGGAACCGACTTCGACGCCAAGCGGGACGAGACCGGCGTATACCGCATCCTCGGCGAGAACAAGGACTGGAACGAGAATGTCGACGACCAGTTCGGCAACTACGACTACCTGATGTTCGCCAACATCGACTACAACAACCCTGAGGTCAGGGAAGAAATGATCAAATGGGGCAAATGGCTGGTCAAGGAAACGGGCGTGGACGGCTTCCGGCTGGACGCGATCAAGCATATCGACCATACGTTCATCCGTGATTTCGCCCATGCCGTCCGGGAGGACCAGGACGGTCCGTTCTACATCGTCGGCGAGTTCTGGAACAGCATTCCGGAGGACTGCTTCGCTTATCTGGATGCGGTGGAGAGCAGCGTCGACCTGTTCGACGCCCCCCTTCATTACCGGTTCAAGGAAGCGGCCCAGGCCGGTCAAGGCTTCGACCTGCGCACGATCTTCGACGGCTCCATCGTCAAGGAACGCCCTCTGGAGGCGGTGACGCTCGTCGACAACCATGACACCCAGCCGGGGGAAGCGCTGGAATCGTGGGTGGACGACTGGTTCAAGCAGAGCGCATATGCGCTTATCCTGCTCCGCAAGGACGGCTATCCGGTCGTTTTCTACGGAGATTATTACGGCATCGGCGGAGAGGCTCCGGTGGAAGGCAAGAAGATGGCCATCTTCTTGCCTTCCACCGGAGCCTCTCCGCCGATGCCGTAATAATCTCCGTAGAAAACGACCGGATAGCCGTCCTTGCGGAGCAGGATAAGCGCATATGCGCTCTGCTTGAACCAGTCGTCCACCCACGATTCCAGCGCTTCCCCCGGCTGGGTGTCATGGTTGTCGACGAGCGTCACCGCCTCCAGAGGGCGTTCCTTGACGATGGAGCCGTCGAAGATCGTGCGCAGGTCGAAGCCTTGACCGGCCTGGGCCGCTTCCTTGAACCGGTAATGAAGGGGGGCGTCGAACAGGTCGACGCTGCTCTCCACCGCATCCAGATAAGCGAAGCAGTCCTCCGGAATGCTGTTCCAGAACTCGCCGACGATGTAGAACGGACCGTCCTGGTCCTCCCGGACGGCATGGGCGAAATCACGGATGAACGTATGGTCGATATGCTTGATCGCGTCCAGCCGGAAGCCGTCCACGCCCGTTTCCTTGACCAGCCATTTGCCCCATTTGATCATTTCTTCCCTGACCTCAGGGTTGTTGTAGTCGATGTTGGCGAACATCAGGTAGTCGTAGTTGCCGAACTGGTCGTCGACATTCTCGTTCCAGTCCTTGTTCTCGCCGAGGATGCGGTATACGCCGGTCTCGTCCCGCTTGGCGTCGAAGTCGGTTCCGTTGAAATGGTTGAAGTTCCAGGTGAAGTCCGAGTACTTGCCGCCGCGTCCGGGGAACGTGAATCTCGTCCATCCCTCGATGTTACGGGCATCGGATATCTCCTCCTGGCGGTTGTCGCCTTCGACTTCGACCACCTTGAACTTCTCCTTCTCGTCCGCGCCGGCCTTATGGTTCATGACGAGATCCGCATAGACGGCGATGCCTTCCAGCTTGCAGGCCTGAATAGCTTCGAGCAGCTCCGCCTTCGTCCCGTATTTCGTGCGGACAGCGCCCTTCTGGTCGAATTCGCCCAGATCGTACAGGTCGTAGATGCTGTAGCCGTTGTCCTCCGGAGAGGAGGCCTTGGTGGCGGGAGGGATCCAGACGGCATCAATGCCGGCTGCCTTAAGCTCGGCGGACCTTTCCTTGAGCCGCTGCCAATGGCGGCCGTCGGCGGGTACATGCCATTCAAAAAACTGCATCATCGTATGGTTGCGCTCCATCGTGCGGAAATCACCCTTCTGCTTGTCGTTTCCGCATCATTAACCTTCGGAGGCGGCCGGTTAATCAAGGCAGCGGAGCCTCGCCAAAAAGCCCGCCTCGGGCGGGCGGGCATAATCAGTCGGAAGCCGGGCTGACGGGGACCCCGCCTCGATCTCGAAGGCTTCCCGCCTGAGGGGTGAAGCGCCGCTTCCTTCCCCTCTGGACGGACTTGTCAGGGTGCGAGCCCCTTCGCCAGAAACGCGATCGTCGCTTCGAGCTCGGCCGTCTCGTCCCAGCCGTCGGCGTTCTGATCGGCGGCGACCAGATGGGCGAGGATATAGCCCATGATGCCGGAGGCGGTAAGCCGGAGAACGGTCAAGGGCGGCAGCGGGGCGAGGCTGCCCTCGTCCTGGAACTTCCGGATGACCGACAGCAGCTGGGGAAGGACGAGCGGCATCAGCGTTTCCCTGGCCTGCTGCTGAAGCTCGGGGTGGAAGGGCAGCTCCTGGAGCAGCACCTTGAACAGCCGCTTGTTCTGGGAAATGAACTGCAGCCGGTTCGTAGCCATGGCCCGGAGGAACTCCTCGTAGGCGCCGTAGCGGGCATGGAGCACGTCCTTGAATTCCCGCAGCAGAAAGGGGGCCAGCAGCTTGATGATCGCCGGCTTCGCAATCGTCAGCAGCAGGTCCTTCTTCGTCTTGTAGTGGCGGAATATCGTTCCTTCGGCAACGCCCGCCCTGGAGGCGATCTCGCTCGTGGAGGAGGAGGCATACCCTTTCTCGGCGAACAGATCCGCTGCGGCGGCGATGATGCGCGCCTGCTTGTCGGTCATCTTGCCTTCGCCGCCCTGCAGCAGCTCCTCCAGCCATGGTTCTCTCTCATCGTTCATCATTGCCAACTCCTTATGGCGTCCATCGTAACACAGCCGGCAGGCTCGTTTAAATGGAGCGCTGCTTCTTGAGCGCCAGCACATTGAGCAGGGCGAACAACAGGGAGAAGCCGAACAGCACGGCGAGATCAGGCCATATGGAGGCAAGCCCTTCTCCCCTCAGCATGACGCCCTTCAGCGCGTCGGCGCCGTAATAGAGGGGCATGACGAGGCGGATATGCCTCAGCCATTCATTCATGGCATCGAGGTTGAAGAGGCCGGAGAAGAACACTTGCGGCACGATGACGAGGGGGATGAATTGAATGATCTGGAACTCGTTGCCCGCATAAGTGGAGAGGAGCGTGCCGAGAGTGAGCGCCGTCAGCGCCAGCAGCAGGTTCACGAGCATGAGCAGCCAGAAGGAGCCCTCCATATACAAGCCAAGCACCGAGGTGGAGTACCAGGCGATGAGGGCGGCTTGAAGCAGGGTGAACAAGCCGAATCCGCCCAGATAGCCGGCGACGACTTCCCATCTGCGGATCGGCGCGGCCAGCAGCCGCTCCAGCGTCCCGGTCGTCCGCTCGCGCAGGAAGGAAACGCCGGCCAGCAGGAAGACGAAGAAGAACCCGAACAGGCCGACGAGCACGGGGCCGAAGGCGTCGAAGGAGCTTAGGCTTGCGGAGCCGTGCAGGTAGTCCACCGGCAGCTTGCCGTCCATGCTCCCGGATGCCGCGGCGCCGGGGGAAAGAGCTTGTTGGAGAAGCCCGAGCGACGCCTTGGATACGGCAGGATCGGTTCCCTCCAGCGCGATGCGCGGCGCGGCGCCTCCCAGATCCAGCAGAGCGTCGATATCCCCATGCTCCAGAGCGGTCTCTCCCGACTTGGAGTCTCCATAGCCGCGGATGGTCGCACCGGCCTGACGAAGCTGTTGGGACACGGTCTCCTGCGAAGTCCCCGGGACGGTGACGAGGCCGATGGAAGGGGCCGGGGAGGCGCCGCCGAAGACGAAATGCATGAGCGTCAGCACGAGCAGCGGCGCCAGGAACAGCAGCGCGAGCGTGCGCTTGTCGCGCAGGAACTGGCGGATGATGCGGTAGGCGAGAGCGCGCGTCCTCATGCGGTGACACCCTCTCCCATGGCGATGAACGCCTGCTCGATGCTGGAGGCGCCGCTGCGCTCCATCAGCTCGCGCGGAGATCCGGCGGCGGTCAGCTCGCCGCTGCGGATGAAGGCGATGGAGTCGCATTTCTCGGCTTCGTCCATGACGTGAGTCGTCATCAGAATCGTCGTGCCGCCGTCGCGCAGCTGCAGCAGCTCCCGCCAGATGGATTGGCGCAGCACGGGGTCGATGCCGACCGTCGGCTCGTCGAGCAGCAGCAGCTCCGGCTCGTGCAGCAGCGAGATGGCCAGCGACAGCCGCCGCTTCATGCCTCCGGAATAGGCTGCGACGCTCTTGTGGAGATGATCGTCCAGGGCGACGAGCGCCATTACGGCGGCGATCCTTTCCTGCAATCGGCTTCCGCGCAGCCCGTAGAGCTTCCCGAAGAAGACCAGATTGTCCTTGGCGGTCAGATCGGCATAGAGAGCGTCCGACTGCGCCATATACCCGATGCGCTGCAGCACGGGCAAGGCTGGCATGCTCCGGCCAAGAACGGTCACTTCGCCTTCATCGGCCTTGTCGATGCCGGCCAGCAGCTTGACAAGCGTTGTCTTCCCGGAGCCCGACGGGCCGAGCAGGCCGGTCAGCCGGCCGCGAGGAATCTGCAGGCTGAGGTTCCTCAGCACTTCACGATTGCCCAGGCGGCGGGTAATCTGCCGCAGGTCGGCGGCTGGAAGCGTTGGATGATCCATGGAGGCTTCATCTCCTTCAAAAAAAGTGATTACTCACTTCTATTTTAAGCCGAAAAAAGGAAATAAAGAAGGGTTATCTTTCGATACCTATTCCATGCCTGACCTATGCTTCTCCTGCGCAGGTATGGAAAGGGGCCGGCTCCATCGTTGCTTTCGCCGGAGCAGCCGGCTCCAATGTTGCGGCCAAGTCCGCCGTATTCTCTATTTAACCCCTTCGGTTTGGTCCCACAGCGTCAGAAGCGGTCCTTCCCTTCCGAAGACGGGATCGGAGACGGGCATCGGCACGAGCCGGATCTCCTCCAGAACGCGCGGACGCTCGCCGGGCTTGCCTGTGCGGATGTTGTAATCCATGCCTCCGGGATAACCGCCGGAGACAAGGAAATCGGCGCTCGCCTGAAGCTTCTTGTGTCCGGTTCCTGCCGGCAGGACGATCACGTCGCCTGCCTGAACCTCGACGATCTCTCCTTGCTCTCCTCCCAGCTGGAGCTTGGCGCTGCCGCGCACGACGCCGAGCGCCTCATGGGCATTGCTGTGGTAGTGATGATAGGAAAAGACTCCGTTCGTCCACGTATTTCCCCATCCGTTGGAGGCGAAGAGCGGCTCCATCCGTCCCGGCCCGGAGACGGCCGAAGGATAGAGAAGGACGGGAAGGCTGTGATGGTTGGGAATGCTGCCGTCATCGCGGAATGAAAATGTTCGGACGGAAGGGCGATGCTCGGGAACGGGTTTCATAGCGGGCCTCCTTGGTTTTACGGTTATGAGGCTATCATACCCGCGGCGCGGTGCGGGCAACCTTTTCTTCCGCTGCGCGGCGCTTCGCCAGAGATTCACGCCGGGCCTTTTCGAGGTAAGAGAGAGAAAGACTTCATGACGGTCGAATACGGAAGAGCCGAAGGGAGAACTGGGAATGGAAGAGCGGGTATATGGACACGACGAGGGACGGGAATTGCCGGAAGCGGATCGCGTTCGGAAAATGGCCGAGGAGGCCATGCAAGGCGAGGCGGATGCCATGATCGAAGCGGGGCGTGCGGCGGCGGCCGGATTGCCTGCCGGAGCGGCTTCATCCGAAGCCTCAGGCGCCCCCGCATCGCTGACGGATGGCATCGCATCGTACGCGGCGGCGTTCCCGGATGGCTCCGAGGACGGGGCAAGCGCGGCGGCGCCCTCGGGAGGGGATGCCGCGGATGCTTATGCCGCCGCTGCCGAGCTGGATCAGGCGTCGAGCCAGCAGAGCGCCGGCGCTCTGCTGGTCCACCCGGCGGAAGGAGGCTCCATGTGCGCGCTTGCAGCCGGCATGGATGATTCCCGCCCGGACTCCAGCCTGCTCTCGCCTCCTCTCGGGGAACGCTTGAATGAGCTTCTGCCCGCAGCTTCCGGCTGGGAAGTCGAATGGAGACGAGCCGCGGAGGCGCAATACGAGCAGCATATGGCCGAGATCGGCAGGGAGCTCGACCAGGATATTCTGATCGCGCTCGTCGGCGACGTGAACGCCGGCAAATCCTCGACCCTCAACCGCATTGTCGGCGAGACGGTGGCGGCAGTCGGGGCGGAGCCTGGAGAAACGGCCGATATCCGCCCGTACCTGTTCAAGGAGCGGATCTTCTTTGTCGATACGCCGGGCTTGAACGACGTGCGGGTGGAGAATTCGCAGCAGACGATGGATTATTACCGTCAGGCGGACATCATCCTGTTCTTTCTGAATGCAGCCGGAACGGTATATTCGGAGGCGGAGAAGCGCTCCTTCGAGGCGATCCGGGACACGAATCCCAATATTCTGATCGTGCTCAACAAGATCGATGCGGCGGACGAGGTCGACCGCATCACGGCAAGGGTGAAGCAGGAGACCGGAGGCAAGTACGATGTCGTTCCCGTCTCCTCCCGCACCGGCGAGAATATCGAAGCGCTGAGGGCCGCCATTCTGGAGCTGCTCCGAAAAAAGTCCAAGGATCTGCTGTTCGCGAAAAATCTCAAGGAGAAATCGGCGGCGGCTAACAAGTGGATCCTCGGAGCGGCCGCCTCCGCATCGGCCATCGGAGCGGCTCCGATTCCCGGCGCGGATATCGTGCCGATCACGGCGGTGCAGATCGGACTGCTGACGCGGCTGGCCGTCTTGTACGGCAAGCCGATCAGCAAGGAGACGGCGCGCGAGCTCGTCGTCGCCACTGTGGTCGGCAATATCGGCAAAAGCGTATTCAGGCAAGTGCTGAAGCTGTTTCCCGGAGCGGGGTCCGTAGCCGGAGCTTCGGTGGCGGGAGCGATGACGCTGGCGCTCGGCTACGCGGTCAAGTATGCCTACGAGAACAATATGGATATCAATACCGCTACGATCGGCAAGCTGTACGGCATGTTCCGCAAGCAAGCAAAAGGGTAAGGAGGCTTTGGGAAATCGGGGCCTTGCATTGGGAAAAGGGATCGACGGGCCTGCCGGAGCCATGCTGCCGCGGGCTTTTTTGTGCGCGGAGATCCGTTCGGGGCAGCGGTTTCTGAGCATGATGGCGATGAAGGTCGTATTCCCGCCGAAAAATAGTTTTCTCAATGGTGAACAGAAACGGTTCAAGCCGCCGAATGAAGGGTAATGAACGTCCATATGCCTGCCGACATCTAGATTCCTAAACCAGCCGCGGGGAAGTGTCATCTTTGAGTACAATAGCCCACCTAACCCCTGAGAGCACGCAAGTGCTGGAGGGGAATTCCGTCCTGGCTGCGCTTGAGCAGGCTTTGGCGATGATCGAGTTCGATGCCCAAGGAAATGTGCTCTGGGCCAATGAAAACTTTGCCGCGGCAATGGGATACCGGAAGGACGAGCTGCCGGGCCTGCATCACAGGGAGTTTTGCACGGCTGAATTTGCAGCCAGCGAGGCCTATCTGAAGCTATGGGAAGAATTGAGGAAAGGCCGCAAATTCCAGGAGAAGATTCTGCGTCTGGCCAAGGACGGGAGGAAGCTGTGGCTGGAAGCGACCTATATGCCGATTATCGGAGCCGACGGCGGCGTGAAGGCCGTCTTGAAGGTGGCGACCGATATTACGGAACGCGAAGCCGCAGCCGCGGGCGTGAGGGAGAAGCTGACGGGAATGGCGGAGGAGCTGCGGGAGCGGACAGAAGTCGGCATCGGGCGCAATGAGCGCATTGCGGCGACGTTCGAGGAACTGGTCGAAGACAGCGAGTCGAAGCTCGGCTTTCTTCTGGATCTGGAGCAGCAGGCCGAAGCGGTCGGCGGCATCGTCCAGATCATCGGAGAGATTTCGTCCCAGACGCATCTGCTCGGCCTGAACGCGGCGATCGAAGCTGCGCATGCCGGGGAGCATGGACGGGGGTTCAATGTCGTGGCGACGGAAGTGAGAAAGCTCGCCCAGAGAGTGCAGACCTCCGCCAAGGAGATCGAGGAGACGGTCGAGGCCATATCCGGAAAGATCGGCCGGCTCAGCCAAGACACCCGCAGGTCGCAGTCCGCGATGCGGGACAGCCGAGCCCGGATCCGGGAGGCCGTAGCGGAGTTCCATTCGATCGGAGATGCTGCGGAGCAGCTGGAAGTCGAAGCCCAGGCTTTGAACCGGCTCCTCTGAGCGGCTGTCTGGATCTGCAGAAATAAATGCCGCGACAAAAAGGCGCCTAGGCGCCTTTTTGTCGTTTGGCAGACCGACAGGCTTTCGACCGCCGCCGGCTCGGCCGGCACCGTTCCAACTGCCGGCAGTTGAGCGCATGACGCCTGCACGCCGCTTCGGAAGAGCGGAGAAGAAGGAAATCAGGCGGTAGCTTCCTGCTGTCTGGGCTCGAACGTACGGCAGCCCGCTTCCTCGGCCTTGCGGTCCGTCCGCTCGCCGGACAGCGCCACTGTGATCGCTGCCGCCGCGCAGACGTTGTTGAGAGACCAGTTCTTGCAGTTGCTGACCTCGCATGTTATTTCGCATGCCATTGCATTCACCTCCGTCTCGATGCTGCTGGATACCTGTCCCTAATAGGGTATGCGGGCCGCTGAACCGGCATGACTCGCATCAATGCGGAGCGGACTTTGATTCTCTTGCAACCTTCCCGTGTATATACCGTCTGAAAGGGTAAGCAGGGTGCGCACCTGAAGCAAAAGCGGAATGATCAGGGAGGAACAACATGATGAACAAGACTTGGAAACGAACCGCAGGCTCTCTTTTGGCTTTGACGATGGCTCTCTCCGGAGGCGGCGCTGTATTTGCCCTCGAAGGCCAGCCGGCACCCGCAGCAGGCGAAGCGGCCATAACCGCCGTTCCCGGAAATGCGGCAGCGATCAAGAAGATGTACAACGAATATATCAGGCTGGCATCCAGCTCCAAAACGCTGGGCCAGGCCGTTGCCTATTTGAGCAAGCATATTGGCGAAGCCGACAAATGGACGGCCTCCATGATGGTGCTGCGTCTGGAGAATGCGCAGACTGCCGGGCTGGAATCGCTGCAGGACCGCATCGCCGCGAGCTCCGTGCAGAAGTCGATCGACGCGGCTTGGCGCAAGGGAAGCAGCGGCTCGATCGATTCGCTGATCAAAAACGCGGCCGACGAGAAGACGAAGAAGCTGCTCGGCGAAGCCCGCAGCCAAGGCTACCGCATCTCCACGGCGGAAGGAATGTACTTCCCCGAAATCGATTATGTGTCCTATGAAGCCTACAAATCCCATGTCGGGGCCGATATCGCCGCATATATCGCGATGATGTCCCTCGAGACGTCGAAGCCGACGCTTAGAGATGCGGCGATCATCATCGGCTGGGGAGAGCTGCTGCAGCGCAACCTGGCCCAGGAGAAATTCCTGCGCAGCTATCCGTCCTCGAACCGCAAGGCCAAGGTGGAGTCCATGTACCGCCTGACCAAGTGGAACGTCTTTTATGGCAGCAACAACACGCCTTTGTTCGATTACGAGAGCAAAGTCATCGATGCCAAGGCGGTTGAAGCCTACAAGAAAGCCGTGGCGGACGGAGATGTCTCCAAGAGCCCGCTGCTGCTCAAGCTGTCCAACTTCCTCAAAGTCTCCGACCGCAATGGCGGCAAGCTGACCGATGAGCTGAGTCTCTGGAGAAGCAAGCAAATTCCGATGCAGTACAACTGAGTGCTCGACAGCCGGCCGGATTTTCCGGGCCGGCTTTTTTATGGCCGGCGGCTCCTCCGCCCCGTGTCCAGGCTCGCGGCGAGCGATGTCGCCGCCCCGTCCAGCCGTGAAGTCCTCTTGCGCCGATGATTCCGGTATGGGCTTGCCATCGTTCGGGAACGCTCTTTGAACAGCGAGACAGGGAAGGCGTTTCTAAATCCGGGAAACCGTTGAAGGAAGAACATGAGGCTTACTATGCGGGAAAGGGATGAGGACATGGAATCATTCGCAGAGAAGGACAAGTCGGTGCGCGAGGAAGTCGAGAGCGAGGAGGCCGAAGTCGGCAAGGGAGGCGCCGAAGTGCCGAGCGAGAAGGTCGAGCAGCAGGACGATCCCGAGCCGGAAGGCGGCAAGGCAAGCGGCCAATCCGGGCTGAACGCCTAAAACAAATGCAAAAGGGTATCCGGCCGGCTGCGGCTGGATACCCTTTTTTTATCTCCTACCCTTTCAGGCTGCTCCTGCCTGGCTGCCGGCTAACTTCCTCTGCGCTCTGGCGGAGGCGGGCGGCCAGACGCGAGCGTTCCTTGCGGAGCTTCCAGGCCGCTTCCCACAGCCGGGCGCGAATCTCGTCGTTCTCCGCTTCCTTCAGGCGGCCGTACAGGCCTTCCAGCCTGCGGTTGATTTCCTCGAATTCGCTCCAGAGCTTCGAACGGGCCTCATCCCGGAGCAACTGCTCCTGGAAGCTTTCTTTGTCCTGCAGCTGCTGCAGCAGCTCGCGCCGCCATGGATCGTCGCCGATCCGCACCGCGTAATTGTACAGATCCAGCTGGTCATCCATCCACTGAGCATACTTTTGCGCATTCGTCATCGGCTTCTCTCCT
>Ga0194137_10000832_pt1 | contig 19565 bp, 12 predicted proteins | sample TARM_MetaG_T3_14_FD_134025 | JGI IMG/M metagenome (GOLD analysis project Ga0194137, IMG submission 134025) | Freshwater microbial communities from Pennsylvania, USA, analyzing microbe dynamics in response to fracking - TARM_MetaG_T3_14 (version 2) | ecosystem: Environmental > Aquatic >... | reverse complement strand
TTTTTATTAGTGACACCACTTTACAAGTTATAAAAAAACGCGCAACCGGACCAGCAGCATTTTGCTGGATCGATTGCGCGTTTATTTTTCAGCTCCGAATTTCCTCAATAGATAACTACTGGGGTTCCAACCGAATACGTATAGAATAAAGTCCTGACTGCAGTTAAAGGCGTGTTCACACAGCCATGGGAACCATAAGTTAAATACAAATTTCCTCCATAGCCATGCGTTTGCCAAGAAGAATCATGTATCCCATATGAATTACCTAAAAACGGTATCCAATACTGCACCGGTGAAACATACCCTGGACCAATTAAGACACTTGGAGATTGTTTTCCTTGGATAGCAAACAATCCTTTTGGAGTAGCATACCCCAAGTAAGGGTTTCCAGTAATGATATCTGTTTCCACAATTTTTTGTGTACCGATATATGACCACATCTTTTGCTGCGCAATGCTCACAATAATATAGCTTCCGCCTACATAATATCTTGTGCCGGATGTCGTCTGGAAATAACCTTGTTCAACAGTCCAGTTGGGTCCCAATACAAATGAAGGCTTCTTAACGAACGGTCGGGTCGTGTTTCCAGGAGCGGCCTTTCCTTTGGATAAAATTTTGATCTGAATAGCCTCAATACGGTAGCCATAACCTTCGGTACCTGCAGCAGCACCATTTTTAGCCCAGTCCAACCAACCATAGTTTTGGGTATGAACTCGATAATAAATATCATAGTGTTCGGCCATTTCTCCCGTTAACTTGATTTTGAAAGCCTCTAAATATTTACCTGTTCCTGTAGTGCCTGTTAATGCATCATTTTGCGACCACGTTTGCCAACCAGATCCTTGCACATTCGCACTATAGGCAATCGCCCCCTCATAGGGTTGTGAATCAAGCCGGACCTTCAAAGCTTCCAGGCGTTTACTTTCACCTAACGTTCCACTCAAAGCTCCATCAAATACGTAGTTTTGCCATCCTACATTTTGAACATGACTGGAGTATGAAAGGATAGGTTCCTCACGCAAAATAAAGCGATTAGCTGTTGAACCCGGCGCAGGACCACCTTCTTCAACCAGCTTTATTTCAATAGCTTCGATGCGATAGCTGTAGGCTTCCGTCCCAGCAGATTCACCATTTTTGGCCCATCCAAGCCAACCGAATTTCTGCACATGTACACGATAATAAATATCATAGCGCGCTGCCATTTCTCCCGTCAGATTGACTTCAATGGCTTCCAAACGTTTACCCATCCCCACAGTACCGCTTAAACCATCACTGCCCATCCAATTTTGCCAACCTACATCTTGTACATGCGCGCGATAAGTGACCGAACCTGATAAAGAAAAATTTGTCCCTTTAATTTTGATGGCTTCAACCTGCTTGCTTTCACCTGTCGTTCCGCTCAAGGCACCGTCGGCTACATAATTTTGCCAGCCAAACGATTGGACATGTGTCGAATAGGACACACCTGCCTCCTTCTCCATATAGGCCTTCACTGTTGGACTTGGAGCGATTCCCTCTTTTTGTACAAGCTGAATTTCAATAGCTTCCAAACGATAGCCATAGCCCGAAGTACCTGCAGACTCGCCATTCTTCGCCCAACCCAGCCACCCAAAATTTTGGGAGTGAACGCGATAATAGATATCATAACTTCCCGCCATATCTCCGGTTAAATTGATGCGGATGGCTTCCAACCGTTTGCTTTCGCCTGTCGTTCCGGATACCTTTCCATCAGAAACGGTATTCATCCAGCCAATGTTTTCGACATGCGTTTGATATTCGATTCCACCCGTCATCGGTTCAGTAGCCAAGCTGATTTTTATTCCTTCTAAGCGTTTTGCTTCACCAATGGTCCCACTGGTCATGCCATCCTTCACCACGGATGTCCAACCATAGTTCTGGACGTGCGTTTGATACGACACTGAAGGTGTTGCCACTTCTTCCGCGAGCATGGCACCTGCTTCTGGCTGATTGGATATTGCACCGCTTTCCTGCATTTTAATTGAACTGTCAGCTTCCACAATTTCACTGTTTGTGCTGTCAATCACAGTTGAATCAAGCTGTTCGAACCCTGATGAATCAATCAGATCAACGCTGTCCAATTCTGTACTTATTGTCTCCTCATCGCTTCCCGAAACTTGAATCGAACTATCTGTATTTTCTGTCGCAGTATCAATTTTTTCCTCACTACCCTGAATTGTGGGATCTGTTGTCAGTTCTTCGCTTCCTATCGTGTCCTTTGATACGGATGATTCACTTAAATCATTTTTGTACGTTTCTGCACTATCGACCTCAGAAATCTCGCTTTGATTAAATACAGGATTGTCTTCGCTAGCATACACGAGTGCTGGTGATAGACTGTTGAAAATGAATGACAATAAAATAATTATTTTTCCGATTACTTTCATTTGCCCGCTCCCCTTTGCAAAATCATCGAATTCCGATTCAACACATATCATATGTACTATTTTCCAGATTTTGACTCCCAAAAGGGTTAAGAAATGTAAAAAGTTAACTTCTAACCGCATTCATTTTTATTTGGAAGAAATTCTTGTCATTGATTAACTAAAAATCGGCATCAGATACGTGCATAACCACTAATATAACTATATCACTTAATCATGGAACCTCCAAGAATGAGTTTGGCAACAAACATGAGTAATTGACTTTCGACACGGTTCTGATTGGGGGCAAAAAAAGCAGAGAGTTTTGATGCTATTTGAAATACATCAAAACCCTCTATTATTAAAATTCATATTATTCTTTGCTGATCCGAAAGTCGGAAAAAACAGTTTATTTCGAAAAAATGCTTGCTAGTACCTGTTCGGCGCTCTTGTTTACAATTCCGTCCGGATCGCTCAATAACGCGTTTCCGGAGATATTCCAACTCATCTGATCAAAATCAGTCAAATAAGAATAATCCACCTTCACGCTTGGAAATTTATTATACCAGTCAGGATAATAAGTACTCATGTATTGCTTGGCTAAACTAGCTGCAATACTATTTGTGATACCGGACGGTGTAGGCGTTCCATTTATTTGTACCCCTTTTGGAGTAGAGTGCACAACCACCAAGCTCTTATCCGCAGCAACGCCCAATACCATATACACATGTCCCGCTGAACTCAATATATCCCCCGGTCTGTATTGACTGATCTGTGCTTTATCTTTGTAAGTTCCCCAACCTCTAGAGGCAAAATTACTTGTCATGCGATCTGCCAACATAACGTAGCCGTTTTTATTATTTGTAGTGTTGACTGAGTTGTAAATAGTCCAACCGACATAGCCTGAGCAATCAAGTCCGTTATGGATCTGATACATTGTTTTAGTATAGTCGTAAGTTGATCCGTATTGTTTAAAAAAACTCTTCCATTGAGGGCTGACACCCATAGTGACGGTCTCTATTCCCGATCCAGTGTCCGCTTCATTCCATCCGCCGCCCCAAACATAAAGTGTGCTTCCGACCGGCTCCAAAGCCGTCTGCAATAAGTGCTTCAACGTCAATTGATTTACCGGAGTTGGATCTCTTTTATAAAAGACATAATTACTGTTGCTGGAAATCTTACCCAGTATTGTATTCTGATTGATACCTCCCGTCCAGAGTTTTGAAGATGAACCTGCCACTGATGCGATGATTTCATATGTTTCGCTTAGGTTCAACATTTTTTCATCGAATCCAAGGTTAAATATCAGAGGATTGTTGGTTGTGGAAACAGAAAGATTGACCTTATGATCGCTCGTTGTGGATTGCATATATGCCGAAATCTTACTAATTGGGGCTGCAACCCTGACACCATTCACCATAGTCCCATAACTAAGTTGCGTTTTAAGCTGTACTTTTGTCGCATTCGATTGATTTGCGCTCACTATTTGGGCAGCTATCCCACCTAGCTTGACGAACGGCGTTGACGTTTTCCCTGGTGTCGGCCCGCCTTTTTTCACTAATCTTAGTTCGATAGCTTCCAGTCTAAATCCTAGACCTTCTGTTCCAGCTGATTCACCATTTTTAGCCCAGTCCAGCCAGCCGAAATTTTGTGCATGGACACGATAATAAACGTCAAAATATTCTGCTATTTCTCCGTTCAAATTTATTTGGATAGCTTCCAACCGCTTGGATTCACCTTCTGTGCCGCTGAATGCGTCATCTTGTTTCCAAGACTGCCAACCGTAATCCTGCACATGCGTGCGGTAAGAAATCGAACCTGTAAATGTTGAATCTGCCAAGTTGATTTTGATACCTTCTAATCGTTTGCCTTCACCGGTTGTTCCACTCAATGCTCCAGAGGAAACATAATTTTGCCAACCGATATTTTGGATATGGGTCTGGTAAGAAAGTTTTGGATATTTTACAAAGGGTCTCACTGTTTCTCCCGGTGCATCGGCTCCCTTTTTCACCAATAAAACTTCTAAAGCTTCCAAACGGTATGTGTAGCCTGCAGTTCCGGAAGGTTCGCCGTTCTTTGCCCAATCCAGCCAACCAAAATTTTGTGCATGGACGCGATAATAGATGTCATAGTGGGACATCATCTCACCTGTCAAATTGATCTTAATGGCTTCCAGACGCAAGCCTTCACCGGTTGTTCCTGCAGAACGGCCATCCGACACTGTACTCATCCAACCATAGTTTTGTACGTGGACTTGATAATCAACACCTCCTGCCATCGGTGTATTACCTAAATTGATTTCAACAGCTTCCAAACGTTTCGCCTGCCCTACGCTCCCGCTGATTTCTCTATCTCTAACTGCACCTTGCCAACCAAAATCCTGAAGATGCGTTCGATAGGATACAAAAGGAACTGCTTCTTCCGCTACTGAAACCACATTCTTTACCTCTAGCGGATCATCTGATTCACTGTTTATCGGCAGTTCAGGTTCGCCGTCTGTTATATTTGAATTATCAGTACTTTCCAATTCCGCATCACTTGAACTGTCAATCATCAACTTTTCATCCAGGAGAAGGGCACCAATCGCCGAGTCAGCTTCGGAATTTTCCGTTGCTTGCACTAAGGGGAACACACTTCCGAAAAAAAACAGCCCTATCATAATCATCCGAAAAAATCTATTCATACTTTTCACTTCTCTCCATAGATTTTTACTGCTATCAATATCTCTTTTTTATCAAAAAATAGAGCATTTGCTAAAAACAAACCTTGAATAGGCAAGCTTTTTTCTTAATTTATTTGAGTTCCGAATATTAGCACGGCATAGATATCCGCACCACTATTTTGGACCCCAATGCCTACTTCTTGGTAGTCGGCATTGATCATATTTTTATAATCCTCAGGACTGTTCACCCACACATCGAATAAAGAGATAGCCGCGGCTTCTTCATTTTCAGAATAGGCAGATAATGTCAGATTTTCCCCAAGCATATTATCAGCATAGACATGTGATTGACTTTCAAGAACCGTATTCCAATTACTACCGTCGGGACGGGTATGCGAGAACAAACTTAGCGATTCAACAGCACGGATATAGGCTGCCTGTTTTAGCGCTTCACTTTTCGAAAGAAGAGTAAGTCCGCTTTCTGTCCGCAATTCATTTAGCAGTTCGAGAATTTTATTTTCAACTGCCACACAATTAATACCCTCATCAATATCGATGTTCTGAATTGGCGATAAAGTTGCCGTATTCTTTACATAAGCAGTCCCTAGCGTCCCAGGTGCAACTCCACCTTTAGCAACCATTTGAATTTCTATTGCTTCCAATCGGTAGGCGTACCCTGCAGTACCGGCTGCTTCGCCATTCTTTGTCCAGTCCAACCAACCGAAGTTTTGTGCATGCACACGGTAATAGATGTCGTAGTATTCCGACATTTGATCGGTCAATTTGATTCTGATTGCCTCCAGACGTTTTGCCTCTCCTGAAGTTCCACTGAATCCATTATCGGAAACCCAAGCTTGCCAACCATAGTCCTGAACATGCGTTTGATAGGAAATAGAGCCGACGTAAGGAGCATTTTGCAGCTGAATTTTGATACCTTCCAGGCGTTTTGCTTCTCCGGAAGTTCCGCTCAACTTCCCATCCGAAACATAAGGCTGCCAGCCATAGTCCTGAACATGCGTTGTATACGAGACTATCAGTTTTTCATTACGGTTTTTGCTATTTTCAATGAACGGATCTGCCGTGGGTCCTGGAGCCGCCTCACCTTTTCTCACTAAACGGATTTCGATAGCTTCGAGCCGATATCCATAACCTGCCGTCCCTGAAGAGGCACCATTTTTCGCCCAATCCAACCAACCAAAGTTTTGTGCATGAACTCGGTAAAAAATGTCATAGATCTCTGCAGGCTCGCCGTTCAGATTGATCTCTATGGCCTCCAAACGCTTCGCTTCACCTACTGTTCCGCTCACAGTACCGTTTTTCGCCCAGTCCAACCAACCGTAATCCTGAACATGTGTCCGATACGAAAGAGCATCGATTACAGCCTCACTCCCAATAAGATTCATTTTTATACCTTCAAGCCGCAAAGACTTGCCTGTTGTGCCGGCGAGTTTACCATCATTCACATTATCTTGCCAACCTAAATTCTGGACATGGACACTGTATGATATGGAAGGAGTATTTTCGGTAACTGTAATCGTCGTTGAAGCCATCACATCCCCTACACTTGCTGTGATGATGGTTTGTCCAGTTCCGACCGCCTCAACTGTACCCTTTTCATCGACCATAGCAACATTCGTAGCACTGCTTGACCAATCAATTCGATAACCATTAGCGTCCGATGGCGTAACATTGGCAGCCAAAATTTGTTCTTCACCTACAGACATATTGCTTTGTGCGGGAAGAAGCGTGATACCGTTAACAGGCTTATCCAATATTGGACCGATGCCGACTGCAGCGAAGGCATTGTTGATTGCTGCCATTTCAGCAGCGTCTTGGCCATACAAGTCTTTTGCTGCTTGGATAAGATAATTTTTTGCCTGTTCAAAATCAGTCATTGCAGTCATGTATTGTACCAAAGCTCGGTAATAGATTTGAGCAGTCTTCTCCATTCCGATACTTTCCGCTACAAGATACCCTACTTTATTAAGGATACCCGAATTGATGTGGACTCCTCCCCAATCACCAGCTTCTGTATCAGGAGAATAGACATACGCGTTCATGTTCTCCGGTTGGCCATATAGCGCAGGCTTTGATAAGCTTCTCAAGGCATCCCCTGCTATCAAAGGTGTATAAATGTCATCCCCGATTACCCAGTCATCTACATCGAAAACCCAGTTACCTCCGGACTCCACATGATATTTTTCATAGGTGGAAATAAGCACCCCGAATACGTCAGCCATAGATTCATTTAATGCTCCCGATTCATTATGATAATATAAGTCAGCCGTGTAATCGATTACACCATGTGTCATTTCATGTCCCACGATGTCGAGATCTCCGCTCAAATAGGTGAAGGTGAAGCCATCACCGTCACCATAAACCATTTGACTGCCTGACCAAAAAGCATTATTGTAATTGGTTGAGTACTGTGTGGACGATACGATATTCATATAGTTTCCATCGAGGCTGTTGCGGCCAAATACATTTTTATAAAAATCTAGGCTACGTTTTGCATTATACTGGGCACTGACAGCCGCTTTGTAATTTTCCGAAGAAAAAACATTGCTCGTTGCTTGCACAAGAGTTTTGCTTGAAGTTCCGCCATTCATCGAATAGGTCTCGATGACATTCGTCGCGCTGTGCGTATAGTCCTGCATATAATAATGCAAACCGTCATAATACAGATTTAAAGCCCTGGTGTTATTCAGAACGTCCAGTCCAGATCCCGCGACATTTGCGTAGCGGATATTATTTTCCGAATGGATGACATCACCTGAGTAAGCATCTACATAAACATCATAACTTGCAATTTCCGGTGACGTGTAGGAAATTTTGACTTTATAGGTTTCATAATTTCTGTCATCTTTAGTGATGATAACTTTCTCGACAGTCGGTTTTTCGCTCAAACTCTCATATGTGTATTGTTTCTTGGCAATTTCTGCCGCACTGTTTTCGGTAATTCGTTCGCTTGCCGTTTTTTCTATTGATTGGATAGCTGTCAAAGCCCCGGTGACGCTGGTAATAACGCCAGTTTCGTCAAAATGGACGCTCAAAGAGTTGTTTTCCACCTTTATTCCGTCCCCCATTTTGGCAAATTTTACATGGGTGTTGTTGATCTCATCTGTCCTCACTTCAACAACCTCTAGTTCAGTATCATCAGCCAAACCAATATCCTGTTTCTTTTCCTGCAGAAACGTTTTTGCGGCTTCTTCTCCGGGCACCTGGGGCGGGGACAGTTCACCCGAGATAAATATCTGTTCTGTCTGTTTTTCCGGCACAAAAACCACATTACCGGTAATTTGCTCAGCTTGAGCTTCCTCTGCTGTAACATGATCAATGGATTCTACAGTCAATTCCTTGCTCTCGCTTACATCCCCCTCTCCCACTGATCCACCATGGATGTCTGTTTTGGTTTGAGGAAAATTTGTTGCGCTTTCTGCAGCTTCAGAAAGCGCAGGTTGTTTATTATTCGGGCGTCCGGCACTCTCATACAGGAAAACTGAAGAGAGGCCGATTATCATACATACAGCGAAACCTAAGACCCATCGTTTTTTCATAAAAACTCTCCTAACACAGTTTGACTAATCCCCGTGAATGCGCCTTATACAATCGTCAAATAGAAATTGCTCAACAGCGCTAGAGATCCAACCACATATATGATATTTTTTGAAACGTTGACATGTAGGTTGGAATTAGACTTCAAAATGACTTGATACAACAAGACAGATACCAAAATCAATGAGAAATACATAAATATAAACACCCTGGAACCGGCCCCTCTGATCTGAGGAGTCAAGATCATTATCATCCTGGAGGCAAAGCCTACGAGCACGATAAGAATCGAAAGCACTGCGTGTTTCTTGTCATCAAAAATCAAAAACAGCGAAATAAGAATGGCCAGGAAGACCACCGTCAAAATCAGGTCAGGAACCAAAGATCTGAACGATGACAGGGTTATGCCGGGCCATAGTCTGTAAGCACGCCCTGGATATGGCTTACGAAGGGGAAAATACCACTCAAGACAGGACTGAACAATCCAAAATCAAGACTTATCAGCAACGGTAAAAACGCTAGCCAACGATACAGGCTCTTATCGTATTTGAGCAGGATGCCCACAAAAATAAGGCCGCAAAATAAAGTGAACAACAGATTCGGCTGCATGATCATTTCATACCAGGTGGAGGAGTAGCCCATTTCAATTTTTCTGATGAAGCTCATCTCACTGTATCCTGGCCACATCGAATAGACCGTCTCCTGTCTCATCTTATTTCCAGGATTTTTGTGGCGATGCTTCAATGGCTGTTTATTTCGTTATGTAAGCATTAGCTGTGTTGCCGGGTGCTGCCAGACCTTTTGGCACCAGCTTGATTTGAATCGATTCCAGGCGCTTGGCTAACCCGGCCGTACCGGCTGAACTCCCATTTTTGGTCCATCCCAGCCAGCCAAAGTCCTGAGCGTGGACACGGTAATACACATCATAATGTTCGGCGATTTCGCCGCTCAGTTTTATTTCAATCGCTTCTAAACGTTTGGATTCACCCATTGTGCCACTGATGCCGTTACCGATGACGTAGTCTTGCCAGCCATAAGTTTCTACATGAGTACGGTAACTGATTGAGCCGCTATAAGCACTATTATGCAAGTTGATTTTTATGCCTTCTAAACGATAGGATAACCCGGTTGTGCCACTCAATACTCCATCCGCTACCGCCCCTTGCCAGCCAATATTTTGTACATGGGTTTGATAAAGCGTACTGGCATATTTGTTCTTGTCGATATATGGTGTGGTGGTCGTCCCAGGGGCCGCACTGCCTTTTTGAAGTATTTTGATTTCAATCGCTTTGATTGGGTCAGCTAGCCCGGCGGTACCAGCTGATGCGCCATTCTTAGCCCAGTTTAACCACCCAAATTTGTTGGTGTAGACGCGATAATAAACATCATATTTGGTGGCCAGTTCTTCGGTCAGCTTGATTTCGATAGCTTCGATGCGTTTCCCTTTGTCAGTGAAACCTGCTGTTTCGCCACTGGATGCCCAAGCTAGCCAACCATTGTCCTGGACATGTGCACGATATTGGATTGTTCCGCTTAGATTTAGGTTTGGCACTTTAATTTGCAGGGCCTCCACTTGGTTGGAATCGACGGTCGCCCCGCTGGTAGCTCCATGACTCACCGTTGCTTGCCAACCTTTTGCTTGGATGAAGGTCGTATAGGAAATCGGTGGAACTTCAATATAAGGCTGGCTTGTCGTTCCCGGGCTGACGTTGCCTTTGTCCACCAACGAAACTTGTATCGCCTCAATGCGAGAGGCCATCCCACTGGTTCCGGATGCTTGACCATTTTTGGCCCAATCAAGCCAGCCTAGACCACCTACATACACGCGGTAATAAACATCGAAATGCTGCGCCATCAAACCATTAAGCTGGATTTTGATAGCTTCAATGCGCTTAGCTTGATTGGTTGTTCCACTTGTTGAACCACTCATTTGCCATGCTTGCCAACCGCTTTCCTCTATAAACGCTTGATATTGGAGCATTCCTGCATATTTGCTGTTGCTCATACTGATTTCAAAAGCCTCAAGCCTCAAATTCGCCTGGCCTGCTGTCTGTTTTTCTGAGACAGTTGCTTGCCATCCGAGATTCTGGCTGTAAGCTGCATAACTCAGTTGAATTGCTTTCATTTCGCTTAACGATTGAAAGGCAACCTCAGATGAAGATGGCACCGTTGCTGAATGAGGCAACAACAAAACTTCGATTGCTTCTATACCATATTCAAACCCTTCCGTGCCTGCTGGTTCGCCATTTTTTGCCCAGCCAGTCCACCCTAGATTTGCGGTTTGAACTCGGTAATAGACTGTGTAGTTAAGATTGGTATTTCCGGTCAACCTTATTTTAATGGCTTCCATACGTTTATTTTGGCTGGCATTTCCCAAAGTCGTTCCTTCGGAAACATAGTTAGTCCATCCCAAGTCTTGGATGTGGGCGGCATATTCGATACCTAAACCTTTTTCATCAGCAGCAGTGTAGTTATCGATGGAGAGTTTAAAACTGTATATTTTTTTACTCTCTCCTATTGTTCCGCTGACTTTCCCGCTATAATCGGCACCCATTCTCAACCCAGACCAGCCGTCTTTTTCAACATAAGTGCTCATCGTAATATTGGGTACCGGATCGAAGCGAGATAAATTATAGTTTTCAATAATGCTGATTAGCTTCGATGCGTATGCTGGATCTGTTGCGTATCCGGCTGCACTTAAAGCGTGCGCAGCCCTTTTGTAGTCGGTCTCACTCACGACATTTTTGTAGTTTTCTTTTCTCCAAGCTGTACTGGTAAAGAACGCTGCGTGATCACTGGTGCTGTCCAACCAAGAAGCATACTTCCGGAAATTGGCAGTGACAATGTGCCATCCCTCATCACCATATTCGGAAGTGTTGATGGCGTAGACTTCACCTGTCCAATCATCAGAGGCTTTAATGCCATAAAGATTGTTGGCTTCCACAGCTAGTTTGCTTGTCCCCCAGGCGGATTCTAAAATTGCTTGGGCAATTGTTATGGACGGTAAAACTTGATGCGTTGACCAAGTTGTCATTGCAGAGGCAGCAATATTATTGATGAAAGTCGTAGTTGGCGACAAAGTCAGACTTCTGGAAAGTGCCTGAAAATTTCCATTTTGAGCCAAATCATCTGCCATCATTTGCATGGCTTGTTCCGCCAATGCTTCGCGATCATATACTTCTCCGGAGCTTGCTGCCTCTACCTCAGCAACATCACTATCCTCTGAAGTCACGGTGGCTGAAGGTACTGCATCCGAAACTGCAGGTTCAGCTGCTTCTGGGACAATATCCGTTTCTATATTTGAATCAGCCGGTTGCTGTTCAATTATTGCTTCCGTCGTTTCTGTTGTTTCTTTTGTATCTATTGATTCTGTTGTATCTATTGATTCTTCGCTCTCCATACTACTGTCTATTTCGATCGAATCGGATGAATCGGCCATTGCCGAGACGCTTTCCGTTTGCTGAACTGGTACACTCGAATCCGCTTCGTTCGTCGCCGCATACACCGTGGTAAGTCCTGTGTTCAAGGTCATCGTAGTCAACAACAACAGAGTCAGACCCTTTGACAATATTTTCTGAGTATCCATTTTCATTTTTCTCCCATAATGAACTTATTTTTTACAGTTCTATTTTCCATGTTCCCTAACGAATAATTTCAAATTAATAATCGATTCGAACTGACCAAACACAAAAAAGAGTTCCATTCAGTGCCGCCAAATAGGCGGCACTGACCAGAATACTCATCTATCTTTGTGGCTAAATATTTTTCACAAAGCTTGCTAAAGCCTCTTGCCATGTTGGAATCGCAAAACCGGTTGCCTTGGCTTTACTCAGATCCATCACGGAATGTTTCGGACGATAAGCTTTTTGTGGATACTCTTCTGACGTGACCGGCTTCACTTCTACATCAAAATCCTTCAGAATTTCACAGGCAAATTCGTACCAAGAACAGCTGTTGTCATTCGATAGATGATAGATACCTGTTGCTGGTTTGGTTTCCATCACATGTACCATGAACTCAGCTAAAGTGCGGGTCCAAGTAGGACGGCCGACTTGATCGCTTACAACTGTTAAAATTGGGTATGTTTCTGCTAAACGGCGCATCGTATAGACAAAGTTGTGGCCAAATTGGCCGAACACCCAAGACGTACGGATGATATAGTAATCAGAGCAAATCGATTGCACCAGTTGTTCGCCAGCCAATTTCGTCCGTCCGTATTCATTTTTAGGATTCGTTTCCGCATCAGTAGCATATTCTCCTGTATTCGTACCATCAAATACATAGTCTGTGCTGATGTAGACTAGAGTTGCCCCTGCTGCTTCGGCTGCTTCGGCAATATTTTTTGTCCCCATCACATTGATTTTTTCATCAAGTTCTTTGCCCTCATCTTCGGCTTTGTCCACTGCCGTATATGCTGCGCAATGGAAAACGAAGGTAGGCTTCACTTCTTGAAAAACCTCATCCACGGCAGCTTTATGGGTAATATCCATTTCAGCTGCATCCGTTGCAGTATAGGTAATATTTCTTTCATCCAATAAGTGGCACAATTCTGTGCCCAATTGACCATTCGAACCCGTAATTAAAATCATTAAAAAGTTCCTCCTCTATAAAAAGAGGCAGGATTATCCTACCTCTTCTCTATTTCTATCATCTATTGACCATTTTTTGCGTAGTTCGCCTCAACAGTCTCTTTTTCAGCTGCCCACCAGCCCTTATTATCTGTATACCATTTTATAGTATCCGCTAAACCGTCTTTGAAATTGGTGAATTGTGGCGTCCACCCTAATTCTTCACGAAGTTTTGTCGAATCGATCGCATAACGCAAGTCGTGGCCAGCACGATCTTTAACGTGGTCATAAGCATCTTTGGGTTGATCCATAAGTTCAAGGATCAGCTCCAATACTTGTTTGTTGTTTTCTTCTCCATCCGCACCGATCAGATACGTTTCTCCAATACGGCCTTTTGTCAAGATCGCCCATACGGCTGAAGAGTGATCATTCGTATGAATCCAATCGCGTACATTCTTACCTTCTCCGTAGAGTTTCGGACGAATGCCGGATAAGATATTGGTGATTTGGCGCGGAATGAATTTCTCGATATGTTGATAAGGTCCGTAGTTATTGGAACAGTTTGAGATAGTGGCTTGCAAGCCGAAAGAACGGACCCAAGCCTTCACCAACAAATCAGAACCCGCTTTTGTGGAAGAATACGGACTAGATGGGTTATAAGGTGTCTCCGCAGTGAACTTTTCACCCGGCCCTTCGCCATGTCCAGGAAGATCTTCCCGTAATGGTAAGTCGCCATAAACTTCATCCGTTGAAACATGGTGATAGCGCACATCGTATTTCCGGCAAGCCTCGATCAAAGTGTACGTTCCGATGATGTTCGTTTGAACAAAAGGAAACGGATCTTTCAACGAATTGTCGTTATGCGATTCCGCAGCATAATGCACGACTGCATCGGTTTCTTTCACAAGTCGGTCCACCAACTCAGCATCGGCAATGTCTCCCACAACCAATTCCACTCTGTCAGCTGGCAGGCCAGCTAAGTTTTCTTTATTTCCAGCGTAAGTCAATTTATCCAATACTGTAATATGAATATCGGGATGGTTATTCACTACGTAATGAACAAAATTCGATCCGATGAATCCAGCTCCGCCAGTAACAATAATATTTTTCATTTTATGTGTCCCCTAGTTCTTAAATTTGGCCGTAAACAAACGGGTTGTCGAACTCCGCTAAAGTCGGATGTTGCGTATCTTTTTCAGACAAGACTAGCTTTTCGATCGGCATTGGCCAGATGATGCCCACCGCCGGGTCATCAAAGGCGATTCCACCGTCATTTTCTTTTGAATAGTATTCATCAACTTTGTATTGGACATTACAATTCGGTGTCAACGTCACAAATCCGTGAGCAAAACCTTTTGGCACCAATAATTGGCGATGGTTGTATTCGCTCAAAATATAACCTTCCCACTTACCGTAAGTAGGTGAACCTACGCGCATATCCACCAAAACATCGTAGATGACGCCAGTCGTTGCACGCACCAATTTGGTTTGGGCTTTGCCTGGCGTTTGAAAATGCATGCCACGCAGTACACCAGGTTCTACCGATAAGGAATGGTTATCTTGGATGAAATCAATCGCAATCCCTGCAGCCATAAATTTTTCTTTGGCGTAGCTTTCCGTAAAGAAGCCACGGTGGTCACCGAAGACTGGCATTTCAATAATCTTTACGTCTTGCAAATTTGTGTCTAAAACATTCATATTCGATTACCCCTTTTTTTACTGATCGAACCTCGCTGACCATCCTTGCGGAAAAATCCTATTTCCCTGTCAAGGTTGAACGGTTCGTTGTGTTTTTCTTAAGCTTTTGCCAAGCGCAACAGGTACTGGCCATAGGCATTTTTCTTCAAAGGTTGTGCCAATTCGATTAACTGCTCACGAGTGATGTAGCCCATGCGGTAAGAAATTTCTTCCAAGCAAGCCACTTTCAAGTTTTGACGTTTTTCGATGGTTTCAATGAAAGTCGCAGCTTCCAATAAGGATTCATGCGTGCCCGTATCCAACCAAGCGAAGCCACGGCCCATGATTTCCACATCCAACAAGCCTTTTTCCAGGTATACGCGGTTGACATCCGTGATTTCCAATTCACCGCGTGGGGATGGTTTGATGTTCTTCGCGATTTCCACCACATCATTGTCATAGAAATATAGCCCGGTTACAGCGTAACTGCTCTTCGGATTTTCCGGTTTTTCTTCAATCGAAAGAGCCCGCATATTTTCATCAAATTCCACCACACCAAAGCGTTCCGGATCCTGAACATGGTAGCCAAAGACCGTTGCGCCTTTTTCTTTGACGGCCGCGCGTTGCAGCATTTTGGCCAAGCCACTGCCGTAGTAAATGTTGTCGCCCAGAATCAGGCAGACGGAATCATCGCCGATGAACTTTTCACCGATGATGAAGGCTTGTGCCAAGCCATCAGGACTCTCCTGCACAGCGTATTCGATATTCAAGCCCAATTCAGCCCCATCACCGAATAATTGTTCAAAACGGGGAGTATCGGTCGGCGTGGAAATAATCAAAATGTCTTTGATTCCCGCCAACATTAATGTGGACATCGGATAATAGATCATCGGTTTGTCATAGATGGGCATCAATTGTTTCGAGACTGCTTTCGTCAGCGGATATAGTCGTGTTCCACTACCTCCAGCTAAGATAATCCCTTTCATTTCTTCAGCTCCTATTCTTTCCTGATAATTTTTAGTGTATTTTCTTTCATTAATAATGGTGTTCTCGCTCTATCGAACGGCTGAATAACCGCTAGCGTTTCAGGAAGTTCAGGAATCGCTCACCCAGTTTGTTGCCGGCTATCCCCAAAAATAATTCGACCAGAAACAATTGATGATCCCCTTGCAAAGCCTTGAACAATTTGCCGATACCGGACAGGCTAGGCGACTGGATGAAGGCTTTCCTGTCCTCGACGGCAGCAATTTTACCTTGAATAAGCGCTTTTTGCTCGGCCGTAAACAGGTCTCCCGCCAGCAAGGAGTTGAAGCGCACGATATCTTGGGCTAATTTTTTCTCCACATAATCAGTTTTGTTGTTGATGCCCGGAAGCATCGAAGCACCGATTTGATTATTGTCATGCAAGCGGTATTGGATCAGCGGTTTTGCCGAGTAGGCCAGTTCTCCGACACTGGAGGCAACCAAGGTCAGCCAATGGTCGTGGACAAAGTACTGACTGAAAGGCAGAGCCCGTTTGGCCACATCCGTGTCGATCAGCATCGAGCAACCGGTGACGCTGTTGCGCATCAATAAGGTTCCGAACAGATCAGCTCCATAAATATGGATCACCCGTTTTTGGAATTCCCTGAAACTGTCCGCTTTTTTATTGCCATCCTGATCGATGACGGATAAATCAGAATACGCCAAGGTGACACCGGGTCCCTCAATCAGCGCAGCGAGCGTGCTGAGTTTCTCCGGTTCCCATACATCGTCCTGATCGCAATAGGCCAGATAGCCTCCATTCGCCACTTCCTCCGTCAGCAGTTCAAAAGTTCTGTTACTGCCCATATTCCGCTCATTGATGGTAAAGACGTACGGCATCGCTGTGACAAATTCGCGCAGGTATTCCTGAATCTTTTCGCTGGTTTCGATTTGGTCGCTGTCATCGCGGACCAACAATTCCAAATGCGGATAATCTTGATCATTTAAACTGATCAACAATAATTTGAAGAATTCCCAGTTAGGTCTGTAAGTAGCCAGTAGTATCGAAATTTTCTGATTTTGAATAACAACCGTTCCCTTCATAACTAGCAATCACGGCGGTGATGACCAGCTCTATTTTTGGATTACTGCATCTGGCAATCGTGCCTGTCAAATATCTATTTTACGCAATAAAACTTGCAGCTGTTCATAAAAAGCTGCCCTGGAAAAATACTGCTCGAAAATTTCTTTGACCTTTGTTCTTCGTTGTTCATTTAAGGCGATCGACTCGTTCATTATTTCCGGAACATTGTCCAAATCCCTAGTGATATTAATGCCGATACCGTACTGGTCAACCAATTTAACGGTGTCGTGTTTGATGTTATTGATGATCGGCAAACCGGCATTGAAATAATCGATTGATTTCGTGGTTAGGCCTATTGAAACCGTTTCTTTCATGATATTCAGACCAAAATAGCACTGATCAAAAATGGCTTGTTTTTCCCGGGTATCATAGATTTTGCCGTGATAAAGGACTTCAGCGCCGGCTCGTTCGGAGCTTTGGATAAATTCTTCCCTGGATTCGCCATCGCCAATGATGTGCAGACGCACTTTTTTTACGGCCGACATCTTTTTGATCAACTTGGAAATGAACTCGATATCAATGATGTTGTTGATGGAACCCAAATAGCAAATATCGAATTTCTCTCGGGAAAGCTGAACAGACTTTTCCCCTTCATAGGGTATTGAATCTTGCGCCAAATATAACGTCCCGGTTTCTGTTTGACCAATGTATTTTTTCAACACATCATAATAGTAATGACATTCAGTCAAAACCAAATCAGCTTTCGCCAAATGTTTGTTCCGGATATTGGCCCACATCTTGAAGACAAACAGCTTCTTCAGGCTTCCCGGCACCGGCATGCTTTCCGGCCAGAGATCGATAATGTCCGCTATCAATTTCACCTGCGGATTTTTAGCTTTATACGCACTGGCATATTTCATTAAAGAATTTGGAGGGAACATCACGTAAAGGATATCCGGGTGCAGATCCGCCGCAAGTTGTATAGCTTTTTTAGAAAAATCATCGTGCGATTTCAATCTGCCTACCGATAGATTGCGTTTGTACGGCAAGGTATCGATGAACAGGAAATCATCACGGGTGATGTCCTTCTTCTCTTTTTTGCCATGATGAAAATCGGATTCAATGACGGTGACTTCATAACTCTTCTCTTTGAAGTAATCATAAATCAAATCCACTCTATCACGGTTTGTATCAAAACAATTTACAATTGTGACTTTCATGCCTGTTCTCCAATCTTTCACTTCATAAATTTCAAACATGGAAGTACTCAACCAAAAACATGTTGCAATTCCATCCTACTCTTTGCATCCGCGATGCAATATACGCATCTTATAATACCATAAATTCATAAAAATTGGAAAATGAGAATTATGACAAACGCTCCGTCACAAGGCCTTTCCAACGAAAACTAAAAAAAGGCAACCCCGAAACGTTATCGGGATTGCCTTTTGGAGTGGAAAGATTCAGTCTTTAATGGATCGGACTGTTCATTACCGGAACTTTATTTTTTGTCTTCGTATTCCAGAAAGCCAATAGCACCAAGAATACAACAGTATATTGCATTGTACTGTTGCTTAACCATGGGATGAAGAATGAGAACAGACAGGCGTAGACGAACAGGCCGGACAGCATAATGATGAACGGATTTTGACTGACAAGCGATTTATGCTTCAGCCATGCCAAAACATAGCCATACAATGCCATGCCAGCGATGACTCCAATCATGCCGAAATCGAAATAGAAATCAGACACAAAGCCAAACGTGTTGAGGAAAGGACTGATTTGCAGCCTTGCTTTATCGTGCTTATAGGCGTCCATCAGTTCTACGTCTTCCCCCGTGATCTTCGACCAGGCCTTTACCGGAAGTTCCAACAAGGAAATGCCGTAATAGTGCTTTTTCTGATGATTGACCTGATTATTGAAGCTTTGAAGGCTGTTCGAAAAATAGACATACGGTGTCACCAACACTGATGGCAAGTCAAAGGCAACTTCATGTTTAGTCGGCTTTATCGTGTCTGTATCATCTGAAGGCTCTTTGCTACTGTCCTCTTCTTGTACATTGCTTTGTGTGTAAGCATTTGCTAAATACTCCTCACTTTGGTTTCTCGCCCCCGATAAAAAGACAAAAGCCCAGCCAAAGAAAAGCACCATGGCAATAAAAAGGTGGAATGTCTTTTTGCGATGATAGAAAGCCAGTGTGAAGAACATAAGAAACAACTGCTGCAATAACAACTGGCGGGAAACAATCAGTATCGGGATAGCATAACTGGTGATGCTCAAGGCTATCAAAAGCAATGCTTTAGGCGAATGCCACTTCTCACCATACTGATGGATATAGATGATCGCCAAGCATGGAATGAAATAAGATAATACGACAAATTGATGCAATCCGCTGACATAAAAAGTAACATAGGCATTCATGTCACTGCTGAAGTAAGGCAACTCTCCAATAATGATACTTTCCGCTGCAAAACAGACTAAGATAAATAAGGAAATAAGCAGCGAAACAGTGAAGAACATTTTGCCGTCCATTAGTTTTTTTGGCTTTACTTTTTCCTCGGTCTGATTATTATGCATTATTTCATAAAGGAATGATCCCACCTACAGCATAACCGGGGTAATGATCAGTACAATTGAGCTCTTTCCGATCAGTTCATTATATCTTGGGTTCAAACTGC
>Ga0194137_10000830_pt1 | contig 19596 bp, 20 predicted proteins | sample TARM_MetaG_T3_14_FD_134025 | JGI IMG/M metagenome (GOLD analysis project Ga0194137, IMG submission 134025) | Freshwater microbial communities from Pennsylvania, USA, analyzing microbe dynamics in response to fracking - TARM_MetaG_T3_14 (version 2) | ecosystem: Environmental > Aquatic >... | reverse complement strand
GCGTTGACCCGAGGCGCTCTTTGAACACGCGTTCTAGGGCTGCAGCCTCGCGCAGGTAACTGCAACGTTTGGCGACCGCTTTTGGGCGGCGAGATCGAGCAAGCGTAGGACCGCTCCGGGTCGACACCGTGAGTTCGCACGACGGCGCAGCGGCCGTTCAAGCCCCGCGGCCGATCAACCGCTGGCCATGGTCAGCTGTACCTCGCACTGCTGCCATTCATCCCAATGCGGGCCGCCGGATCGGATGTCGGCTTGTCGATACCTAGCGTGAGCAGCATTGCCGGCCGTGACCGGCTCCTGACGCTGCAGGGCCGTCTGTCGCATCTCGCTGCACACATTGCTGATTAGGTGCGCAGCGCCACCGAAATCTGCAGCCAAGCGCCTGTCATTCCCAAGCGCGAGTCCGAATCGCTTTGGCTCAGCGCGAGCGGGTATCGCTTTTGGCGGCGCTGCGCCAGGCTGCAAGATCCTGGATGTCCTTGTTCATCTCATCCGGGGTAGGCGGAGCGATGCTCGCGATCAAGGCTGCGAGAAAATTCTTTATGGACAAGCACTTAGGTGCCTCCTAGGCGCTCCCGCGTCCCCTTGTCGAGTTCCAAGTTAAGCGCAAACAGTTCCAAACTCAGCGCAAACCGACACCCTGCGTCGAGCCGCCGCTGGAGGAGGAGCTCAGACACTTACGGCTCATCCCCCCCAATCTGCAGTCTGTCGCCCCCCGCTAGGTCGGCTCCCGGGTCGGAGATATGGTGTGCTACATCAGCAACACACCCCGGAGCGCCCATGACTCCCACCTGGACTGACCAGGCGCCGATCTACCAGCAGCTGGCCGACAGACTGGCCGTGCAGCTGCTCGATGGCAGCCCCTCGGAAGGCGAGGCCCTGCCCTCGGTGCGCCAGCTCGCCAGCCAATACGTCATCAACCCGCTGACCGTTACGCGGGCCCTGCAGGCGCTCAGCGACCATGGCCTGATCGAGTCGCGCCGGGGCCTGGGCATGTATGTGATGACCGGCGCCCGCGAGCGGCTGCTGCGCCAGGAGCGCGAGCAGTTCCTGCAGAAGGACTGGCCGGCCCTGCGCGCCAAGCTCAAGCGGCTGGGCCTGACCGCCAAGGATCTGAACTGGGAGTCGACATGATCAACCTCATCGAAGCCAACCACATCACGCTGCGCTACGGCAAGAAGACGGCGCTCAAGGATGTCTCCGTCGCCGTGCCCAAGGGCCGCGTCGTCGGCCTGCTGGGCCACAACGGCGCGGGCAAGACCTCGCTGATGAAGGCCCTGGTCGGCCTGCTGCCGGTGCAGGGCGAGCTCAAGGTGCTAGGCCTGGAGCCCACCCACCACCGCCAGCAGCTGCTGACCGAGCTGAGCTACATCCCCGACGTGGCCGTGCTGCCGCGCTGGGCTCGCGTGCATGAGCTGATCACTCTGATGGCGCGGCTGCAGCCCAAGTTCTCTGCCGAGCGCGCCCGCACCCTGCTCAAGCGCACCAGCGTGAGCGAGAACGACAAGATCAAGAGCCTGTCCAAAGGCATGGTGGCCCAGACCCACCTGGCCCTGATCGCCGCCATCGACGCCAGGCTGATGATCCTGGACGAGCCGACGCTGGGCCTGGATGTGGTGTCGCGCAAGAGCTTCTACGAGATGCTGATCGACGAGTGGTGCGACGGCGAGCGCAGCGTGCTGATCTCCACCCACCAGGTCGAGGAGGTCGAGGCGCTTCTGAGCGACGTCATCATGCTGGACGAAGGCCGCGTGGCCCTGTCCATCAGCCTGGAAGACATCGACCGCCGCTTCGTGGCCCTGAATCACGACCCGGCCGCCGCTGACGCGATGGCCGCCGCCCACCCGCTGCTGCGCTACCGCGAGCAGGGTCGCACGACCTCGCTATTCGACGGCGCGCCGCCCGAGCACATCAGCAGCCTGGGCCAGCGCGTGCGCCCCAGCCTCGTCGACCTCTTTATGGCGCTGACCCGCAACCCGGCGCTGAATGGCAAGCAAGCCTGAATCTGGAGACTGCCATGAACAACCACATCCCCACCCTGCTGCTGCGCGAATGGATGCAGCACAAGCGCGGCTGGCTGATCGCCGCCTTCGCGCCACCCCTGCTCTTCCTGGCCATGCTGCCTTTCGGCCATGTGCAGGGCCTGCCGACGGAGCATCTGGAGCTGCTGGCCCTGGCCATGCTGCTGCTGAGCACCTGCGCGGTCTACGCCATCTGCCTGCTGTTCGCGCTATTCCAGCTGCCGGGCCTGGCGCGGCGCGACGCCCAGGACCGCTCCATCGAGTTCTGGCTGTCGCTGCCCGGCCGCCCGAGCGAGAGCGTGGCCGCCACGGTGCTGGCCCATGCCTGGTTGGCGCCTCTGGGCGGCGCCCTCGTCGGCGCCTTTTTCGGCATCCCCATCGCCATGTCGGTGCTGGGCAGCAAGGCTGGCCTGGGCACGGCGCTGTCGCTGAACTGGGGCGAGGTCATCTCCGCCGCCCTGCCCCTGCTGCTGCGCGGCCTGGCCGGCACGGTGCCGCTGCTACTGTGGCTGGCGCCGATGATCTTCGTGTTGATGGCGGCGTCAGCCTGGCTCAAGCGCCTGGGCGTGCCGCTGGTCTTCGTCGGCAGCTTCGTCGTCACCCTGGTGCTGCACAAGGTCTACAGCATCGACTGGCCGCTGGAGGTGCTCGGCGCATGGAACGAGCGCCTCAACCACACGCTGATCAACGACGAGCACAGCATCAGGTCGGCCCTGATGTCCTCGGACGTCAACTTGTGGAGCTGGTCGCTGCAGGACCTGAGCCACACCCTGGCCGAGCTGGCGTCGCTGCAGTTCCTGGGCTGGACCGCCGTGGCAGCCGCCGGCTTCGCGCTGGTGGTGTTGAAGCGGGTCCGCGGCGCTTGACCAGGTCGACCATGCACAAGCAAAACGGGGCCGCAGGGACCCGTTCTTGTTGGCTGCGCCGCGCGCGCGTCAGGCCGGCGCCAGGCCTTCGCCCGAAGAGGGGCTGACGATGCGGGCGGCCATTTCCTTGCGGAAGCGGTTGAGCTCCTGCACGGTGGCGAAGCTGCGGTCCATCAGCAGGCTCATGTTGTGCAGGATGCGCTCGACGACCTTGTTCTCCCAGACCGAGTCGAACTGGATCTGCTTGTCCAGCCAGCGCTCCAGCCACTCGGGATCGGGCAGGCGACTCTGGATGGTGTCGCGCGGGAAGAGCTTGGCGTTGACGTGCAGATTGGTGGGGTGCAGGGCCTGGGCCGTGCGGCGGGCGCTGGCCATCAGCACGCCAACCTTGGCGAAGGCGGCGCGGGCCTCATCGCCGAACTTGGCCATGGCGCGCTTCATGTAGCGCAGATAGGCGCCGCCGTGGCGGGCCTCGTCGCGCGACAAGGTCTCATAGATGGCCTTAATGACGGGCTCGGTATGCCACTCGGCGGCACGGCGGTACCAGTGGTTGAGGCGGATCTCGCCGCAGAAGTGCAGCATCAGCGTCTCCAGCGCCGGCGCCGGGTCGAAGTCGAAGCGCACCTCGTGCAGCTCCTGCTCGGTGGGCACGAGCTCGGGGCGGAAGCGCTTGAGGTATTCGATCAGCACCAGGCTGTGCTTCTGCTCCTCGAAGAACCAGACCGACATGAAGGCGGAAAAGTCGCTGTCCTCGCGGTTGTCGCGGAGGAACATCTCGGTGGCAGGCAGGGCCGACCACTCGGTGATGGCGTTCATCTTGATGGTCTGGGCCTGTTCGTCGCTCAGCATGGTGGCGTCGAACTTGTCCCACGGGATGTCGCGGTCCATGTTCCAGCGCACGGCTTCGAGTTGCTTGAACAGTTCGGGGTAAAGCATGGGAATTCCTCTTCTAGACGCGGGATTCTAAAAGTTCGCGCCAGCGTGTCATTTCCGGGGCGATTGCGGCCAGTCCGTCGAGGCATCGGACCCCTTGCGCGCCGCCCGGCAGGCGCAGGGCGCGACTGCTGCCGCCGGCCCAGATCTCGACCCGGTCCGGCAACTGCTCGCGCAGGGCGGCCAACCCGTCCAGCACGGTGCGCTGGGGCAACTGGCCACTGAAGCTCAGCGCGACGACGTCGGCCTGATAAGCCGTAACGGCGGCCGGCAACTGGGCCAGCGGCGTCTGCACGCCCAGCGACAGGCAGGCGGCGCCCTCCAGGCTCAGCAGTGCCTCCGCCATCAGCAGGCCCAGGGCATGGCCTTCGCCGGGCAGGGTCGTCAACAGCACCTTGGGAAACCGGCCCTGGGCCGGTGGCAGCGCCTGGATGGCCTGGCGCAGCACCAATTGCAGGGACTCGCTGTAGATGTGCTCCTCGAAGACCTGCAAACGGCCGCTCATCCACAGCTCGCCGACGCGCGTCGTCAACGGCGCGAAGACCTCGGCGATGCCGCCCGCCAGGCCTCGGCGCAGCAAGACCTGGGACAGGGCACGCCGCAGCCCGTCGACGTCGTGGCTCTGCAGCAGGGCCGTGCAGGCGGCGATCTCGGGGGCTTCCAGGGCGGTGCCGGCATTGAGCCCCGCGGCCTCCGGCTGCAACAAGGCCAACAACTCCTGCGGCGACACGGCGACGACGCGCCCGGGCCGGTGGCCGGCATCCAGCAGTCGCCTCACCAGGCGCAGGCGCTGCACCTGCTCCGGCGGATAGAGGCGCTCTCCCGCCGGGTCCCTTGCCGGCGACGGGAAGCCATAGCGGCGCTCCCAGACGCGCAGCGTCTCCTTGTTGATGCCGGTGTCGCGCTCCACGGCAGCAATGCCGATGCCGAGGGCAGCATCCGCCAGCTCAGCCATGGCAGGGCCCCCGCCAGCCTGGACAAGGCTGCGTCAAGGCGCGAGCGCCGGGCCTGAAAGGGGCGAAGGGCCGCATCTGCTCAAGACAAAACGTTGACAAGCCTGGAAATTCTGCCAGCCGCTGCCTAGGCTACAAGTGACTGTTTGCCTTACCGGCCGATGGGCGAAGGCCGCACCGGAACAGGGCGAATCCGCAACAACAATCGTCACAGGAACTCGGTACAGACCCTTGGAATTCCGCACTCCGTACCCAGTTCTGAGGCTACACACACGGTAGAAACCCGAGTCCCTCGGTAACGTGCTGTCCGTTCAACCAGGAATTTAGGTCGCTCAACCTCTCTGAGACCAGAGCAGCAATCTCGCAAGCCGTTCTCCTCCTCCTCCCTCCCTCCCTCGTTGGCTTCGAGGCGTTGCCGCGACCGCTTTTATGACCAGGGCCCGCGTCCTCACGACGCGGGCCTTTTTCATGCGCGGTGCGGGGGGCCTACTTCAACCATCCCTTGCGGCGGAAGTAGATGAAGGGGGCGGCAACGGACAGCAGCATCAGCACCAGCGCGAACGGGTACCCCCATGGCGACTCCAGTTCCGGCATGTTCTTGAAGTTCATGCCGTAGACGGACGCAATCAGCGTTGGCGGCAGCAGGGCGACGCTGGCCACCGAGAAGATCTTGATGATCTTGTTCTGGTTGATGTTGATGAAGCCGACCGTGGCGTCCATCAGGAAGTTGATCTTGTCGAACAGGAAGGCCGTGTGCGAGTCCAGCGAGTCGATGTCGCGCAGGATTTGACGCGACGCCTCGAACTGCTCGGCGTTCAGCATGCGGCTGCGCATCATGAAGCTGACCGCGCGGCGCGTGTCCATCACGTTGCGGCGGATGCGGCCGTTCAGGTCCTCCTCGCGGGCGATCGCGGCCAGCACCTCGCCGGCCTCGGCGTCGGTCACGTGGCTCTTCAGCACGCGGGCGCTGACGGCTTCGAGCTTGTCGTAGATGCCTTCGAGCACGTCGGCGGAGTACTCGGCGTCGGCGTCGTAGAGCTTGAGCAGCACGTCCTTGGCGTCCTCGATCAGGGCCGGGATGCGCCGCGCGCGCAGGCGCAGCAGGCGGAACACCGGCAGGTCCTCGTTGTGGATGGAGAACAGCACGTTGTTGAAGAGGATAAAGGCCACGCGGACGTTGCGCGCGGGCTTGCCGTCGGGGCCGTCATCGCCCTCGATCAAAAAATCGGAGCGGATGTGCAGCTCGCCGTTGTCTTCCTCGTAGAAGCGCGCCGACTCTTCCAGGTCTTCGTCGACGATGTCTTCGGGGATGGTCAGGCCGAAGCGGTCGCGGATCCAGCCTTTTTCTTCGGCGCTCGGGCTTTCGAGGTCGACCCAGACCGGGCGCGACTGGGCCAGGTCCTCGACGGTTTCGATTTCTTCCTGCAACAGCCCGCCCAAAGGTCCACCTTTGAGGCGCCCGTTGTCCAGCGTGAACACATTCAGCATGCATCGTCTCCAGCAGCGCTGGCGAGGAGGACGACGGCTGTCGCCGTCCGGGGTGGCGGGATTCAGTCAACCGTCTCACTCCGGGCGGGCGCGGCTCAAGCGGCCGGGCGGCGGAAGTGGACGGTCACCGAGGGTGATCGCTGTCCAAGAAGCTCTCCGCAGGGGCAATAGCCGAGGATTATTGCACCCTCGCAAGACGTGAAAGAAGCCGCGAAAACGAGGCCCTTCAGCCGACAGACGGTCACCGTCATCCCCTTGTCACGCAGCGGCTTCGCGCGCAAACTGGGCTCGTCGATTTCCCCACTCCCACCCACCTCCGCTACCCGAAAGACCCCTCCTCCTCCCTCCCCCTTTCGTCTCAGTTTTCTGGTTTGTTTCCCGTCCCATCCCTCTGAAAGGAGGCTTTATGAATCTGACGATCAGTGGCCATCATCTCGAAGTCACGCCGGCTCTGCGCGAGTACGTGCTAACCAAGCTGGACCGTGTGACTCGCCACTTCGACCAGGTTGTTGACATCAACGTCCTGTTGACCGTAGAGAAGCAAAAGGAGAAGGAACGCCGGCAGCGCGCCGAAGTCACGCTGCACGTGAAGGGCCGCGACATCTTTGTCGAGCAGTCCCACGAGGATTTGTACGCCGCCATTGATCAACTGATGGACAAGCTGGACCGCCAGGTCTGCCGCCACAAGGACAAGGTGCAAGACCATCACCACGCCTCGGCCAAGCGCCTCGAGGTGCCTGCTCGCTGACCCTGTCGGCTCATCTCACGGCGGCCTGCGGGCCGCTTTTGCTTTTTATGATGCGCAATCCGCGGCAATCGGTTGTTGCTGCAGTGCCGCAAAAACCCGCATTCATGGGTGTGCAGGGGCGTTTTCCACGGCTCTAGGGTCTACCGCCCACCCCAAAACGGCTCGGGGTTCCATAATCTGCTGCTCTGATTGACCCACCCGCCCGGTAGCGGCCGCGCTGAAGCAGCGCCCCCGACGCTTGGCCTCAACCCATGAACCGTCTCGCCGCCATCCTGCCCGCCGACAACGTGTTGGTGAATGTGGATGCGTCTAGCAAGAAGCGCGCCTTCGAACACGCAGGTCTGCTGTTCGAAAACCATCACCAGATGGGCCGCGCTCTGGTCACCGACAACCTGTTTGCCCGCGAGCGCCTGGGCTCGACCGGCCTGGGCCATGGCGTCGCCATCCCGCACGGCCGCGTCAAGGGCCTGAAGAACCCGCTGGCCGCCGTGCTGCGCCTGGCCCAGCCCATCGGCTTCGACGCGCCTGACGACGAGCCCGTCGGCCTGCTGATCTTCCTGCTGGTGCCGGAAGCAGCCACCCAGCGTCATCTGGAGATACTGTCCGAGATCGCCGAGATGCTGTCGGACCGCGAACTGCGCGAGCAGCTCAAGGCCGAACCCGACGCCGCCACCGTGCACAAGCTGATCGCGGCCTGGGAGCCGCTGAAATCCGTCGCTTGAGCCACTGATCACCGCTTCGCGTTTACCCTGAGACGACTTGAAACCCACCTCGATCAGCGCCGAGCGGCTGTTTGAAGAGCACCGCGAAGCCCTGCGGTGGGAGTGGATCGCCGGCCACGCCCACCCGGAGCGCCGCTTCGACGAAGCCGCCGTGCGCGACGCACAGAGCGCCGCCGACCTGGTCGGCTACCTGAACTACATCCACCCCTACCGGGTGCAGATCGTCGGCCGCCGCGAGGTGGCCTATCTGAGCCAGGAAAGCACCGAGATCCAGGACCGCCGCATCTCGCGCATCGTCACGCTGGAGCCGCCGGTCATCATCGTGGCCGACGACACCGTGCCGCCGCCACGCCTGGTGGCCATGTGCGACCGCGCCGAGATCCCGCTGTTCCGCACCAACGAGTCGGCCGGCCATGTCATCGACCTGGTGCGCGGCTATCTGTCGCAGCTGTTCGCCAACCGCACCACCCGCCACGGTGTCTTCATGGACATCCTGGGCCTGGGCGTACTGCTGACCGGCGAATCGGGTCTGGGCAAGAGCGAACTCGGCCTGGAACTGATCTCGCGCGGCCACGGCCTGGTGGCCGACGACGCGGTCGATTTCTTCCGCATCGCCCAGACCGCCATCGAGGGCCGCTGCCCCGAGCTGCTGCTCAACCTGCTGGAAGTGCGCGGCATCGGCCTGCTCGACATCAAGTCCATCTTCGGCGAGACGGCCGTGCGCCGCAAAATGCGCCTGAAGCTCATCGTCCACCTGGTACGCAAGGAGACCATGGAGCGCGACTTCGAACGCCTGCCCTACGAGCCCCTGTACGAGGATGTGCTGGGCATGCCGGTGCGCAAGGTCGTCATCGCCGTGGACGCCGGCCGCAACCTGGCCGTTCTGGTGGAGGCCGCCGTGCGCAACACCATCCTGCAGCTGCGCGGCATCGACACGTATAAAGAATTCGTCGAGCGCCACCAGCGCGCCATCGACAACGGTTCCCTGGACTGATCAGGCCTTGTTGGGGCAGTCGACCTTGGTGCAGGTGGCGTAGAGCGCCAGCGAATGCTCCTGCAGCTGGAAGCCGCGCTGGTTCGCGATGGCATGCTGGCGTTCCTCGATGCCGGAATCGAAGAACTCCTCGACCTTGCCGCAGTTCAGGCAGACGAGGTGGTCGTGGTGATGCCCCTCGTTGAGCTCGTAGACGGCCTTGCCGGTCTCGAAATGGTTGCGGCTCAAGAGGCCCGCCTGCTCGAACTGCTGCAGCACCCGGTAGACCGTCGCCAGGCCGATGTCGGCGCCTTCGCCGAGCAAAGCCTTGTAAACATCTTCAGCGGTCATATGGCGCTGCGCGGCACGCTGGAAGATCTCCAGGATCTTGATGCGCGGCAGCGTGGCCTTGAGGCCGCTGTTCTTGATGTCGCTGGTCTGGTTCTTGGGGGAGGAGCTGGGCATGGCAAACAGGCGAAGGGGGTCGGGAAGGGCCCCGCTAGAATCCGCCCGATCATAGCCAGCCGAGCCTTCGGCCGGCGCTTCCCGTCCCCTTGCCGCCCTCCAGCCAGCCGCCCGATGCGTCCCCTGCTTGCCTCTCTCCCGCTGCTCGCGCTGCTCGGCGGCTGCTCCTATCTCCCCACCTGGGATTCCCTGCCCTCCGTTACCGGTGAAAAGGTGCTGGGCTTCGTGACGCCCTACCGCGTCGAGGTCGTGCAGGGCAATGTGCTGACCAAGGAGATGGTCGCCCGCGTCAAGCCCGGCATGCCCAAGGCCCAGGTGCGCGACCTGCTGGGCTCGCCGCTGCTGGCCGACGTCTTCCACGAATCGCGCTGGGACTATGTCTTCACCATCCGCCGCCAGGGCGCGCCCTACCAGCAGCGTCTGGTCGTCGCCATCTTCGACGGCGACAAGCTCAAGGAACTGACGGTGCCGGACGACCTGCCGGCCGAAAACGACTTCGTCGCCTCCGTCAACACCTTCAAGCCCAGCAACAAATCGCCCAAGCTGGAGCTGAGCGAGTCCGAGCGCGGCGCGCTGCCGCCGCCCAAGAAGAGCGCCGAGGCCGCCCCAACCGCCGCCGCCGAAGGCCCGGCTCCCGGCCGCATCTATCCGCCGCTGGACGCCGCACCGGCCAAGGTGGGCTCCTGATGGGGAAGGTCGCCGGCATGGGCGCAGAACCTTTGAAAGTCGCCGTCATGGGCGCCTCTGGGCGCATGGGCAAGATGCTGATCGAGGCCGTCGAGGCCGCCGACGACTGCACGCTGCACGTCACTCTGGACAAGGGTGACGACGTCCGTGCGGGCCTGGCCGGCGCCGACGTGATGATCGACTTCACCCGCCCCGAGGCGACGCTGGCCCACCTGGCCATCTGCGCCGACCTGGGCGTCAAGGCCGTCGTCGGCACCACCGGCTTCGAGGAGGCCCAGAAGGCCGAGATCGTGAAGTTTGCCGAGCGCACCGCCATCGTCTTCGCGCCCAATATGAGCGTCGGCGTCAACGTCGTGCTCAAGCTGCTGGACCTTGCCGCGCGCGCGATGAACGAGGGCTTCGACATCGAGATCGTCGAGGCCCACCATCGCCACAAGGTCGATGCCCCCAGCGGCACGGCCCTGCAGATGGGCCAGGTGGTCGCCAAGGCCGTCGGCCGCGACCTGAAGGAATGCGCCGTCTACGGCCGCGAAGGCGTCACCGGCGCGCGCGACCCGTCCACCATCGGTTTCGCCACCGTGCGCGGCGGCGACATCATTGGCGACCACACCGTGTTGTTCGCCGGCATCGGCGAGCGCATCGAGATCAGCCACAAGGCCAGCAACCGCAGCATCTACGCCCAGGGCAGCCTGCGCTCGGCGCGCTTCCTGGCGGGCAAGACCACCGGCCTGTTCGGCATGAACGACGTGCTGGGTTTCGCCTGACCATGGGCGGCTTTGCGGACTTCTGGGCCCAGAGCGACCTGGTCGGCCGCGCGGTCGCCCTGCTGCTGCTGGCCATGTCGGTCAGCGCCTGGGCCCTCATCCTGTGGAAGACCTGGCTGCTGCGCCGCGCCCGCCGCGGCCTGGTGCGCGCCGTGCCGGCTTTCTGGTCTGCGGCTGGCGTGCCGGATGGTCGCAATGCGCTGCAGAGCTTCGACACCGAAGGCCTGCTTCTGCCCCTGCTGGATGCGGCCACGGCCGAAACGCGCAGCGCCACGCTGGACGCAGCCGGCAAGCGCGAGTCCCGCCTGACCCGCCGCCTGCGCGACGCCCTGCACGCCGTTCTGGCCAAGCTGCAGTTCGGCCAGGTGCTGCTGGCCTCCGTCGGCGCCACGGCCCCCTTCGTGGGCCTGTTCGGCACCGTCTGGGGCATCTACCACGCCCTGGCCAGCATCTCGGCGGCCGGCAACATCACCATCGAGAAGATCTCCGGCCCGGTCGGCGAGGCGCTGATCATGACGGCCGCCGGCCTCGCGGTCGCCATTCCTGCCGTGCTGGCCTACAACGTCTTCGGCAAGATGGTCGCGGCCTGCGAGGCGGACCTGGAAGGTTTCGCGCACGACCTGCGCGAATTGCTTGATCAGGATTGAGGTCATGAAGCCCCTACGCGAACTGCGTTCGCTGCCCCCAGGGACCCGTAGAGGCCCCTTCGTGGCCATTGGGGCGCAGCACCGCCTACGGGCGGCCGGGCGGCTCTGATGGCATTCGGCCGGCTTGAAAAACCGGAGAGCTCGCGGCCCATGAGCGACATCAATATGACGCCGCTGATCGACGTCATGCTGGTGCTGCTGGTCATCTTCATGATCACCGCGCCGCTGATGACGGCCTCGCTGCGCCTGGACCTGCCCAAGAGCGAGGCGGCGACGCCCAGCGACGCGCCCACTTTCATCGCCGTGGCCATCACGCCCGACGGCAAGCTGCATCTGGGCGAGGAAGAACTGGCCCCGGAGGACTTCCAGAAGCGCATCTCGGAGCTGGGCCGCGCCAATGCGCAGATGGAAGTGCAGCTGCGCGCCGACCGCAGCGTGCCCTATGGCCAGGTGGCCGAGCTGATCGGCTGGGTGCAGGCAGCCGGATTGAACCGCATCGCCTTCGTCGCACAGGCTGCTGCTTCGGCGCCCTGACCGAAGGGTCGCCACGAGGGCGGCACCTAGAATTCGGTGCATGAACGCCAAGACCGAAGCGCCCAGCTACAACCCCAACGAGATCGAAGCCGCCGCCCGTGCCTACTGGACGGGGCGCGACGCCTACCGCGTCACCGAGGACGCGAGCAAGCCGCACTTCTACGCCTGCTCCATGCTGCCCTACCCCTCGGGCAAGCTGCACATGGGCCATGTGCGCAACTACACGATCAACGACATGCTGGCCCGCCAGCTGCGCATGAAAGGCTACAACGTCCTCATGCCCATGGGCTGGGACGCCTTCGGCCTGCCGGCCGAAAACGCGGCCATGAAAGGCAAGCTGCCTCCGGCCGCCTGGACCTATTCCAACATCGCCCACATGAAGGGCCAGATGCAGGCCATGGGCCTGGCCATCGACTGGAGCCGCGAGGTCGCGACCTGCCAGCCCAGCTACTACAAGTGGAACCAGTGGCTGTTCCTGAAGATGCTGGAAGCGGGCATCGCCGAGCGCCGCACCCAGGTCGTCAACTGGGACCCGGTGGACCAGACGGTCCTGGCCAACGAGCAGGTCATCGACGGCCGCGGCTGGCGCTCCGGCGCCCTGGTCGAGAAGCGCGAGATCCCGGGCTACTACCTGAAGATCACGCAGTACGCCGAGGAGCTGCTGTCGGCCGTTGCCGATCCTGAAGACCCGAACTACCTCAGCGGGTGGCCCGAGCGTGTGCGCCTGATGCAGGAGAACTGGATCGGCAAGAGCCAGGGCGTGCGCTTCGCCTTCCCGCACAGCGTCGAGGGCGGCGGCGGGCGGCTCTGGGTGTTCACGACCCGCGCCGACACCATCATGGGCGTGACCTTCTGCGCCGTGGCGCCCGAGCACCCGCTGGCCACCGTCGCGGCCAGGACCAAGCCCGAAGTGGCCGCCTTTATCGAGGAATGCAAGGCCGGCGGCACGACCGAGGCCGAGCTGGCCACGCAGGACAAGAAGGGCGTGCCGACGGGCCTCTTCGTCACCCACCCCATCACCGGCGCCCAGGTCGAGGTCTGGGTCGGCAACTATGTGCTGATGAGCTACGGCGACGGCGCCGTCATGGGCGTGCCGGCGCACGACGAGCGTGACTTCGCCTTCGCGCTGAAGTACGGCCTGCCCATCAAGCAGGTCATCGATGTCGAAGGCCAGGCTTATGACGACAAGAAGTGGGCCGACTGGTATGGCGACAAGGCCAAGGCGCGCTGCATCAACTCCGGCGTGCTGGATGGCCTCGGCCATGTCGACGCCGTCAACAAGGTCGCCGAACTGCTGGCCGAGAAGGGCCTGGGCGAGAAGAAGACCACCTGGCGCCTGCGCGACTGGGGCATCAGCCGCCAGCGTTACTGGGGCACGCCGATTCCCATCATCCACTGCGATGACTGCGGCGTCGTGCCCGTGCCCGAGAAGGATCTGCCCGTCGTGCTGCCCGAGGACCTGATTCCCGATGGCAGCGGCAACCCGCTGAACAAGCATGCCGGCTTCCTCAACGTCGGCTGCCCCAAGTGCGGCAAACCGGCCAAGCGCGAGACGGACACCATGGACACCTTCGTGGACTCGTCCTGGTACTTCATGCGCTATTGCGACCCGACCGACGACCAGGCCATGGTCGGCGAGGGCACGCAGTACTGGATGCCGATGAACCAGTACATCGGCGGCATCGAGCACGCCATCCTGCACCTGCTGTACGCGCGCTTCTGGACCAAGGTCATGCGCGACCTGAAGCTGGTGAAGGTGTCCGAGCCCTTCGAGAAGCTGCTGACCCAGGGCATGGTGCTCAAGGGCGCCTTCTTCCACAAGCCCGAGGGCGGCGGCAAGGACTACTACTGGGACCACGAGGTCGACGTCGTCCACGACGACAAGGGCGGCATCACCGGCGCCAAGCTGAAGAAGGACGGTACGCCGCTCGAGTACGAGATGACGACCATGTCCAAGTCGAAGAACAACGGCGTGGACCCGCAGGCCCTCATCGACCAGTACGGCGCCGACACAGCCCGCCTGTTCGTCATGTTCGCGTCGCCGCCGGAGCAGACGCTGGAGTGGAACGATGCCGCCGTCGAAGGCGCCCACCGCTTCCTGAAGCGGGTGTGGAACTTCGGTGTGCGCAATGCCGACGCCATCAAAACCGGCGGCGCTGACTTCGCGGGGCTGAATGGTGACGGCAAGGCCCTGCGCCGCGAAGTGCACAACGTGCTCAAGCAGGTCAGCTATGACTATGAGCGCATGCAGTACAACACCGTCGTCTCCGGCGCGATGAAGCTGCTGAATGCGCTCGAGGGCTTCAAGGCCGTGGGCCAAGATGCGGCCGTCCGTGACGGCTTCTCGGTGCTGCTGCGCGTGCTCTATCCCGCCACGCCCCACATCGCCCACCAGCTCTGGCAGGACCTCGGATTTGCCGCCGAACTCGGCGACCTGCTCGACGCGCCCTGGCCCGCGGTCGACGAGGCCGCCCTGGTGCAGGACGAGATCGAGCTGATGCTGCAGGTCAACGGCAAGCTGCGCGGCTCCGTCAAGGTGCCGGCCGCCGCCGACAAGGCCGCCATCGAAGCCGCGGCGCTGGCCAACCCCGAGTTCATCAAGTTCAGCGAAGGCAGGCCGCCCAAGAAGGTCGTCATCGTGCCGGGTCGCCTCGTCAACATCGTCGCCTGATGAACCGTCGCCTTGCGCTCCTGGGCCTCACGGCCCTCACCGGCTGCGGCTTCGAGCTGCGCCACGAGCCGGTGCTGTCCTTCCAGACGCTGGCGTTGACGGGTTTCCCGCCCGAGTCGCCGCTGGCGGCCGGGCTGAAGCGCCAGATCAAGCGCACCACGGTCCAGCTGGTCGAGGACCCCGCCCGTGCCCAGGTCGTGCTGGAGGCTATGCGCGAATTCCGTGACCGCACCGTCGTCGCCTCCACCAGCGTCGGCCAGGTGCGTGAATGGCAGCTGCGGCTGCAGTTCGACTACCTGATCCGCACGGCGGCCGGCGAGCTGCTGGTGCCCAAGGTGGAGTTGCGCCTGAGCCGCGACATGAACTTCACCGAGACCACGGCCCTGGCCAAGGAGCAGGAGGCAGCCAACCTCTACAACGCGATGCACTCCGATGCCATCGCCCAGGTCATGCGTCGCCTGGCCGCTGTCAAGCTCCCGACCTGAGATGCAGTTGCGTGCCGAAGGCCTCAGCGCCCACCTGAGCAAGGGCCTGGCCCGCATCTACACCGTCCATGGCGACGAGCCCCTGCTCGCGCAGGAAGCGGCCGACCAGATCCGCGCCGCCGCCAAGGCGCAGGGCTTTGGCGAGCGCCAGATCTTCACCGTCGCCGGTGCCTATTTCGACTGGGCGCCCGTGCTGGCCGCGGCCCAGGCCATGAGCCTGTTCGCCGAGCGCCAGTTCATCGAGATCCGCATCCCAGGCGGCAAGCCCGGCAAGGACGGCTCCGAGGCGCTGCAGCGCTATGCCGAGGCCGCGCCCGACGATGTGCTGACCCTGGTCACCCTGCCGCGCCTGGACAAGACCCAGCTCGGCAGCGCTTGGTTCACGGCCCTGGACGGCAATGGCGTTTCCATCCGCGTCGAGCCCGTCGAGCGCCGCCTGCTGCCGGCCTGGCTGGCCCAGCGATTGAAGGCCCAGGGTCAGTCCGTGCCCGAGGGCGAGGACGGCCAGAAAGCCCTGGCCTTCTTCGCCGACCGTGTCGAAGGCAACTTGCTGGCCGCCCACCAGGAGCTGCAGAAGCTGGCCCTGCTGCACCCCAAGGGCGAGCTGACGCTGGCCGACATCGAGGCCGCCGTGCTGGACGTAGCGCGCTTTGACGTCTTCAAGCTCAGCGAGGCCGTGCTGTCCGGCGCGGTGCCGCGCATCCTGCGCATGCTCGACGGCCTGGAGGCCGAAGGCGAGGCCGCCGTGCTGGTGCACTGGAACCTCGCCGAGGACGCCCGCGCCCTGGCCCGCGTGCGTGCCGCGCTGGATGCCGGCCGGCCTCTGCCCATGGCCATGCGCGAGGCCCGCGTCTGGGGTGCCAAGGAACGCCTCATCGAGCGCATCGCGCCGCGCCTGGACAGCACCCAGGCCGGCGCCCTGGTGCAGGCCGCGCAGGTGTGCGACGGCCTCGTCAAGGGCCTGCGTCATCCCGACTGGCCCAGCGATCCCTGGGCGGCGCTGCGCCGCCTGGCGCTGATGCTGGCCGAAACCGCAACCGGCAGGAGCGGCGCCGTCCTGACCGCGCGCTGACCGCGACGCTGGGCGGCAGCCCCGGCACCCTCACTTTCCTCACCTGGGAATCCGCCCGGGTGAAGACGCGCGTCAATGCTTGTATATTGGATCCAATTATTGGATCCAATTTAGCCTAGCATGGACAGCAACGCGCGCATCATCGATTCACACACCGGCGGCGAGCCCACGCGGGTGCTCGTCAGCGGCGGGCCCGACCTGGGCACGGGCAGCATGGCCGAGAGGCTGGCACGGCTGCGCAACGAGCACGACGCCTGGCGCCGTGCGCTGATCCTGGAGCCGCGTGGCTCCGAAGTGCTGGTGGGCGCCTGGCTATGCCCGCCGCGCCAACCCAATGACGATTGGGGCGTCATCTTCTTCAACAACGTCGGCTACCTCGGCATGTGCGGCCACGGCACCATCGGCGTCGTCGCGACGCTGCGCCATCTCGGCCTGATCGAGCCGGGCCTGCTGCGCCTGGCCACGCCGGTCGGCACCGTTCAGGCCACGTTGCACGACGACGGCGCGGTGACGGTGGCCAATGTGCCGTCCTACCGCCTGGCGCGGCAGGTGGCGGTCACACTGGACGACGGGCTGACCGTGCACGGCGACATTGCCTGGGGCGGCAATTGGTTCTTTCTCTGCGGCGACCACGGCCAATCGCTGACAGCTGGTCGCACGCGCCCGCTGACCGCCTACGCGCTGAAGCTGCGCGCCGCCTTGCAGCAAGCGGGCGTCACCGGCGCTGAGGACGCCGAGATCGACCACATCGAACTGCTGGGCCCGCCGGCCGACACTACCAACGATGGCCGCAATTTCGTGCTCTGCCCCGGCGCTGCCTATGACCGTTCACCCTGCGGCACCGGCACCAGCGCCAAGCTGGCCTGCCTGGCCGCCGACGGCGAACTGGAACCCGGCGCCGTGTGGCGCCAGGAGTCGGTCATCGGCTCGGTCTTCGAGGCCCACTACGAAGCCGGCGATGGCGGCGCCATCCACCCCTTCATCCGCGGCCGCGCCCACGTCACGCTGGACGCGCAAGTCGTGTTCGATCCGGCCGATCCCATGCGCTGGGGCTTCTGAAGCATCAGCATGTCAACCGAACGGCTGCTCCAGGCTCGGGCTCGGCGGGGTGAACCAGCACGGCCCCTGGCCCGTCATGTAGAAGTGGTCCTCCAGGCGCACGCCGAAGGCACCGGGCAAGACGATCATGGGCTCGTTGCTGCAGCACATGCCGATCTCCAGCGGCTGGCTGTTGCCACGCACGACATAGGGGTGCTCGTGCAGGTCCAGTCCCACACCGTGGCCGGTGCGATGCGGCAGGCCCGGCAGCTCATAGCCCGGCCCCAACCCATGGCGTTCCAGCACCGCGCGCGCCGCGTCATCCACGGCCTCGCAGGGCGTGCCGAGCTGGGCCGCCGCAAAGGCCGCGGCCTGGGCCTCGTGCTCGATGGCCCAGATGCGCCTCACGTCGGCGCTGGCCCGGCCATGCATATAGGTGCGCGTCAGGTCCGAGGCATAGCCCTCGACGGAGCAACCGCAGTCGATCAGCACCACCTCGTCTTCGCCCAGCGTCTGCGCATGCTTGACGCCATGGGGGTAGCTCGTCGCCTGGCCGAACAGCACGATACAGAAGCGCGAGCCGCCACCGCCGATGCGCCTGTGGGCTTGATCGATGAAGTCCTCGACCTCGCGCGTGTCCATGCCCGTGCGCAACACCGAGCGCGCGGCCTGCTGCACACGCAGCGTCATGTCGAAGGCGCGCTGCAGCAGCGCGATCTCGGCAGCCGATTTGCGCATGCGCAAGGCGGCGATGAGGTCGCTGCCGTCGGCCAAGGGCAGGCCCGGCGCGACCTTCTGCAGGCGGCTGGCGAAATGGAAGGGCAGGCTGCCGTCCAGCGCAAGACCGTGGCCGCCGCAGGGCAGGCCAGCGGTCAGCCTTGCGAGCAGCGCCAGGGGGTCCTCGTGTTCGTCCCACAGCTGCAGCGGCGCGGGCAGTCCCCAACGATCCATCAGCGCGTCGCGCTCGAAGGCCGGTGCGATGTAGAGCGGCTCCCCTTCCGCCGGCACCAGCGCGCCGAGCAGGCGCTCGCTCGGATGCCAGGGCGTGCCCATGAAGTAGCGCAGCGAACTTCCGGCGTGCAGATAGAGGGCCTGCAATCCCTCAGCGCGCAGCAGGGCCTGCAGCCGCCGCAGGCGCTGGCAGTACTCGTCGGGCTGGATGGGCTGCACGCCGGGGCGCAGATCGGCCAATGCGTTCAGCGCTGCATCGAAAGCGGTCATGTTGTCCATGAGGTGGTGGGATGAGTGAGAGCGCCGAGGTGATGGCGCTCGATGAAGTGGCCTATCTGGGGCCGGACGCGCTGCAGCTGCTCGAGAGTCTGTTCGAGCCGCTTGACGACCTGGTCTATTTCGTCAAGGACGGTGCCGGGCGCTACCGCAGCGCCAATCGCAGCCTGTGGCGGCGCTGCGGCCTGCAAAACCGCGAGGAGCTGCTGGGCCGCACCGCGCGCGACCTCTTCCCGGCCACCATGGGCGAGGCCTTCCTGGACCAGGATCACCAGGTCATGGCCAGCGGCCAAGCCCTGCACCGCCAGCTGGAGCTGCACGTCTACCCGGACCTGCGCGCCGGCTGGTGCCTGACGCACAAGCTGCCCATTCGCGATGCGGAGGGTCGCGTGGCCGGCGTGGCCGGCCTGTCGCGCGACCTCGGCCTGCCCGACCGCAGCCACCCGCAATACCAGTGCATCGCTCACATCGCGGCCTGCATCCGCACGCGCTATGCCGAACCGCTGCAGCTGGGCGAATTGGGGCGCGAGGCGGGTCTGAGCGCTGACCGCGTCGAGCGCATGTTCCACCGCGTCTTCCAGCTGACGCCGCGCGAGATGCTGGTGCAGGTGCGTGTGGACGCGGCGCGGGCGCGGCTGGCCGCAGTGCAGCCGGTCAGCATGGCGGAGCTGGCGCTGGACTGCGGCTACGCCGACCAGAGCGCCTTCACGCGCCAGTTCAAGGCGACGGTAGGTTTGACCCCTTCGCATTACCGCCAGCTGCACGCACCGCGCTAAGGCGCCGACGGCATCAGCCTTTGTTGCAGGAAGCCGTAGCTGAGAGCCCAGAGCCGCGCCTGCTGGGCTGGCGTCGACGCCCCCGCATGGCCGCCCTCGGTGTTCTCCCAGTACAGCACTTCGTGGCCCTGCTCCTGCAGCCGCGCCACCATCTTGCGGGCATGGCCGGGGTGGACGCGGTCGTCGCGCGTCGAGCTGGTGTAGAGCACCGGCGGATAGCGTCTGTCGGCCGTGGCGTTGTGATACGGCGAGTACTTGCCGATGTAGTCCCACTGCGCCGGGATGTCGGGGTTGCCGTACTCCTCGATCCACGACGCACCGGCCAGCATCTCGTGATAGCGACGCATGTCGGTCAGCGGCACCTGGCTGACGACGGCGCCAAACAGCTCAGGCCGCTGCACCAGGGCCACCGAGGTCAGCAGTCCGCCCAGGCTGCCACCCATGATGCCGAGCTTGTCTGGGCGCGTGATGCCGCGGCGCCGCAGATCCTCGGCGACGGCGATGAAGTCGTCGAAGCTGCGCTGGC
>Ga0194137_10000829_pt1 | contig 19601 bp, 16 predicted proteins | sample TARM_MetaG_T3_14_FD_134025 | JGI IMG/M metagenome (GOLD analysis project Ga0194137, IMG submission 134025) | Freshwater microbial communities from Pennsylvania, USA, analyzing microbe dynamics in response to fracking - TARM_MetaG_T3_14 (version 2) | ecosystem: Environmental > Aquatic >... | reverse complement strand
TGGCTGACGAGCAGGAGGTCTGCGCCGGCTTCGATGGCTTTGACGGAGCCTTGGCCCGGACCGTAGAAGCGGTCGATCGCATCCATCTCGAGGCAATCCGTCACGATGACGCCTTCATAGCCGAGGTCGCCGCGCAGCAGCCCGGTCAGTACCGGCTTCGACAAGGTGGACGGAACGCCGCTCGGATCGAGCGACGGCAGGCAGATGTGAGCGGTCATGATGAGGTCCGTGCCGGCCTCGATAGCTGCCTTGAACGGGGGCAGCTCGACGGCGTCGAGGCGCGCGCGGTCATGCGGGACGACGGGCAGGTCGTGGTGGGAGTCGACGCTCGTGTCGCCATGCCCGGGGAAATGCTTGACCGTAGCGGACACTCCCGCCGCCTGATAGCCGCGGACGGCCGCCGCTCCCAGCCTGGACACCAGCTCCGGACGGTCTCCGAAGGAGCGCACATTGATGACCGGATTGTCCGGATTGTTGTTGACGTCGAGGCAAGGCGCCAGGTTGAGGTTGATGCCCAGCTTGCGCAGCTCTTCGCCGGAGATCCGGGCCGTTTCGTACGCGGCCTGCTCCGAGCCTGTTGCGCCGAGCGCCATATTGCCGGGCATGAGGGTGACTCCGTCCACGATGCGGGCGACCATGCCGCCTTCCTGATCGATGCTGACGAGCAGCGGCGGACGACCCGCCTCGGCGGCGGCCGCGCCGAGCTGCCCGGACAGCTCATGCACCTGGCGGGCGTCCTGGACATTGCGGGAGAAGTAGATGACGCCTCCGACGCCGTAATCCCGGATGACGCCCAGGATGTCGTCCGAAGGCTGCTTGCCGTGGAAGCCGAAGATGAACAGCTGTGCGATCTTTTCCTTGAGCAGCCAACCCTCGTAAGGCTTGCCCGCGCTATCGGCAATAGAAGATGGATGATTGATGGACATAGAGAGACCCCTGCCTTCCAAAATGTAGATTAGGTCGAATGCGGCCTAGAGCCTTCGGCCGGAGGCTGGCTCAGCCTGGCCCGGAAATCCGTCGGATTCTCGCCGGTGTACTTCATGAATACTTTGGTAAAATACCTTCGCTCGGAATAACCGACTTCCTTGGAGATCAGAGCGACGCTCTTCGACGTATCGGCGAGCAGCGCCTTGGCTTTTTCCATCCGCTGCCGCGTGACGTATTCGATGAATGTCTCGCCGTAGGTCTGCTTGAAGAGCAGGCTGAAATAAGAAGTGCTGAGACCGACGCGGGTAGCCGCCTCCTCGACGCTGATGTCGCGGAAAAGGTTGCGGTCCAGATATGCCCGCGCCTCCGCGATCGTCCGCTCCGAATGCTTCTTCTTGTCGCTCGATCCCGCAAGGCCGGCGTCCGCCGTCTGGCGGATGACGCCCATCAGGTCCTTGGCGCTGATCCTCCGGTCCAGCTTGCGCCACAGCGCGTCTTCCTGCTCCTTGCCGAGCAGCTGCATGTCCTTCATCTCCCTCATGAGATGGAGAGCGAAGTAGTGCAGAACGGGCTTGGCTCTGCCCAGCTCAGGCGTGCTGAGAGTCTGCAGATGGGCGGACAGCTGCCGGATGACCTCATGCACTTCGCTGGACGATCCGCCCTTCATCGCCTCCAGGATCCGTTCGGAGTTCGCCCACAGCTCCTCGTGGGAAGTGTCCCTCTCCACGCTGTCGTCGGTGAAGAATCGGATGCGCTCCGCCTCGGGATCCAGCTGCATGGAGCGGTGGACCCGCTTGTAGGCGGCCGACAGCCCCTTGAGCGGAACCGGCTCATGCCAGATGCCGGCATGGAGATTGAGCTTCACATGACGGCTGACTTCGCCGAGCAGCTTCTCGGTCCTCTCCGCCATGACATTGAGATCCAGCCGCGAGAGATGCGTCTCCAGCAGCAGGCACCATTCGCCGTCCCGCATCTGGATGACGGCATTCCGTATGCCGCTGCGGCGAAGCGCTTCCCGGACGACGTTGCTCACGGCGAAGTTCCAGAGCTTGCGCTCCTTGTCGTTCCACTCCCTCCAGTCCTTCGCCTCCTCGGATCCGGCGTCGAGATCGAATACGATCAGGATGTAGCTGCGTCCCGCCGGCTCAAGCTCGTCCTCGGCCATGAGCCAATGGTTATGGGACACGTCCGTATAATCCTTCAGCACGTCGAACAGCACTTTCTCATTGGCGAGATCCATGACGGCATCCAGCCTCTGCCGCTCGCTCTGCAGCTGCTTCATGCGGGTGCGCCGCTGGTTCATGACCCGTGCGATGACTCCGGTCAATTCGTCATAAGGAATCGGCTTCAGGATATAATCCTGGACTCCATACTGGATGGCGGTACGGGTATAGCTGAAGTCCTGATAGCCGGACAGCATGATGATGTCCAGATCCATGCCCGCTTCGCGGATCGTCCTCACGAGCGTCATTCCATCCATCACGGGCATGCGGATGTCGCACAGGAGCAAATCCGTGTCGCCGTCCTGGAGAAGCTCCAGAGCCTCCCTCCCGTTCTTTGCCGTGGCAGCCACCTGGAGCCCGAGCATCTCCCAGGGGATGACCTTCTCCAGATTGCGTGTAATATGCGGTTCGTCGTCGACGATCATGACCTTTCCCGTCATGCCTGTTCCCCCCTATTGCGCGGAATGGTGCACCGGATGGTCGTTCCCTGTCCGGGGCTGCTGCATATCATCATGCCGTAGCCGGGTCCGTAATGGATCCGGAGCCGGTCCGCGACGTTGCGCAGGCCCAGGCCGCCCCTCTCCCCATCCTCCATCGGACTCCATTTTTCCTCTTTCCTGCCCTCCGCGATCCGGCTCATCGCTTCCCCGTCCATGCCGATGCCGTTGTCGGCCACTTCAAGGACGATGCTGCCGGAAACGACGCTCACGGACACCCGGATCATGCCTGCGTGCTCCAGCCCGTCAAAGCCGTGCTGGATGCTGTTCTCGACGAGCGGCTGCAGGGTCAGCTTGAGAATCCGGTATTCCAGCGCCTCCTCATCGACATCCAGCTCGTAATGGAACAGATCCTCGAAGCGGTACTTTTGAATTTCCAGATAGCTTCGTACATGCTCCAGCTCCTCCTGCACCGTAATCTCTTCCTTATGGTGCATGCTCGTCCTCAGCAGCCGGCTGAGACGATGGACCATGAGCATGATCTTGGCGCCTTCGTTCTGCGCAGCCAGCGCATTGATGGACTCCAGCGTATTGAACAGGAAGTGGGGCTTGATCTGCGCCTGCATGAGCATCATTTCGGCACGCTGCTTGCGCACCTGCTCCTCCCTCACTTCGGTCAGCAAGCCTCCCAGCCTCTCGGTCATGCTGTTGAAGCTGCTCCCGAGCAGCACCGTTTCGTCCTTGCCCTGCACCGGAACCCGGATATCCAGCAATCCCTGCTCGACCAGACGCATTTTGCGGACGACGCGGATGATCGACTTGGCCACGCGGTTGACGAAGAAGACGTTGAACAGAATCGCCGACAGCAGGCACAGGCCGGTGATCAGGCTGATCCATTTGACGAAGTTGACGTTCTCGCTCATGAGGGAATTCCAGGGCTTGGCCGATACGAGCATCCAGTCGTTGATGCCGAGCCAATAAGAGGAGGTCAGGCTGTCGACTCCCTGGAACTTGGCCCGCTCGCTCGCGTAGGGCTGATCCGCGCTCGAGGGCAGATAGCTCTTCCCGTCCAGCACTTGTCCGGCAAGCTTCGTCTCGCTGTCGAGCAGCACGAGGCCGCGCTGGTTGACGATGTAATACCTGGAGCCGTCCGAGAGGCTGCCCCGGAAGTTCGTCAGGATGTCGTCCACGCCGGACGACTTGAACTGAGTGACCATGATGCCCAGATTGTCCAGGCTGTCCCTGTCCTTCACGACGCGCATCTGGGTGAACAGCGAGTATTCCTTGCCGGTCAGCTCTTCCTGTTCATAAGGTCCGATCCAGAGCGGCTTGGCGTTGAGGCGCTCCGCCTTGGCATAGGAAGGATGGAATTTGAGCCGCTCGTACGTGACGGGCTTGAACGTCGTGGGATCGTTGCGGGTGGAGCGGAACAGCGCCCCGTTGTTCGCATACAGGATGATGTAGCTCATCGCCGGATTCTGGAACAGCAGCTCGCCCATTTCCTTTTCCGCCTGCCCTTTGGCGATCAGGGAGCTGGCGCCGCCGTTCGGATCGGCGTTGAGCTTGAGCGTTTCCTGCACGACGGAGCTCGTCAGGCTCGCATCGGTAAGACGGTTCATCTCATCGAAAAAATTGCGGATGTTGCTGCCGACCGCATGCATCGTCATCTCGGTCTGCTCGTTGTACTTTTTCTCCAGGAGATGCTCGTAATAGAGGAAGGATACGACCCCTGAAGATGCGACGGGCACTACGATCAGAAGGATGAAGGCCAGCAGCAGCTTCGGTCTTAGATTCACAGCCTGTCGAACCCCTCTCTTGTCAGCTCGCGTCCATGATCGGTCGGGAAGGCCGCATCTTCATTTCTCGTCGCGCAGGACGCTGTCCTGCACCGCCTGAATTTCCGCCGCCACGGCTTCGGGGGAACGGATCTGCCCGATCAGCTCCTGCAGCCCGATGCCGACCTTCGTGTTGATCTTGTACGGCATGTAGTAGTCGAACGCCCGGAACGTGGACGGCGCATTGCCCACGACTTGGAGAACTTCGGATATCAGCGGATCCACGCCGGAAAAATCGCTGAGCTTCATGGAAGGAAGCGTCTTGTCCTCCAGCAGGATCCGCTTCTGGTTCGCTTCATTGAAGTAGCTGCGGATGAAGCTGGTCACCATGGCGATCTGATCCTGGGACAGGGTGGACGAAAAGCCGAATCCGTTGGAGTATCCGGTATTGAGCGCATGCAAGTCTCCCGCTCCTCCCGGAATCGACGGAAAAGAGAAGTAGCCGAGATCGTTCTTGTACGGGCCTGCGTTGTCGCCGGTCAGTGCCGCCAGATCCCAGGTGCCGGTGAACAGCATGGCCGCTTTGCCGTAGAGCAGATCCTTGGCCTGCTGCTTGTCGGACTGGCTCAGCGCGTCGGCAGGAAAATAGCCTGCCTTGACGATTTCGGAATAGGCGCGGAAGCTCGCCACCATGTCCGGATCCGTCCATTTGTCCGTGCCGGCCGCGATCCGCGCCAGCTTGTCCGTGCCGGCGTACCGGTCCATGATCGTGTTCCACATCATGCCGGCGATCCAGGGATCCTTGGCGGACAGCGCGAACGGCGTATACCCGCCCTTTTTGATTTTGTCCGCAGCCTGCATGAGCTCGTCCCAGGTAGTCGGAATGTCCAGTCCGAGCTCCTTGAAGATGCTTTTGTTGTAATACAGCGCTTCGCTGTAGCCGCCGAAAGGAAGGCCGTATACCTTGCCGTCGACCGTGAACTCCTCCAGGCTCTGGAATTGGCTCTCGATCCCCAGCTCGCGGATGATCGGAGTCAGATCCAGCAGACGCCCGGCTTTTACGTACAGCCTGACGTCCGAGCCTCCGAAGATCTCAAATATATCGGGAGTTGTCCCGGTAGCCATCTCGGCCTTGAGCTTCTGGTCCCGGTTGATGATCTCGTCGATGCCTTCAAGCTGGAATTTCAAGCCCGGATTGTCCCTCTCCGTCTCGCTCACGACATCCTGGAGGATTCTCAGCCTGGCCTTGGCGGACTCCTTGATCTGGGTATGCCTCAGAGTCAGCGTCACCGGCCCGGAAGGGCTGCCCTGGGGGACGGAAGGATCGGCAGCGGGCTTGTTAGCGCCCGATTCATTGAAGCAGCCTGCCGAAGGAACCAGCATGACGGCCGCCAGCGCCGCGCAGGCAAAGCGTTTGATCATGGAATGACCTCCCGGATCTCTATGACTCTATTATAGACGGAAGGCCCGCCCCGTTGCAGGATGAAAAATAAACTGTCAAGGGATACAATTCTATTCGATTTCCGCCGCTGCGCTCGTAAATTCAGCCTGTTTTCAATCACCTACCTTGCGCTGCACAGTACCTTGTAGTAACATGTTCCCTGAGGAGTGGTCGGCATGGAAATATCGGAATGGAATTCCCAGGTACGGAGGGGGATTCTGGAATTTTGCATTTTGCTGTTGATCAGCGGCAATCCCCGGTACGGGTACGAGCTGGTGACTCTCCTGAACAAATGGGAACCGCTCGCCATCACCGAAGGAACGCTCTATCCCCTCCTGAGGCGGATGCTGAAAGAGAACTACCTGGAGTCCTTCTGGCAGGAATCGGAATCCGGACCTCCGCGCAAGTACTACAGCCTGACCGATGCTGGACGCAGGCTCATGCATGACATGTCGGCCGAATGGGGCAAATTCGCGGCCGCCATTCATCAAATCCAACTGCACCGAGGAGATGAAGCTTAATGAGTCCGCAAGGAAGAGCTTACCTGGACCGGTTCCATCAGCTGCTCAGCGGCATTCCCGATGAAGAAAAGCTTGACGCCGTGAGAGAGATCGAAAGCCACATCGCCGAGGGAATCGCCCATGGCCGGCGGGAATCCGAGGTTCTGGCCCGGCTCGGCGACCCCCGCAAGCTCGCCAGAGCTTACCGGAGCGAATATATCATGGGCCGCGGCTCGAACCGATCCTTCCGGGATATGCTTGCCATGGCCGGATTCTACTGCACGACGGGACTGCTCAGCATCATGGTGATTCCGACGCTTGCGACCATCGCATACGGATTTGGGTTGTGCACGGTCCTCGCTTTGCTGGCGGGAATTATCCGCTCGTTCGGACAGACGTGGATTTCCATGTCCATCTATCCAGGCGTCGAAATCCCGACCCAATGGAGCATGGCCTACGCGATTGTATTGGCGGGAATAACCGGCTTCATCGCCTATATCAGCCGAAAGTACCTGCGCAAGTACATGATTTTCCTGTCGGCAAGCTACAAGAAGATCATGCCTGACAAAGCCCCCGATTCCGATTTCGGAGTCTGAACGACCCGTTATGCCGTCAGATTCCTCATTGGATCGAGACGACGCGAAAAAAAAGCCCGCCGGAAGGCGGGCTTTTGATTGCTATCGGTCATTTCCTCATGCCCTGCACAGAGCTGCGGACCGCTTCGTAAAAAGCAGCCCATGCTTTCTCGGGGCCGGCTTCCTCCGCCTCGCGGCGCGTCTCCCCGGAAGCTGCATCTTCTGAGGAGAGCGGACGGCCCGCCTCTGCTTCCGGAATTCCGGAACGGATGTAATCCTTCATCCCTTAACTTCCTCCCTGCCCTCGATGATCCCGATATCCCGGCCGCTCAGCCTTGAATCCACTGGCGGCGCAGCGTGAACAGCTCCCGCAGCTCGTCGGTCGACAGCTCCGTGATCCACTGCTCCGACTGCCCGACCACTTGGTCGTTCAGCGACTGCTTGCGCTCGATCATCTCATGGATCCGCTCTTCGAGCGTCCCGAGAGCGACGAACTTGTGGACCTGCACCTGCCTGGTTTGCCCGATGCGGAATGCCCGGTCCGTCGCCTGGTTCTCGACGGCCGGATTCCACCAGCGGTCATAGTGGAACACATGGTTCGCCGCCGTCAGATTCAGCCCGGTTCCGCCCGCCTTCAGCGACAGCACGAACGCTCCATGCGGCAGATCCGGATTCTGGAAGTCGGCGATCATGTCGTCGCGCTTGGCCTTCGGCACCCCGCCGTGCAAATAAGGGACAGGGAGGCCGAGCCTTTCCTTGAGCAGCCTCTGCAAGGCCGCTCCCATATCGACGAACTGCGTGAAGACAAGCGCCCGTTCCCCTTCGGCAGCCGCTTCCTCGCACATCTCCAGCAGCCTCATCGTCTTGGCCGAGCGTTCCGGATTCCAGGCGGCCGAATCGCCTTCCGCCTCGCGCAGGAGCAGCGCGGGATGATCGCATACCTGCTTCAGCTTCGTGATGGAGGCAAGGATAAGCCCGCGGCGCTGCATCGGACCGAGGGTGTCGAGCTTCTCCAGCAGGTCGGAGACGATGGATTCGTACATCGCGCCCTGCTCGGCCGTGAGCGTGACGTAGACCTGGCTCTCGTTCTTCTCGGGCAGCGACAGCTGGATGGCGGGATCCTTCTTGACCCGCCGCAGCATGAACGGCTTCACCCAGCGTTGGAGGGCCGATATCGTCCGCTCGTCCCGCTCCTTCTCGATCGGCAGGATGACGTTGCGCCGGAATTCCGGCAGCGTGCCGAGATAGCCCGGATTCGTAAAATCGTAGATCGACCAGAGCTCGCTCAGACGGTTCTCCATCGGAGTTCCGGTAAGGGCGATCCGATGCTGGGCCGTCAGATTCCGAATGGCCGACGATTGCTTCGTGTACACATTTTTGATGTTCTGGGCTTCGTCCAGGCAGAGGCTTTCCCACTGCAGTCCCGACAGCTCTTCCTCGTCGAGCGGAGCCAGCGCGTAGGAGGTGATGACCAAATCCGCGCCTTCCGCGAATGCCAGGAACGCTTCCCGGCCTCTGGCGCGCTTGGGTCCGTAATGCAGCCTCACGTCGAGCGACGGGGCGAACCGCTGCAGCTCCTTCTCCCAGTTGCCGATGACCGATGTCGGGCAGATCAGCAGCGACGGAGCCGGCTGCCGCCCTTCGAGCTCCCGGATCGAGAGCAGGTAGACCGTATACTGGATCGTTTTGCCCAGACCCATGTCATCGGCCAAAGTAGCTCCCAGGCCGAAGCGCCGCAGGAACGCAAGCCAGGACACGCCTTGCAGCTGGTAGGGCCGCAGCTCGCCGTGGAACGCAGCGGGTACGCTGACGAGCGGCAGCTCGCTCGTATCCTGCAGCTGTCCGATCAGGCGGTGCAGATGCTCGTTCAGCTCCACTTCGGCGACAAGATCGTCCTCGCCGCCTTCCTCCTCTTCCGAAAGGACAATGCCTCCCTGCAGATGCATCTGCATGACGTCCCGGAAGCTCAGTCCTTTGCGTCCTCCGGCCTTCTTCATCCATTTGCGGATCTTGGATACATCCTCGGGATCCAGATGCACCCATTCGTCTCCGATCCGAATCAGGCGCTTGTTCTCGGCGGCCAGGCTCATGAACTGCTCCTCGGTCAGATCCAGCCCGCCGAGCGCTAGCTTCCAGTCGAACTGGACGATCTGGGACAGCCCGAACATCGGCTGGTCGGCGGATCCGGCAGCGGACTTCAGCTTCGCCTTCACCCGGATTCGGCGCTTGCGGACCGTCTCCCACCATCCCGGAAGCAGAACGGAAGAGCCGGCGTCAAGCAGGCGCAAGCTGGCGTTCTCCAGGAAATCCCACGCCTCGTCATCCTGAAGCGCATGCTTGACGACGCTGCCGGCATCGGAGCCCCACTCCGGCAGGGCCAGCAGCCACTTGCCCTCTTCTCTCGCCAGCCGGTCATGAAGCAGGTCGAGCCATTCCTCGGGAATGCGAAGCTCCGACCCGCTGACCGGACGCCAGCCGCCCGGCTCCTCTCCGCGCTCCAGCGGAATCCAGGGGCCGCTTCCCTCGCGGTCGCGAATGGCGGCCCGCAGCCTCCATTCCCCGCCCTGCTCCGGCTCCGCCAGCTGCAGGGCGACGCGGAACGGAAACGTATCCTTGCGCAGCCCGATTCCGATATACCAGTCTTCTTCGGACGGCGACTTGCGCTCCAGCACCTGGCCGGTCGCCCTCTCCAGATCATGCCATGCATTGCGGACGGTTCGGCTGCCCTCGATAAGCTCTTCCACAGCCGCGCTCAGCCATTCATGGACGACCGCCTCCCGATGGGGCTCGACGGCATCTATGGCCGGCTCCCAGCCTTCCCGCAGCCGCCAGCTTCTGCGCAGCTCCGACCAGCCCTGCCAATCCGGCTCGAACGCCCCGTCCAGCAGCGCTTGGCGAATCAGTCCGGCATAACGGGCAAGCCTGAGCAGCTCAACGTCGTACTCGATCGCCAGCAGCCGCACAGGCTGCGGCATGGCCAGGTAATCGCACGCGAGCAGCGGCGCAATGAGCAGGGACCTGCCCCCGCCGGTGCCGGGATCGGCTTCCAGCTGCTCCACTTCGGCTCCATACCAGGAAGGAGCGTGCCAGGCAAATAACAGATCGCGCAGCCTGGCGTCGAACTCGCCGGGCTCGGCAGCATGCAGCTGGATGCCGCTGCCGGTCCAGCGGCCGCTCAGCCTGATCGGCTTGGCCGTAGATAGTCCTCTCATCATTTCAGCAGGCTTCCTTTCCTCAGTTCCTCCTGGAGCGCCCGCATCCGCTGGTATTTCAGCGCGATTCGGGCCATATAGCGTTCCCAGGCTTCTGTATTCCGTTCGGCCTGGTACAGCTTCTCCAGCTTTTTGAGCTGCTTCACAGCCATCCGGTAGCTCTGGCGGTTGCGGATGCCGATCCAGCTCTCCACAGACTGGTGGTAGAGCGGAATCAGCATCGCAGGCGCAAGCTTGGCGACGGAACGGACATCCGCCGGATCGAGCTCGTCTGGCCTCAAGCCCATCGCGAGCTGCAGATCCGCCCATTGCTCGAAGCTGCCCTTATCCAGAAGCTGGTCGGACAGCGCCATATAGGAGAAGGGCAGCTTTTGCACCAAGTATTCCATCCAGATCGGGTTGTCGCTTTGCTCCATGTCCGCGCTCCTGCACAAAAGCAGAAACGGCTGGATCGCCGAGCCGCCCCGCTTGCCGTCCGTCGTCTTGGACAGATAGTCCATCCAGATGGCGAGTCCTCCCCAATCTTTGCTGTCCAGCCGCTTCCTCGCCGTATCGAGCGCCAATCCGGCCGCCGGATCGGATGGTCCCTGCAGCAGCAGATCAACGGCTTGCCGGTCATGGCCGCGGAACGCCTCCAGATGCGCCAGGGCAATGATGGGGAAATAGATCCTGGAATCTCCGTCGGCTCCGCCCCTTTCGTCCTGAGGCCGGCGGACGTCGTTCGCACCCGGCTCCGGAAGGAGCTCATCGGATGCAGCCTGCCTCGCCTTGCTCAGGATGGAGCGGAGCTGATCCGTCTCCCTCTCCATCCAGTCGTCCCTTGCATGAAGCTTCTCCGCCAAGGCATAGTAGAGCCGGTCCCAACGGAACAGCTTGCCGGCCGTATCGGCTCCCCGCTCGCGAAGAAGCCCGGTCAGGAAGTCGAGCCACTCCAGCTGCCTGCCCTTCATCAGGGACGGCTCGAGCTCCCCGGCCAGCGCATAGAAATGATCCACCCATGGCTCCGCCATTCGGGTGAAGCTCATCTCCTGATAATAACGGCTGAAAGCATCCGCTAGCCGCAAGGCGCGCTCCGCCTGCTCGAGGACGAACAGGATCGAAGCCATCCAATGAAGCTTCTGCAGCGGCTTCGGCCAGTCCCGGGCCGAGCCTTTGAGCGCCGACAGCACCGGCTGCAGCGGATGGAGAGTATGCTTGCAGCCGTGCCAGGTCTCTCCGTACGATCTGTCCATCCATTCCAGCCACTCCTCCGGACTGGCTTCCTCCCCGGGAGAAGAGGTCTGGCCGGACGGACGGACGGAGCTCGAAGGCTCCGCATTCGAGCCGATGCGGCTGATCGTCACCGGTCCGCCGCCGGTAAGCCGCTCGAGCGCCCGCTCCGCATCGCCGCCGTTCTCCTGCAGGCCTTTGAAGAATACGGCCGCCATATGCTTGCACCATCCGCTGACCGGACAATCGCAGCTGCAATCGTCATGCCTGGTTCCCAGCATCACCATGTAATCATGGCTGCCGCTGACGACGGCAGCCAGCTTGGAGCCGACCATTCGAACCGCGGCGACCTTGCCCCTGCTGGAATAGTCCCAGCCTCGACGGATGGCATCCGGCCGCATATATTTGGAGATCATTGCCTCCATGTCCATGAAGAAGGGATTCACCCTGCTGTCCGTGCCCATTCCCTTCCCCCTCCGCTTCTGTTCGGCATTCTTATCATTATACCAAAAAAAGAACAAAAAAAGAGCAAGGACGGCTTATGCACATGCCGCAATGCTCTTCTTTTTCTTTTTGGAGCTTCAGCTCAGCCGGCGTTTTTGCGCAAGAAGCACAGAAGCGCCCAGCGCCTTTCCTGGCGCTTTTTGTAGCGCGGCAGCATCCGGTACAGGCGAAGCCCTTCCTCGCAGGCCTCCTTCGCCTGCTCCGAACGGCCGAGCTCGCTCTGAAGCCGGCCCATCCTGTAGTAGCCTTCGCAGGAAGAGGACTGGATGCGGCTGAACGCCTCCAGCTCCCGCAGCGCCTTCTCCTTGTCCGAAGCCGCAAAGTATGCCGCCAGACGAAGATGCGGCTGCCCGTACTTCACTCTCGGGTTCAGCTCCAGCGCCTTGCGGATGCAGGCTTCACCCTCTTGCGGCTGCCCCGTATGCAGCAGGCTCGTGCCGTAATCGTCCCAGAACTCGGCCGACTCCTCCATGACGAGCGTTTCCTTGAGCGGCTCCAGCGTCCTGCGCGCTTCTCCGTACTTGCGGCGGTCCAGGAGCAGCTTGGCCAGCTCCAGGCGGGAGCCGCTGTTGCTCGGATTGGCGTCGATCTCCCTGCGGAGCGCGGCTCTCCGGCTGCGGGCGCGGATCGGCTTCAGCAGGCTCGGCGTCAGGCCGATGAATCGGCGATCCAAAATATACAGGACGGCAAGCAAGACGATCAGGGCAAGGAAGGGATTGCCGAGAAGAGTCCATAACAAGCCGAACAGCAGGAAAATTTTCATGGATAAGGCAGCCCCGTTTCTCCCTAAGAATGCAAGTTGTCCATCAGCCCACATCATAGCATATGCCGGCGGTTTGGAAAATCGGAGGAAGGCGAAAAAGCCCGGCCCGTCTCCTCCTTCCGGAATGTATTCCGGCTGATGCGCCCATTTCCGCAATCAGCCGCACCCTGCAGGGCGGTTGTTCATAAGATAAGTTGACTGTATCCCTTAACCTTGTTGTATCCCACAAAAACCCGAGCAAGGAGGGGTGGCATTTTGAAGGGCACCGATCACAAAAACAAATTTCTGCTGACTCACCGGGAACGCGAAGTATTCGAACTACTGGTCCAGGACAAGACGACAAGGGATATCGCGCAGCTGCTGTTCATCAGCGAAAAGACTGTGAGGAACCATATCTCCAACGTGATGCAGAAGCTGAACGTGAAAGGCCGTTCGCAAGCGGTTGTCGAGTTGATCAAGCTTGGGGAACTTACGATCTGACCTTCGTCAGGCCGGAGAGTTCTCTTGACGAACCTTCCATGCCGAATGCGTTTTCGCATTCGGCGGGAAGGTTTTTTAAGTGCAGGAGAACCCCTTCGCTTCGAGTTTGTCGGCAAGCCCTTCAGGTCTCCTGGGATGTCGGCAGCAAAAAAAGGCGGCAGCTCCGCAGGAATGCGGAAGCGGCCGCAAGAAGACCTTTCGGTCGGGGGCAACTAGGATGTGGCTGGGATGCCGGGATGAAGCCGGGCCGGAGGGATGATGACGGCGTCCTTCATGATCGTCTTGGCCGCTTCCGGCGGACTTCCGTCCGAAGGATGCAAATAAACGATTTTTCCATTCAACAGTCCCATATCCATCGGTGAAGGGAAATCGGGATGGTTGAATCGGCGAATCAGCAGATCCAGCATAAGGAACCCTCCCATTGGTTATGTAAACTTACCTTACACGATATAGTTGATTATACTCCCACCTTTCTTTTATGTCAATTAATCTATCATATAAACCGGCTGTGAAAACCGGCCAAAAAAACGACCTTGAACCCTCCGCCCCGGCGCTTCGCCGACTGCGGCATGATTCAAGGTCTTTCCGTTCTTTAAAGTCTTATCGTCCTTCACCTTCTTTAATGAAGCTTTATTTCACCGCGCCAGCCACAAGGCCCGAGACGATATGGCGCTGCGCCATGATATATACGACCAGGACGGGCACGATCGTGAACAGCAGCCCCGCGAACAACGGTCCCCATTCGGTTTTGTACTGCATTTCGACCTGCATGGCGGCGAGGCCGATCGGCAGCGTGTACTTCGTCGGATCGATGACGAGAATCGTGCCGACGATATACTCGTTCCAGATTTCAAGCACATTGATGATGCCGACGCTGATGATGCCCGATCGCGACAGCGGCAGCATGATGCGGAAGAACGTTCCGAAATAGCCGGCTCCGTCGATGGCTCCCGCCTCCTCCAGCTCCTTGGGGAGCGTCCGGAAGAAGCCGATCAGGACGAAGATGCCGAAGGCGAGCGTATTGGACGCATAGACGAGAATCAGTCCGAAACGGTTGTTGGCAAGGCCCAGATCGTTCACCAGGAAGAACAGCGGAATCAAGGCAAGCGCAAACGGCACCATCATGGAGGAGATATAGACGGTATACAGCACCTTGCTGCCGAAAAACTTGTAGCGGGCAAGCGTGTAAGCGGTCATGGCCGCAAGGACGAGTCCGAGCACGGTCGCCCCGGCGGTGACGGCAATGGAATTGATGAAGTATTTGCCGAAGTTGTAATTGGTCCATACATACTCGAAGTTCGACCACAGCAGCGGGAACTTCGGCAGCGACCATGGCATGTTGAAGTAGAACTGCTGGTTGTTCTTGAGGGAGTCGGTGAAGGTCCAGAACAGCGGATAGATGACCGATATTCCCCACAGGACGAGGAAAGCATAAAAGATTGATTTGAACACCGGATGAACGGTTCTTTGCAGCATGTAGTCCCTCTCCTTCCATATGATCGGATGTTAGCTGACTTCCACCTGTTCCTTGCGCAGAAGCCATTGCAGGAGAAGGGTCGTGATGAGCGATGTGATGAGGATGACCGTGCCGATCGCGGCTCCGTATCCGAAATGGGCCTGCTTGAAAGCCTGCTGATACAGGTAGGAGCCCATGACCTGGGTCGAGTTGTCGGGACCGCCGGCCGTCATGATTGTCACGATGACGAAGGAGCCGTTGAGCGTCGTCATCATGATGTTGATGACGGAGATTTTCATCTGCTCCCAGATGAGGGGAAGCGTAATATGCCGGAACTGATGCCACTGCCCGGCACCTTCTATATCAGCAGCCTCGTACAGAGAAGCCGGAATGCTCGTGATCGCGGCAATCAGCAGGATCATGTAGAACCCGATGCCCGCCCATACGGCAGGCGGCAGCAGCATCCAGATCGTGTGGCTTTCGAAGCCGAGCCAGTTGATCTCCACCTTGCTGCTGGTGAACAGGGACAGGAAGCCGTTCAAAAAGCCGATTTGAGGATTGTAGATGAAGTTCCACAAAATGCCGACGACGACGGCGGACAACACGTTCGGAATGAAGAAGATGGAGCGGAAAAAGGCGGTTCCCTTCAGGCGCAGGCGGGTCAGCGCCACGGCGAAGAAGGTTGCGATCGCCATGATGCCGATGATTTTGCCGATGACGAGAAAATAGTCGTTGCCGATCGCCGTAAGCATGATGGGATCGTCGAAAATGTCTTTGAAATTTTGCAGTCCGACGTAATCCTTGTGCTGCGACATTCCGGACCAGTCAAAGAAAGAATTGTAGAGCGCCTGGATCAGCGGATAAATCGTAAACACGCAGAAGAACAGAAATGTCGGGATGATGAACGCCGCGATAAAGAGGTTTCTCTGCAGCTTGGCTTTTCCGATATTCATCTCAAACTCACCGCCCCTTAAATCGGAGCATCCCCGAGACAGCTGTCCCGAGGATGGTCCTCAATCTGACTTGCCTTGTAACCGAAATTGATGAAGCTGAATGTCGCCGCAGGCGGATGATCGTTCCGATCGCTGTTGAAATCCGGATTTCCTTGATTGGAATGAAACTCGGGTAGAAATCCGGTTTTCAAAGGCGAACGCTTACGCTTCTCCACGACCAACCCGCTGCTCTGACCACCCATTCATCCTATTCGGTTATTTTTTTACTTTTTCCACGACTTTCACAACGCGGTCGACCCAGCCTTGAGGATCGATCTTGCCGATCGTAAGGGCGTCGGTCGCATCCTGCATCGCCTTGTCGACGTCGGCGTTGAACGTGACCGTCGGCACGACGACCGTGTTGTCGCTCGTCAGGTAAGCCGCCGCTTGCTTGACGAAGTCAGGAGCGTTGGAAGCGCTGATGTCGCCCTTGATGTTGGAAGGAGCGCCGCTCAGCTCGGCGAACTTGGATGCTTGGGATTGCGAGAAGATGAACTGCAGGAACGCTTTTGCCGCTTCCTTGTTTTTGCCGTTTTTGGAGATGGCGACGGTGGACGTGGACGTGTTGGCCACGACTTTTCCGCCGGCTTTTTGCGTTACGGAAGGAATGAAGCCGAATTTGAAGTCGGCCGGAACGTCCTTGGACATTTCGTTAGGCAGCCAGAGGCCGTTCGGAATGAAGGCGTCCTTGTTTTGCAGGAACAGCATTTGCGAATCCGTATGGTTGATGGAGATGGACGTTTTGTCGATGAAGCCCTTGTCGCGCAGCTCGACGATTTTGTTCAGAGCTTCCAGGACGGCCGGGCTCTTGAACGCTTCGACCTTGCTGTCGCCCATATCCTGGAGCAGCTTGTAGTCGTCGTTGTTCGCCGATACGATGGCCGGGTACAGGATGGCGCCGTTGATGTAGTAAGGGTATTTGCCCGTATGGATAAACGGCGTCGTGCCGGCAGCCTTGATCTTCTCGGAAGTGGCGATGAAGGAATCCCAGTCCGTAGGCTCCGTCCAGCTGTTCTTCTCGAACAGGGCTTTGTTGTAGAACACGCCCCATGAGTTCAGGACGAGCGGAATGTTGTACGTCTTGCCGTCGTAGGAAGGAGGCTGCTGCGCGAGCAGGTCGAGGATTTTGACGCCGTCGACGTTTTTGGCGTCCTTGATCCAGTCGGTGAGATCCTCGAGCTGCCCGTCTTCCGCCAGCTGGCGGTCGTTGAGCTCAGGTCCGTCGATGTAGACGAAGTCCGGAGGCGTGCCCGCGATCCACTTCGGCTTGTTCTGCGTATTGATTTGCGGGCCTGCGTCTTCGACGATTTTCAGGTCCGGGTTCGCTTTCTGGAAATCGGCGATGACTTGCTTCCACCACTTGTCGCCGTAACCGCCGACGAAGTACTGGATCTCGAACGTGCCCTTCAGACCGGTCGTCGCGGGGGCGTCGCCGCCTGTGTTGCCCGCTGCATTGGCGGCCGAATTGTCGGCCGGCGCGCTTGCCGTCGGCTCAGGAGAAGCGCTTGACGCCGTGTTGCCGTTGTTGTTGTTGCTGCCGCAGCCGGCCAGTACGGCCAGGGACATCGCGACTGCCATTGCGGTTGCCGCCGTTTTCTTTACCGTGAAAGTCATCTAGCATAACCCCTCCCAAATTGGAACGTTCCCCGCACCCGGATCTCGGTGCCATCTTCCTTTGCTTCAGGTGCTTATCTGTATACTAACGGGAACAGGGCTTCCTCTCCATTGAATATCTTCCGTAAATCCATTAGTATTTTATGATTTTTTTATTCAAAATTTTGATGGAAAAATGAATATTGATTCTGAAAACGAAAAAAAGCCCCTTTTGAGGGGCTTGATTCCAGGTATGGTTGGAGCTTGATCCAGCTAACATTGAAATTATCGGCCGAATCGCTATCCGGTTTCCCGATCCGCTTCCAGCGCGACTCTCTGCAGCTCGTCGAGAGCGGCTTTGGGCGTATAACGGCCCGACAGGACGGCGCTGCCGAGCTTGCGCGCCGTATCCATCACCCTCGCCCAAGCCGGCTTTTCGATCGGGATGAACTGCGCGCTGGCCAGAGCATGCAGATCCGCTCTCATGGCGGCATCGGCTGCCGACATCGCATCGCCGGCCGAGCGTGTGACCGGAACGAAGCCCTCCTGCTCCACCATGCTGACGTACTGCTCGTCGCCGTAGAGGAATTGGATGAATTGAGAGAGCGCCTGCTTGTCCGTATGGGCGGTCTTGAAGGAGATCAGCACGTCGTGGACGCCGAAGGTCATCGGAGGCTGTCCCTCCTTGACCGGAATCGGACCCGATCCCCACTGCAGTCCGGGGAACTCCTTGGGCACGACGGAGCTGAAGTAGTTGCCCGATATCATCATGGCGAGTCCGTCGTCCCCGAGAATGCGCTGCTTCTCGTCGCGGGTCGTCACCGTCGGCTCCTCGTCCGTCAAGCCTTCGTCATAGATCTTCTTGAGGAATTCCAGCCCTTCCACGTTGGCCGGCTGATTGATCGCCCACTTGCCGTCCTTCAGCCAGCCGCCTCCCGCGCCTATGAAAAAATAGGACAGATTGGCATGGATCTCGTTGTCGGTCATGTCGATCCCGAATCCTCGGGCCGGAGTATATTGGCGGATCTTCCGGGCGTCATCCGCAAGCTGCTCCCACGTATGCGGCGGCCCCGAAATGCCGGCCTGCAAGAACAAAGCCTTGTTGTAATATAGGCTTCTCACGGAAGCGACATAAGGAATCGCGTATTGAACGCCGTTGTAGCGGTCCTTCTCCAGCAGGAAGGGATACAGATTCGACCGGAAGGATTCCGGCAGAATATCGGCCATGTCATTGAGCAAGCCCCGCTTGGCGAAGTGCGAATAGAAATTCGTATTCAGCAGGTCCGGAGGCTCGTTCTGGGCCAGCATATTTGTGTAGACCCCGTCCAGGATGTCCCAATTGACGACCTGGAGCTCGACGTCGATATCGGGATGCTCCGATTCGAACCGGCTGACGATGCCGTCGAGAATCGGCTTGGTCGACGTGCTGTATTCGGAGGTGACGAATTTGATCAAAGCCCGCTTCTCTTCAGGCTCCTTCACCTCGGACGCATTCTGCTTTCCGGAGCAGCCGGAAGCGAGAAGCAGCGCGGAGGCCGCGCAGGCCGCGGCTGCCCGGAAGCAGCTGCGGCGCCATTGGGGCGTCTTCATCTCGGTTCAACTCGTTTCGGACTATTCTTAATAGACGAAAGGAAACAACAGCTTCTGGTTTTCCGGCGCATACATGTTGGCTCGGGTAATCGTGGCGGAAGGAATGTCGACTGTAGCGCTTCCGCCGGAAGAATCAAGCGCCGCCTGCACACCGAGAAATCCCATGTTGAATGGATTCTGTACGATCAGGGCATGCATGGCTCCCTGCTCGAGCAGCTGGATCTCGGGAACGGAGCTGTCGAACCCGATAAGCTTGACGCTGCCGCTGAGACCGGTTTCCTTCAATGCCTTGGCCGCGCCGGCCACGCCGATGTCGGTAAGCGCGATAATGCCGTTCATCCCCGGATAGGCGGCCGTCAGCGACTTCACGGTCCGGTACGCCTGTTCCTCGGATTTGCCGACATTGATCATGCCGAGGTTGTAGGCCGAGCCGGCCGGAAGTGCTTCCAGAACCCCGTTCCTGCGCTGCATGGCTACCGGAGACTTCTCGTCGCTGGTCAAAAAGGCGTAGACCGGCCTTGTTTTGCGTCCGGGAGCGAGGATGCCCGCCGCTTCCCTGCCCTCCTCGACATGGTCGCTGGATACATAGCTGTCCGCCCGGTGATGCAGGAGAGGCGTATCCATGATGATGAGCCTGATGCCGAGACGGGAGATCTCCTCCAGCTGAGGCGCCAGCACATCCTCGTCGATCGGAGCGAGCACAATGGCCCGCGGCCGCTGCTCAATCGCTTTTTCCAGCAGCCGCGCCTGCTCGTCGGAGTCGATGCTGCGCAGCGGTCCGGACAGCTCCAGCGCAACCTCCAGCTCCTTGGCTGCGGCCAAAGCTCCCGAGCGCACCGTCTGCCAATAATGGGAGTTGGCGTCGGTCGTCTTCATAATGATTGCGATCCGGTTGTCCTGCGGAGACGCCTCGCCCCGGCCCAG